>Ga0209643_1000045_pt1 | contig 359010 bp, 349 predicted proteins | sample AutmiccBRH37_all_FD_187383 | JGI IMG/M metagenome (GOLD analysis project Ga0209643, IMG submission 187383) | Deep subsurface microbial communities from Mt. Terri, Switzerland - Autotrophic microbial communities BRH/37_all (SPAdes) (version 2) | ecosystem: Environmental > Aquatic > Deep... | reverse complement strand
CCCGCCAAGGGCGCGCCTGGTTTCGAGCGGATCGAATTTCCGTCCGATTTCCCGCCCTGGAAACAAGGGTGGCATCTTCCGCCCGTGGCTCGGCGCGGCCGGCGAAAAGGCCGCGGATGTCCTCGTTCTGCCGCTGCCAGTCGGCAACCATCGCGGCGGCATCCGGGTTCTTGCCCAGCCAGGCCTCGACCTCAAGCCGCCGATCCGGATCGAGAAAGCCGTCGACATAGGCGTGCAGGTCGTCTTCGCTGACGGGGATATTCTTGTCGGTCATCGCGGTCTCCGCAACGAGATGATGTTGCTGTCGTTCAGCTGATCGCGCAGGCGCTGGCGGGCGCGCGACAGGCGGGACATGACGGTGCCGATCGGCAGATCCAGCATGTCTGCCACCTCCTGATAGCCGTAGCCCTCGACGATGACCAGCATCAGCACCGCGCGGTTCTCCTCCGGCAGGCTGTCGAGGGCCGCCACCAGCCGGTCGCGCTCGAGCGGGTCGCCGTGAACCTCGGCTGCCGGCAGTTCGGCCGCCTCATCGATGCTGACGGCGGGATGGCGCGCGCGCTGGCGATAACGATTGCGATAGAGATTGGTCATGATCGCATAGGTCCAGGCCTTGAGGTTGACGCCGCGCCAGTGACGCCGGTTGGCGAGTGCCTTCTCGACGCAATCCTGCAAGAGGTCGTCACCCTCGGCTTCCGAGCGGGCAAGGCTGCGCGAATAGCGCCTGAGCTGCGGCAGCAGCGCCAGCACGTCGTCTTCGAACAGGCCGGAGCCGGGGGAGGAACTCCCCGGCTTCCGGTTATTGCCGTCAGGGCCTTGCGGCATCCCAGACACCTTTCACGCCGTCGCCGGTGGCGTCGCCTTCCTTCATGTCCTTGACCCAGAAGTAGAGCGGCTTGCCGTCCTTGGCCCATTGCATGGCGCCGTCCTTGCGGGTCACCAGCGAATATGCACCTTCGGCCTTGGCACCGGAAGCGGCGATGAAGGGCGGCCAGTTCTTGGCGCAATCGTCGTAGCAGTTGGAGACGCCCTTCTTGTCGTTCTTGAAGGTGTAGAGGGTCATGCCGTTGTCGGCGGCGACGACCTGGCCCTTGCCGCTCTTGACGGTCTTGACCGGGGCGGCGAGCGCGGAGCCGGCAAAGGCGGCGAGCGCGATGGTAAGGAGAATGCGGTTTCTCATGGATGTCTTTCTCCGGAGAGGTTGCGGCAGGCGCCGTCCTGGGCTTGCCTGTGCATGAGACATCGCAAGGGGTTGTTTTATTCCCGCCCGGGCGCAAATTTTTTCGGCATGGTCAGACCCGTCGCAAACCGTTGGACGGTCGGGCCGGGAGCCGGCCTTTGCCTTGCCAAGGCGGGGGAATCCTGCCAAGCACCGTGCATGCAGTTCGCACCCCAGCAGGACGAAGCCCTGAAAGCCGTTGCCAAATGGCTGAAGGAGGGCAAGCAGCCGGTGTTTCGCCTGTTCGGTTATGCCGGCACGGGCAAGACCACGCTTGCCCGGCATTTCGCCGAGAATGTCGATGGCGAGGTGCTGTTCGCAGCGTTTACCGGCAAGGCGGCGCAGGTGTTGCGCTCGCGCGGCGCGACCAACGCACGGACCATTCATTCGTTGATCTACCGGCCGCGCGGCGAAGAGGCCGTCGAGGACGAAGAGACCGGCCGCACCTCGATCGCGCCGATGTTCTCGATCAACCGGCAGAGCCCACTCGCCAAGGCGGCGCTGATCGTCATTGACGAATGCTCGATGGTCGACGAGCAACTGGGCCGCGACCTGATGAGCTTTGGCACGCCGATCCTGGTGCTCGGCGATCCCGGCCAGCTGCCGCCGGTCTCGGGCGGCGGCTTCTTCACCGACCAGGAGCCGGATTATCTGCTCACCGACATCCATCGCCAGGCGCGGGACAATCCGATCATCCAGCTCGCCATGCATGTGCGCGAGGGAAAGGAGATCATGTATGGCGACTACGGCACCGCCAAGGTGATTTCCAAGAACGAGGTGACGCAGGATCTGGTGCTCGGTGCCGATCAGGTGCTGGTCGGTACCAACAAGACGCGGCGGCGCTACAACAAGCGCCTGCGCGAGCTCAAAGGCTTCACCGTCGATTATCCGCAGGCTGGCGACAAGCTCGTATGCCTCAGGAACGATCAGGTGAAGGGGCTGCTCAACGGTTCGCTGTGGCAGGTGATGACCTCGTCGCGCGAAACGGTAAAGCCCGGCATCAACCTGCTAATCAAGCCGGAAGACGACGACATGGATCGCGGCGCGGCGAAGATCAAGCTGTTGAAGGCCGCCTTCGAGGACGTGGAGGCGGAGATCCCGTGGGCCACGCGCAAGCGCTATGACGAATTCGACTATGGCTACGCGCTGACGGTGCACAAGGCTCAAGGGTCGCAGTGGAACGACGTCGTGCTGTTCGACGAGAGCTGGGCCTTTCGCGACACGCGCGAACGCTGGCTCTATACCGCGGTGACCCGCGCGGCGGAGACGCTCACCATCGTCCGGTGAGCGTCTGCCGTGGTCCTTACTGCGTGAGCGCGGTCAGCGCCATGACGACGTCGCGCTCGCCCTTGCCGGACGCGGTAGCGATGTCGACGAGCGACTTGCCGGTTTCAGCGGCGGTGAAGCCCTTTTCCTTCAAGACTGCGATGAAGGCCTCTTCGGTCTGGTTGTAGAGCGGTGCGACCTGGGCGGGCGTACCATTGGCGACGAGCTCGATCATGGCGACCTGCGGGGAAACGGAAGTCGTTCCGGTCAGGGCCGGCCAGGCCATGGCAAGGCCGGCGGCGAGCGACAGGCCAAGCGCGATCGCCATGGGCGGACGCTTGAAATACATCAGGAACGGACGCCAGTTCTTCCAGATGTGCAGGACGAAGGGCAGGATGAGCACCATGCTCAGCCATTCATGCATCTCGCGGAAGGCGGAGGTGCCGAAGTGGAAAAACAGCGCGATACCGGAAACGAGCGAGACCATGAACAGGCCGGTGGTGAAGGGCGTGGCGTAGCGGGAAAGGAAGGTGGGCATGGGAGGACCCTTTTGTTGTTGAGTATACGTCACGTTTAAGCCCGCCGTGACCGACTGTCCCGTTAAATCCTTGTCATATTTGACGAATTTCAAGTCTCACGAGGCGACGATGCCGAGCAGGACCGCCTTGGCGACCGCCTGGAAGCGGTTGTTGGCGTCGAGCTTGCGAATGATGGTGGTCTCGAGCGCCGCGACTTCCGAACTCGTCATCGACAGAGCGCGGGCGACGCGCAAGGGTGCATAACCCTCCGCCATGAGTTCGAGGCAGTGGCGTTCGTTCTCGTCGAGCGCAATCGAGGCGTGCCGGCTTGAGCGTTCGGATCGTCCGTCGATCGCCTCATGGGACAGGAGGGAGGCGAGTTGCTGCAACTGGCGATGGATGGTCGAAAGACTTGCCGTCAATTCGCGCTTTCGGGCGGTGAGCGCCTCCTCGAAGATCCCGTTTGCCTCCAGTTCGGAGCGGGCCGACTTGAGTGTCTCCATCAACTCCTGGATGCCCGCGACCGGCATGCCGATCTCGCGGCAGGCATTGATCAGCGCCATGCGGGCGATATCGCCGCGGCTATAGACGCGCATCAGGCCGATGCGTCGGGCGGAGAGCAGGCCTTTTTCCTCGTAGAAGTGAAGGGTGCGGTGGGTGACGCCAAAAATCTCGGCCATATCGGCGATCGGAACGGGATCCGGCGGAATGTCGCGGGGCAGGGGGATGTCGGGAAGGTAGGTGCCATCGGCAGGGGCGCCGTCGCGCCGCTGGCTTTCGCCTTGCAGATATTTCGATCCGTCCGCCATGACCTCCCCCGTCCAGCGTTGCATCAGGTCTGCGATGGCTGCCGCTCCCCCGGGAAGGTGCATTTGGCCGGCGCGTCTCCCCCGCACCGTCCTACGCCGTATATTCCAGGTTGTTCTGCAACAGTTATGTGAAACCAGCCTAGTCGGCTTGTTCGCGTTTGGCAAACGCGATCGTCGAACCCATGCGATCTCAGGATTGCCGGTGTGTCAGGGCCAGAAGGTCGGACAGTTCGGAGATGAAGGCGGGCAGTCGCTCTGGGTGGACCAGGCGCTGCTGGTGGCGGCTGGCCTCGAGGTAAGCGTCATGCGAATTCTCGAGCCTGTAGTGATAAGTGGCCTCAAGGCACTCCATCAACGGCGATGACAGGCCGGCTGTGCGGCAGAAGGCATAGACTTCGCCGCTCAAGGTCAGGGTCCGGGCGACGAACTGGTTGGCGAAGGCGGCGATCTGGCGGCTGGTGGCCGTGGTGCCGGGCGGGTGCGACTGGGCGGCGATCGTCTCGCCGCTGGCAGGGTGCACGAGGCGGGCATGGAGCGGGCCGGTCCCGACCGCCGAGCAGAGGTTGAGCAGGAAATCGAGCTTGCCGGGCGCGACGGGTGGCGGCGACGATGGCGGGGCCAGCTTGAAGGCGCAGAGCCTGGCCTCCGAGAACCTGAGCGCGTTGTCGAAGGTTCGCGCCCGCCCGTCACTTGCGGCTGTGACGACGCAATGGACCATCGGCAGGGCAAGCAAATGCCGGTCGGACGCGTATCCGGATCCCGAACTGGTATCACCACCTGCAGCCGTGAGGTCGATGCGGATCGCTTCATCCGGATCCCGCACCGGTTCGGCGATGCGCGGCAAAGCGGACTCGATCGGGCGACGGGCATCGGATCGAAGTTCATAGACCGGCACATAGCCGCCGAGCGGAATGCGGATGCGGACCGGATCGTTTCGACCCTCGTCGGCATAGTAGAGATTGATGAGCCGCCGGAGCTTGCCGGCCTGCACCCGGACCAGGGCATCCACCCCGGGGTCGAGCGCGCCGTCGCGGCTGAATACATCCATGCCGATGGTCGAGCCCTTGAGTTGACGGGCAAGGCCGAGCTGTTCGCGCTCGACGACGAATTTGAGGAAGGTTCGCAGTCTCTGCGAGCGGGCGAATGTCTGGCTCGACAGGATCGCCGAGAGCGCCAGACTTATCCTTCCCGCTTCGATAGGCCGATCCTGGCTCATTGCCTCTCCATGGGTTCATCGCCCTGGCGCCGTTTTCACCGGTTTGGCACGGCTCGGCAGGGTGCTGGGGTGCAGCAGCTTTGCGCGAACTTAGCGGTTGTGACGGATGACACAATGCGAAACCTGAGAATCGCGGTCGGAAAGTGCCGTCAATACCGTAAATCGAGGGGCCGGGGAGGCGCGCCGGCGGCACGCAGCCGTCCATCCATCAGTTTCGTCAATGAACGCATATGTGATTCTCGTTGGCCTTCGGCGGCATGATCGCCTAAATGGTGATCGGACCCATATTCCTTCATGGACACTGCCCGAATGCCCGCCAAGCTTTCCGTAAACCTCAATGCCATTGCCATGCTGCGCAACCGCCGCGATCTACCCTGGCCGGACGTCGCCCATCTCGGCCGGATCGCCCTTGGCGCCGGTGCAAGCGGGCTGACCGTGCATCCGCGCCCGGACCAGCGGCACATCCGCTTTTCCGACCTGCCGGTGCTGCGGGCGCTGATCGACGACGAATTCCCGGAGGCAGAGTTCAATATCGAGGGCTATCCGACGGAGGAATTCCTTGCGCTGTGCGAGGCGACCGAGCCGGAGCAGGTGACGCTGGTGCCGGACGATCCGAGCCAGGCGACCTCCGACCATGGCTGGGATTTCGCCAGGCACCGGTCTTTCCTCAGCGAAGTCGTCGCGCGGCTGAAGGCCAAGGGCATGCGCGTGTCGCTGTTTGCCGACGGCGACGGCAATGCGGATGCGGTGAGACAGGCGCGCGAGACGGGCGCCGACCGGATCGAACTCTACACAGGGCCCTATGGCGGCTGCTACGACAATCCGGCAAAGGCTGCCGAAGAGATCGACCTTCTCGGTCGCACGGCCGATGCGGCGCTTGCCGTCGGTCTTGCCGTCAATGCCGGCCATGACCTGACGGTCGCCAACCTTCCGGCCCTGATCAAGCGTATTCCCAAACTGGCCGAAGTGTCGATCGGCCACGGCCTGACGGCCGATGCGCTGGAGTTCGGCATGGCGGAAACGGTACGCCGTTTCCGCCATGCCTGCGGCCAGAAGATCTGACGGCGGAAGGCGGTCCCGCGCATCGGATCGTCCGGCCCCGGGGGTCTCGTCAGCCGAGGGCAGCCTTGTTGGCTTCGAGGAAATTCTTCAGCGACAGGCGCTTGACGCCCGACAGCGTTTCGGCGTCGGCCGTCGCCATGGCGATCTTGCCTTCGCGCGTATTGGCGTCGAAGGACACGAAAGTCGGGATGAAGGGCGCGGGCACGCCGGCGGCGGCCATGCCTTCGGACAGCTGGGCATCGGTCAGGTTGACGACGGCGAGCGGCTTGCCGGTCACCTCGCGCACCAGGGCGGCGATTTCTTCCGTCGTATAGGCCGTCTCTCCGGTCAGCGTGTAGATCGCGTTGCCTTCTGCCGGCTTGGCGAGGCTTGCGGCGATGGCGCGGGCTATGTCTTCGCGGGCGATATGGGCGATCCGGCCGTCACCGGCCGAGGTGTACCAGTGCCCGCTGGCGAGCGCCTGCGGCAGGCTCATGAACAGGTTCTCCATGTACCAGCCATTGCGGAAGATGGTGTAGGCGAGGCCGGAGGCCTTGATCGCCTGTTCCGTTCCCAGATGATCGCCCTTGAAGGTGATCTCAGAATCTTCCGGCTGCGGCATGGAGGTGTAGAAGATGCGCCCGACGCCCGCGGCCTTGGCGGCTGCAACGGCGGCGCTGTGCTGTGCAAGCCGCTTGCCCGGGGCGCCGAGTTCGTCGGTGGAGACGATCAGGAGCCGGTCGATTGCGGAAAACGCGGCCTCGAGGGAGGCCCTGTCGTCGAAATCGACGCGACGTGTTTCGACGCCGAGGGCCGCCAGGTCGGCGAGCCTGGCGGTGTCGCGGCTGCCGGCGACGATGTCCGAGGGGCTCAGCTTCCGGCTTTCGATCAGATGCTTGATGACGAGGCGGCCGAGATGGCCGGCGGCGCCGGTGACGAGGATCTTGCTCATGGTCTTTCCTTTGGCGATGGCGGCAGGCGCCGCCGAACGAATAGCTGCTCTCAAAATGAGAGTTGCACTAAAATGGAGATTGACCGGCGCTTGTAAAGAAGGCAGTTTTTGGTGCCCACCTTACCGATAGGGAACCGCCATGACCGTTGCCATTACCCGTTTTGAAGAGAAGATCGCCGGATACGGGGGGGACGGACCCAAGCTGGAGAACTGTCCGGTGCGCACCGTGATCGATCACATCGGCGGCAAATGGTCGACGCTGCTGCTGCTGGCGCTGTCGGAAAAGCCCTATCGCTTCGGCGAACTTCGTCGGCTGGTGCCGGACATTTCGCAGCGCATGCTGACCCAGACGCTGCGCGACCTGGAGCGCGACGGCTATGTGCTGCGCACCGTGTTTCCGACCAAGCCGCCGAGCGTCGAATATCGGCTGACGGATCTCGGGCACTCGCTGTTCAAGGCGTTGTGCGTGCTGCTCGAATGGGCGGAGGCGAATTTTCTTGCCGTCAAGGATGCCCGCCGCAGCTTCGACGAACGCAATGGCTAAGCTCTGTCGTCAGAGATCGAGCGTCCAGGTCTGGCCGTTGAGTTCAGGCCCGAACATTGAGTGCCTTTCCTCGGCGACCAGACGGAAGCCTGCCGCGACATAGATATGGCGCGCCGTGTGCAGGATGTCGTTGGTCCACAGCGTGAGCTGGCGGTAGCCGGCATTGCGGGCAAAGTGCACGCATTGCTCGACCAGCAGCTTGCCGAGCCCAAGGCCGCGGGCTGCCTCATCGACATACAGCATTCTCAGCTTGGCGATGCCGTCGCCACCATCCATCACGATGACCGAGCCGACCCGCAGTCCGGCGCGCTCGGCGATCCAGCAATGATCGCGCCCGGCGTCGTAGCGCTTGAGGAAGTCCGCCGCCACCTGGCTGACCAAGGCCTCGAAGCGCCCGTTCCAGCCAAATGTGCCGACATAGAACTCGGTCTGCGACTGGACCATCCAGCCGAGGTCGCCCGGACGATGTGGACGCAGGATAGCGGGGGTGTGGGCGCGGGTTTCCGGCTCGATCAGGCGGGTGATGGTTGCCATCGCCTCGACGAGGGACGCCTTTTCGGACCGTCCGAGCGGTGCCAGCATCTGGCGCAACTGGTTGCGCGAGAGCTCGGCCAGCGTCTCGAATTCGGTGCGTCCCTTGTCGGTCAGGGCGAGTCGCTGGCTTCGTCCGTCGGTCGGGTCCTGGGCGACCGTGACGAGGCCGCGTTCGCGGAATTTTTTCAGTATGCGGCTGAGATAGGCCGGGTCGAGGTGCAGGTCACGCACCAGTTCCACGGCAAGGACTTCTACGCGCGTGCCGATCTCGTAGACGATGCGGGCCTCGGCCAGCGTGTAGTCGGCCTTGAGATAGGCGCGGTCGAGGATGCCGATCCGGTCGGTGTAGAACCGATTGAAGGCGCGCATCGCCTCGATTGTCGTGATGTCTGTGGATTCGCGCATGGACCGGACCTCCTCTCGAGGTCCGATTCACTAGCACCGTAGTTGCCCCTTGACAATCAAATGATTGACGCAGTCAACTAAATGGCAAGTTTGAGGGCCGGTTCGGCACTGAGCGCGAAATCGGCCGCGGCGCGCGAATGAATGGTCGTCGAATCGAAGCCGGGCAAGGGCAGGGCATCGGGATCGAGGAGGAGGCAGATTTCCGTGCATCCGAGGATGACGCAGTCCGCGCCAGCCTGCCTGGCCTTGTCGATGATGGCGATATAGGCCTCGCGTGAGGCATCCTTGACCGCACCGGCGCAGAGTTCGTCGAAGATCACGTCGTGGATGATCGTGCGGTCATCGGCCTCCGGCACGCGCGGATCAAGACCAAGCGCGCGCATGCGGTCCGTGTAGAAGGCATGTTCCATCGTGTAGCGCGTGGCAAGCAGCAGGGGACGGCGGAAGCCGGCGGCTTTGATGACTGCTGCGGTCTCGTCGACGATGTGGAGAAGGGGGATGTCGAGGCGGGCGGCGACGCCGTCCGCGACGAGGTGCATGGTGTTGGTGCAGATCAGGATGCAATCGGCGCCGGCGACTTGCAGCCCGAGTGCGCAGTCGGCGAGGCGCTTCTCGGCGAGATCCCAGCGACCGGCCTTCTGGTAGCCGACGATCTCGGCGAAGTTGACCGAGTTCATCAGGACTTCCGCCGAGGCGATGCCGCCGAGCTCGGCGCGGACCATCTCGTTGATGAGGCGGTAATAGACCGCCGTGCTCTCGAAACTCATGCCGCCGATCAGGCCGATTGTCTTCATGGTCGTGTACCCCTGGTTTGCTGGCGGGGATTATGGCCAAGCCTGCGGGCAATTGGTTTGCATTCTTGCCACCAGAGACGCTGTTCGGCGCGTGTGAATTGCGCGCCTCACGTAAAGTGTGCATAATTTTCGCGCGAGGTGCGGTTGCTACGAGGATACAATGCTGGACGAGCGCGATCGGAAGATTCTGGATGCATTGCAGCGGGACGCATCCGTTGCTGTTGCTGAACTCGCGGAAAAGGTTGCGCTGTCGCCGTCGGCCTGTTCGCGGCGCATCCAGCGGCTGGAGGAGGCGGGCTATATTGCGCGCCGCGTGGTCGTGCTCGACCGGGAGCGCATCGGCGTGCCGACCACGGTCTTTGCCCTGATCAAGACGGCGCATCACTCGGACGAATGGATCGAGAGCTTTCGCAAGGCAATCAGCGATCTTGGCGAGATTGTCGAGGCACACCGGCTCACCGGCTCCTATGACTATCTGCTGAAGATCGTTCTGCCGCGCGTCGAGCACTACGACGTCGTCTATCGGCGCCTGGTCAAGCGGATCGAGTTGTTCGACGTTTCCGCCTTCATCTCCATGGAGACGCTGAAGGCGGGAACGGTCGTGCCGGTCGATTATGCGGAATAGGTCTATTCCGGCTTCGGCAGGGCGGGATCGGCGAGGCACTTCTTGAGCGGTAGCAGCTTCACCCCGTAGATCGCGGTGATGCGGCCGGCCGCGGAATCCGGGCTGTCGGTGCTACGCTCGGTCTCGGCCTGGATGCAGCCGCAGGTGTAGCCATAATTCCCGTTGGAGGCGACATAGTCGCCGGTCGAGATGTCGGGGAAGTTTTCCATGCCGAGCGGCTCCTCGTCGGAGCCCTGGGTGAGGAGAACCCACATGCCTTCGCTGTCGTCCAGCCAGTAATTGCCGGGCGTGGGGTTCTGGATCCAGCCACAGCGATTTTCCTTGGCGAATGCCAGTTGCGGAAGGGCGAGGACGGCGAGAGTGACAAGAAGGGTGTGGGGTGACATCCGCATTGGCGTTGCTCCTTGAGTGAGGCTCGCCAAGGCATAGCGCGGACGGCTGATGGCGCCAAAGGCCAAAAATGGGACGAGGGCGTGAGTGGGCGCATTATGGCCCCGGAGCGTTAAGCTTCGGGGCCCGCGATCGTGTTGATTTGTTCGGGCTAGTTGCCGTGGCGATCGCGCTTGTCGCGGCGCACGGGCATCCTGCTAGTTGCGGGAGGACGTGCCGACGGTGACGCCGCGGCCGGAATCGAAGCCGTAGATGACATTGAGGTTGCTGCTGTCGACCGGTGCGCGGTCTGCCTTGGCGCCCGTATCCCGGATGATGGAGCCGACGACCGTACGGTCGATATTGCCGGACGAGTGTTCCACATTGGGGCCGCTGCGGCTGGCGGATTCCAGGGCGAAGGCGGAGGTCGTGCCGGCAAGCGAGGCGATGACGGCGGTTGCTGCGATGAGGTTCTTCATGGGAATTATCCTTTCTGAGTGAGGTTCACTCAGGTCGGCAGATGGAGTCGGCCTGAGAGGTTGGGGCTGTTCCGGTTATTCGTGGGAGGGCGTGCCGACGGTGACGCCGCGGCCGGAATCAAAGCCGTAGATGACATTGAGATTGCTGCTGTCGACCGGTGCGCGGTCTGCCTTGGCGCCCGTATCCCGGATGATGGAGCCGACGACCGTACGGTCGATATTGCCGGACGAGTGTTCCACATTGGGGCCGCTGCGGCTGGCGGATTCCAGGGCGAAGGCGGAGGTCGTGCCGGCAAGCGAGGCGATGACGGCGGTTGCTGCGATGAGGTTCTTCATGGGAATTATCCTTTCTGAGTGAGATTCACCCAGGTCGGCAGATGGAGTCGGCCTGAGAGGTTTGGGCTGTTCCGGTTATTCGTGGGAGGACGTGCCGACGGTGACGCCGCGGCCGGAATCAAAGCCGTAGATGACATTGAGGTTGCTGCTGTCGACCGGTGCGCGGTCTGCCTTGGCGCCGGTATCCCGGATGATGGAGCCGACGACCGTACGGTCGATATTGCCGGACGAATGCTCCACATTGGGGCCGCTGCGGCTGGCGGATTCCAGGGCGAAGGCGGAGGTCGTGCCGGCAAGCGAGGCGAGGACGGCGGTTGCTGCGATGATGGTCTTCATGGTGTCGTTCCTTGATGTCTTCCGATTGGAAGCGGGGGGTAAATCGGATCGAACTGTTCGGTTCGATGAGTGTTATTTGCGCCCGGAACTTGAAGATTGCAATAGTTAGTTGCGCGCAATCGAACTCTTTGGTTCGACGTTACGTCTGCCCCTTGAAATTCCGTTCTAAAAATTAGTTCATTTAAAACAACTGGATAAGACGTCATTCCTTGTCGGGAAAAGATGCAAAATGGGCCCGGTTACGCATTGTCAACAAAATGTGACGTGCCAATCTCGACCCTTGCGATCGGTGTTTCTGCCTACCGAAAACGCTTGACGAAGCCCTCTCGACCTCTTAAACAGAACCGTACCGTACGGTACTTGAAAGATGTCCATCGTGCAGACCGAAACCGCCAATGCCGAATTTTCGCCGCGCCAGAGCGCCGTTCTCGCCGAAGCCTTGAGGCTTCTGGTGGAGGGGGGCGACAAGGCATTGACGACGGCCGGCCTGGCGCGGGCGGCCAATTGCTCCAAGGAGAGCCTGTATAAGTGGTTCGGCGATCGCGACGGGCTGCTCTCGGCGATGATTTCCTACCAGGCGAGCAAGGTTCGCACCTTCGAGCGCCCCGGCGAGCGGCTGACGGCGGCAAGCCTTGCCGAGCACCTGGAGGTGTTTGCCCACGACCTGCTCGAGGTTCTGGCGGGAGACGTGTCGCTGGCGCTCAACCGGCTGGCGATCGGCCAGACCAATCGCGACGGCTCGAAGCTAGGCACGCTGTTGCTCGAACGTGGGCGGCGGCAGATCGACCGGCGGGCGAGGGCGCTGCTGGACGCCGGCCAGCGCGACGGCCTGTTGCGCTTCGCCGATGGCGAGGAGGCCTATCGGACGCTTTACGGGCTGATCGTTAGCGACATGCACGTGCGCATGCTGCTCGGCGACATGCCGCAGACAAAGAGTTTCGCTGCCAGGGCGGAGAAGGCGGTCAACGCCTTCCTCACGCTCTACGGCACGGAAAAGGTTCTGGCCGGCCGCGACGGGGGAACCCGTTCCGGCCAGCCGGTCAATGACAGTCACCACAACCGACAAGCATAGGGAAGGAACTTAACATGCGCGTCTATTACGATCGTGATGCCGATCTCAATCTCATCAAGGCCAAGAACGTCGTCATCGTCGGCTACGGCTCCCAGGGTCGCGCCCATGCGCTGAACCTCAAGGATTCGGGCGCTGCCAACGTGGCGATCGCGCTCAAGCCCGGTTCGCCGACCATCAAGAAGGCCGAGGCCGACGGCTTCAAGGTCATGACGGTCGCCGAGGCCGCAAAGTGGGGCGACCTCATCATGATGGCGACCCCGGACGAATTGCAGGCCGACATCTACAAGGCCGACATCGCCGGCAACATTCGTGACGGCGCAGCGATCGCTTTCGCCCACGGCCTCAACGTCCATTTCGGCCTGATCGAGCCGAAGGCTTCGCTCGACGTCGTGATGATCGCGCCGAAGGGCCCGGGCCACACGGTTCGCGGCGAATACCAGAAAGGCGGCGGCGTTCCCTGCCTGGTCGCCGTTCACCAGAACGCTTCCGGCAACGCCCTTGAACTCGCTCTCTCCTACGCCTGCGGCGTCGGCGGCGGCCGTTCGGGCATCATCGAGACCAACTTCCGCGAAGAATGCGAAACCGACCTGTTCGGCGAGCAGGTCGTTCTCTGCGGCGGCTTGGTCGAACTGATCCGCGCCGGTTTCGAAACCCTGACGGAAGCCGGCTACGCGCCGGAAATGGCCTATTTCGAATGCCTGCACGAAGTGAAGCTGATCGTCGACCTGATCTATGAAGGCGGCATCGCCAACATGAACTACTCGATCTCCAACACCGCCGAATGGGGCGAATACGTCACCGGTCCGCGCATCATCACCGCCGAGACCAAGGCCGAGATGAAGCGCGTGCTGCACGACATCCAGACCGGCAAGTTCACCTCGGACTGGATGCAGGAATACCGCGCCGGTGCCGCCCGCTTCAAGGGCATCCGCCGCATGAACGACAGCCACCAGATCGAAGAAGTCGGCACCAAGCTGCGCGCCATGATGCCGTGGATCGGCAAGAACAAGCTGGTCGACAAGTCGGTCAACTGAGGCAGTAGCCAATAGCCGATAGGCAGCAGGATTTGAGGGCCGGGGAGGGCAACTTTCCCGGCCTTTGCTATGGTTGCTTCGGGTGGAAACGTACGTTTTGCAGATGCTCGAAATGCTGGTCGCACGTCAGAAGATCTGCGTCATTGGCGATTGCGGTCGCATAGACGATGGCATCAGCCATGGCGAGTTTATGTTCGCGGGCTACCTCGGCCGCCAAGAGCGCGATGCGGCTGTCCAAGGGGGCGACGATGCACGTCATCGTGAAGGCCAGAAGGCTATCGCTGATGCTTTCCCCGCGTTCGCGATTGAGCCATTTGGCCAACTCGTATTGAACGATCGTCGGAACGATGCAGTTCTCGGTTTGGGGGAAATCGTCCGCCAGGGCATCCCCCGTTTTGCTGCCAAGCAGCCATTCGATCCAGGCGGACGTATCGACGACCCGTTTTAAAAGCGGTCGCTTCGGTCGCGAATATCGGACGCGTCAGCGCCCTTGGCGATGCCCTTGAGTTCTGCGAGCTCGGGAACGGGCATTACCAATACGCCTGCGCCTTTCGGAATGAAAACGAACCGCTGACCCGCCTTCCAGTTCTGCCGGTCGCGAACGTCCTTGGGAATGGATATCTGGAACTTGGATGAAAGTGTTGCGGTCTCCATCTCTCACCTAGTCTGCATCGATGGCCTTCGTTAAAAATATAGCACGATCCGTCGACAGTTGCGAGGTATCCGCGCATTGAAGGCATCGTGTCGGGGGGATTTGATCGACTGGCTCGATAGGTCAGCATTGTTGACATATCTTCTATCGTGTGGTCATTTTCACCCTCAACGATAGAACGCAGAGGAACCCCCCGTGTTGAATTGGGATCATGTCTTTGCCACGCGCATGTCACGCATGCGCGCTTCCGAAATCCGCGAACTGCTGAAGCTTCTGGAGCGGCCGGACATTATTTCGTTTGCCGGCGGCATTCCCGATCCGACGCTGTTTCCCGAGGCATTCAAGGCGGCCTATGCGGAGATTTTCAGCGGCGACCGGGCGGCGGCGGCGCTGCAATACTCGGTCAGCGAAGGCTACAGGCCGCTGCGCGACTGGCTGCGGGGCGAGATGGGGAAGATCGGCATCCCTTGCACCGCCGACAACATCTTCATCACCTCCGGCTCGCAGCAGGCGCTCGACTATCTCGGCAAGCTGTTCCTATCGCCGAAGGATACGGCGCTCGTCACCTGGCCGACCTATCTTGGCGCGCTTCAGGCCTTCAATGCCTATGAACCGAACTACGACCAGCTGACGCTGGCCGGCAACCGCACGCCGGAAAGCTACAAGGCGACGGCCGAAAATCTGGGCGGGGCGGTCAAGTTCGCCTATCTTTCGGCTGATTTTTCCAACCCGACCGGCGAGACGGTATGCCTTGCCGAGCGCGAGCGTCTGCTGAAGCTTGCCGAGGAACTCGACATCGCCCTCATCGAGGACGCGGCCTATCAGGCGCTGCGCTATGACGGCGAGGCGATCCCGCCGATCCTTTCGCTCGAGATTGCCGAGAAAGGGTCGATCGAGGAGACCCGCACCATCTATTGCGGCAGTTTCTCCAAGACGCTCGCGCCCGGCCTGCGGGTCGGCTTCGTCGTCGCCAACCAGACCGTCATCCGAAAGCTGGTGCTGATGAAGCAGGCGGCCGACCTGCATTCCTCTTCGATCAACCAGGTCGCCATCGCCCATGTCGCCGTGCGGCATTTCGATTCGCAGGTCGCCAAGATCCGCGCCGCCTATAGCGCGCGGCGGGACGCAATGCTGAAGGCGCTTGCCACCTACATGCCGGCCGGCACGACCTGGACCCGGCCGGAGGGCGGCATGTTCATCTGGGTGACGCTGCCGGAAGGAATGGACGGGGCCGAGCTTTTGGCGCGTTCGGTCGAGACCGAAAAGGTCGCCTTCGTCCCGGGCCAGGCCTTATTTGCCGACCGGTCGGGCGCCAATACGCTGCGGCTCTCCTTCTCCTGCGCCAACGAGACGATGATCGACGAGGGGATCAAGCGGCTCGGTCGGCTGGTCCAGGGCGCGCTGGCCGCCGCCGCCTGAGACATACGGGATCGTCCTGGAGCGGTGGTGGCATGGTCGCCGGCCTAGCGGCTGGTCGTCTGCGGCCCGTAGGGCCATCGCAGCCAGACCTTCCGCCGGACTGCACCGCTGCGGGGTCGTCGCTGCTTAACCTTGTTGGCGGAAACCGGCCCGGCGAATGCAGCCCGGCGTTGAAGGGGCACGGGGTTGCGTGACATGTTAAGGGCTGGCATGGGAAACCGAGGAGGGGGCATGCGGTTCCTGGCATTCGACGGCTTGAGAGGCCTGTTTTCGCTGCTCGTGGTCCTCGCGCACGTGCCGGCCGCGACGGTGCTGCGTCAGTCCGGCCTGAGTGCGACGGGCGATACGCTCGTCGATCTGTTCTTCGTCTTCAGCGGCTTCGTCATCGCCGCCGGTTACGAGACGCGGCTGCTTCAAGGATACGGCACGGGCCGCTTCCTCGTCGAGCGGCTCGGACGCATCTATCCCATCCACTTCGTCATGCTGATGGTTTTCATTGCCACCGAGATCGCCTTCGCCACCGTGCTCGGTTCGCTCGGGCAGCAGGGTCGGGTGCCCTTCGAGGGGGACAAGGCGGTGGAGGCGATCTTCACCCATCTGACCCTGATCCATGCCTGGAACGTCCATGACATGCCGACGTGGAACTACCCGACCTGGAGCCTGTCGACGGAATGGGCGGCCTATATCGTCTTCGCGGTTGCGCTTCTTGTCCTGCGCCGGCGCTTCACAACTGCGGCCGTGGTCGGGATCGGCGTCTCCATCCTGGTCTTGCTGACGGTCGCCCCGAACGGCATGAAGTCCTACCACGATTATGGCGTGTTCCGGTCGATCCTCGGCTTTTCGGCCGGTGTGCTCGCCTATCGTGCCTTCGACGCCCTGAACCGCCGCCAGGCTTTTTCCGCGCTTTCGAGGCCGGTCTTTACGGCTCTGGAAGTCGGTGGACTTGCCGGGCTGTTCGGGTTGCAGGTGGCGTTCGGAGCTACGGATTTCGCCGTCGCGCTACCGCTCGTCTTCACGCTGCTGATGATCGTGTTCGCCTATGGCAAGGGCCATGTCTCTGCCCTGATGGGCAGCCGGCCGCTCGTCTATCTCGGTACGATTTCGCTGTCGATCTATGTCGTGCACGTCTGGATCATCATGCGCGCCGGCAATGTGGCGGCGCTCGCCGAACGGCTGACCGGCCTGGATCTCGTCACTTACGTCGCGGAGGGCGATTCACGCCATCTCGAACTCGCGCTGCCGCCGCTTGCGGCAAACCTCCTTGCCCTGCTGGTCGTTGCCGGCGTGGTACTCGTCAGCCACTTCACCTATCGCTACGTCGAGCTTCCCGGCCAGGCGCTGTTCCGCCGCCTGGCGAAACGCCTGTTGCCGGCGGACACAGGGCCGGGACGGGCCGTGACCGTAAACCCCTGAGGGTGTCGCTTGTTTGCGGCGGATGCGACGGTTTTCAGTCCCGCGCGAGCACGATGACCATGTCTTCCGGGTGATACTGGATCGGATCCGAGCGGGACGGGTTGACCGTCACACCGCCGAGATTGCGGGTGTCGGCCTCGTCCTCGCGCTGGCGACGGTAGCCGATGGCGATCTCGCCGCGGCGCAAGGCCGCGAGTGCCACGGTGAAGAAGTTCACCGGACGGTCGATCGCCACATAGTCGCTCATCGGGCGCATGTAGATCTCCGAGCCGTCCTCGTCGAGCAGTTCGGCAAAGATCGCCGCCATGAACTCGTTCTCCGAGGCCTGGGCGAGCATCAGGCTGACCAGCTTGTTGCTGACGACGAAGTCGTCGGCGCGCGTCACCTCGGCAAGCTCGCGGTTGCGCACGTCGGTCATCTCGCTGACCACGTTAACGTGGCAACCGGCCCGCTCGGCGATCCTGCGGATATGGAGGAGGGTGATCAGCGTGCGCGTATCGGCCGACTGCATGCTCATGTCGTCGCTGTAGCCCAGCACCAGGACATGGTCATAGCTCGGGATGTCCAGGCGATCGAGGGCGGTGCGGCTGCTGGTGTCGATCTCGTGGTATTCGATCGCCATATTGCCGTTTGGCAGCCGCAGACCGGCCATGTCCGCCTTGAATTGCGGCGTGTCGGCTGCGATCGTCAGATGCGAGCCGGGGGTGACATAGCGGCAGAGTTCGGAGGCGATGAGCGGGCCGCGGCGGTTCCAGCCGAGCACCAAGGTCCGTTCCGGCCCGGCAGGGCGCCTCACCGCAGGCAGGATCGCCTCCTTGGCGAGAGCAACGTCATTGCCCCAGGTCTTGATCGAGTCGTCGTCCTCGGCGATGATCACGACCCGTTCGCCCGGCTCGATCAGCCGGTTGGGGGCCGGGTTGAGGTGGATCTTGCCGGCGCGGTCGCAAAGGCCGATCAGCGTGCAGTTCTCATAGGCCATGACGCCGGCGGCGAACGGCTTGCCATGCAGCGCCGGTTGCTCGAGCGTGTAGATTTCGCAGCCGTCGAAATCGAGCAGCTCGGAATAGACGGCCGACAGGCCGGACTGCCGGCTGGTATGGACGACGATCCGCGAGATCAGGTCGTCGGCCAGCACCATCTGCATTTCCTTGCCGCCGACGATGCGGGCGACTTCTGCGTTGTGGGCGTCGCGGATCTCGGCTGCGATCATGTAGGGCTCAGGACGGCGCTTCGGATCGTTGACCAGCGCCAGCACCGATTTGATGACCTGCGAATCCGGATCCAGGTCCTCGGGTGACAGAACGATGATCGAGCGGGAGTTCTGCGGATTGACGATGTCGAGGTCGTAAAGATCGGTCGGGTCGCCGCTGCGGCAGATGATCTTGGTGTTCTTCAGATCGGCCACCTTGGTAGCGATCTCGTCTTCCATCTCGACCTTGTCCTTGTTCGCCATGATGACGATGCGGGGTCGCCGGCGGCTCTGATTGGCGATCACCAGCTCCGAAATGACGTCGAAGATCGAAGACGACCAGTTGAGGATGATCGTGTGGTCCGTCTCCAGCACGCGCGAGCGGCCCTTGCGCAATTCGTCGAGCTTGTTCTCCAGGCCGGAGCTGATGACGCCGATCAAGGCGGAGAAGACGAAGATGCCGGCGAGCGTCACGACGAGCGCGACGAGGCGGAAGCCCCAGCCCTGGTCTCCACCCATGGTGCCGGCGTCGAAGGTGCGCATCAGCGATGCCCAGGTGCCCTCGATAAAGGAGACCGGTTCGCCGCCTTCCGGCGCGATGCCGGTGATGGCGAGAAAGGCGCCGGCCAGCGAGATGACCACCAGCGAGATCAGGGCCAGCCACCCGATCAGCGCCACGGCGCCTCCGGCCATGCTCTTGTCGAACTCATAGCGCATGCGCGCCCGCCAATTTCCGCCCGTCTTCATGCTGATGCTTTCATTTGGTCTTTGAGAGGTAAGTAAATCCGCCATTGCAGGAAATGCCAATTCCCGCAATGTCCAAGCTTCGCAAGGTTGAAGAAAACCCATAAAAGTCCAATGGCAAGGACAAGGCGAGGGATCGCCGTGCCTCCATGACGACGGGCCGCAGGCGACCAGCGCGATTTGGCTGTCGAAAAAAGCTGAATGTCATCCACGTGTTATACATGCGCACTAAGCAGCGACATCTCATCCACACGAGGACGTTCCGATGAAAACCCTGCTTTCCGCTTTCACCGCCCTTGCGGCCTTCGGTTTCATGGCGGTTTCCGCCAACGCCGCCAATCTGGTGCTCTACACCAGCCAGCCGAACGAGGACGCGCAGGCGACCGTCGACGGCTTCATGGCCGCCAATCCCGATATCAAGGTCGACTGGGTGCGCGACGGCACGCCGAAGATCATGGCCAAGCTGATGGCCGAAATCGAAGCCGGCAATCCGGCCGCCGACGTTCTGCTGATCGCCGACACGGTCACCATGGAGCGCATGAAGCAGGCCAACCATCTCCTGGCCTACAAGTCGCCGGAAGCGGCCAACTATGACGCTGCCCTCTATGATGCAGACGGCGCTTACTATTCGACCAAGCTGATTACCACGGGCATCATGTACAACACCGCGGCCGCCATGAAGCCGACCAAGTGGGCCGACCTCGCCAAGCCCGAAGCCAAGGGTCTCGTCACCATGCCGAGCCCGTTGACCTCGGGCGCCGCGCTCATTCATGCCCAGACGCTGGCTGGTGTTTCCAGCCTTGGTTGGGATTACTACAAGGCGCTGCAGGCCAATGGCGCCATCGCCGCCGGTGCAAATGGCGGCGTGCTGAAGGCTGTCGCTTCGGGCGAGAAGGCCTATGGCATGGTGGTGGACTTCATGCCGATCCGCGAGAAGGCCAAGGGCGCTCCGGTCGAGTTCATCTTCCCGGAAGAGGGCGTTTCTGCCGTCACCGAGCCGGTCGCCATCCTGTCGACCACCAAGAACGAAGAGGCCGCCAAGAAGTTCGTCGACTACGTCCTGTCGGAAAAGGGCCAGGAAGGCTTCCTGAAGCTCGGCTACATTCCGGCCCGCAACGGCATGCCGGTTCCGGAAGGTTTCCCGGCCCGTGACACGATCAAGGTCCTGCCGATCGACCCCGCCGCAGCCCTCAAGGCGACGGACGCCGACCTGAAGACCTTCTCGGGCATTTTCGGCACGAACTGATCGAACGGATCAATGCCGCATCACCTTGCCAAAGCGAACAGCCAGCCCCGCTGGCTGTTTCCTTTTGTCGTCTCGTTCGTCGCTCTCCTGTGCGTCCTGCCGCTGGCACGGCTGGTCGCAGCCGGCATTTCCACGCTGTTTTCCGGTCGCGCCCTCGACCTCCTCGAGGAACCGGCAGTGTGGTCGGCAGCGGTCAATACTCTAAGCACGTCCTTCTTCGGCATGGTCGCCGCGGTCGCCATCGGCGGGCTGTTTGCCCTGGCGCTTACGCTTGCCGACGTGCGCGGCAAGTGGCTGCTGAGCTTCCTGTTCATGCTGCCGACGATGATCCCACCACAGGTCCAGGCGCTTGCCTGGGTCGGCATGTCCGGTCCGTCGAGCCCGCTATTAAAGGCGCTCGGCATCGCGCCGCCGATGGGAAGTCCGCAGCCGCTCTATTCGGTCGGTGGCATTGCGCTTCTTTACGGCGTCCAGCACGCGCCGCTGGTCTATCTTTCGCTCAGGGCCGGCCTTCTTGCCCTGCCGCGCGACGGCATCGAGGCGGCCAAGCTCGCCGGGGCCTCGCCGTGGCGGGTGCTGAAAGACATCATCCTGCCGCTGTCGCTGCCGGGCATCATCGCCGGGGCGGCCATTGCCTTCGTCTCCGGCGTGGGCAATTTCGGCATTCCCGCCATCCTCGGCCTGCCGGCGCAGATCTACACGCTGCCGACGCTGATCTATTCGCGGCTGGCGAGCTTCGGCGGCAATACGTTCGGTGACATCGCCGTGCTGTCGGCGATGATCGGCCTGATGGCGGTCGCCGGCCTGCAGATCCAGGAACGGGCGCTCAGGGGCCGGGACTATCGTGTCATTGGGCTGTCCGGCGCATCGGCAACCTTCCGCCTCGGACGCTGGCGGGCGCCGCTCGAGGCCTTTCTCTGGCTCCTGCTGCTCATCATGCTGATCGCGCCCTTCTTCGCCCTTGTCTCCGCCTCGCTCGTGCCGGCCTACGGCGTGGTGCTGTCGCTCAAGACCGCGTCGCTTTCCGCCTATGAGGAGATCCTGTTCCGCCAGACGGTGACGAGGACCGCCTTTGCCAATTCGCTCTTCCTTGCGGGCACGACCTCGTTCGGGCTTCTCGTAATCGGCGTGCTGGCCGGCTACACGCTGACGCGCGGCACGAGCCGCTGGACCGGTCTGCTCTCGGCGATGATCGAAATCCCCTATGCGCTGCCGGGCATCGTCATTTCAGTCGCCTTCGTGCTGGTCTTTGCCGCACCCTTGCCCGTCATCGGCGTGACCATCTACGGGACGATCTGGATCATCCTTGCGGCCTATTTCGCCAGCTTCCTCGCCGTCGGGCTGAAACCGGTGGTGAGCGCGCTGCGCCAGCTCGACCCGGCGCTCGAGGAGGCGGCACGGCTGTCGGGCGCCAGCTTCTACCGCCGGCTGTTCGACATCATCGTGCCACTGATCGCGCCGGCGGCCGGCGCCTCGGTGATCCTGGTCTTCCTTATCTCCTGCAACGAGCTGACGGTCTCGGCCCTTCTGTGGTCGGTCGGCACCCAGACGCTCGGTGTCGCGATCTACAATCTCGACGACAGCGGTTCCTACGATCTCGCCTCGGCCCTTTCGGTCCTGGTGGTGCTGATGGTCGTGGTGTTGATGCTGCTGCTCGAACTGATGGCGGCACGGCTGCCGAAAGGAGTCGTCCCATGGCGAAACTGATCCTGCACAAGCTTTGCAAGGACTACGGCACGGGGCGGCCGGCGGTCGACGACGTATCGCTCGACATTCGCGAGGGCGGCTTTCTGGCGCTGCTCGGGCCATCGGGCTGTGGCAAGACCACGGTGCTGCGCATGATCGCCGGGTTCGAGACCCCGAGCGACGGTTCGATCCTGCTGGGTGAACGGGTGTTGGCCGATGCGAGCGGCGTCATTGCGCCGGAAAAGCGCAACATGGCCATGGTCTTCCAGTCCTATGCGCTGTGGCCGCACATGACCGTGGCCGCCAATGTCGGCTATCCGCTTAAGGTCAGGGGCATTTCCGGTGAGCGCTACCGGGCGAAGGTGACGGATGCGCTCAAGGCCGTGCGGCTCGAGGCCTATGCCGAGCGCCGACCGGCGGACTTGTCCGGGGGGCAGCGGCAACGCGTGGCGCTGGCGCGCTGCCTGGTGACGGCGCCGGACGTGGTGCTGCTCGACGAGCCGCTGGCCAATCTCGACCGGCACCTGCGCCAGGAGATGGAGGAGACGTTCCGCGAATTCCATGCCCGATCCGGTGCGACGATGATCTACGTCACCCACGACCAGGCCGAGGCCATGGCGCTGGCCACCGATGTGGCGGTGATGTCGGAGGGAAAGCTCCTTCAGGTGGCGCCGCCGGCCGAGATCTATGCGCGGCCCGAGGGGCGGCTGGTCGGCGGGCTGATCGGGCAGGGCGTGGTGCTCAGCCTTCCCAAGCGCGGCGCCGACCGGCGCGAGCTCGGGTGGGACGAAATCCTGGCACGGCTGATCTCCGGTCAGGCGGACGAGCCGTCGATGGACGTGCTGGTGCGGCCGCAGGACGTCGTGCTCGGCGGCGACGGGCTTCCGGCGGAGGTCGAAGGCGTGTTGTTCGAGGGCGAGCGTTATGCCCTGCGGCTGAAGCTCGGCGACGGCCGGATGCTGCGCGCCTACAGCCGGACCGCCTGCACCGAGGGCGAACGGGTGGCGGTGACGATCACCGCCGGTTGGCGCCTCTAGAGTTTGCCGTCTACTGCGCGCCCGAGCAGACCCAGCGCGCGACGCGGCAGCCGGCGCTGTGTTGGTTGCAGACGCCGATCGCCTCGAGTTCGGCCCGACGGCGGTCGGAGCCCCAGCCCGAGCCCCAGCCGCCGTTCTGGCCGACGGCAAGCGCGCCGCAGGCGTTCTTGAACCAGATCGCCACGCGGCAGTCGCGGGCGCGGCCGGAACATTCGCGCAGGGCCCGGCGCTCGGCATCGGCGCGGGTCGAGAAGGAGTGCGACCAGCCATCGGCGCGGGTCGTTGGCGAATAGGCGATCGCGCCGTAGCTGTCGGCACGGGCGGTGGTCGGGGCAGCGACGGTGAAGGCCAGGATGAGGACGGCCAGGAAGGCTGACAAGGATCGGATGGCGTGCATGGAGAATTCCCCGGTCATGCGTGATCTTCGGATCATATGTTGAACGGCGCTGCGGGCGAAAGGGCGTTTTTGGGGTCATGGGACCCGCCCGCGACGGTCATGCCCTTTCGCACGCGGCACGGCGGCACTAGGTTGGACCTTGAAACACGGAACGAAAAACCATGACGCTCAGACTGGGCAGCTTCAATATCGAGAACCTGATGACCCGGTTCGATTTCACCGGCTTCCGCAACCAGTTGCGCAAGGATCGGGTGCTGCATCTTTTCGACGTGCGAAGCGAGCAGGATTATCAGCGGCTGGAGGCCGCCCGCGTCGTCGCCTCGACGGACGATACGCGCCAGCTTTCGGCGCTTGCCATCGCCGATGCCGCCGCAGACATCCTGTGCCTGCAGGAGGTCGACAGCATGGAAGCGCTCAAGGCCTTCGAATACGGCTATCTGTTTCGCATGGTCGGCGCCGGCTATCGCCACAAATATCTGGTCGAGGGCAATGACAGCCGCGGCATCGACGTCGGCGTGATGATGCGCGACGAGACTCGCAACGGCGAGAAGATCGAGATTGTCGACATCCGCAGCCATGCGGCCTTGACCTATGGCGACCTCGATCTGTTCACCCCGGCACTTGCCGCCAATGCCAAGCCCGATGATCGGATCTTCAAGCGCGATTGCCTGGAGCTCGAGCTGAAGATCGGCGGGCGGCCGCTGGCGCTCTATGTGGTGCACCTGAAATCGATGAGCAACGGCCGCGACGGGGCCGACGGGCGAAGCTACACCATGCCGGTGCGCGAGGCGGAGACCAAGGCGATCCGCCACATCATCGAGGCGCGTTTCGGCAAGGGGCAGACCGCGGACAAGAACTTCGTCATCTGCGGCGACATGAACGACTATCAGGAGCGGGTGGACGTGATCGGCGACCGCCGCTCGGCCTATCGATTCGTTCCGCGCGACCGGCTGGAGAGCGCGCTCGACGTCTTTTCTGTCGACGGCTTTGCGGAAAACGTCATGCTGCGGCGCGATCCGCTCGATCGCTGGACGCTTTATCACGCGCGCGGGCCGGAGGAGCAGCATCTCTGCCAGCTCGACTATCTCTGGCTGTCTCCGGCGCTCGCCCGCAGGAATGCTGACAGGGCTCCGGAGATCATTCGCAATGGCCAGCCGTTCCGCACGCCCTTTCCCGAGGGGCAGGCGGTGGAGCGCTATCCACGGATCGGCTGGGACCGGCCGAAGGCTTCCGACCACTGCCCGATCGTCATGGAGCTGGAGCTTTGATGTTCGATCGTGACGAGCGCTCCGCTGACGCGCCGCCGCCCGAAGGGCAGGTCTTTCCGCTGCAAGGGGTGCGGCTGCGCGTGCTTGAGGGCGAGCATCCCTTCCATCGGGACAATCACCGGGCCGCGGCCTCAAACTGGCAGGCGGAAATCGCCGCCAAGCCGGCGCTTTTCGACGGGCGCATGATCTTCCAGCATCGGCTGAGGCTCGAAGAGGGCGTGCTCGAGGGGGAGGGCTATGTCGTTCCCTATCCGACCTACCTCTGGTGGAGACGGCAGCCGGACGGCGCCGGCGGGCGGCATGTCTTCGCATTTCCGGTGATCGCCTCGGCCGATGGCGCGCTGATCGCGGTGAGGATGGCGGAGCATACCGCCAATGCGGGCCAGGTCTATTGCGCTGCCGGTTCGCTCGACCCCGACGACGTCGTCGACGGCTATTGCGACATTGCCGGCAACATGGCGCGGGAGGTGCGCGAGGAGACCGGTCTCGACCTTGGCCAAGCCGTCACCGACGGGCGGTATTTCGCCAGCTATCGCGGCCGGCGCCTCACCATCCTGCGGCTTTATCGCTACCCGCTGACATCAGATGTCCTTCTGGATCGCATCGCCGCGCATATGGCGATCGACGAGGAGAAGGAGATCGCCGGGGCGGTCGCGATCCGCTCGGCCGATCCGGACGCGCATCCGTATAATCCGGCCATGTTGCCGGTTCTCGACTGGTTCTTCGGCGGGGCGTCCTGACATCGCTTGCTTGCGCAAGCGGCGAAGGTCGGGCAGTCTCTGGCCAAATCGATCCATGCCTGCGGAGGATGCCTTGGCGCGACACTATTCGATCTACGACGTCTTTACCGAGCGCAAGCTGGCCGGAAATCCGCTGGCGGTGATCTTTGACGGCGAGGATCTCTCCGACCAGGCGATGCAGGCGATAGCCGCGGAAACCAACCTGTCGGAAACGGTGTTCGTACAGAAGTCCGCCAATCCGGCCCACTCCGCCCGTATCCGCATCTTCACGCCGGCGCGCGAACTGCCGTTTGCCGGGCATCCGACCGTGGGCACCGCCGTGGCGCTGGCTGAGCGGGCCTATGGCAAGGAGAGTGGCGGGCTCGACCTCGTCTCGGTGCTGGAGGAAAATGTCGGGCCGGTCCGCTGTGCGGTGCGTCTGCGGGACGGCGAGGCGAGCTTTGCCGAATTCGACCTGCCGAAGACCTCCGTGCGCCACGAACTCGCCCTGGAGCGCCAGGGGATAGCCGACGCGCTTGCCTTGAAGGCGACCGATATCGGTTTCGAAAACCATGTTCCCTCCGTGTGGAGCGCCGGCGTGCCTTTTCTCATGGTGCCGGTGCACAATCTGAGCGCGGTGGAAGGCCTGGATTTCGATGCGCAACTGTGGGAACGCATCGCACCGCTCTGCGAGGGCGGCCTGACCGCGGCCTATGTCTACTGTCGGGGCGGGGTGCATCATGCCGCGAAGTTCCATGCGCGGATGTTTTCCACCGACATGGGCATCGTCGAGGATCCCGCGACTGGTTCCGCGGTCGCGGCGTTGTCCGGCGCGATCCACCATTTCGATGGATTGCCCGATGGCCATCATCCGCTGATGATCGAGCAGGGCGTGGAGATGGGCCGGCCCTCCTACATTCATCTGCACATCGATACCAAGGATGGCGCGATCAGCCGGGCGCGGATCGGCGGGCAGGCGGTGCGGATCGCGTCCGGAATTCTCGACCTCTGAAAACAAAGGGATTTTGCCGGTTTTTGAATTTTTTTTGAAAATCGGCGAAGTTTTTTCTCCCCGGTGCTGGACAACATCGGCGATGCTGTTTATACGCCCTCTCACACCGCCGGAAGGCGCTGGTCGGGTGATTAGCTCAGTTGGTAGAGCAGCTGACTCTTAATCAGCGGGTCGTAGGTTCGAGCCCTACATCACCCACCATTTTCAATCAGATGGACGTATTCGTTAAAGTTTTGCCACAACTCGCGGGCGACGCGTTTTGTCGGATGCGTGACGCGCCTGCTTGAACGCAGAATGCCTCCTCGACCTGTTTCTGCGCCGACCTCTCTGGCCATTATTGGTACTAGCTGGCTTTTATCCGAAGCACGGATTGCGTCTTGTCCGAAGTGCCGAATATGTGGTCACGCCCAATCTCGGGCATGGAGCATTGCAGTTACATGAAACGCGTTTTGTCCGCCGCCGGCATGCTGGCCGCCGTTCTTTTTTCGAGCACCGCCCAGGCTGAGGACCTGGTCTTCACGCTGACCAACGGCACGAATTCGGTGCTTACCCATTTCTACACTTCGCCGGTCGGCGTCGAAAGCTGGGAAGGCGACGTCTTCGGCGATCAGGTCCTCGAGCCGGGCGAGAGCATTCAGTTGACCATCGCCGACGGCCGCACCCAGTGCGAATACGACATGCGCTTCGAATTCGCCGAAAGCTCGGATCTCGACACGACCGAAGACACGCAGAACCTCTGCGAGATGGGCTCGTACACGATCCACGAATAAGCGTCCTTAGCCCATCCTGCCTTTCTTGGGGTCGCCTGCGGAGAACGCCGGCGGCCCCAAGGCCGTTTCAGGCACCGCGCCGGGGGACTCCCCCCCAGAGTATTTGCCGGCTATGTTGTGGCATTGGGGATTTCCCGCCGGCCTTGCCGAAGATATTCGGCGAAAATGCTCGTTTGTTCTGCCGATCCGCAGCCCTTGTTCCCCGGATGTTCATGGATTTCGAACGATTCTGGGGATTGGAGGCTGTGGAAAGCTGTGGATAACTTAGTTAGCCGGCTCTTGCCGCCGAAGGATGCCGGGACTGCGGCAGGACGAAGGGCATGGAGGCCACGGGCAGCCGGCCGACAGCGCCGCCAATTCCATAGACGGCGGAAATGATGGCGTCGTCGATGACCGCAAGCGGCGTTCCCTCGGACATGATTCGACCCCGGTGCATGATGACGAGGTGATCGGCGAATTCCGCCGCCAGGTTGAGGTCGTGCAGGATGGCAAGGACCGCACCGCCACGGCGGGCGAAATCACGGGCGGTTTCCAGCACGCTGATCTGGTGGCCGATGTCGAGGCTCGATGTCGGCTCGTCGAGGAAGAGCGCGCGGGCGCGTCCTTGCTCGACGGGATGCGGCACTTGCGCCAGCGCACGGGCAAACTGCACGCGCTGCTGCTCGCCGCCCGACAGGGCCCGATAGGCGCGAGCCTCGAAGCCTTCCAGCCCGACACGGGCGAGCGCCTTGCGGGCGGCATCGGTCGGGTCCCGGCTGCCATGGGCGATGGCGCCCATGCGCACCACTTCGAGCGCGGTGAACGGGAAGGACAGCGTGGTCGCCTGCGGCAGTACGGCGCGATCGGCGGCGAGCTCGACCGCCGAAAGGCGCGAGAGCGGTCGATCATGGCAAAGGACTGTACCGCGATCGGGAGTGAGTTCTCCCGACAGGACCTTGAGCAGGGTGGATTTGCCGGCGCCGTTCGGGCCGATCACCACGGTGAAGATCCCGGGGGAGAGTGTGAGATCGACGTCATCGACCAGATTGCGGCCGTCCCGGATGATGCTGACGTTTTGTGCAACGATCATCACAGGCCCTCCATCGCGGCGCGGCCATTGCGGCCGAGCAGCAGGATGAGGAAAACCGGTGCGCCGAGAATGGCGGTGATGATGCCGATCGGCAGTTCCGCCGGGGCTGCAATCGTGCGGGCAATGCTGTCGGCGATGAGAAGCAGGCCGGCGCCGCCGATCGCGGAGGCCGGCAGCAGAAAGCGGTGGGACGGGCCGATGGCGAGCCGCAGGAGGTGCGGAACGACGATGCCGACGAAGGAGATCGAGCCGGCGACCGCCACCGTCGCGCCGCAGGCGGCGGCCACCGCGAGGATCGACAGCCGCTTCAGCCGCTGGACCGGCACGCCCATGTGGAAGGCGGCGGCATCGCCCAATACCAGCGCGTCGAGCCCCCGGGCGACGAACGGCAGGCTGGCGAGGACCAGCAGGATGAAGGGCAGAATGGCCAGCACCTTGGCATAGGTAGCGCCGCCGAGCGAACCGAGCGACCAGAAGGTGATATCGCGCAGCGCCCGGTCGTCGGCGATGAAGATCAACAGGCCGGTCGCCGCGGCGCTCATTGCACCGATGGCGATGCCCGACAGGATCAGCGCCGTCGTCGAGGTCTGGCCGTTGCGGGTGGCGATGGCATAGAGCAGCAGGGTGTTGGCAAGCCCGCCGGCAAAGGCCATGAGCGGCAGGAACTGGTGGCCGAAGAGGGACTGGAGGGGGGCCAGCACCGTGCCGCCGAGGACGATCGCGCAGACCGCGGCAAAGGCGGCGCCCGAGGTTACGCCGACAATGCCGGGATCGGCGAGCGGATTGCGAAACAGGCCCTGCATCATCGCACCCGAAATGCCAAGGCCGGCGCCGACGAGGAGGCCCAAGGCCGTGCGCGGCAGGCGGACCGCTTCGAGGATGATGCGGTCCTGCGCGTCCAGATTGCCGATGTCGCCGGCGATATAGGCCAAGAGATCCTTCAGTCCGACCCCGGTCGGGCCGCTTACCAACGATAAAAGCACGGCAGCGGCGAGTAGGGTGAGCAACAGGAGGATGACGACGATGCCGAGGCCGGAACGGTCGCCGGGCGGCGAGTGCCGCCCGATCAGGGTGGTAACCGCGCTCATGGCTTGACGGTATCCGGATAGAGTCTTGCCGCAAGATCGAGTGCTGCGGCGGGTGTGCGTGGCCCAAGGCCGAGAAGGTAGAGGCCGTCCATGGCGATGAAGGCGCCGGTTTTCGCCGCCGGGCTGGTCTGCAGCGCGGGCAGGGCAAACGCCTGTTCGGCGGTCAGGTGAAGCTGCGGGTTGTCCATGACAAGGACCACGTCGGGGGCCGCCGCGATCACCGCCTCGTCGCTCAGCGGCTTATAGCCGGTAACGTCGCCTGCGGCATTGACGCCACCGGCGAGCCGGATGATCGCATCGGCGGATGTGTTCGTGCCGGCGGCCATGATGCGGCCGTTGGAAAGCGACAGGGCGAACAGCACGCGTTTCTTCGGCTCGCTGATCGCCGCGATTTTCTGCTTGAGCGCCGAAAGGCCGGCATCGACGTCGGTCGCGAGCTTCTCGGCGGCGTCCGGCGTGCCGACCGCGGCACCGACCGCCCGGATCTTGCCGGCAATCGCCTCAGCCTCCGGCGGCGTCGGGATGGAGACCATGGCCACGCCCGAGGCCTTGAGGATGGCGATCGCATCGGCCGGACCGGCGCCCGCCTCGGCGATGATGAGGTCCGGCTTCTGCGACAGCACGCCTTCGGCAGACAGCTGGCGGATATAGCCGACATCGGGCTTGTCCGCAGCGCTCTGGGGATAGGTGCTGGTGCTGTCGACCGCGATGACCCGCTCGCCTTCGCCGAGCGCGTAGATGATTTCCGTCACCGTGCCGCCGATCGAGACGATGCGCTGCGCGCCGCTGGGGCTCGATTGGGCGAGGATAACGCCGGCGGGGGCGACGATGAGGAGGAGGGCGCTGGCGAGCGTCCGTGCCGTCAGCCCGAGCGATCCGAATTGATCCATGCTTGTGAAATCCTATTGCCAATCATTGTGCGCTGCCGCCAAACTGGGTCGGCGGCCCTGCAGAAATTCGAGGGCCGCTGCCGGCGACATTTAACTTGACACAAATACACAAGTTTAAATACCAAGGCAACACAAGGTGGTGGCCGGGCGGGCGGCCGGTGATGGTTGAATGCCGGCGCCCCGTCCGACGCTTGGCCGTCCCACCGATCAGAGAAAGGATTTTTGACAGATGTTTATTGCCATGAACCGTTTCCGCGTGGTTCCCGGTCATGAGGAGGCATTCGAGGCCATGTGGGCGAACCGCAAGGGCCGACTGGCGGAAGTGCCGGGCTATGTCGAATTCCACATGCTGAAGGGCCCGAAGGCGGAGGATCATTCGCTCTATGCCTCGCATGCCGTCTGGGAGACCGAGGAACACTTCAAGGCCTGGACCAAGTCCGAGCAGTTCCGCGCGGCCCATGCCCGCGCCGGCGAATCCAAGGTGCAGTATCTGTCCGGCCCGCATTTTGAAGGCTTCGAGGTCATCATTCATGAGGACCGTGACGGCAAGCGCGTCGACGAGGCCGCTTGAGGGACGAGGGAATGGCTATGTCGAGAGACAGTGAAGAACGGGCGGAGCGGGCACGCGCCGCGCTCGCCGAGAAGCCCGACGGCGTCGTCGAGGCTATGGCTGCGCAAGCGAACGTGACGCCGGCGGAGATCCTGGCGATCCTGCCCGCCGGGGCGGCGGTGCTCGCTCCCGGCGAACGCTTCCTGACGATCTGGCAGGACATGGCCGGTTGGGGCGATGTCCTCCTGATTGTCCACACCGACGATATCGTGCTCGAGGTGGAGGGGGCGCTGCCCGAGGGCAGCGAGGGCCATGGATGGTTCAACATCCACGGCGACAGCCCGATCGGTGGCCATATCCGCAAGGATCGGTGCGTCTCGATCGCCTTCGTCGACCGTGGCTTCCATGGTCGGCGCTCGTGCTCGGTCTGGTTCATGAACACCGATGGACGCGCCATGTTCAAGGTCTTCGTGCGGCGCGACGAGGAAAGAGCGCTGCTTGCCGATCAGTTGCAGCGTTTCGAGGCCTTGCGCGCGAAGATGGCCGAGGCCTGACCAACCATGAGCGGGGCACAGGATGCCGGTGCCTCGGCTTCGGGCGTTCTTTCTTTTGGCCAAAACAGTGACTATGGTCCGCGCAGAATCCAGATCAGCGCAAGGACCGAACTTGTCCCGCATCCACCGCCTTTCTCTTATCGTCATTGCCATGGTGCTCGCCCTCCAGCCGCTGGGGGGCGCCGATGGTGTCACGCCGGCCGTCGCGCAGGAAATCGCGCCGGCGCGTGACAAGATCGTCGGGCACGCTCTGGAACAGATATCCGAGGCGGAAAAGCAGATCGAGGCGCTGCAGTCGCAAGTGGAGGCCAACAAGAGCGACGACGCGGCGCTGGTCGACATCAAGGTCAAGGCGGACGAGATCATCCGGCAGTTGCTGAAGATCTCGGTCGAGCTTCGCCCGCGCTTCAACGACGTCAAGGCCCGGCTGGCGCAGCTCGGCGAGAAACCGGCCGAGGGCGAGCCAGCGGAGGCGCCGGCGGTCACCGAGGAGCGCACGCGACTGAATGCGGCGCGTCTGGAGATCAATACGCTGACCGGGCGGGCGGAGGATCTGTCGATCCGGGCCTCCAACCTTTCCGACAGCATTACCGACCTCAGACGCGAATTGTTCACCGACCGGCTGTTCGAGCATACCGAAATTTCCGGCGACGTGGTCGATGACGCGCTCAATGCCTTTTCGGCGGAGTTCAACGACTTCCAGCGTACCGTCAGCAGCTGGTTCTCCTTCATCTGGAAATACAAGCGGGTGCCGCTCGGCACGGCCGTCACCCTGTCGCTGGCCATGGCGCTGGTGCTGCTCGCCGGCGAATACCGGCTGTTCGGCTCGCTCATCCGCCGGGATCCAACGGTCAGCAAGCCTGCCTATATGAGCCGGTTCTCGGTGGCTTTCTGGTCGACGATCCTGCCGGCACTGGCGCTCGCGGCCTTTCTCGTCAGCAGCTTCTTCTTCCTCGATACCTTCAACGTGTTGCGACCGGACATCGCGCCGATCGCGGCCGCATTGTTCGGCTTTGCCGGGCTCGTCTTCTTCGTCGCCATGCTGGCGCGGGCGGTGCTGGCACCAAAGGCGCCGAGCTGGCGGCTGGTCAGGCTGTCCGACAAGGGCGCGCGCGACCTGAATTTCGCCGTGTTGTCGATGGCCGTGGTCAATGGTTCGGACTACGTGCTCGGCGCGATCAGCGAGACCTTGAGTTCTCCGGTGGTGCTGACCGTGATGAAGAGTTTTCTCTCCTCGGTCGTGGTCGGGCTCATCGTTGTTGTCGTCTCCTTCCTGCGTCCGATGGTCGCCCAGAGCGGCGATCCTTCGGAGCGGGGCCGCGCCTGGCCCAAGGCCGTCGCCTTGCCGTTGCGCATTATCGGCATCGGCCTCATCCTGCTCAGTGCGATCGGCTATGTCGGACTATCGCGCTTCCTCGCCACACAGATGGTGCTGACCGGCGCGGTCGTGGCGACGATGTATATCGGCATTCTTTCCGGCAAGGCGATTTCGGCGCCGAACCAGTTCGGCGAGACGCGGGTCGGCCGATACCTCCAGCAGCGCTTTGCGCTCAAACCGGTCGGCCTTGACCAGGCGGGTATCGCCGCCGGCTTGCTGATCTACGTGTTCGCGCTGTCGATCGGCCTCCCGCTGATCCTGATCTCCTGGGGTTTCCAGCCGCGCGACCTGCAGATCTGGCTGGTCAACATCTTCACCGAGATCAACATCGGCTCGATCCGCATCTCGATCTTCGGCATCCTCGGCGGGGTCCTGCTGTTCGCTCTCGGTCTGGTCGCCACGCGCTGGCTGCAGAAGTGGCTCGACGGCAATGTCATGGCGCGTTCGCAGGTCGATGCCGGCGTTCGCAATTCGATCAAGACGGGGGTAGGTTATCTGGGCACCGGTCTTGCCGGGCTGATCGGCATTTCCGCGGCGGGGATCGACCTGTCGAGCCTTGCGCTGGTCGCCGGCGCGCTGTCGCTGGGCATCGGTTTCGGCCTGCAGAACATCGTGTCCAACTTCGTGTCCGGCCTCATCCTGCTCGCCGAACGGCCGTTCAAGGTCGGCGACTGGGTGGCGACCGGAACGACGGAGGGTTTCGTGCGTCGCATTTCGGTGCGCGCCACCGAAATCGAGACGTTCCAGCGCCAGTCGATCATCGTGCCCAACTCGGAACTGATCAACGCTCCGGTCGGCAACTGGACGCATCGCAACAAGCTCGGCCGTATCGAGATCCCGGTCAGCGTTTCCTATGAGGCGGACCCGCGCCGGGTGATGGACCTGCTGATGGAAATCGCGCTCGCCCATCCCGGCTTGCTGCGCAATCCGGAGCCGGTGGTGATGTTCAACGGCTTCGGCGCATCTTCGCTTGATTTCGAACTGCGCGGCTTCATTGGCGACGTTCTCGGCGGACTGCCGATCAAGAATGAGCTTCGCGTGACCATCCTGGAGCGTTTCCGCGCGGAGAAGATCCAGATGCCCTATCCGCATCAGGAGGTGCACCTGCATCTCGACGAGGCGGATCGGCGGATCTTCGCCGGTCGCGGGAAGGGCCGTCCGGGAGAGACGGGCGATTTGCGCGAACCGCCGGATGATGACAAGATCCTGCCATGAACGGTATGTTCAGCCGGCGTTCAGGGGCGGCGGTCTAGAAGAGGGGCATGTCTGGTGCGGTCAAGATGACCGCGAAACGGACAAAACGAGAGGACGGCGCCTCGGCGCCGGATGAGCGATGAAAAAGTTCCTGGCTGGCTTTGTGATTTTCCTCGGCGCGGCGAGCGGTGCCTTGGCGGCCTCGGTCACCAATAGCGGCACGGCATCGATCGTGCTTCAGGTGGTCGAGGATGGCAATCGGAGCGAGGTCGCGATCGATGCCGGTGCTTCTGAAACGATTTGCCCGTCGGGCTGTTTCGTCACGCTTCCAAACGGAGACCGCCTCGGTCTCGAGGGTGGCGAGACGGTCGAGATCAAGGACGGTTCGGCGACGGTCAAGTAGGCGGTCAGTCACCATCTCGTGGAAATTTGCAGATTGAGGCGCCCGGATCCGTTCCGGGCGTTTGTGTTTTCGTCAGCGGATCGCACGGGCGACAACACATTTGAAGTCCTTCAGGTCAAAATGCCGCGGGCGAAAGCCGTGCATGAACAGTCAAAGATCAAAAAGGGGCAGAACTTGTCGCCTTCCTTCAGCATGAGTTAATCACGGCATGCTTCGATCTCGCCTGCTCGATTAACGGTTCTGCAAGTCCAAACGACTAATTTGCTTGCAGTTCTCTCAGGTTAAAGGCGTGTCATGGCTTTTCTAGGCATATCCGGAATGCAGTATTCCGGAGAGACTTTTCCGGATGTTCGTATCATCGTTGCCGAGGATTCGAATGTCTTCACGTCCATGATCAGCACGCGCATGAAGGAGTTGTTCGGCATCGATGTCGAAATCTGCCGCACCTTCGAGGATCTTCAGGCCGCGAACGAGCTGTCCGACGAGGCCGTGACGCTGGCGATCTCCAATATCAACCTGCCGGGAGCGGAAAACGGCGAGGCGCTGGAATATCTGATCGACCTGAACATCCCGGTGATCGTGTTTACCGGCACATTCCAGGAGCAGACCCGCGAGAAGCTGCTGTCGAAGGATATCGTCGACTATATCCTCAAGGACAATATCTTCGCGGTCGAGATGCTGGCGGAGTCGGTCTATCGGTTCCTGACCAATCATCGCCATCACGTGCTGATCGTCGACGATAGCCCGACGGCGCGGGCGCTGCTTTCAAGCCGCCTCAAACGGTATAATTTCCGCGTCAGCACCGCCGAAAGCGGCGCCAAGGCGCTTGAGATCCTGAAGGCCAGTCCGGATATCGGCCTCGTGGTCACCGATTATAATATGCCGGACATTGACGGCTTCGAGCTGACGCGGCGCATCCGTGGCGCCCGTGGCAGCCACGAGCTTCGGATCATCGGTGTGTCGTCCTCGACCAACCGGCTGTTGTCCGCGCGTTTCCTCAAGGTTGGCGGCAACGACTTCATGCTGCGCCCGTTCATCGATGAAGAATTCTACTGCCGGGTGAATCAGAACCTCGACACCCTGGTACAGATCCGAGCGGCGAACGCGCGCAAATAGCGCGTCCACGCACTCGTTGAGGACAGTTTGGAAGAATTGCCGATCCGAGGCGATGCCTCGGATATGGGCACATGCCTGTAGATACCGATTGTTGCAGAACGACTGATTTTCAAAGGCGATTTAGAATGTCAAAGCCGAGCGAACTGTCCGCAGGGTCCGTGCCTGCTGCGCGCAAGCGTGCGCATGTGCTGGTAATCGAGGATTCCCGTACCTTCTCATCCTTGCTCTGCCATCGCTTTGAAAATGAGAACGGCTATCTGGTGACTCATTGTGCATCGACCAAGGCCCTGCGGGATGCGGCGGGCCGCGCGGACCAGCCGTTCGATGCGGCCGTCGTCGACCTCAATCTGCCGGATTCGCCCGACGGCCAGATTCTCGACGAGGTGGTCGCCATGGGCGTCCCGGCCGTCGTCTTCACCGCCGACTTCAACCGCCATATGCGCGAACGTCTGGTCGAGCGCGGGGTCGCCGACTATGTCATCAAGAACAATGAGCGGGCCGTCGACATGGTCGTCTCGGCCGTTGCGCGCATCCTCGACAACCGCCACGTCCGGGTTCTGGTCGTCGATGACGTGGCATCGGCGCGCAAGATGCTGGTCGATCTGCTCAACGTCCAGCAGTTCCAGGTATTCGAGGCGACAACCGGCAGCGAGGCGCTCGACATGCTGGTGCGCCATCCCGGCATCGACATGGTGATAACCGACTACAACATGCCGGACATGGACGGCTATGAGCTGACCCGCCGGATCCGCCGCGAGCACGGTTCCGACCGGCTGCGGATCATCGGCATTTCCTCCTCGGCCGATCGCCTCTTGTCGGCAAGCTTCCTCAAGGCCGGGGCCAACGACTTCGTCTATCGCCCCTTCGTGGTCGAGGAATTGCAGTGCCGCATCGGCCACAATATCGAGACCTTGTCCCAGATCCGGCAGCTGAGGCTCGCCGCCTTCAGCGATTATCTGACCGGCTTGCGCAACCGACGCCATTTCTTCGACGAGGGACCCGCCAGGGTCGCGACCTGTCTCGAACGCGACGAGGCGTGCAGCATGGCGATGCTGGACATCGACCATTTCAAGCAGCTCAACGACAGCTACGGCCACGAAGTCGGTGACCGGGTTCTCAAGGCGGTCGCCGCTCGCCTCTCCGACCTCGTCGACAATACCGACCACCTTCTGGCGCGGCTGGGCGGCGAGGAGTTCGGCATATTGCTGTCGGGAATGGATTCGGAGGCGGCGAGCGCGTTTTGCGAGATCGTCCGCTCCAGCGTGGCGGAGTTGCGTGTGGCGCATGCCGATACCGACATATCCGTTACCGCGTCGATCGGTGTGGCGGAGGTGGCAGGGTTGGAGAACTTCAGCAACTACCTCAACGCGGCCGACCAGTTCCTCTATCTCGCCAAGCGCTACGGCCGCAACCGGGTCTATTCCGACAATACGCTGCTGAAGATGGCGATCGGCGGCTGACGGCGGCAGTGAACGCCGTCGGTCGGCAGGCATTCCGTTTTGGCGGCGGCTGACAGCGCGCTGGTAAATGCCGATCCGCTTCCTATATTGGCCTGACGTTCCTCATTCCACACGGAGTCTCCGGCCATGGCCCCGATCATTTCCGTGCGTTCCCTGTCCAAGACGTATGCCAATGGATTCAAGGCACTCGACAACGTCTCGCTCGATATCGAGGAGGGCGAGATTCTCGCCTTGCTCGGTCCGAACGGCGCGGGCAAGACGACGCTGATTTCCATCATCTGCGGCATTGCCAATCCGAGCGAGGGCTCGGTAACCGTCGACGGCTATGACGTGGTGCGCGACTTTCGCAAGACCCGCGGCCAGATCGGCCTGGTGCCGCAGGAGCTGACGACGGACATGTTCGAAACCGTCGTCAACACCGTCAGCTTCTCGCGCGGGCTGAACGGAAAGAAGCCCGCGCCCGAACACATCGACAAGCTGTTGCGCGAGCTGACGCTGTTCGAGAAGCGCAACAATGCGCTGCGTGAGCTTTCCGGCGGCATGAAGCGTCGCGTGCTGATCGCCAAGGCACTGTCGCACGAGCCGAGAATCCTGTTTCTCGACGAGCCGACGGCCGGCGTCGATGTCAGCCTGCGCAAGGATATGTGGCAATTGGTGAAGCGGCTGCGCGAAGGCGGCGTCACCATCATCCTCACCACCCACTATATCGAGGAAGCGCAGGAGATCGCCGACCGGATCGGCATCATCGACCGGGGCCGGCTGATGCTGGTCGAGGAGAAGGACACGCTGATGCGCAAGCTCGGCGGCAAGCATCTCAGCATCGAGTTGCGCGAGCCGATCAACGAGATTCCCGCCTCCCTTGCCACCTGGAACCTCCAGCTTTCGGAGAGGGGCGACGAATTGATCTATGAGTATGACGATGAGACCAATCATGGCGGAATTGCGCGACTGCTGGCGGCGGTCGAGGCGGCGGGGATCGGTTTTGCCGACATCTCCACCCGGCAGACCTCGCTCGAAGATATTTTCGTATCGCTGATCGGAGACGGCAGATGAATTTCGAGGCGATCAAGGCAATCTATTATTACGAGATGGCGCGCACCCGGCGCACGCTTCTGCAGAGCGTGGTGTCGCCGGTGATCACCACGGCGCTCTACTTCATCGTCTTCGGCGCGGCGGTCGGATCGCGCATGGAGGCGGTGGAAGGGGTCGGGTACGGTGGCTTCATCACGCCCGGTCTGATCATGTTGACGCTGATCACCCAGTGCGTTTCCAACGGCTCGAGCGGCATCTATTTCCCGAAGTTTACCGGCACGATCTACGAGATCCTTTCAGCCCCGATCGCCATGAGCGAAATCCTCATCGGCTACGTCGGCGCGGCGGCGACCAAGGGGATGATCATCGGCCTGATCATCCTGGCGACCGCAGCGTTCTTCGTCGACCTGCGCATCGATCACCCGGTCCTGATGATCCTCTTCATGCTGCTGACGTCGATCGCCTTCAGCCTGGCCGGCTTCATCATCGGCATCTGGGCCAAGAACTTTGAACAATTGAGCATGGTGCCGATGCTGGTCGTTCCGCCGCTCACCTTTCTCGGCGGGACATTCTATTCGATCGATGTCCTGCCGCCGTTCTGGCAGGCGGTCAGTCATTTCAATCCGGTGCTCTATCTGGTGAGCGGCTTTCGCTGGAGCTTCTTCGAAGTCTCGGACGTGCATCCGCTGATCAGCCTGGCGATGATCGGCGTCTTTCTTGCGGTATGCCTCGGCTTTCTCGCCTGGGTGTTCCGCACCGGCTTCAAGCTGCGCGCCTGAGCGCGCGTGTCGCCAACTTCAGTCGCGCAGGCGCAGTTCGTCGCTCTGCATCTGCAGGGAGCCGAGTGTCGACAGGAAGCTCATGCCGAGCAGGCTCTGGTCGAGCTGGCCTTCTTCTATCACGACCCCCTGAATGTCTTCGCGCAGGATGGGGCCGAGCGAGACCTGCCTGAGGCGGGCCGGCGCAGCCATGGCCCGGCCGTTGGCCGTCATGATCGTCTGGCTGAAGGACAAGTCGGCTGGATCGATGCCGATCCGTATGGCATCCCGGTAGCTCAAGGCCACGGAACTCGCACCCGTGTCGATCAGCACCGACACGGGCACGCCATTGATGGCGACGGAGGTCTCGAAATGGCCGCCGAGCGATTTGTGCAGCACGACTTCGGCGGTTCCCTCGCTGGTCGTGACGACGACGGCGCGACCGGGAACGAGGCCTGCGAGAAGACGGTCACCGACAGCCTGCAGTTCGAAGCGATAGAGATAGCCGGTGACCAGCGTGAGCCCGATCAGCAGCCAGATGGCGAACTGTCGTGCGCTCTGGCCGAGCGAGCGCCGGGATGCGACGAGCCCGACCGACAGCAGCGCGGCAAAGGGCAGCAGCCGGACGGCATGGCCGAAATCCTCGTTGGCTATGCCGAAGCTCTGTCCGCTGTCGTGGTTGACGACGAGCACGACGAGGCCGAATGCGAGGATGGCGAGAGCGAGGATCAGCCGCATCAGCTCGTCTCGCGCTCCCGCGCCATCCTCGTGCGGCGGGTCTCGCGGCGCGGCTTGCGCTCGACGGTCTTAAGGCGCGCCGGCAGGCTTGCCATGATCGCCCGGCGCTCGGCGTCGCTATAGGCCGTCCAACTGCCGATTTCGGCGCCGGTGCGACCGCAGCCGAAGCAATAGCCGGTCTTGGTGTCGATCGAGCAGACGAGGATGCAGGGTGATTCCATCGGGCGGCCTTGATTTCGGATCCGGTTTATATCGGGTGCTCAGCTGGCCATGGCAAGGGCCGCAAGCGCGGCGATCTCGGTCACCTGCTGGGTGGCGCCGATGGTGTCGCCGGTGTGGCCCGACAGGACGCGGCGGATCCTGGCGGTAAAGGCGGCGGCGGCAAGGGCCGCGACAAGCACGGCGAGGAAATAGGCAAACAGCGAAGCCGCCGGCACCAGCAGGGCCGCCGAGAGTATTACTCCGGAAATCAGCGCCAGGTTGAGCGCGGATTTCAAAGGCGCGCCGGCGGCCACCGCCAGGCCATTGGTGCGCGCCGGCGGCAGGGCCGACCAGTGCCACACCATCAGCGCCCGGCTGAGGGCAGCGGTGGCGGGCAGACACATGGCGGCCCCGAGTGGTCCGAGATGCGTGGCGAGTTCGGCAATCGCTGCAGCGCGCAGGCCAAAGGCGATGAGCAGGGCGACCGCGCCATGCGAGCCGATCCGGCTGTCCTTCATGATGGCCAGTGCATGGTCGCGGTCGCGTCCGCCGCCCAGGCCGTCGGCCGTGTCCGACAGTCCATCCTCATGCAACGCGCCGGTGACGAGCGCCTGGACGGCAAGGGCTGCGAAGGCGGCGAGCAGCGGCGTTGCGTTCAACACCAGCATTACGAACAGCGTCGCGGCGGCGGGAAGGGACACAAGCAGGCCGGCGAGCGGGAAGGCGCGAACGCCGCGCGACAGGCTGCCGTCATGGCCGTCGAATACGCTTGCCGGGACGGTGAGGCGGCTGAGGAAGGACACCGCCCGGGCGGTGTCGGTCAGATAATCGCGCCAATCCATGGGATCGGATCACTCCATTTCAAAGACGACGGCACGCACCGTTTTTCGGCTTGTTGCGACAAGGCGCGGTCCGTATTAGAGGAGCCAACAAAGAACCGATTTGGAAGCAGATTACAAGGAAGCCTTGCTCATGAGCGTGACCGGCCTGCCATTCGACGATTTCCGTGCCCTGCTACGCGACCTGCCGGGGCCGGACACGGCGGCGCTGGTTGCGGCGCGCGACCGCGACCGGCAGCTTACGAAGCCCGCCGGATCGCTCGGCCGGCTCGAGGAAATCGCCATGTGGCTCGCCGCCTGGACCGGCCGTGCCCCGGCGGTGACGCGTCCGCTGGTGGCGATCTTTGCCGGCAATCACGGCGTCACCAAGCACGGCATCACGCCCTATCCGCCCTCGGTGACGCAGCAGATGGTCGAGAATTTTGCCGCCGGTGGGGCGGCGATCAACCAGATCTGCGTGACCTATGATCTCGGCCTGAAGATCTTCGACCTGGCGCTCGACTATCCGACCGGCGACATCACCTGCGAGCCGGCGCTTTCCGAGCGCGACTGCGCCGCCACCATGGCTTTCGGCATGGAGGCGATCGCCGGCGGCACCGATCTTCTGTGCATCGGCGAGATGGGCATCGGCAACACGACGATCGCGGCGGCGATCAATCTGGCGCTCTACGGCGGTACGCCTGAGGAATGGGTCGGGCCGGGTACCGGATCGGAAGGCGAGGTGCTGAAGCGCAAGATCGAGGCGGTGAAGACCGCGGTCGAATTCCACAAGGATCATCTCGGCGATCCGCTGGAGATCCTGCGGCGCCTCGGCGGGCGCGAGATCGCCGCCATGGCCGGCGCCATCCTCGCCTGCCGGATGCAGAAAATCCCCGTGTTGATCGACGGCTATGTCGCGACCTCGGCCGCCGCCATTCTCAAGGCCGCCAATCCGTCTGCGCTCGATCATTGCCTGATCGGCCATGTGTCGGGCGAGCCGGGCCATCTGAAGGCAATCGAGAAGCTTGGCAAGACGCCGCTTCTGGCGCTCGGCATGCGGCTCGGGGAGGGCACCGGGGCCGCGCTCGCCGCCGGCATCGTCAAGGCCGCCGCCGCCTGCCATTCCGGCATGGCGACTTTCGAGGCTGCCGGGGTGGCGACGCCAAATGGCTGACGACGCACGTAGAAATTCAGCGCCGGAGACCGGGCCCCCGGTCGAGAAGAAGACGGGTATTGCCCATTTCTTCGCAGCCGGCCGATATTCCCTGCAGGGATTCCGCCGGCTCGTCGGCGAGGCGGCGTTCCGCCACGAACTTCTGGCGCTCGCCATCGGTCTCGCCTTGTTCACCTTCGTCGGCGCGTCGGTCGGCGAATTCGTCACCTTCATCATCCTGATGCTGGTGCTGTTCTGCGTCGAGGCCGTCAACACGGCGATCGAGGAACTGGTGGACCGCATTTCACCGGAAATCTCGACCGTCGGCCGCAACGCCAAGGATCTCGGCTCGTTTGCCGTCTTCTGCCTGCTGGTCGCGAACGGCCTCTATGTCGGCTACGTGGTGTTCTTCTAGAAGCCTGAAGCGGTTCCTGGCGGGATCATATCCTAGAAACGAACCTTGGCCACGACCGCGCGGTGATCCGATGGCCATGGGGTGACGACGATATCGGCCTCCGGCCTCTTTTCGCCGACCACCGATACGCTCAGCGTCTCCAGCGTGGCGCTACGGCCGAACACGTAGTCGATGCGGTCGTGGTGGTCGTCCTTGTCGGTCGGCTCGGATGTCGGCGTCCAGGTGAAGGCGGGCTTGGCCACTTCGTCGGGATAGGCGGCGCGCAGCAGGTCCGTCATGCCGGCTTGCTGCTCGATCCTGAGCGCCGAGGGATACTTCACCGCCATCGGCTGGTGGCTGGCCTTGACGGCCGCGTCGGTCCAGTCGCGGTAGGACGGCTCGTTGAGGTCGCCGAACAGGAAGACGGCGTCCGCTGTCTCGGCCTGCTTCATATCCTTCATCAGCAGATCGAGCGCCGGGCCGCGGGCCTTGGCGGCCGCCGCCACGGCTTCGTCGGCGGTCTTCAGGTACGGCGCCGGACCGTAGTCGATGCCGAGCAGCTGATAGGGCTGGTAGGGGAAGTCGGTGAGGTGGATGTTGAAGGCGTAGACCTTGCGGCCGTTGACGTCGATCTCGGCGCCGAGATCGTTGTCGGTCGGCTTGCCGATCGGGTAGCGGCTGAGGATCGCGTTGGCCCAGAGGGCCGGATTGCTCTTGGCCTGCTCGTAGTAGTGGAAGCCCAGCGCCTCGGCGAGTTTCCTGGCGACGCTCGGCCCCGTCGGTACGCAATCGTCGGCATCGCAGACATCGGGTTCCGGCTTGGTCTCCTGGATGCCGATGATGTCGGCGCCGGCGGCGCGGATCACGGCAGCCGTTTCGGATACGTCCTTCTCTTCGTTCGCGCCGCCGCCCCAGATGTTGAAGCTCATGACCGTGAGCTCGCTCGGCGTTTCGGCGGACATGGCCGGTGCGCCAACAAGCGCCGCCGACAGGAGAATTGCACGCGGCAGCTTGGTCATGGAGGTCTCCCGAATCCGTCGATTTTCGCCGAAGATAGGCGGGATCGATGACAGACGCACGAAAGAAAAAGAGCGAACAGGGCGTGTGCCCGTGCACTGCCGGCCTGTCAGGCGAACTGGCGTTTGCGCGGCTCTACCGCCTGGGTCTCGGTTACGGCCGGCAGGCTCTCCAGCACGCGCCGGGCCGGCAGGATGGCGATCACCTCGGTGCCTTCGCGCAGCTTCGATTTCAGCTTGAACTCGCCGCCATGCTTGGCGAGGATCGCCTGGACGATCGGCAGGCCGAGGCCTGTGCCCTGTTCGGCGCTCTTGATGGCGATGGAACCCTGGCCGAAGGCGGACAGCACGACCGGGATCTCGTTTTCCGGAATACCCGGACCGTTGTCGCGAATGGAGACATACTGGCCACCGCCAGCGGTCCAGCCGGCCTTGACATGGATCTCGCCACCCTGCGGCGTGAACTTGACCGCATTGGACAGCAGGTTGAGCACGACCTGGCGCATGGCCTTCTCGTCCGCCCATACCGCCGGCAGGTCGGGCTCGAACTGCTCGTCGATGGTGATGTTCTTGGCCCGGGCGCGCAATTGCACCATGCCGACGCAATCCTCGGCGAGGTCGAGCAGGGACACCACTTCCTCGTTCAGTTCATACTTGCCGGCCTCGATGCGCGACAGGTCGAGGATTTCGTTGATGAGGTCGAGCAGGTGCTGGCCCGAACGATGAATATCGCCGGAATATTCCTTGTAAAGCGGATTGTTGAGGGGGCCGAGCACCTCTGTAGCCATGACCTCGGAGAAACCGAGGATGGCATTGAGCGGGGTTCGCAGTTCGTGCGACATCGAGGCGAGGAAGCGCGACTTGGCAAGGTTGGCCTCCTCGGCGCGGCGACGGGCCTCGTCGGAGAGCGATTTGGCGACTTCGAGCTCGGCGATCAGGTCGTCCTTCTCGGTCTGGTAGGACAAAAGCTTGAGATTGGCCTGGTGCAGGCGGCTGGTGATGTAGATGAAGAAGACGAGCGCCGTGGTGAAGAGCGCGGTCACGCCGATGTCGAGCGAATGGCGCGTGGTGGCCGCGACATAGACGAGAGCGCCGACCGTGGGCAGGAAGCCGAACAGCACCGCCTGACGCAGCAGCATGTTCGACATGGCGGTGACCGAGAGCACGATCAGCAGGGCGGCGCCCTTGTAAAGCACGAAGGTGTCGCCACCGCAGCTGGCGCAGGATTGCATCGAAAACAGCGCCCAGCACACGCCCATGCCGGCCTGTCCGATCAGAAGGAGGCGGCGCCATTTGACAATGCTGGTGGTCGACAGGTCCTCGTTCGATGCCCGCTTGACGAGGATGATGTTGAGGGCATGGACGGTGAGCGTCGCCAGCGTCCAGAGGAAAAGCGTCGGGTCGGGATTGATATAGGCGCCGAATCCGCTGACCATCAGGATGATGATCGGTAGCACGGCGGCCCCTTGCAGCGAAGCACCGACATGCATGGCGAGCAGTTCGCTCTCGAACAGCATTGATCCCGACTGGCTGGACTGCAAGCGTTCGCGCGTCGTGCGGACCGCCTTCGCCACGGCCTTGTTGCGATGGCCGCGCGAGAGGTCGACGATATTCTTGTCTGTCGAGGTCGGGACGCCTTTACTCATATTGCCGATGGTCACTTGTCGCGGATCAGGCGAGACTAGCGGGCATTTCTTAAGAAGATGCTGTCGAAAAGGATTTGTTTGCCATGATCGCCAAGGTTTCATTGTTGAAATGGGCCGAAATGTGAAGATCGGTGGACGGGTCCTGCGCGATGTGGTCGTCGGCGTTTCGATGCTGGTGCTCGGCCTCCTGATCGCCGCCAAGCTGGAGCAGGACAACAGGCGCATGCTCGCCGGCCGGTTCGTCGTCGTCGATGGCGATACGCTGCTGCTCAAGGGCGAGCGCCTTCGGCTGGAGGGGATCGATGCGCCGGAGCTTCATCAGGTCTGCAGCCTTGGCGAGCGCGCTATCCCCTGCGGCAAGGCTGCCCGGCGACGGCTGGCGCTCTGGACGGAGGAAGCGGCGTTTTCATGCGGCGGCGGCGAACGCGACCGTTATGGTCGACTGCTCGTACGCTGCAGCGTCGGCGATGCCGACGTCAATGCGGCAATGGTTCGGGACGGACATGCCGTGGCCTACGGCGACTACGGCGGCGAGGAGGCTGCGGCGAAACAGCAGCGGGTGGGCCTGTGGGCCGGCGAGTTCCAGCGGCCCGACGACTGGAGGCGTGAACATCAGCCTTCGGAAGCAACGGAGGCAGGCGAGGTGGAACCGATCGCCCGGTTTTGGGCTTTCCTCCGAGGCTTGCTTGGTGTCAATTGAGGTTCAATCGCGGGAGGTATCATGAAGCTTTATGACGGCGGGCGGGCGCCCAATCCACGACGGGTGACGGTGTTCCTCAAGGAGAAGGGCATCGAGGTCGAGACGGTCGCGGTCGACATGGGCGCGTTCGGGCACAAGTCGGACGAGATCACGGCGAAGAACCCGCTGCAACGACTGCCGATTCTCGAACTCGACGATGGGACGGTGCTGTGCGAGTCGGTTGCCATCTGCCGCTATTTCGAGGAGCTCCATCCGGAACCGCCACTGTTTGGCATCGATGCCAAGGACAAGGCGCTTGTCGAGATGTGGAACCGGCGCGTCGAGCTGATGTTCCTCGCCTCTGTTGCTGCCGCCTTTCGCCACCTGCACCCGGCCATGGCTGGGTGGGAAGTGCCGCAGGTGCCGGCCTGGGGAGAGGCGAACAAGCCGAAGGTGCTCGACTTCCTGCGCTTCCTCGATGGCGAACTGGCAAGCCGCGAATTCATCGCCGGACCGCGCTTCACGATCGCTGACATCACGGCGATGATCGCCTTTGAGTTCATGAAGCCGGCGAAGATCACCTGTCCCGAGGACCTGACCCATGTCTGGCGCTGGTTCAAGGCCGTGCATCAGCGGCCGAGCGCGGCGCTCTGAGCGGTCGGGTCATGGACGAGCAGGCAGGCGAGGGCAGGGACGAGGCCTTGGATGCGCTGAGGCGCGCCATCGCCGCTTGCCGCATCTGCCGCGACTGTCCGGCCGGCGGCCTGCAAAATCGCCTGCCGCACGAGCCACGCCCCGTCGCGATCATTTCGTCGCGCGCCCGTATCCTGATTGCCGGCCAGGCGCCGGGGCTCAAGGTTCACCAGACCGGCCTGCCGTTCAACGATGCCTCGGGCGACCGGTTGCGGCAGTGGCTCGGGGTCGATCGCGACACCTTCTACGATCGCGACCGTTTCGCCATCGCGCCGATGGGTTTCTGCTTTCCCGGCTACAATGCCAATGGCCACGATCTGCCGCCGCGGCGGGAATGTGCACCGCAATGGCGCCAGACGGTGATGGCGGCCATGCCGCAGATAGAAATGGTGCTGGCGATCGGGCACTATGCCCAGGCCTGGCATCTGGGAGGCCGCCGGAAGAAGACGATGACGGAGACCGTCGAGCATTGGCGCGACTACTGGCAGGGGAATGTCGAGGGGCCGAAGGTGCTGCCGCTGCCGCATCCGAGCTGGCGCAACACGGGATGGCTCAAACGCCATGCCTGGTTCGAGGCTGAGGTCTTGCCGGTGCTGAAATCCGAGGTGGAAAGGTTGATCGGCTGAAACGATTTTCTTTGCTTTAATAAAATGCGGGCTATATCGAGAAAATTATTCGAAAGGCTTTGGCATGGACCGACTCGACCGAAAAATTCTGCGCATCCTCCAGGAAGACTCGACGCTGGCCGTCGCCGATCTGGCCAAGAAGGTCGGCCTTTCGACGACACCGTGCTGGCGGCGAATCCAGAAGATGGAGGAAGACGGCATCATCCGTCGCCGCGTCGCACTGCTCGACCCGGTCAAGGTCAATACCAAGGTCACGGTGTTCGTGTCGATCCGCACGTCCAGCCATTCGATCGAATGGCTGAAGCGCTTCTCCGAAGTGGTGGCAGAATTCCCGGAGGTCGTCGAGTTCTACCGCATGAGCGGCGACGTCGACTACCTGCTGCGCGTCGTCGTGCCGGACATCGCCGCCTATGACGCCTTCTACAAGCGGATGATCGCCAAGATCGAGATCCGCGACGTTTCCTCGGCCTTTGCCATGGAGCAGATCAAGTACACGACGGAACTGCCGCTCGACTACATGCTGCTCGACAACCAGAAGAATTCCGAGGACTAAGGCCTTCGCTTCAAGGCTTGAGGCGCTTGAGGATCTTTTCGCTCGTCAACTCGCGCACGGCATCCTTGCCGATCCAGCGGGCAGTCTTGTCGTCACTCGCCGCAAGCTTCTCGGCGAGCGCCAGCGCCGGAGCGTGGCAGATGCGATTGCGTTTGCCGATATTGCGCAACGCCCAGTTGACCGCCTTGCGGACGAAGTTGCGCGGGTCTGTCGCGTATTTCTCGATCAGCGGAAGATAGGCGAGCAGGGCCCGATCCGGCTCGTCATTGTTGTGGACCGTGGCGCCGGCGATCATGGCAAAGGCCGTGCGGCGGACATATTCGCGTTCGTCTTCGGCGAACTCCGCGACAAGCTCGCGCCAGTAGGGCGTCTCGGTGAACAGATCGGCGGCGGTGTCGACGATCTCCCAGGAGTTGAAATCGCCCGCCCAGGCGCGCGCCTCCTCCATCGTCAGCGTCTTCGGATCGGCCGTCAGGATCGCCAGCATGCGCGCATCGCGCAGGCCGGTGTCCCAGAGGGCGAGCGCCCTTGCGTGGTTGCGCTTCACCTGCCGGACGAGCGCCTGCATCTGCGGCGTCGTGATGCCGAGTGCCGTTGTGGTGTCGATGCCGAACCGCGCCATGCCGGCGATGTTGCCCTCGTTGCGCAACGACTTCAGGTGGGCGACGATCCCGTCGACCGAAGATGCGGGCTGGAGCGTCATTTCTTTTCGAGCCGGGCGAGCAGCGAGGACGTATCCCAACGGTTCCCGCCGAGTTTCTGCACTTCGCCATAGAACTGGTCGACCAGCGCGGTGACGGGTAGAGCCGCGCCGTTGCGGCGGGCCTCGGACAGCACGATGTCGAGATCCTTGCGCATCCAGTCGACGGCGAAACCGAACTCGTATTTTCCCTTGTTCATCGTCTTGTGGCGGTTTTCCATCTGCCAGGAACCGGCTGCCCCCTTGGAGATGACTTCGATAACCTTTTCAATGTCCAGGCCGGCTTTCTTGCCAAAGTGAATCCCCTCGGCAAGGCCCTGGACGAGGCCGGCAATGCAGATCTGGTTGACCATCTTGGTGAGCTGGCCGGCGCCCGCGGGACCCATCAGGCCGACCATGCGGGCAAAGGCGTCGATGACGGGTTTTGCCTTGTCGAAGGTGGCCTGGTCGCCGCCACACATGACGGTGAGCACGCCGTTCTCGGCGCCGGCCTGGCCGCCGGAGACGGGGGCATCGATAAAGCCCAGGCCCTTGTCGGCGGCCGTCTCGGCAAGCTCGCGGGCGACTTCGGCCGAGGCGGTGGTGTTGTCGATCAGGATGGCGCCGGACTTCATGCCCGACAGCGCGCCGTCCTTGCCGATCGTCACCGAGCGCAGGTCGTCGTCATTGCCGACGCAGGTGAAGACGAAATCGGCATCCCGTGCCGCTTCGGCCGGGGTGGCGGCCGCCTTGCCGCCGAACTGGGCCACCCATTTATCGGCCTTGGCGGCGGTGCGGTTATAGACGGTGACGTCGTGCCCGCCCTTGGTCTTGAGGTGCCCCGCCATCGGGTAACCCATGACGCCCAAACCGATGAATGCGACCTTGGCCATGCTCAGAAATCTCCTGCCTCGTGTTTCGTGACGGCAGGATTAAAGCATAGCGCGGCGAAGGAAAAGCGCACCGGCCCGGCCAGTCGCCCTCAGAGGCCCGAAACTTTGAGGAGATATGCGATGAGGTCGGCGCGCATGGCCCGATCGGGCGCCCTGTGGTCGGCGAGCAAGGCGTCGAGATAGGCGGTTTTTGCCGCAACGTCATCGCCGGCGATGAAAGGGAGAATGCGGTCGGCGCTGCGGTGGCAGCGGGCGCAGGCCTGCGCATAGGCCGCTTCGCCGGCGATAGGATCGCCTGCGGCCTGAGCCTCGCCGGCAAGACAGAGCAGGAGGGCGAAAGACATGGCGCGGATCATGGGAGAACCTATGACGAAAGAGCCGGGGCCGGCTCGGGCCCGCCCCGATAGTTTCTCATCAAATCGCCAGCGCGGCAATCGGTTCAGCCTTTCAGGCGTGCGATCACCAGGTGGCCAGGAGACGGGTTTCCGTCCTCCATGCGCACGTTGATATCGGAGATCTCGATGATCTCGAAGCCGGTCGAGGCGAGCCGCTCACGGATATAGGCTTCCGAGTGGAGGAAGCGCTGGTGCGGGCCGACGGCATAGGTCCGTGTGTCTGAAGGATCGAGTGTTTCCGAGGAGAAGATGAAGAGGCCGCCGGCGACCATGTTTTCCGCCGCGCCGAAGAACAGCGGCTCGAGTGCGCCGAGATAGGGCAGCACATCGGTCGCGGTGATCAGGTCGAAGGGCTCCTCGTCATTGTCCTCGAGGAAATCCTCGACCTCGGCGACATAGAGGGTCTCGTAGAGATCCTTCTCGTGGGCGAGCTCGACCATGTTTTCCGAAATGTCGATGCCGGTGATGTCTTCCACCATGTCGCGAAGCGTGCCACCGGTCAGGCCCGTGCCGCAACCGAGGTCGAGCATGCGCTTGAACGGTCCGAGTTCGAGCGCCTGCAGTCGCTGGCGCACCATGGCCGGCACGGCATAACCGAGTTGCTCGACGAGAATGTCCTCGAAGGCTTCGGCGTGCTGGTCGAACAGGGTCTCGACATAGGCGTCGGGCGCCTTCGGCGGAGCTTCGCCGCGGCCCAGCGAGGCGATCCGGACGGAGGCGCCGCCATGGTCCTCCGGGTCGATCGCCAGCACTTCCTCATAGGCCTTGACGGCCGCGTCGATGTCGCCGGACTTTTCCAGCGCGAGCGCCCGGTTGTAGGCTTCCGCCAATGCGTCTTCGTCGATCTTGGCCATGGGGAACTCCGGTCGTTCAGCGCCGACAGTCGGCGCCCCGTTCGGCCTGCGTCTAATCGGTCTTGGCGGATTTGGCAATGCATGGCCGGGGAACAGGGGCTTGCCCTGTCTCGTTAGCCGCTGTAACCACGACGGGAAGCAAGGGCGATCGGACTGCGACATGGCAGATCAACACGACACCGTCCCGGTCACCGGGACTTCGCACGGGACGGCTCCCGCCCTGCCGGCGACTTCGGCCGAAAAGGCCAATATGATCATCCACTACTATCGCGGCGAGATCGGCCGGATGACGAGCTGGCGCGACCGGATCGATCGGACTTCGAACTGGGCGATGACGGTGGTCGCCGGCTTGCTGTCGGTCTCGCTTTCGACCCCGAACTCGCATCACAGCGTGGTGCTTTTCGCCATGCTGATGATTTCGCTGTTCCTGATGATCGAGGCGCGCCGTTATCGTTTCTTCGATGTCTACCGGGCGCGGGTGCGCCAACTCGAGCGCTACTATTTCTCGCAGGCGCTCAATCCCCAGGCCGAACTCAACCCGGACTGGGCCGCCGCGATCGCCACGAGCCTTAGAAACCCCTCCTTCCTGATGAGCTTCCGTGAGGCCTTGTTCCGGCGCATTCGCCGGAACTATGTCTGGATGTATCTAATCCTCCTGCTGGCCTGGGGATTGAAGATTTCAAGCCCCAAACTGCTGCCGGACGAACCATCGGTGGAGTTCATCCATTCCTTCGGCGAACTGGTGGCCAATGCGACGCTCGGGCCGCTGCCGGGCTGGTTGGTCTTGGCCGCCGTCGGCCTGCTTCATGGCGCGGTGATACTTTCAGCCCTGTATCGCGAGCCTGATGACGGCGAGTTCGCCCATGGCGAGGTGCATGTCTGACCGGTCTCAGTGGAGGATGAATTCACCCTTCAGGGCGCGCCACTCATGCGCCGCGATCATCTGTTTGTGCACGTAGCGCACCGAATGCAGCGGGCCGTCCAGCTTTTCCTGCCAGAATTTGAGGAAACCCTTCATCTCGGGGAAATCGGGGGCCAGATCATAGTGCTGCCAGACATAGGTCTGCAGCAGTGTCGGATGGTCAGGCAGCCGGTAGAGGATTTGCGCCGTCGTCAGGCCATAGCCCTTCAGCATCATTTCCATGTCGTGGTTCATGACAACCTCGTCTTCGTTCCCTTATCCAGAGGACCGGAGCCGGCGGTGTTCCGCTTCGGCGGACCGATCGGCCGCGCCATATGAGCGGCCTGCTGATATGGAAGCATCGCAAGGTTAACTGAAGCTTAACAGTGTTGGGGTGGTTCCGAATTTCCATTCGGAACCAATGCCTTGGCAGCGGCATCCATCGAGTGCTGCCAACGCTGGAGAAAGACTTGCCGGAGTCAGCGTTTGAGATGGCGCGTCAGCCGGGCTTCCATCGCGGCCCAGATATGGCGCATGGCCTCGACGATCGACAGGTAGAAGATCGCGGCCCAAAGATAGGCCTGATAGTCGAAGGTGCGCGAGAAGGTGTAGCGGGTCTGGCCCATCAGATCGAGGACGGTGACGACCGCGACGACGGCCGAGGCCTTGATCATCAGGATGATCTCGTTGCCATAGGGCCGAAGCGCCACGATCAAGGCCTGCGGCAGGATGATCTTGCGGAAGGTGACGAAGGGGCTGAGGCCAAGCGAGTTGGCGCCCTCGGTCTGGCCGCGCGGCACGCTCAGGATCGCACCGCGCAGGATCTCGGCCTGATAGGCGGCGGTGTTGAGCGTCATCGACAGAAGTGCGCAGTACCAGGCCTCGCGGAAGAACCACCACAGACCGACAGCCTCGATCTGCGGGCGGAACGAGCCGAGGCCGTAATAGATCATGTAGATCTGGGCGAGCAGCGGTGTGCCGCGGAAGACGTAGACATAGGCATAGGAGATCACGTTCAGCACGCGGTTCTTCGACATGCGGGCAAAGGCGATCGGAACGGACAGGAGGGCGCCAACGGCGATCCCGACCACCACCAGCGTCATCGTGACCCAAAGACCGGACAGATAGCGCGGGCCATATTTGACGAACTTGTCGGTATCCCAGTTGCTGACCATCATATAGGCCAGCGCCAGGCCGAGCAGGGCCCAGAGCGCGAGACCGAAGAGGCCGATGATGCGCGAGCCGCTGATGGGCGGCTTGTAGGCGGGCGGGGCTGGACGCGCCGGAATGAGTTGCGTGGCGTAGCTCATCGGCGGCCTCCGGCGCGGTTGCTCCAGCGGTCGATGGCACTGATGCCGATGGACGACAGCATGGCAAGCGCGAGGAACAGGGCGCAGGCCAGCAGATAGAAGAAGAACGGTTCCTTGCTGACCTTGGCCGCAATGCCGGTCTGGCGCAGGATGTCGGAAAGGCCGATGACCGAGACCAGCGCGGTGTCCTTCAACAGGTTCATCCACAGGTTTCCAAGGCCGGGCAGGGCGATGCGGATCAGTTGCGGCAGGATGATCAGCCGCATGGTTCTGGCGCGATGGAAGCCAAGCGCGTCACCGGCTTCGTACTGGCCCTTGGGAATGGCGCGGAAGGCCGAGAGCAGCACTTCAGAGCAATAGGAGGAGAACACGACCGACAGCGCGATCATGCCGGCGACGAAGGCATTGATCTCGATCCTTTGTTCATTGCCGAACCAGGCAAGGATCGACTGGATGCCCATCTGCACGCCGTAATAGACGATGAACAGGGTGAGCAGTTCCGGCAGACCGCGAAAGATCGTCGTGTAGATGCCGCCGGCAAGACGCAGGGTCTTTTCCTCCGACTGCATGGCCAGCGCCACGGCAAAGCCGAGCAGAAGGCCGATCGGGAGCGTCGCGAGGGACAGGGTGACGGTGACCTTGACGCCGAAGGCAATCTCGTCGCCCCAACCGGACGCGCCGCAAGCGACGATCGAAGAACTGCCGAACAGGGTGAAGAGGCCGGCCGGTCCGCACAGCGGATCGAAGGCATATTGAAACCAGGCCCAGAACGACCCGAGCGCGGAAAACAATCCGCTCATGCTGAACTTCCCCTCTGCGGTTCGAGCCGCAAATTATTGTCGTTTGTTGTCAAACAGAAATGGCGGAAGTTCAAGCCTTCCGCCATCCGAGGCTCAGATTTTCAACGCTTACTCGCCGTAGACGTCGAAATCGAAGTGCTTGTCGTTGATTTCCTTGTACTTGCCGTTGGCGCGGATCGCCTTGATGGCAGCGCTGAACTTGTCGGCAAGCGCGGTCTCGCCCTTGCGGACGGCAATGCCGGCGCCCGGGCCGTGGATTTCGATGTCGGGGGTGAGAGCCGTCAGGATCTTGCAGCAGGCGCCGGCGTCCGACTTTACCCATTCCGACAGGACAACGACGTCGTCGATGGCGGCGTCGATGCGGCCGCCTTCGAGATCGAGCTTGTATTCGTCGGTGGTCGGATAGAGCTTGAGTTCGGAATCGGCGAAGGCCTTTTCAGCGAAGTTGGCGTGGGTGGTCGACGACTGGGCGCCGAGAACCTTACCCTTCAGGCCGGCCACGTCGGTGATCGGCGAATCCTTCGGCACGGCGATCGCCGGCCCGGTGTTGTAGTACTTATCGCTGAAGTCGACCTTTTCCTTGCGTTCCGGGGTGATCGACATCGAGGCGATGATGGCGTCGAACTTCTTCGCCTGCAGCGCCGGGATGATGCCGTCCCAATCCTGGGTGACGAATTCACAGGTGACCTTCATCTCATCGCAAAGGGCCTTGGCGATGTCGATGTCGAAGCCGACGAGCGTGCCGTCCGATTCGAGGTTGTTGAAGGGCGGGTAAGCGCCCTCGGTGCCGATGATCAGCTTTTCGCCTTCGGCCATTGCGGCGCCGGCAAAAAGCGACAGGGCGGCAATCGAAGCTGCGGCGAAGAAACGTGTCGAAATACGCATGAGATCCTCTCTGTTGGTCGTTCGCGCGGTTGTTATCGGTCCTGCGCTGAACAGGGTAGCGCGGCAATGCGTGCCGGACTGGGAGCGATATTCCTACTCTTTTTCAGGGAAAATCAACTGCAAAGACGCGCCGCGGATAAAAATTGTACGGTTGAGCAACAGTGGCGCGCGGTGATTGCCGGCCAAATTTCCAGAAAAGCGCCGACGGTGACGAAACTTTTTCGTTCAGCCGAGGTTAATTGGCGGACACCTAGGTTCTGCCCGATCGGACCGGGAGAATCGGGCGGCCTTATAAAAGTCGCCTCGTCGGTGCTCCTTCCAACACTTCCCGCGTGGTAACACGCTCCGCCCAAGGAAACGCTTATGAATTTGAGATCGAAACTGTTCGCCACCGTCGCAGCACCCGTTCTGTCGGCGGCTGTGATGGTTGACCCGGTCGCAGCGGCAACCGTGCTGCGCTCGCAGAAAGCCGTTTCGCCCGTGTCGAGCCGTATGCTCGGGACCATCGAGCTTGCCCAGGCTGCCGTGACCTGTAGCGATGGAAGCCAGGCCGCGGACCAGGCGAGCTGCGATGCGATCGACGCTCAGCGTGCAGCCGAGCAGCAGCAGGCCGAAGAGGCGCAGAAGGCCGCCGAACAACAGGCCGCGCAGGAAGCGCAGCAGGCCGCCGAGCAGCAGGCCGCAGAAGAAGCACAGAAGGCCGCCGAACAGCATGCTGCCGAAGAGGCGCAGCAGGCTGCCGAACAACAGGCTGCCGAGGAAGCGCAGAAGGCTGCCGAACAGCAGGCTGCCGAGGAAGCGCAGAAGGCCGCCGAACAGCAGGCTGCCGAAGAGGCGCAGCAGGCTGCCGAACAGCAGGCTGCCGAGGAAGCGCAGAAGGCTGCCGAACAGCAGGCTGCCGAGGAAGCGCAGAACGCTGCCGAACAGCAGGCTGCCGAGGAAGCGCAGAAGGCCGCCGAGCAGCAGGCTGCCGACGAAGCCCAGAAGGCCGCCGAGCAGCAGGCCGCAGAAGAAGCCCAGCGGGCCGCCGAACAGCAGGCTGCCGAGGAAGCGCAGAAGGCCGCCGAGCAGCCGGCAGCGGAAGCCGTGACGTGTGCGGACGGATCGCAAGCGGCATCCGCCGATGCGTGCCCTCCGGGCGAACAGGCCCCGGCAGAACAGCCGGCTTCGGCGGAGGAAGCCCCGGCGGAAGAAGCTCCGGCGAAGCAAGCCCCAGCCGATGAGCCGGCCGCGGCCGAGGAACCTGCCACCGCGCCTGCCGCTCCTTCCAACGAGGCCGCCCCCGCCGATCAGGCGCCTGCCGAAGAAGCCCCTCAAGCGGAGACCGCTCCGGCCGAGCAGCCAGCTGAAAGCCCGCTGTCCAACGACGAAATGAAGCCCGCTCAGGAAGAGACGGAGGGTGAGACGCCCGCAGCGCCGCAGGACCAGTCGACCGCCGAACCGGCGCCCGACCAGCAGCCTGTCGGTGAACAGGTTCTCGTTCCGGCCGTCGAGCCACCGGAGGATGCGCCGGTCACCGAGATCATCGACGAGCGCAGCGCCGAAGACAAGCAGCAGATCGCCGAGGATCCGTCCAAGACTGCCGAGACGGTGGTTCTGCCGGTCGACAATGGCGCGGCCGTTCTCGACAGCGACAAGGATGCCGACAATAGCGGCGGTGCCAAAATACGCGATGCGCGCACCGTACAGCGCGAGGAAACGCCGGTCGTTGCCGCCCCGGCAAGCGATGCCGAGGCGCAGGGTGAGGCGCCGAAGTTCGAGCCGCAGGTGATGGAAGCGCTCATCGAGGAAAAGGGCGAGGCCAGGGAAACCGCCCCTGCCTTTGAGGTGCCGACTTCGGTGACCAATGTCACGAACGTGACGAATGTCACGAACGTGACCAACAACGTTACCAATGAGACGAACATCAACGAAACGAATATCGTCAACCAGGTGAACGAGGTGCGGGTGGTCGAGGAAGTCGATAACCGGACGATCATCAACGTCGGCAACCTGGAAGTGGTGCGCAACAACGACCGTTCGCGCCTGCGCTATGACGAGGAACAGACCTTCTACGAAGAACTGTCGCGTGGCCGAATGCGTGAGACTATCGAGCGCAATGACGGTTCGCGGCTGGTGACGATCTACAACCGATACGGCGACATCATCCTGCGTTCGCGCTTCACCGCGGGTGGCGAGGAATATGTGTTGTTCTATGCTCCGGAAGCCGACCGCGAAGAGCCACATGTCTATGTCGATGTGGGCTACAGCCTGCCGCCGATGCGCCTGACCATTCCGGTTCAGGACTATATCGTCACGACGTCGAATGCGCCCGATCGCGACTATTACGACTTCCTCGCCCAGCCACCGGTCGAGCGTGTCGAGCGGGTCTACTCGATCGAGGAGGTGAAGTCGTCGGCCCGTCTGCGTGACAAGGTACGCCGGATCGACCTCGACACGATTACCTTCCCGTCGGGATCGGCCGAAGTGCCGCTGGCCCAGGCCAAGACCTTGCGCAAGGTCGCGGCGGCCATGGAACAGGTGCTTGAAAAGGATCCGGGCGAGACCTTCCTGATCGAGGGTCATACGGATGCCGTGGGTTCCGACCGGTCGAACCTGGTCCTGTCGGACCAGCGCGCTGAGACGGTCGCCAACCTGCTGACCGAAGTTTACGGCATCCCGCCGGAGAACCTCACCGTCCAGGGCTATGGCGAGCGCTACCTCAAGATTCGCACCGCCGGAGACGAACAGCAGAACCGCCGCGTCGCAATCCGCCGCGTCACCTCGCTCGTTCGCCCCGCGACGGCCTCGAACTGACGGCGACAAGGGCCAAGACGGCCGATGGAAATGAAGGGGCCGCCGGAGATGATCCGGCGGCCTCTTTGCGTTTACCGTTTTCTTCAGCCGGTCCGGACCGGTAGCTTGACGATGTCCGCGATGAAGTCGGCGATCGCCATGGTGTCGTCCAGGTCGAAGACCGGCAAGGGCGAATCTTCGACCGGGTGATCGGCGGCGATCGCGACGATGTGCGGATCGTTCGGCGCCAGCGGTTCGCGGCTCCTGGCCTCCAGCCGCCGGGCCTCGATCTTCGGAACGGGCTCGCGCTTGTAGCCTTCGATCAGCACCAGATCGCAGGGTCCGAGCCGGCCCAGAATGTCCTCGAAACTCGGTTCGGCGGCTCCCCGCAGTTCGTGCATGATGGCGTAGCGCGTGCCCGAGACAAGCGCCACCTCGTGCGCGCCGGCCTCGCGGTGGCGGTAGCTGTCGGCGCCGACCTTGTCGATGTCGAAATCATGATGGGCGTGCTTGATCGTCGAGATGCGATAGCCGCGCCGGGTGAATTCGGCCACGAGGCGAACGGCAAGGCCGGTCTTGCCGGAATTCTTCCAGCCGGAAATGCCGAAGATGCGGGGGCTGGTGGTCATTTCGACAATGCCTCGAGATAGCGTTCCGCCGAAAGGAGATCGGCCGGCGTATTGACGTTGAAGAAGGGATCGAGCGGCCCCGCCGACGTTTCAACCAGCGGGAAGTCGACGGCGAGCGAGAGATGGCGGGCGATGTAGGCCTGGAGGCGGCGGTTGTCGGGATCGGCCAGCCAGCTCTCCAGGTCGTCGGCGAGCGACAGCGGCCAGAGGGCGACGACCGGATGGACCCGGCCAGCGGACGCGGCCAGAACGATGCGGCCGGGCTCGTCGGCTGCGGCGGAGAGCGTGGCGGCGAGGTTGGACGGCAGGAAGGGCGTGTCGGCCGGAACGGTCAGCAGGTGGCTGGCCGAACTCGTCGCTGCCGCGTGGCGCAGGCCGGCCAGGACACCGGCAAGCGGACCTTGACGATCGGCAATCGTGTCCGGCACGAGTGGCAGGCCGAGGTCGAGGGGAAAACCCTCCGGCGCATTGATCGCCAGCGAGATCACCTGGGGGGCGAGGCGTTCAACGATCCAGGCGATCATCGGCCGGCCGGCAAAGGGTGCGGTCGCCTTGTCGCGGCCCATCCGGCGGGAGGCTCCGCCGGCAAGGATCAATGCCTGGGGCTTCTGGCGGTCGCTCATCTTTCGTCATCCCTCCAGCTGTCGCTCTTGTCAGCATAATGGAGGAAGAGGAGGGCGGCGATGGCAAGCACGCCGCAGGCGAGCATGACCAGCAACAGCGGCATGGCGCCGGTTTGGACGCTGAGGATGGCCGAGGCATAGACCGAGGTCGCCGCACCGCCGCCCATGGCAATCGCACCGCTGAGGCCCGAGGCGGAGCCGGCGAGATGCGGTTTGACGCTGACCACGCCGGCATTGGCGCTCGGCAGGGTCAGGCCGTTGCCGAAGCCGACGATCACCTGCGGGCCGAAGAAGGCGAGGGCGGAGGAGGCCCCCGCCAGCAGGAAGAGGATCGGCAGCAATGTGCCGGCAATCAGCATGATGGTGCCGGCCAGCATCATGGCGAAGGTGCCGAAACGCCTTGCATAGCGGCCGGACAGGTAGTTTCCGACCATGTAGCCGGCGGCGATGAAGATGAATTGCAGGCCGAGCGTGCTTGGGCTCATCTCCATCAGCGTCGCGCCGACGAAGGGGGCGCCGCCGAGAAAGGCGAAGAAGGCGCCGGAGGTGAAGGTGACGACGGCCGTATAACCCCAGAACTGCGGCGAAGCGAGCAGGCCCGGCCAGGCCTTGAACTGCGCGGAAAAGCTGGCGCTGCGATTGTGGTTGGTTTCGCCAAGGTCGGCGGCGACCAGCGCCAGTACGAGGGCAGCGAGAATGAAGAGCGCGACGAAGTTGGCGCGCCAGCCGAAGGCGTCGCCCAAAACGCCGCCGATGGTCGGGCCGATCATCGGCACGATCGTCATGCCCATGGTGACATAGCCGATCATCGAGGCGGCTTCTTCCATCGGCACCATGTCGCGCACGATGGCGCGTGACAAGACGATGCCGGTGACGACGGCGGTCTGCAGCATGCGGGCCGCGACGAGCGTGTAGATGTCGGTGGCGACCATGCAGACGAGCGTGGCGAGGAGAAGGATGACCAGACTGCCGATCACCGTCGGCCGCCGTCCGAAGCGATCCGACAGCGGCCCGATGACGATCTGGATCAGCGCGGTGACCGCGATATAGCCGGAGATCAGGATCTGGATCGTGCCGTAGGATACGCCGAGATCCTTGGCCATGCTCGGGAGCGACGGCAGGAAGATGTTCATCGTCAGCGCCGAGAGGCCGGCTATCGCCACCAGGGTTACGATGTGCGGCGGCGACCGACGGTCGAGAAAGCGTGTGTCCGTCAAGACTTCGTCCCCCGTCGCGGCGGTCGGTGTCCGATCATAGGGCTCACGGCGCAGGCCCTCCGGACGCCGCCTCCAGCCGGGCCGCTTCCGCGCGACGTCTGTTCTCGCGGTAGAAGGCATAGAGGCCGGAGCCGATGACGATGACGGTGCCGGTGACCATCCAGATGTCGGGGACTTCGTTGAAGAAGATCATGCCGAGCGCCACGGCCCAGAGCAGGCTGGTATAGCGGAAGGGAGCGATGAAGGAAATCTCGCCCGTGCGCATGGCCATGACGATCGCCAGGTAGCCGACGAAAATCAGGCATGAGGCGAGAGCCATGATGCCGAAGGTCGAGCCGCTCATCGGTTGCCAGCCGCCGAAGGGAATGATCAGCGCCGCGCCGACGACTGTGATCCCGGCGGCGGTCGAAAGCGTGATGGCCAGGGAGGATATGCCGGGGTCGATCCTTTTCGTCACCAGGTCGCGGGCCGCCGCGAAGACCACGCTCAACACCACGTAGAGGGCTGCCATGTTGAAGCCCTCCGGGCCGGGCCGGATGATGATCAATACGCCGACGAAGCCGACCGCGATCGCCGTCCAGCGCCGCCAGCCGACGGCTTCCCCGAGAAAAAGGGCAGCCCCGAGCGTGACCGCCAGAGGCAAGGCCTGAAGGATGGACGAGACATTGGCGAGCGGCATGGCGCCCAGCGCATTGAGGAAGGTGATGGCGGCAAGCGTCTCGAACAGCATGCGCAACAGGACCATGGGCTGTATGAGCAGACGGATATGACCGAGCGCGCCCATCTGGCGGGCCACTGCATATACCAGAATGGTGGTCAGCGCGCCGCGCACGAACATCAACTGGCCGACATTCATCAGCGGGGTGACAGCCTTGCTCAAGGCATCGTTCAACGTGAATCCGGCCATTGCGAGCGCCATCAGCAGCGCTCCCTTGGAATTATTGGACAATGCCATGCGGGGGAATTCCTGGAATCTGCAAGGTTCGACCCATGGGAGGCGACAGCCGAGCGTTTTGCCGATGACGGCGGGTGAGGGGGAGTGGAAAAAGCAGCATGCGACGTGTTTGAACCTGCCCATGCGCGGTCCGGCGACGATTCAGCCTCCGGTGACGCTCATGTGGCGGGCGACCGCCGGGCGGAGGTGGTTGCGGTCGATGATGAAGTCGTGACCCTTCGGCTTGCGGCCGATCGCTTCGTCGATCGCGGCCGACAGGAAAGCGTCGTCAGACGAGGCGCGCAGCGCGGTGCGCAGGTCGGCGGCGTCGTCCTGGCCGAGGCACATGTAAAGCGTACCGGTGCAGGTCAGGCGTACGCGGTTGCAGCTCTCGCAGAAATTATGCGTCATGGGCGTGATCAGGCCGAGCTTGCCGCCGGTCTCCTCGACCCGCACATAGCGGGCGGGCCCGCCGGTGGAGAGCGGCAGGTCGGTGAGCGTGAAGCTTTGCTCCAGCCTTTGCCGGACCAAAGACAGCGGCAGGTACTGGTCGGTGCGGTCCTCGCCGGTCTCGCCCATCGGCATGGTTTCGATCAGCGTCAGGTCCATGTCGTTGGCATGGGCATAGCGCATCAGCTCGGGAATCTCGTCCTCGTTGAAGCCCTTGAGGGCGACGGCATTGAGCTTGACGCGGATGCCGGCGGCCTGGGCGGCACGGACACCTTCCATCACCCTGTCGAACTCGCCCCAGCGGGTAATCGTCCGGAATTTTTCCGGATCGAGCGTATCGAGCGAGACGTTGATTCGGCGAACCCCGCAATCGGCGAGTTCGGCGGCAAAGCGTGAGAGTTGCGAACCGTTGGTGGTCAGGGTCAGTTCCTCAAGCACGCCGCTTTCCAGGTGCCGGGACAGGCTGCGGACTAGGAACATGATATTCTTGCGCACCAGCGGCTCGCCGCCGGTCAGGCGCAGCTTCCTCACGCCCTTGGCGATGAAGGCGGAACAGAGCCGGTCGAGTTCCTCGAGCGTCAGCAGGTCCTTCTTCGGCAGGAAATTCATGTTCTCCGCCATGCAATAGGTGCAGCGGAAATCGCAGCGATCGGTGACCGAGACGCGCAGATAGGTGACGGCCCGCCCGAAGGGGTCGATCATCGGTGCGTCGTTCGGCGCAAGCGCGGTTGCGTCCCGCCATGGACCGGCACTGGAATTCAAAGCATGACCTCCCCGTTTATATGAGCAAGATGGTCACCACGGCGCGCCGCGTCAAGCAAATGGGTGCACATCGTCCCGGCAAAATGTCTTGCGCTGCACAAGAGGCAGGCATAGTGCTCGACTTCGGGCGACAATTGACGGATGCGAAGATGAGCGATTTCTGGCCAAGCGAGTTGAAGGTGTCGAAGGACCGGCGGCTGCTGTCGGTGACGTTCAACGACGGGATCGTGGCCACGCTTCCGGCGGAAATGCTCAGGGTGCTGTCGCCCTCGGCCGAGGTGCAGGGGCACGGACCCGGTCAGAAGGTTACCGTGCCGGGCAAGCGCGACGTGGCGATCCGGGCCGTGGCCCCGACCGGCAATTACGCCGTTCGCATCGCTTTCGATGACGGGCATGACAGCGGAATTTTCACCTGGAGCTATCTGCGCGAACTGGGCGAGACCGGGGAGGCCAAGTTCGCCGAATACGAATGCGAACTGACGCAAAAGGGCCTCAGCCGCGATCGTCGCTGACATCGGGACTACGTGGCGACCAACGGCGATCACTCGCCGGCGGTTTCTTCGCTCATCAGGCGGGTTATGAGCTTCTCCATCGTCCCGGCCATCAGCAGGCAGTCCTCGATCGGCGTTGCCGATAATATGCGTTCGATCAGGTCGGTCTGGATGGCCATGGCCTTCCCGGTCAGTTCGCGGCCCTTGTCTGTGAGGAAGAGGCGCAGGATCCGCTTGTCCCTGGTATCGGCGCGCCGTTCGATCAGGCCGCGTTTTTCCATTTGCGGCAGGAGCATGCTCATGTTGGAGCGTCCGACGAGCAGCTTGCGGGCCAGTTCCTGCTGCGAGATCGCCTCGAAACGATAGAGATTGACGAGAATGTCGAGATGCGGCGGCTTGATGTCGAGCGGCGCAAGCGCCCGCGTCAGCGCCTGTTGCATGAGCTGGCAGGCACGACCGACGCTGACCCAGCTCTTGAATCGCGGATGGTCCCAGGGCAGGGCTTGATTTTTGTTCATCGTTGTACTTTATTGTTCATAGTTGAACATTTTTAGGATTCCGACTATGCCATCCTTTGCGGCCAAGGTCACCCGATTCGGTTTTTCGACGCTGGGGCGTATTTCACCGGACCTGGCAAGCCGCCTTGCTGTGGCTCTGTTCTGCCACACGCCGCCCAAGCGGCCGAAGGCTGCCAAGGCCCGCCAGTCCTTCGCGTACGGCGCGCGCAAGCTCGCCACGGCCGAAAGGCTGATGCTTGAGCTCCGCGGCGCGAAGATCGGCCTCCGCAGGATCGGCGCGCCGCGTTGCTCGGCACCGCGCCTCCTCGTCGTCCATGGCTGGGGCTCGCGCGCCGAATATCTGGCCGACCTTGCCATGGGGCTGAGGGAGGCAGGCGCAGAAGTCTTCGTTCTCGACCTGCCGGGCCACGGACGTTCGTCCGGCCGGACACTCGACATGCGCATGGCGGCCGAAGCAATCGCGGCGGTGCAGGAAAGGTTCGGGCCCTTCGATGCGGCGGTTGGCCACTCGTTCGGCGGCGCGGCGCTGATGGCCGCTGCCGGCGGCAGTTTCCCCGGCGTGCCGGCCTTTGCGGCTCATCGCCTTGCCGTGATCGGCTCGCCGTCGCGGATCGAGGATGTCTTCGCCGGTTTCGTCACGATGGCCGGCCTCACCCCGAAGACCGCTCGGGCCCTGGTCGCGCGAACCGAGCGGCGTGTCGGCTGCCCGGTCGAGGCACTGGACGGGGTGGCGATCGCGCGCAGGCTCGGCCGGCCGCTGCTGGTGGTCCATGCCGAGGACGACAAGGAGGTCGGCGCCGACCAGGCGAAGCGCTATCTCGGCGTTTCCCATCACATTCGCCATCACTGGGCGAACGGGCAGGGGCATCGGCGCATCGTCCGCGCGCCGGAGGTGGTGGCCACCGTCTCGAACTTTCTTGTTGGTGACGATTCAACTGGCGAAATCGACGAAACGGTGAGGCTGCGCACGGCGTCATCCGTCTGATACGGTCTCCTCGTAAACGGGGCCGATGGCGCGCGCCGCGTCCCGTAGAGACATACCTGGAAGGAGAGGCCATGACGATCATCCGCACCCCGGACGCGCTGAGGGAGATTTATAGCGGCGTGTCGGAAGCCTCGCTCGTCAAGGTCACGCCGGCGCTGACCGCGGATTATCGCCTGATGATCGAGCGTTCGCCTTTCATGGCGCTGGCAACCGTCGGTCCGGAAGGGCTTGACTGCTCGCCGCGCGGCGATCGCGGCGCGGTTGTGCGGGTGGAAGACGAAAAGACGCTCGCCATTCCCGACTGGCGCGGCAACAACCGGATCGATTCGCTGCTCAACATCGTGCGCGATCCGCGCGTCGCGCTAATGTTCCTCGTTCCCGGCTCGAACACGGCGATACGGGTCAACGGCCAGGCTGTCGTCTCGGTCGATGCCGACCTGCTCGACAGCTTCGAGGTGGACGGCAAGCATCCGCGCAGCGTGGTGCTGGTCACCATCGGCGAAGTGTATTTCCAGTGCGCCCGGGCGATCATGCGGGCCGATCTGTGGAACCCCGAAAGCTTTGTCGACCCGAAGAGCCTGCCGACGCCCGGCGATCTGCTGAAGGCGGCGCAAGCCGATTTCGACAAGGAAACCTATGATCGGCAATGGCCGGAGCGCGCTGCCAAGACCATGTGGTGAGCAGCCGTCGCTGGGCTCCCTTTCTCGGCGGCGGCGGCGTGACGCATTGTCAGAGCCGGCAGCCCATGCGACGCTTTGGCTGCGGGACTATGGCAGCCCGCAAGGGAGGAGCGGATGAAGCGCGTCGGATCATTTGCACTGATGTGCCTGGGGTTTGCGCTGGCATCCTGTGCCGCACGGGCCGGCGAACTGGGACTTGACGAAAAGCTCCGGCTTCTCGTCGCGGCCTATCCGGAAACGCTTGCCGGTGTCGAGGACGGCCGGCTGACCTTTCTGGACGGCGGCGAACCGCTTTTGATCGATGACGGCAAGGCGAAGGACCATTTCGCCAAGCTCGCACAGGGCGATGTCGAGGACAGCCTCTCGCAGGTCTATCCGATCGGGCCATGCGAAACGAAGCCGGCGGTCAATGACGATCCCGGTCGTATCCGCAGCGATTCGCTGATGATGCGGCTCTATGGGGCATCGGCACGCGAGGTGGAGCGCTCGCTGGTCAAGGTGGCCTGGTTCGGCGAAAGCGTCAGGGTGACGAAAAGGCAGGGTGCGGCGGCGGCGCTAGAAAAGGTCCGCGACGAACTTAAGTCAAAACCCGAATTGAAGAAATACCTGTCGCCTTCGGCCGGCACGTTCAACTGGCGCAAGGTGGCGAACGCGCCGAATATGTCGGTCCACAGTTTCGGTGCGGCGATCGACATCAACACCAAGTTCGCCGTTTACTGGATCTGGTCCGGCGGCAAGCCGGGCAAGGTGCCTCATTATGCCAACAAGTTTCCGCTCGCGATCATCGACGTGTTCGAACGGCACGGTTTTATCTGGGGCGGGCGCTGGTATCACTACGACACGATGCACTTCGAATACCGGCCGGAACTGATCGCGATCGCCAGGGAAAGCGGCGCTTCCGCCTGTCCGTGAGCGATCAGGCAAAACTCAGCGCTTGTAGATCAGCCAGCTCTTGGTGAAGTCCTTCTTCATGCCGTCCTCGAAGATCTTCGTGCGATTGCGGCCGGCATTCTTGGCGCAATAGAGCGCGATGTCGGACTTGGCATAAAGTTCGCCCGGATCTTCGGCTTCACCCGCCATGCAGAAGCCGAGCGACAGGGTGATCGGGCCGTAGTTCACGCCGGTCCTGGAGTTCTTGAAGGGGGTCGTCTCCAGGGCGGTCCGGACGCGCTCGCACATAAGGTTGACTTCTTCGGCGCTGTGACCCTCGACGATGATGGCGAACTCCTCGCCGCCGGTGCGTGCGACGAAACAATCCTTGCGGACATTGGCCCGGATCACCGTGGCGACGGTGGCAAGGATCTTGTCGCCGACCGGATGGCCATAGGTGTCGTTGATCTTCTTGAAATTGTCGATGTCGGCCAGCACCAGCCCGGTCAGCGGCGCGCTCGACGTGGCATTGTAGATCGACGCCAGTCGCTCGTCAAAGGCGCGGCGATTGGCGATGCGGGTCAGCGAATCCGTGTTGGCGATGCGCTTGTATTCATCCAGCTCCTTGCGGACCTGATCCATCTCCTGGGACTTCTGGCTGACCTGCTCGACCGTCTGGGAGCCGTGGGCCATGGTGTCGCCGGTGGCTTCCGACAGAAGTGTGATGGCGCTGCGCAGGATGTCGGCGCTGGTGTTGTTCTTCGAGCTGATGCGGGTGTAGGTCTCGCCAAGCAGCTTGTTGTAGCTTTCCAGCGATGTCTGCTCCTGTTTCAGCAGGCGCAGCAGACCGTCAAGTTCGCTGATGATCTTCGAATGAGCGCTCTCGACCACCCGGTTCTGGTGATTGCCGAAATATTGCTGGCCGATCTCATCGAGTTCGTCCTGCGTCGCCTTGCTGCCGAGCGCTGCCAGATCCCGGGTCAGGGTCGGGTTGGAGCCGATATAGGCTTCATAGAAGAGCTCGTAATTGCGCGGAATAGGAGCAACGCCCATGCTTCGCATCGCATAGGTAATCTGCGCCGATATATCGGGAATCTGCGCCTTCGGCGTCGTTGCCGTGTTCATAGGCGAACTCCATTGATCTTTCGGATCCATGATCCTTTCTGATTGTTAGATCAAATTTGTTTGGAAATATTTAATGTCGAGTACCCGTGATTTCATCGGCGAAAATCTATGCCGAGCCGGTGTTCGCCATCCAAGTCCATGAAAAATAAAGAACATTCCGTGCGGCGAGAAGAAAGGGCGCCGCTTGCGCGCCGCCCTCATGGTGTAATTCTCTTGCCGATCTCTCAGCCGAGGTTGAATTCCTGGAAAAAGTCGTTGCCCTTGTCGTCGGTGACGATGAAGGCCGGGAAGTCGACGACTTCGATCTTCCAAACCGCCTCCATGCCGAGTTCCGGATATTCGAGAACCTCGACATGTCTGATGCAGTCCTGGGCAAGGCGTGCCGCCGGGCCGCCGATCGAACCCAGGTAGAAGCCGCCGTGCTTCTTGCAGGCCTCGCGCACGGCGCGCGAGCGGTTGCCCTTGGCGAGCATGACCATGGAGCCGCCGAAGGACTGGAACTGGTCGACGTAACTGTCCATGCGGCCGGCGGTGGTCGGGCCGAACGAGCCGGAGGCATAGCCGGCCGGGGTCTTCGCCGGGCCGGCATAGTAGACCGGATGGTTCTTCAGGTATTCCGGCATGCCTTCGCCTTTTTCCAGCCGCTCGCGGATCTTGGAATGGGCGAGGTCGCGGGCGACGATGATGGTGCCGGTCAGCGACAGGCGGGTCTTGACCGGGTGTTTGGTCAACTCGGCGAGAACCGCGCTCATCGGCTGGTTCAGGTCGATCTTGACTACAGAAGAGGACAGTGCCGTCTCGTCGATCTCCGGCATGTATTTGGACGGATCAGTTTCAAGCTGCTCGATGTAGATGCCGTCGCGGGTGATCTTGCCCAGCGCCTGGCGGTCGGCGGAACAGGAGACGCCGAGCCCGATCGGCAGCGAGGCGCCGTGGCGGGGCAGGCGGATGACGCGCACGTCATGGCAGAAATACTTGCCGCCGAACTGGGCGCCGACGCCGAGCGACTGGGTCAGCTTGTGGATTTCCTGCTCCATTTCCAGGTCGCGGAAGGCGTGGCCCGATTCCGAACCTTCGGTCGGCAGGCTGTCGAGGTAACGGGCCGAGGCGAGCTTGACCGTCTTCAGGTTCATCTCGGCCGAGAGGCCGCCGATGACGATCGCCAGATGGTAGGGCGGACAGGCCGCCGTGCCGAGCGAGAGGATCTTGTCCTTCAGGAACTCGATCATGCGGTCGTGGGTCAGGAGCGAGGGCGTGCCCTGATAGAGATAGGTCTTGTTGGCCGAGCCGCCGCCCTTGGCCATGAACAGGAACTTGTAGGCGTCCTCGCCTTCCTCGTAGATGTCGATCTGGGCCGGTAAGTTGGTGCGGGTGTTCTTTTCCTCGAACATCTTCAGTGGCGCCAGCTGCGAATAGCGCAGGTTCTTGCGCTCGTAGGCGTCCATCACGCCCTTGGCCAGCGCCACCTCGTCGCCGCCCTTGGTCCAGACGCGGCGGCCCTTCTTGGCCATGATGATCGCGGTGCCGGTGTCCTGGCACATGGGCAGCACGCCGCCGGCGGCGATATTGGCGTTCTTCAGAAGGTCATAGGCGACGAAGCGGTCATTGTCGGTGGCCTCGGGGTCGGACAGGATCGAGGCGAGCTGCTTGAGGTGGCCGGGACGCAGCAGATGATTGATGTCGGCAAAGGCCGTCTCGGCGAGCAGGCGCAGGCCCTCCGGATCGACGGAAAGGACGTCCTGTCCCTTGAAGCTGTCGACGGATACGTAGTCGGAGGAAATCTTGCGGTAGGGGGTGGTGTCTTCGCCGAGGGGAAAGAGAGCGTCAGCCATCAGTCAAAAGCCTTTCGGAGGCAGGTTGTCGGATGGCGGTGGTGTAAGAGGCCGACGCGGATTTTGCAATAATTCTAAAGCTTATGCCGCCAGTGAAATTGCGCTCTTCTCGTAGTACTCTATGTGGCGGACTTGCTCGGACGGGCGCGCCAATCGCAGTGGGCTTAGGGGCGATCTATGGAATTCAGATTGGTATTCGATGGTGATCTGCGACCACATCAACAGATAGGTCTGAAAGAAATCAATAAAATTAGAATGGAGCTCGCTCCCCAACTTAGAGGTGCGTGGGCTTATCCGCCGCTGAGCGATGTGCTTCATTGGAAAGATCAAGAGCCTGATGCCGTTCACCTCAACTGCCGGACGACGATCGAGGGCGTCCTGTTCATTCCGATAATTTCGGCCAAGACAAGTCTGTTTGCTGAGATTGACGTCCTGCTCTTGAGGGCTCAGGCGCCAGGTCGACTAATCTCGAACCATGGCGACATCGATAACCGGCTGAAGACGTTGCTTGATGCACTGAGAGTGCCCTCAAGAGACCAAGTGAAGAAGTTGAAGGAATGCAATGCCTTCGAGGACGGGCCTCAATATTGCCTGTTGGAGGATGACAACCTTGTTACAAAATTGAGCGTATCAACCGACAGACTGCTCGCTGAGCCGAACGGAAGCCAACGCACATTGGCCGTCCTCAGCGTTCGTGCAAGGCCGTCCAGAGTGGTGATTGGCAACATAGGCTTCGCCTGATCCAATCACTTCGGCCCGATCATCAGTTCCGGCCGCACCAGTTCGTCGAATTCCTCGTTGCTGAGATAGCCGCCGCCGACCGTTTCCTGGCGCAGCGTCGTGCCGTTCTTGTGGGCGGTCTTGGCGATCTTGGCGCAGGTGTCGTAGCCGAGACGGCTATTGAGGGCGGTGACCAGCATGAGCGAGTTTTCCACGCCCTTCTTGATATTGTCCTCGCGGGCCTCGATGCCGACGACGCAATTGTCCGTGAAGGAGCGGGCGGCGTCGCCCAACAATTGTACCGACTGCAGGAAATTATAGGCCATCATCGGATTGTAGACGTTGAGTTCGAAATGGCCCTGGCTGCCGGCAAAGGTGATGGCCGCCTGGTTGCCGAAGATGTGGGCGCAGACCTGGGTCAGCGCCTCCGACTGGGTCGGGTTGACCTTGCCCGGCATGATCGACGAGCCCGGCTCGTTTTCCGGCAGCGCCAGTTCGCCCAAGCCCGCGCGCGGGCCGGAACCGAGGAAGCGGATGTCGTTAGCGATCTTGAACAGGGCGGCGGCGGCGGCGTTGATCGCGCCGTGCGAGAAGACCATGGCGTCGTGGGCGGCGAGCGCTTCGAACTTGTTCGGGGCGGTGACGAAGGGCAGGCCGGTGATCAATGCGATCTCTTCCGCCACCTTTTCGGCAAAGCCGACCGGCGCGTTGAGCCCGGTGCCGACGGCGGTCCCGCCCTGCGCGAGTTCGTAGAGACCCGGCAGCGTCAGCTCGATCCGCTTGATCGCCGAGGCGACCTGGGCGGCGTAACCGGAGAACTCCTGGCCAAGCGTCAGGGGCGTCGCGTCCTGCGTATGGGTGCGCCCGATCTTGATGATGTGGGCGAAGGATTTCGCCTTGGCATCAAGGGCCTGGTGCAGATGCTTCAGATTTGGAATCAGGTGGCGGACGATCTGTTCGGCGCAGGCGATGTGCATGGCCGTCGGATAGGTGTCGTTCGACGACTGGCTCATGTTGACGTGGTCGTTCGGATGCAGCGGCTTCTTCGAGCCCATCACGCCGCCGAGCATTTCGATCGCCCGGTTGGAGATCACCTCATTGGCGTTCATGTTCGACTGCGTGCCGGAGCCGGTCTGCCAGACGACGAGCGGGAAATGGTCGTCGAGCTTGCCGTCGATCACTTCCTGCGCGGCACTCACAATGGCCTGGCCGAGCGCCGGATCGAGACCGCCGAGCGCCATGTTGGCGCGGGCCGCTGCCTGCTTGACGATGCCGAGCGCACGCACGACGGAAAGCGGCTGCTTCTCCCAGCCGATCTTGAAATTGCCGCGCGAGCGCTCGGCCTGCGCGCCCCAATAGCGATCGGCCGCAACGTCGATCGGGCCGAATGTGTCGGTTTCTGTGCGGATATTGCTCATGGGTGACCTTGCTCTCAATCTGCTGCGTGAGGGGATGTTTAGCCCTAGCCCGGCCTGGTGCCAATGGGCTCCCTATATTTGAGTGTCGAATTCAGGTTAAATTAAGCGATGGGGCCATCTTGTAAATTTCGATATTTCATGATTTCTGGAATTATGGATACGAAGCAAACCCTCGATTCACTTTCGGCCCTCGGTCACGAAGGGCGTCTGGCTGTCTTTCGCTTGCTGGTGCGGCATGCCCCGGAGGGCCTGAACGCCGGCGAGATCGCCACCGCCCTGAACTTCCGCGCCAACACGCTTTCGGCGAACCTGACCGTGCTGGCCAATGCCGGGCTGATCGCGGGCGAGCGGGAAGGGCGCCACATCCGCTACCGCGCCGATCTCGACTCCATGCGCGAACTCATGGGTTTTCTTCTGGAGGACTGCTGCGGCGGCTCCCCGGAGATCTGCCGCCCGATTCTCGATGAAATAACTTGTCGTTGCTAGAGGCCTCTTCCATGACCCAAGAGCATTTCAATGTCCTGTTCCTGTGCACCGGCAATTCGGCGCGCTCGATTCTGGCCGAATCCTGCCTCAATCGTGAGGGGCGGGGGCGGTTCACGGCCTATTCCGCCGGCTCGCATCCCAAGGGTGAGGTTCACCCGATGGCGATCGATCTGCTGAAGCGTAGCAATTATGACACGTCCGGCCTGCGTTCCAAAAGCTGGGACGAGTTTGCCGTGCCCGGTGCGCCGAAGATGGATTTCGTCTTCACGGTTTGCGATTCGGCCGCTGCCGAGGCCTGTCCGGTCTGGCCGGGCCAGCCGATGACGGCCCATTGGGGCGTTCCGGACCCTGCAGCGGTAGAGGGAACCGAGACGGAGAAAGCGCTGGCGTTTGCCGACACCTACCGGATGCTGAGCAACCGGATCTCCATTTTCGTCAACCTGCCGATCAGCAGCCTTGACCGGCTCGCCCTGCAGAAGCGGGTGAGCGAGATCGGCAAGCAGTAATCGCAGGCGGGGCCGAGGGGCGAAATCGTGAGCACAATCAGACGGATCGCCTCCGAGTTTCTCGGCACTGCCCTGCTGCTTGCAACGGTGGTCGGCTCCGGCATCATGGCCGAGGCGCTGGCCGGCGGCAATGTGGCGGTGGCTTTGCTCGGCAACACCATCGCCACCGGCGCGATCCTCGTCGTGCTGATCACCATGCTTGGTCCGGTATCGGGGGCCCATTTCAACCCGGCCGTGACGCTGGTCATGCTGGTCTCGGCAGAGATTTCCAAACGGCACGCCGTCTTCTACACCCTGGCGCAGATCGCCGGTGGACTGGTCGGCGTATGGCTGGCGCACTTGATGTTCGACCTTGCCGTGCTGCAGATGTCGATCAAGACGCGGACGGGAGCGGGGCAGTGGATCGCCGAGGGGGTGGCCACCTTCGGTCTGCTCCTCACCATCCTTCTGACGCGACGCCATCGGCCGGAGAGCATTCCGCTTTCGGTCGGGCTCTACATCACCGCAGCCTATTGGTTCACCGCTTCGACGTCCTTTGCCAATCCGGCCGTGACGCTGGCACGCGCCTTTTCCGACAGCTTTGCCGGGATTCGCCTGGTAGACGTACCGGCTTTCGTCGTCGTGCAGTTGATCGGCGCGATGCTGGCGCTTTTCCTGTCGCGTTGGCTGCTCGCCGGTACGGGCAAGTCGGCAGACTGAGAAGGCTTGTCGGCCGTGTCATATTTGGCACGTGTCCCGCCTAAATGAGCGGGCTTCCGCACGGCCATTCGCGGCTGTCCACAGTCCCGTGGCCGGGGAGTAAGGAAAATTTAACCAGTGTTTTCATTAAAGTCCGCTGATGTGCCGGTGCGCCGGACGTCGTGGATTCACGCAGAATTGAAACAGGCCGGCGCCGCGGGCGAAGCGGCGACAACTTTTCAATGATATGCCTATCGGCTAGTGAACCGCGCCATGAACGGCGGCAGCCTCCCGGTTGCCGCTTCGCGACGACAGAGCTGGAGCGAGTGCAGGAATGACCAATTACACCAGGATCGCGGCAACGACAGCGCTTGCCGCGATGACGGCCTTCTCGGCCTTGCCTCCGGCGGCCGAGGCGGCCACACTTCTCGACCTCTTGCGCGGCGGGCCGGGCAGATCCAGCGAGAGGCCCGGACTGCGCTCGATCATCGAGCCCCAGGCACGGGGCGGGCTGGAAATGGGCGATCCCGAGCCGCTGCCGAAGGTCGCCGGTCCGCGCTATTACACCTACAAGCCCGAGGCGACGCGGGCGATCGCGATCAAGGCACCGGTGGTGCCGGCCGCACCCGCGGAACCCGCTGCCGCGGGCTCTGATGCCGCAAGCCCGACCGTCGCTACCGACCAGCCGCAGGTGCGCCGTTTCCTCGCCGACACCGGCGTGCGCGCCACGGACGAGGTGGCGAAAGCCGTCGAGGCCTATTATGCAGACAATAAGCCGCTGATCTGGGTCACTGAGGCCGGCCTGACCGAGCGCGCCCGCCAGATGCTCGCCGGTCTGGCCGCCGTCGATGCGGTCGGCCTTGCCCCTGAGGATTATGCCGTGCCGGTGCCGGTCGAAGCGGCCGACCCGGCCGACCCCGACAGGCTTGCCCGGGATCTCGCCCGGTTCGAGGTGGCACTGTCGGCAAAGCTGCTCTCCTATGTCGCCGACACGGAGCGGGGGCGGATCGATCCGAACAAGATTTCCGGCTATCACGACTTCAAGCGCAAGTCGGTCAACCTGAAGCCGGTGCTCAACATGTTGCGGCTGAGCCCGGACGTTGCCGCCTATCTCCGCTCGCGCGATCCCGACAATGCGCAGTTCAAGGCCATGACGGCGGAGCTTGCCCGCTTGCGTGCCGCCGACAGCCAGGCCGGGGCTCGGGTCGAGATTGCTCCGGGCACGTTGTTGAAGCCCGGCCAGAGCAATGCCGAACTCGCCAACATCCTCGCAGCCATTAAGGCCGAAGGGTCGGATGCGCTCAAGGCCGAGCATGCCGCCGCGCTTGCGGGCTATGCGGGCACGCCGGACTACACGCCCGACCTCGTCGCCGTCGTCGAGGCCTTCCAGAAAGAAAAGGGTTTGAAGCCCGATGGCGTCGTCGGGCGCGCGACCATCCGGGCGCTGACCGGCCACAGCAATGCCGAGAAGATCGACAAGCTGATCGTCGCCATGGAACAGATCCGTTGGCTGCCGGATGATCTGGGACAGCGCTATGTCTTCATCAATCAGCCGTCCTATACCGCCTATTTCGTCAACGAGGGCCGCGAGCAACTGGCGATGCGGGTGGTCGTCGGTTCCAAGTCGAACCAGACCTATTTCTTCCAGGACCAGATCGAGACGGTGGAGTTCAACCCTTACTGGGGCGTGCCGAAGTCGATCATCGTCAACGAGATGCTGCCGAAGCTGCGCCGCGATCCGTCCTATCTCGATCGCCTCGGCTATGAGGTGAGCTATGGCGGTCGCAAGGTTTCCTCGACGCAGGTCGACTGGAACACCACCCACAGCGTCGATGTGCGCCAGCCGCCCGGTGGCGACAATGCGCTGGGCGAGCTGAAGATCCTGTTTCCTAACAGCCATGCCATCTACATGCACGACACGCCGTCGAAGAGCTTCTTCCAGCGCGACATGCGGGCGCTCAGCCATGGATGTGTTCGTCTGGCCGAGCCGCGCGTGATGGCGGCGGCGGTGATGGGCACGACGACGGCCGAGATCGCCAAGCAGATCGCGTCCGGGCAGAACCGCGCGGTTCAGGTGCCGCAGAAGATCCCGGTCTATGTTTCCTATTTTACCGCCTGGCCGAACAAGGACGGCGGGATCGACTATTTCGAAGACGTGTATGACCGGGATGAGGCGACCCGCAAGGCCTTCAAGGCGACCAGCGACGCCCGCGTCCCGCGCGGCTGACGATGACGAAGGCGGGTGGATGACCCGCCTTTTTCATTTCCGCAGCAATTGCGCGAGCAGGTCCGGCGTCAGTTCGTCGAAGTGATCGATCTGCCGGTCGGCTCCAAGTTCGGCGATGGGAACATCCGAATAGCCGAACGGCACGACGATGGACGGGATGCCGGCATTGCGAGCGGCAAGGATGTCGTTGACGCTGTCACCGACCATCACGGCCAAGCGCGGATCACCGCCGGCCCGCTCGATGGTCGCGGTTATGTGGCCCGGATCGGGCTTGCGCACGGTGAAGGTGTCGCCGCCGGCAATGGCCGAAAAATGGTGGGCCAGCCCCAGTTTCTCGATCAGCGGCAAGGCCAGCGATTCCATCTTGTTGGTGCAGACGGCGAGCCGGAAGCCGGCCTCCCGCAATCGTCCCAGGGCGTCGACGAGGCCCGGATAGGGCCGGCTGTCCCCAGGCATCCCCGCCATGTAATGGGCGATGAAGCGATCGAGCAGCGGCTGCAGGTCTTCATCCGCGAGCGGCGCACCGCGTAGCGCGAAGGCGCGGGCGATCATGGCGCGGGCGCCCTGGCCAACCAGATGGGTGAGATCCTCGTAACCCACCGGCGGCAGATCGGCGACGGCGATTGTATGGTTGAGGCTGGCGACCAGGTCTGGCGCCGTGTCGACGAGCGTGCCGTCGAGGTCGAAGACGATCGTGGGGGCTTTCAAGGGCATGCTCCGTCACTGCTCAGGGAACGCGGGATCGCACTAGCCGGGTAGGCGAAATGCGGGCAAAAGGCAACCGATACCGCGGTATCGGAAAGGGGCTTTCGTTTGCCCGGCGAGGCGTGTAAACAGCTGTCGACGAAACGGACAGGAGCTCTTGGCGCATGGACGCCCGCGAAATGAAGATAAAGGCTGCGGCAGCGGCTTTGGAGCATGTCGAGGACGGAATGCGTCTCGGCATCGGCACCGGTTCTACCGCGGAGGAGTTCGTCCGGCTTCTGGCGGAAAAGGTGGCAGGCGGCCTCAAGGTCGAAGGCGTGCCGACGTCGGAGCGCACGGCGCGCCTGTGCCTCGAACTCGGCGTGCCGCTGAAGTCGCTCGACGAACTGCCGCAGCTCGATCTGACCATTGACGGGGCCGACGAAGTGGACGGCCGGCTGCGCCTGATCAAGGGCGGCGGCGGCGCGCTTCTGCGCGAAAAGATCGTTGCGGCGGCTTCCGAAAAGATGATCGTGATCGCCGACGAAAGCAAGGTCGTCGAGACGCTCGGCCGCTTTCCGCTGCCGATCGAAATCAATCCCTTCGGCCAGGTTTCGACCTGTATCGCCGTGGAGAAGGCGGCCGAACGGCTGGGGCTGACCGGTGCCATGAGCTTGCGCGCCTCCGGCGACGGTCTCTTCACCACTGACGGCGGACACCTCATTCTCGACGCATCTTTTGGCCGTATTCCTGATGCAGAGGCCTTGGCTATCGCGCTCAATACCATTCCGGGTGTGGTCGAGCACGGGCTATTCATCAATCTGGCCACGCTTGCCATTATCGCCGGTCCGGCCGGCGCGCGGGTCATCGACGCAAAGAACTAGACAGGAGCTGTGGATTTCATGGTCAATTTTTCGAGCTTGGGACGTTTCGCGTCTGTCACCGTCATTGCCGGTAGCCTGTTCATGGGGCCGGTCGCCCAGGCCCAGGACGTCGCGCCGGAACACGTGCAGGCGGCCCGCGCGGCGATTACCGCGCTTGGCGTGACCGACCGTTTCGACACCATCCTGCCGGCGGTGTCCGATCAGTTGAAGACGCAGCTCATCCAGGCCTATCCTGACCTAGAGAGCAAGATCTCCGAGACGGTCGATGCCGAGGCCATCAAGCTTGCGCCGCGCCGCGGTGATCTGGAGCGCGAGGCCGCGCTGGTCTATGCCAAGGCCTTCTCCGCAGAGGAGCTCAACGTGATCACTACCTTCTACACCAGCGAGGCCGGCAAGAAGTTGCTCAAGGACGGGCCTATCGCCATGCGTGAACTGTTGAAGGCCGCGGACATCTGGACGGCTGGGATCTCTCGCGATCTCGAAAAGCAGGCCAATGAGGCGATGCTGAAGGAGGTCGGCGCAACCGCACCGGCTGCACCGGCCGCCAAGCCCTGATCGCGGGCTAACGGCAAGAACACAGAGCCCGGACACGTTCCGGGCTTTTCTTTTGGGGGAGGGCGATCCTATATCTGGGCCGCTATGCCCATCAATGATTTGCCCAATGATCTGCAAGGAGAAACGCCATGTCCGGTTTTGACTATGATCTGTTCGTGATCGGTGGCGGCTCCGGTGGGGTGCGCAGCGCCCGCGTCGCCGCGTCGCTCGGCAAGAAGGTCGCGATCGCCGAGGAATACCGCTTCGGCGGGACCTGCGTCATCCGTGGCTGCGTGCCGAAGAAGCTGTTCGTCTATGCCTCGCAGTTCCACGAGCATTTCGAGGATGCGGCCGGCTATGGATGGACCGTCGGCGAGACCCGTTTCGACTGGCCGAGCCTGGTCGCGGCGAAGGACAAGGAGATCGCCCGGCTCGAGGGCCTCTACCGCAAGGGGCTGGACAATGCCGGCGCCGAGATTCTCGAGACGCGGGCCGAACTGGCCGGCCCGAACAGCGTGCGCCTGCTGAAGTCCGGCAAGATCGTCACTGCGGAAAAGATCGTCATCGCCGTCGGTGGTGCTCCCAATCCGCATGCGGCGCTTCCCGGTCATGAACTGTGCATTTCGTCCAACGAAGCCTTCGACCTGAAGGAGTTGCCGCGGGCGATCGTTATTGCCGGCGGCGGCTATATCGCGGTCGAGTTTGCCAACATCTTCCACGGCCTCGGGGTCGAGACGACGCTGATCTATCGCGGCGCGGAGATCCTCAGCCGCTTCGACCACGACATGCGGCACGGGCTGCACGAGGCCATGGAGGCCAAGGGCATCCGTATCCTGTGCCATGACATCATCGAACAGGTGAGCAAGGGCGCCGACGGTCGACTGGTGGCGGAAACCAAGAACAGCGGCGAACTGGTGGCTGACCAGATCATGCTGGCGCTCGGCCGCGACCCCTATACCGAAGGGCTCGGCCTGGAGACGGCCGGGGTGGAGACGAACGAGCGCGGGGCCATCATCGTCGACGCCTATTCGCGGACCAATGTGCCGAGCATTTTCGCGCTCGGCGACGTCACCGACCGGGTGCAGTTGACGCCGGTGGCAATCCATGAGGCGATGTGCTTCATCGAGACCGAATACAAGAACAATCCGACGTCGCCGGATCACGACATGATTGCGACCGCGGTGTTCTCGCAGCCGGAGATCGGGACCGTCGGCCTTTCGGAAGAGGAGGCGGCCAGGCGGTTCGCCGAGCTCGAGGTCTACCGCGCCCAGTTCCGGCCGATGAAGGCGACGCTTTCGGGACGCGCCGAGAAGACTATCATGAAGCTCATCGTCAATGCCGCCGACCGCAAGGTCGTGGGCGCCCATATCCTCGGGCACGATGCCGGCGAGATGGCGCAGATCCTCGGGATCACGCTCAAGGCCGGCTGCACCAAGGACGATTTCGATCGGACCATGGCGGTTCATCCGACGGCGGCCGAAGAACTGGTGACGATGTACAATCCGAGCTATCGGGTGAAGAACGGCGAGCGGGTCTGAAGCCGCAACCGCCGTTTTCCGGGCCGGGTTGCTTCCAACGAAAAATGCCCCGTCGATGGGACGGGGCAATTGATGCGGAAGGAACCTCGGACAGGCGCCAAGGCGCCCATCCGACAGAGCTCAAACGCCGGAACGTGATGACGGTTCCGTTGCGAGCGAAAAATCTCTTCAGGTGAAGGCCAGAACCGGCGCCGCGAGCGCCATCAGTCCGAGACAGGAAGCGACTGCGAATTTCAGCCGCCGGATACGCCTGGTACGAACACCACTCCAATCATACGCCATAGCACAGATCCTCATGATCGTTACAAACACATGGGCACAATGGCCGCACCTGCTTCCCGTAGCCGTCGAGGCTGGCGCGAAGCTGACTGCACGCAATCCGGATGCGACCTCTCCCGTCGCCTCCAAAGATTAGAGTATGACAATTTTTCGATGGACGCCAGCCTCCATCGCTTCCGGACGAAACGACTGGGGGGGCTGATATTCTAGTTACGGATCAATAATTTATCGTACCTGGCTGAGCTTTGGCGCGACTGAGGGGCGGTTGTCTGCCAGCCAGTCGATCGCCGGCCGCCAGAGGGTTTCGCGGAAAGCCGGGCGGAAAAAGCCGAGATGACCGATCGGCTGACCGGCTGCCGCCGGTGATACGCGCATGCGCTCGACGGGGGCATTGACATAGGCCTTGAGGATGGCCTCCTGCGCCTTGGGTGTGCCCCATACGTCGTCTTCGACGCCGATCGACAGGATGGGGGTGCGGACTTCGGCAAAGCGCCGGGCGGCATCCATTTTGGCGTCGGCGAAGAAATAGTCGGGCGAGCGGCCCCAGCGAGCCCATTGGCGAAATACCGTACCGGGCAGCGTTTGCCCGAGGCCGATCCAGCCTGGAACGCGACCGGTCAAGAGCGCGAGCGGAACGCCGACAAGGTTCATCGAGGCGAAGACCTTGTAGGGCTCGGCGGTATAGGCCCAGTGGCCCGACATGACCGCGACCATCAGATAGCGGTCGAAGCGATTGGCGCGGCCGCAGAGACCGAGGCCCTGGCCGCCGAAGGACTGGCCGACGCCGACCATGGCATGGCCGGGGGCCACGCTTTCCAGACGGTCGACCGCCGCCGCCATGTCCTTCTCCGCCCAGTCGGCCATGCTCGGCCGGGCCTTCCAGCCGCGGGGAATGCGGGAGCCCGCGACGCCGCGATAGTCATAGGTCAGCGCGGCGCGAAAGCCGCGTTCGGCCACCAGGTGTTCGGCGAAGCGGGCATAGATGCCGCGCGGGACGGCGGCGGCGGACGAGATCAGGGCGAAGGGACCGTCGCCATCCCCGCGAAACAGGGTTCCGGCGAGGGGAAAGCTGTCCGAAGCGGCAAATGTAATCTCTTCGCGCACGAAGGCTATCCGGTTCTGCATGGCTGATATCCTCCATCTCCCACGCCCAACGACGAAAATACTTACGTTTACGTCCATGTAAATGCAAGTCCGAGCAGTTAGCCGACAGGGGGGGCTGATCAGGCCCGAGGGCAGAGGCCGTGGTGTCTTTTTCGCCGCCCCGGCAGAATCGTTGTCGGTGGCCCTTCAAGTTCGGCTTTGCAAGGCAAATATTAGGGTCTATAAGCCCCCGATCCAAAGCGGCCGGGAGGAGGCCGTCCTATTTCGAACAGCAGGTGACGATCATGGCACAGAATTGGACCCCGAGCAGCTGGCGCAGCAAGCCGATCAAGCAGGTTCCGGCCTATCCGGACTTGGGCGCCCTTGCCGATGCCGAAGCCCGTCTCGCCAAGTTTCCGCCGCTGGTCTTTGCCGGGGAAGCCCGTCGGCTGACCAAGGCGCTCGGCAATGTCGCCGAGGGCAATGGTTTCCTGCTGCAAGGCGGCGACTGCGCCGAGAGCTTCGCCGAGCATGGCGCCGATACGATCCGCGACTTCTTCCGCGCCTTCCTGCAGATGGCCGTCGTTCTGACCTTTGGCGCGCAGCTGCCGGTGGTCAAGGTCGGCCGCATCGCCGGCCAGTTCGCCAAGCCGCGCTCGTCGGACTTCGAGAAACAGGGTGACGTCGAGTTGCCGAGCTATCGCGGCGACATCATCAACGGCATCGAGTTCACGCCGGAATCGCGCATTCCCAATCCGGATCGGCAGATCATGGCGTACCGCCAGTCGGCGGCAACGCTCAACCTTTTGCGCGCCTTCGCCATGGGTGGCTATGCCAATCTCGACAACGTGCACCAGTGGATGCTCGGCTTCGTCAAGGATAGCCCCCAGGCCGAGCGGTACCGCAAGCTCGCCGACCGGATTTCCGAGACCATGGATTTCATGAAGGCGATCGGCATCAGCTCGGAGACCAATCCGAGCCTGCGCGAGACCGACTTCTTCACCAGCCACGAAGCCCTGCTTCTCGGCTATGAAGAGGCCCTGACGCGCGTCGATTCCACGTCGGGCGACTGGTATGCCACGTCCGGCCACATGATCTGGATCGGCGACCGCACGCGCCAAGCCGACCATGCGCACCTGGAATACTGCCGCGGCATCAAGAACCCGCTCGGCCTGAAATGCGGTCCGTCGCTGCAGGCGGACGATCTTTTGAACCTGATCGACATCCTCAACCCGAACAACGAGGCCGGCCGTCTGACGCTGATCTGCCGCTTCGGTCACGACAAGGTCGCCGATCACCTGCCGCGCCTCATCCGCGCGGTCGAGCGCGAGGGCCGCAAGGTGGTCTGGTCCTGCGACCCGATGCATGGCAACACGATCACGCTCAACAATTACAAGACCCGTCCGTTCGAGCGGGTGCTGTCGGAAGTCGAAAGCTTCTTCCAGATCCATCGGGCTGAGGGAACGCATCCGGGCGGCATCCACATTGAGATGACCGGCAATGACGTTACGGAATGCACCGGTGGTGCCCGTGCAGTCACGGCGGAGGCCCTGCAGGATCGTTACCACACCCATTGCGACCCGCGTCTCAATGCCGACCAGGCGCTCGAACTGGCCTTCCTGCTCGCCGAGCGGATGAAGGGCGGCCGCGACGAAAAGCGGATGATGGTGGCGAACGGCTGAAGCTAAGCTTCAGATAGGCGCATTTGACCAACCGGGCCGGCTTCCCCAAGCTGGCCCGGTTTCTTTTTGTCAGATCGGGGTATCGAATGGACGAGCAGAGAACCGGGGCCTGCCTGTGCGGCGCAGTTCGCTTCCGGACGAGCGGACCTCTGCGCGAGGTCGTCTTCTGTCATTGTTCGCAATGCCGGCGTCAGACGGGCCTTTACTACGCGGCGACCGACGTTGCACGCGACCGTTTCGCGCTCACAGGCGCAGAGATGGTGGGCTGGTATCGGTCGAGCGAGGAGGCGCAGAGGGGCTTCTGCACGCGGTGCGGTTCGGCCCTGTTCTGGCAGCGCGACGGCAGCGATCATGTCTCGGTCATGGCCGGCGCATTCGACGAGCCGAGCGGGCTGGTCGCGGGCTATCATATCTTCTGCGCGGACAAGGGCGAATTCTACGCGGTCGACGACGGCCTGCCCTCTTTTCAGGCCGGTAGGCCCGCCTCCGCCAGCAGCGGCTGAGAAGCCGTCGTGTTCGTGGCTATGCCGAGTTCGGCAAGGGCGTGGTGGAAGGCCTCTTCCAGGGCCGCGAATTTTGCCGACTGCCATTTAAAATAGTCATCGACGAAGCGACGCGACAGCCACAGCGATCCGCGCCGGCGCGGTAGATCCCAGCCAAGCAGGCCCTCGGTCTCGGCCTTCGTGAACATGCGCTTCAGGTTCGTCGCCGAAATCATGTAGACCTCGCTGAGCTCGGGCAGCGACAGGCGACCGACATCGATGCGGTCCGCCGGGTTCTGCGTGCCGGGAGTCCGGGCGATGAGGTCATGCAGCACCATGCCGCCGAGATCCGACCAGAGGAAATGACCGATGCTGTCGGGAGGATCGCGCCAGATGGGGTCTTCGACCAGATGGGCGGCCGCCATGGGCTGGGCGATCCTGAAGATGCGCGGATCGGCCAGGGCAAGCGCTTCTCTCTCACCGCCGTCCAGCCGGTCGAGGCAGGCCATGTGGCCCATGAACCAGGCCTTCATCGCATCATAGGCGGTTTCGGTCGTTTCCAGCACGCGGACACGGCGGTCGGGCACGTCGGGGACGTCGCGCAGGAACTTGTAGGCCACCAGTTCGGCGAGGAAGGCGGTGGCCGTATTGCGGCTGGCCGCGCCCAGCTTCATGACGATCTCGACGAAGCGGGTGGCGGTGAGGCCCGACAGAGGATCGTCGTCCCTCCGCTGCAGGGACAGGGCAAAGAGCGAATGGGTCATCAGCCATTTGCGATGCGACGCCTTCAGCCGCGACAGGCGGGGCGTGCGAAGGTGTATGGCGATCAAGTGTTCGGCGATCTGTTTTTCGATCGTCGGGAACAAGGGGTGGGCGGCAATCTCGGTGCGGGTCAGTGGCCGCATGGCTTGGCTACGCTTTGCTGAAAATCTTGAACATTATCGGGTCGGCCCAACCTCTGGCCGGCATCGTGGCAAACGGGATGACGGTGCAGCATGGAAGCCTCAGTGCTGGCTAGACAATTTCCATATCCGTTTTGTGTCAATGGCCGGTTTACGTCGGCGATGCAAGGCGAGGTCGGCGATCCGAGGGAGCAATGCGGCCCCGTTGGTCCGTCCCTCGCTCAGCTTGCAGGGGCCTCGAGCCGCTCGACCTGTTCGGGGAAGAAGCGCTCCGTGCCGAAGCCTTCTCCGAACATCTGGTCGTGCTGCAGATGGCGGTAGTCGCGGATCAATTGATCGACCGGCTCCCCGGAGGTCGCCCAGTCCGGGTGAGCCCGCGCGTTTCGTTCGATCAGTTGGTGACGGTCCACGACGGCATAGCGTTCGCTCAGTCGACCCAGCACGCCGGTGTAGAAGGCGTGGCGGTAGCCGGCGAGGCGCACCACGTAATGAGGCAGTTGCGAGGGGCTGATCGAGCCGAGGTCCTTCTGCACGCCACGCTTCGACGACCAGACGACCAACGGCGTTTCATGCTCGCGTTTCATCACGGTGACGGATGCCTTGCGGGTGGCCACCACGTCCGGCATGTAGCCGGTCTCGGTGTAGACATTGCCGAGCGGCGGCAGGTGATCGCCGAACAGGACGATGATGGTTTCGCGCCGGCGGGTCTTTGCCCAGTCCATCAAGGCCTTCAGGCTGCTGTCGGCTTCGCGCACGCCCTGGGCATAGGTGGCGAGGCTGTCGCGGCTTTCCGGCGAAAGCGATGCAGACTGCACGTCGATCGTGTTCTTCGCATAGCGGTTCTTCTCGTAGGGGCCATGGCCCTGGAGGGTGACGGCGAAGAAGAAGAAGGGCTTCCTGGTCTGGTCGGCGGTGCGGATGATCTCCTTGGTCAGCGCCTCGTCCGACGTGAACAGTCCACGCTTGTCCATGAGCGGCATGTTCTCTTCCGACATGAAGGACTGGAAGCCGAGCGACTGGTAGACATTGGCGCGGTTCCAGAACCAGCTCTGGAACGGATGGAAGGCCCGCGTGGTATAGCCTTTCGAAGCGAAGAAGGTGGCAAGCGAAGGCAGGGGCCGGCGCACATATTGTTGATAGGGAATGCTGCCATAGGGCAGGAAGGCGTTGGAGAAGCCGGTCAGCGCCTCGAACTCGACATTGGCCGTCATGCCGCCGAATTCCGGCGAGAACAGGTTGCCCGAGGAATTGGCGCGGATGGTCGGCATCGGGTCCGGCGAAAGTTTTGCGTTCGACAGGCGCGTCGGGTCCCACAGCGATTCGCTCATGACCATGATGACGTCGGCATTGCGCCCCCCGAAGAAGGTGGCCGGCAGCCGCTCCGGCGCAATATCGGCGATCGCCTCGGGGCCATAGCCGCCAGGTGCCTGGACATTGGCCATGGGCACGTTGAAGGCGAAGGCGAGCAGGAAGCCATTGTGGCGATAGTTCTCCTGCTGGTCCCACATCATCGGAACGATGTTCAGCCGGTCACGAATGTAGGAAAAGGAGTTCGGATCCATCAGCGACAGGAAGCCGCCGATCAACGGCAGGGCGAGGAGCAGCCGGAACAGCTTCGACACCGCTGAAAGCGGCGGAAAGTGGCGCCGGCCGAGGACCAGTAGGTAACCGAGCAGGGCGAGCAGGGCCAGGACGCCGAGCGCGAGGCCGATCGCGGCCAGGGGCCGGGCGGCAAACATGACGGGGACCAGTTCGCCGATCTGGCGACCGAACAGCATGTCGCTCGGATAGAGCGGGTCGGACAGGTATTGCTGCTTCTGCATCGACAGGAAGGCCGGCAGGATGGCCAGCGGAACCAGGATCAACGCCGATTGATAGGCCCGGCCGAACAGTGCGTCGGCGGCAATGAACACCAGGAACAGCACCAGTACGGCGACCATGCCCGGACGGCTGGCGGAGAAGAGATAATCCGACACGCCGGAAAGCGTTTCGCGCGCCAACCATTCGGTGACGATGATCGTCAGGAGGGCGAGGACAAACGAATTGACGAGCGTGACGACGGCGCGCAAGGCCGTGCTGCGCAGGGCACGTGGCGCTGCCTTGCCCTTGTGGCTCAAGGCTTTGACGGGCATTCCCGGCTCGGAGATCATCTCGGCCAACGCGCTCTCCCGCGATCAAGAACAGACTTAACAAAACTTTCGCATAGCTGTCACATAAGCGTCATGAACGCTAGATGAACCGGGGCGCCGCCGGTTTGTTCCGGCGATTTTTCCCGTCTTATGTTGCAGTGCGGCACTCAGCCTTGGTTCGCCGACATTGCGGAGCCGGGCGCCACGCGCTAAACGATGTTCATGAGCGAAAATCAGACCCGACCCGATACCCTTCGCATTGCCATCGCGCAGCTCGACCCGACTGTCGGCGACGTCGCCGGCAATCTCGCCAAGGCCCGCGAGGCGCGGGCCGAAGCCGCATCCCAGGGGGCCGATCTTCTGCTCCTGACCGAGCTTTTCATCTCCGGCTATCCGCCGGAGGATCTGGTGCTGAAGTCGGCCTTCCTCAAGGCTTGCCGGGTGGCGGTGGAGCAACTTGCCGCCGAGACGGCAGATGGCGGGCCGGGCGTCGTGATCGGTTTTCCGCGCGAGGACGAGAAGGGCCGATACAATTCCGTCGCCGTGCTGGACGGCGGCAAGGTCACGGCGACCCGCGACAAGATCGATCTGCCGAATTACGGCGAGTTCGACGAAAAGCGCGTTTTCATCGCCGGCGAGATGCCGGGTCCGGTCAACTTCCGTGGTGTCCGCATCGGCATTCCGATCTGCGAGGACATCTGGGGGGATCTCGGCGTGTGCGAGACGCTCGCCGAATCCGGTGCCGAGATCCTGCTGGTGCCGAATGGATCGCCTTATTTCCGGGAAAAGGTCGATATTCGCCATCAGGTGGCATTGAAGCAGGTGATCGAGAGCGGTCTGCCGCTGATCTACGCCAACCAGCTGGGTGGCCAGGACGAACTCGTGTTCGACGGCGCGAGCTTCGGCTTCAATGCCGACAAGACGCTGGCCTTCCAGATGAGCCAGTTCGAATCGACCCTGTCGGTGACCACCTGGAAGCGCGCTGCCGACGGCTGGCGCTGCGGCGAGGGGCCTATGTCGCGTATTCCGGAAAAGGAAGAGGCCGACTATCGCGCCTGCGTGCTGGGCTTCCGCGACTATGTCAACAAGAACGGCTTCAAGAGCGTCGTGCTCGGCCTGTCGGGCGGTATCGATTCGGCCATCTGCGCGGCGATCGCCGTCGATGCGCTGGGCGAGGAGCGGGTGCGCGCCATCATGCTGCCCTATCGCTATACCTCGAAGGAATCGCTGGCCGACGCCGCCGCCTGCGCCAAGGCGCTCGGCTGCCATTATGACACGGTGCCGATCGGCGAACCGGTCGACGGCTTCCTGTCCGCGCTCTCCGACATGTTCGAGGGAACCGAGAGCGGCATCACCGAGGAAAACCTGCAGAGCCGCGCGCGCGGCACGATCCTGATGGCGATCTCCAACAAGTTCGGCTCGATGGTGGTGACGACCGGCAACAAGTCGGAAATGTCTGTCGGCTATGCGACGCTTTACGGCGACATGAATGGTGGCTTCAATCCGATCAAGGACCTTTACAAGATGCAGGTCTACGCGCTGGCGGCGTGGCGCAACGCCCATGTCCCGCCGGGCGCGCTCGGTCCCTCGGGCGAAGTGATTCCGGCCAACATCCTCTCCAAGGCCCCGTCGGCCGAGCTTCGGCCCAACCAGACGGACCAGGATTCCCTGCCGCCCTATCCGGTGCTCGACGATATTCTCGAATGCCTGGTGGAGAAGGAAATGTCGGTCGACGAGATCGTCGCCCGCGGCCACGAGATCGCCACCGTGCACCGGGTCGAGCACCTGCTCTATCTCGCCGAATACAAGCGTCGCCAATCGGCGCCCGGGGTAAAGATCACCCGCAAGAATTTCGGCCGCGACCGGCGTTATCCGATCACCAATCGTTTCCGCGACCGCTGACGGAGACGGTCGCCGGGACTTTTGGGGGAGGGAGCGATGCGGAGTTCGGTCGAGATCTTCAATATCCGCAGCCGCTCCCGGCGCGTCGTGTGGCAGACGGACCGGCTGGTCGAGGCACCCAACTGGAGCCCGGATGGCGCATCGCTCGTCATCAACGGCGACGGATTGCTCTATCGCCTGCCGGTGGACGGCGGTGGAGATCCGGTGCAGATTGATACCGGCTTCGCCACGCGTTGCAACAATGATCATGGCATTTCGCCCGACGGCCGATGGCTCGTGGTGTCGGACAAGGTCGAGCACGGCAAGTCCTGCATCTACATCCTGCCGGCCGAGGGTGGCACCCCGCGCCAGGTGACGCAGACGCTGCCGTCCTACTGGCACGGCTGGTCGCCGGACGGCCGGAGGCTCGCCTATTGCGGCATCCGCGACGATCTCTTCGACATCTATACGATTTCGGTCGACGGGGGCGAGGAGACCCGGCTGACCTTCGGCGAGGGGCGCAACGACGGGCCGGACTATTCAGCCGACGGCAAATGGATCTATTTCAATTCCAGCCGCTCGGGACGGATGCAGATCTGGCGTGTCCCCGCCCAGGGCGGCCCCGCGGAGCGGATCACCGACAGCGCATTCGGCGACTGGTTCCCGCATCCGTCGCCGAAGGGCGACAAGGTCCTGCTCTTGTCCTACGACCCTGACGTCTTCGACCATCCGCGCGATCTCGACGTGCGGCTGCGGCTGATCGATCCGGACGGGGGCAATCCGGAGACTTTGTTCGAAATGTTCGGCGGGCAGGGCACCATCAACGTTCCGTGCTGGTCGCCGCAGGGCGATGCGTTTGCCTATGTCCGGTATTTTCCGGTGGCCGGCTGATCGCAGGCTGAGCAGGCCGTCTTGCCTTCGGGCCATGTTCCTGTAGACATTCTTCCGTCAGGTGCCTGCCCTCGTTGGGGCGGGAGAATCGGGAAGCCGGTGGGATTCCGGCGCGTGCCCAACGCTGTGACGGGGACGGCGGCCTCCGGGAAGGATCTGGAATCCTTTCCGTATTTTGCCACTGGTTGTTCGACCGGGAAGGCAGGGGCGGCCGGGCGATCCGGAGTCAGAAGACCGGCCTGAGATCATAGGCTTTGCCCGCGCGGACGGCGGGCGGTCGGACGCATTGTTGGGGATGTGACGATGCACGATGAACCGAACGACCACCTCGTCCGGGCCGGCGCCTTTTCCGTGGAAGAGCGCGAGGCCGTCTACCGGGCGATCCGCACCCGTCGCGATGTACGCGACCAGTTCCTGCCCGATCCTTTACCGGAAGATCTGATCACGCGGCTGCTACAGGCCGCCCACAGCGCACCCTCGGTCGGTTTCATGCAGCCATGGAATTTTCTCGTGGTGCGCGACGTGGCCCGCCGCGAGGCGGTGTGGCGCGCCTTCGCCAAGGCGAACGAGGAAGCCGCCGGAATGTTTGCCGGCGAGCAGCGCGACAGCTATATGCGGCTCAAGCTGGAGGGTATCCGCAAGGCGCCGCTCGGCATCTGTGTGACCTGTGATCCGACACGCGGCGGACCCGTTGTGCTGGGCCGCACCCACAATCCGCGGATGGATAGTTACTCGACCGTCTGTGCCGTGCAGAACCTCTGGTTGGCGGCGCGCGCCGAGGGTGTCGGGGTCGGTTGGGTCAGCATCTTTAACCAGGCCGATCTTCGCGCCGTGCTTGGCATTCCCGACCATGTCGAAGTGATCGGATGGTTCTGCCTCGGCTATGTCGACCGGCTTTACGACCAGCCGGAACTGGCGCTGAAAGGCTGGCGCCAGCGGTTGCCGATCGAGGAACTGGTGTTCGATGAGGTCTGGGGAACGCCTAGACGAACAGATATGACGTAAGCTGTTTGTTTTATTTCGCAGCAGTGTCGCTCAGGGTCGTTATCTTTAACGTGCGTTAAATATCGCAGGCTAAAACTAGCACTGCCTGGGAGTTTCCTCCACCAATTGCATGACGCAGTTCTGCGCACCGAATGTCCCGGTGAGGCTTTTCAACACGTCTTCGTTCATTGGGGCCATCATGAATCTTCTCAAAATCCGGCTTGGCAAGGCTGTCACCGCCGGCATCGGGGCACTCGTTCTCGTCAGCGTCGCCGTTCTGGCGATTTCGGACATCGTCAGTCAGCGACAGCTCGAGGCGGTCATCAGCCTCTACGAGGAGGAGCGCAAGACGGATATCCTGCTGCGCGAACTCATCGCCAGCCAGAAGGAAGTGGAACTCGCGATCGTCGGCACGCAGGAATCCCTGACCGACATTTCGGCGACGCAAGGCAAGGACGGTCTCGACGACGGTTTCCTGCTGGCCGAGCAGGAGGCCGCGCGGCTCGCCGAACTCGTCCAACGGATCGACTCTCTGGCCGTGGATCTTAACGCCCCCGATCTCGTACCGGCAATGAAGTTGCTATCCGAACGCTATGCCGCGTTCCACAAGGCGGGGATCGAGATGGCCAATGCCTTCATCGCCGGCGGTGCGACGGAAGGCAACAAGCTGATGGGCAATTTCGATGGGTTCTCGGATGCCCTGCAAAAGGAAATCGAGGCGATCAGCGCCATTGTCACGGCTATCGTCGATCGCGAGGGGAGCAAGGCCGAGGCCGACATCGGCACCGCCCGCCAGCAGTCACAGGACATGGCGCTGGTGCTGGCCGCGCTTGGTGCGCTGGTACTGGCTTGCGGTGCCGGTCTTGCCACATTCGTGATGCGGCGTCTGCTGAACCCGCTCAACCGCGCGACCGCGGCGATGAACCGGCTGGCCGAGGGGCATGTCGATGTCGAGCTGGCCGGCGTGGAACGCGCCGACGAAATCGGTGATCTCGCGCGCTCGTTCCGGAACTTCCGCGAGAACCTTCTTGCCCGTCGCGACGCCGAGGCTGAAGAACAGCGAAATCGTGAGCGTCTCGCGCAGATCCAGTCGATGAACGAGGCGGAGCGCATTGCGGAACTCAACCGCACGAAGACGGCGGTCGATGCGCTGGCCGAAGCGCTCGACCGACTGGCGCAAGGGGATCTGACCTCGCGCATCAACACCAGCTTCGACGGAGACTATGATCGTCTGCGGCTGAACTTCAACCAGTCGGCGGACCGGCTGCAGGCCGCCATGGCGGATATTTCCGGTGTCTCCCATGAGATCCGGTCCAGCTCGGCAGAGATGCGCTCGGCATCCGACGACCTGGCGCGTCGCACGGAGCAGCAGGCCGCGGCCCTGGAGCAGACGGCCGCCGCGCTCAACGAGATAACCACGACGGTGACCAATTCGGCCGCGATCGCCGACAGCGCCAGCCGCAAGGTCGGCGAGGCCAACCGCCAGGCGCAGCAGTCCGACGAGATCGTGCGCAACGCCATCGCCGCCATGGGCAAGATCGAGGAGAGTTCGTCGCAGATCGGCAAGATCATCGGCGTGATCGACGAGATCGCCTTCCAGACCAACCTGCTTGCCCTCAATGCCGGTGTCGAGGCGGCACGCGCCGGCGAGGCGGGCAAGGGCTTTGCCGTTGTTGCCCAGGAAGTGCGCGAACTGGCCCAGCGCTCGGCCAATGCCGCAAAGGAGATCACCGCGTTGGTGGCCCGTTCGAGCGAAGCCGTCAGCTCCGGCGTTTCGCTGGTCAACCAGTCGGGCGAAATCCTCAGCCTGATCCAGGCCAATGTCACTGAGATCAACGGCGACATTCGCGCCATCGTCACCGGGGCCCACGAGCAGGCCACTGGGCTCTCCGAGATCAACGGCGCGATCACCCAGATGGACCAGGTGACGCAGCAGAACGCCGCCATGGTCGAGCAGTCGACCGCGTCCGCGCACAAGCTCGCGCAGGAGGCGGAGGAGCTGTTCACCCAGGTCGGGCAGTTCGAGATCAGCGCTAGCCGTGGCGGTTACGCCCCGGCGAGGGCACGTGCCGCCTGATCGCGGTCAGATCGATGGACATCAGCAGAACGCGGCCGGGCTCTAGTCCGGCCGTTTGCATTCCGCAAGAGGACAAGGGTGAAATCGGCGTCAAGCCTACGGCGAGATTATTGCTGGAGCGGTTGGGGACCCGGAAGTGCGGGATTGCGCAGATCGATGCTGCTGGTGGCCGTCGGCAGGAAGGTCGGGCCGACCTTGCGCACGGCAGCCGATTTCGGGTCATAGGGCCGGTCCTGCGGCATGGCCGTGGAAGCTTGCGCCGGAGATCCGTCCGCTGCCGCGCGTGCCGATTCCGATTTGCCGATTTCGACGACCGCCTTGTCGCTGCCGGGGGATTTGTTCTGCGCCCCTTGCGTCTGCATCTTGCGGTAATAGCCCGGCAGGTCGCAACCGCAGGAGGGCTTTTCGCCGGTCGGCCGGTTCAGGTAGGAGAAAGCGGTCGGCAACATCCTGTAGGGCTGGCCGGTCTCGGCGGAGACCATGTCGGCGCTCTCCGCTGTGCGCATCGAGTGATAATAGAGTTCGGTTTCGGTGTCGGGGCACATCTGCTGGCAGATTTGTGCATCGCGGCGGAAATTGAGCGGTGACGTGTTGGACGAGATCGGGAAAAAGGCGCCGTCGCAGGTTCGGACACACAAGGTGCGCAAGCTGCCGTGACCGGCAAATGTCCGGAACCGACCGTCTCCCTCGGTCTGCCCGGTCGTCTGCGTTGGGTCGGCGGGACGGCTGATCGTTCCGGGCGGCAATGCCGGTGCTTGGGCCGTGTCCGGCTGGTCGGCGTTGCAGCCATTGGCCTCGAGCGCGGCGAGAAGGCGCTCGCGCGCGGGGTTGTTTCCCGCCCCGTCGAAGCGCAAGGCATCGCGTTTGACGGCGAGCGCCCGCTTGTTGGCCTCCATCCGCGTCAGCGCCGCGGACAGCTCGCCGCACTGGCTGGTGCCGTCCGATCGGTATTCGACGATCGCGCCCTCGCAGCGCAGACGCCGCATGTCGTAGCGGACCTTGCGGATCTCCAGGTTCTGGCGAACGATCGCGCTCGAATAGCGGCGCATCTCGCGCGTATCGGCGACCACTTCCGGCTGGGAGGCGAGCCGCACACGCAAGCTCTCACAGACAACCGTTGCCTGCGCCGAAAGCGGCTGGCAGGTCAGGAACACCCCAAGCGTCAAGAGCAATCGATTTCTGCGATGGTGCAATTCGCATCCCCGGTGGCATCATCGTTGTATTGAATAGGGCCAGCCTATAGGCATTTTCACGATAGTTTGCGAGCGTCAATGCGCCAAGCGGGAACACAAATCTGTGTTAACGCGGAAGCGCCGCGACGGGCGCGGCGCTCCTCTTCGTCAAAGGGGCTCGATCAGGCCGCGCGGGCCCGCTCGATCGCCAGCGGTTCGGCAAGTACCGGGCCTTCGATCTCGGCGACCGCCTTCATTCGTGCCAGCAGGTCGGGGGTCACCGCCCATGCGACCGCGACTGCATGGACCGAGCCGATCTTGTGGGGTTCGGCGATGCGTTCGCCAGGGCAACCCATGCGACGGAACATGCGCTCGAGAAAGACGTCGGTCACCGTGACGATATCGCTCAAGCCCAGGGCCAGGCCGAGTTCGCCGACGCCGCACATCAGTTCGGCTGCCGCTATCGTCACCTGGTTCGAGGCGCGGTCCTGCGATATTTCCGGCTCGATGCAGAAGCGGCTCGATTCCCAGATTGCCGCGCTGCGGATCTCGGGGCGGCCGCCGAGCAGGATCGGGAAGGTGTCGTCGAGCATGTTGGGGCCGAGCGTCGGCAAAAGCCGGAGCGAACCGCGCAACAGGCCTTCCGGTGAATAGGACAGGATGTAGACGGGATTGGCATCGTCGTAGTGGTCGATTTCCCGATCGCCCTCCACGATCACGTCCCACTTGAGGAGATCGTGGAAGACGCGCTTGCGCAGCCGATGCATGGCGGCGATCTCCTGGGGAAAGTCGTTGCGGTTGGCGCCATTGATGATCCGGATCATTCCAGTCTCCCTTGTTTGTCGAGGCGACTGGAAGATGGCGTAATACACTAGAAATGAAACTGTCGGTAGCGACAGGTCGCGCAGTTGCAATTGTGGATTATACTCATGCGCCGCTCAAGGTGGAGGAGGTCAGTGCAGGTCGGGGCCGGGCAGCAGGCCGCGCCATGCGGCCTCCGCCACTGCCTGAGTGTTGGAAACGACATTCAGCTTGCGGCGCGCGTTTGCCATGAAGTAGCGGACCGTGCGCTCGGTGATCCCGAGGATCACGGCGATCTCCCAGTAACTTTTTCCGGCCGCCGCCCAGTAGAGCGCTTCGCGCTCGCGTCGCGTCAGTCGCGGTGTCGCGGGCTCACCGCTGCCCTGTTCGCTGCCCTGCAACAGCGACGCATGGAATTCGACGGCAACGGCGAACAGGTCGCGGTCATGAAGCCGGCGGAACCTGTGCCATTCGCAGGGTTCGGCAGCGACATGAACGGCGAGCATGGCCTGACGCCCTTCGCGCGAGATCAGTGGATAGGCGACGCCGCAGGGCGTGATGCCGAGACGTTCGGCGATTTGTTCAAGGCCATCTCGCGCCGGCGTGCCCGGTGCAAGCGTACTCCAATCGAGGGGCCGGATGGATGCCAATGCGTGGCGCAGCGGTGGTTCGAAGACGCCGGGACCGAGTGCCTTGACCGCATGCGCCGCCGCAGTGCCGAAGGTGTGGCACAGGCGGTGCGGCTTCACGCCCGCCGGTGTGCACGCGGCGTCGATGTATAAAATGTGGGCGATGCCGAACACGGCCTGCATCTGTCTGAAGAACGGCAGCGGACGCACGACCTTCTGATCTTGCAGCCAGTCCAGCAGGTCGAAGTAGCCGCCCTGGTTCGTCATTCCTGAAACCCTACAAAAATATGGGTCAAGAGTGTTCGCCGGACGCCGCGATGTCCAGACCGTATTTTGGAGGTATGGCGTGGCGCACGTGACGCCCCGTCATGGCCGATGACGGGGCTGATCGGGCTTCGGCCATGGGTCCGGCTCGACGGCTCAGTCCGGCTGCGACGCTTCGACCACGGCAAGCGCCGCCATGTTGACCACGCCGCGCGATGTGACCGAGGTCGACAGGACGTGGGCGGGCAGGGCTGCGCCGAGCAGGATCGGCCCGACATGCAGGGCGTCCATCATGGTGCGGACGATGCCGAGCGAGATATTGGCGGCGTCGAGATTGGGGAAGACCAGGAGATTGGCTTCGCCGGTCAGCGTGCTGTCGGGCATGGCCCGCTTGCGCAAGGCCTCGGAAAGCGCCGAGCCACCCTGCATTTCGCCATCGACTTCCAGCTCCGGCGCCTGGGCGCGGATCAGTTGCAGCGCCTCGCGCATCTTGCGGGCGCTGTCGGAATCGCGCGATCCGAAATTGGAGTGCGAGACGAGGGCCGCCCGCGGGGTGATGCCGAACCGGCGGATTTCCTGGGCGGCGAGGATCGTCATTTCGGCGATCTCGGCGGCCGACGGGTTGTAGGTCACGAAGGTATCGGTGAAGAAGATCGCGCCGCGCTGGGAAATCAGCAGGCTGAGACCGGAAAAGGCCCGCACGCCGGGCTTCTTGCCGATGATCTGGCCGACATCGCGCAGATGGCGGTCGAAACGCCCCTCCACGCCGCAGATCAGTGCATCGGCATCGCCACGCCGGACGGCGAGCGCGCCGATGACCGTATTGTTGGTGCGCACGATGGTGCGGGCGGCTTCCGGGTTGATGCCGACGCGGCCGACCAGGGCGAAATAGTCCTCGACATAGTCGCGGTAGCGGGGATCGTCCTCGGGGTTGACCAGTTCGAAATCGACGCCCGGACGGATGCGAAGGCCGAAGCGCTGCAGGCGGCTCTCGATGATGTGCGGGCGCCCGATCAGGATCGGCTTGCCGCTGCCTTCCTCGAGCAGGACCTGGGCGGCGCGCAGGACGCGCTCGTCCTCGCCTTCGGCGAAGATCACACGCTTGTCGGACGCCTTCTTCGCCGCGGCGAAGATGGGCTTCATGACGAAGCCGGAACGGAAGACGAAGCGGTTCAACTGGTCGAGATAGGTATCGTAGTCGGCGATCGGCCGGCGTGCCACGCCGCTCTCTTCCGCCGCCTTGGCGACGGCGGGGGCGATGCGCAGGATGAGGCGCGGATCGAACGGCGAGGGGATGAGATAGTTCGGGCCGAAGGTCGGCGATTCGCCGGAATAGGCGCGGGCGGCGACTTCGGACACTTCCTCGCGGGCAAGGGCGGCGATGGCGCGCACCGCGGCCATCTTCATCTCCTCGTTGATCGTCGTTGCGCCGCAATCGAGCGCGCCGCGGAAGATGTAGGGGAAACACAGGACGTTGTTGACCTGGTTGGGAAAGTCGGAGCGCCCGGTGCAGATCATCGCGTCAGGGCGGGCCGCACGCGCCAGTTCCGGCATGATTTCCGGCGTCGGATTGGCGAGCGCCATGATCAGCGGCTTTTCCGCCATCTGCACGAGAAGCTCGGGCTTCAGCACGCCGGCCGCCGACAGTCCGAGGAAGACGTCGGCGCCCTCGATCGATTCGGCGAGCGTGCGCTTGTCGCTGACCTGGGCATAGACCGACTTCCATTGGTCCATCAGCATTTCGCGGCCGACATAGACCAGACCCTCGATGTCGTGCACCCAGATATTCTCGCGCCGGGCGCCGAGAATCACCAGAAGGTTGAGGCAGGCGAGCGCCGCGGCGCCGGCGCCCGAGGCGACGATCTTGACGTCCTCGATCTTCTTGCCGGCGAGTTCCAGGCCGTTGAGGATGGCGGCCGCGACAATGATCGCCGTGCCGTGCTGGTCGTCGTGGAAGACCGGAATGTTCATCTTGGCGCGCAACTGCTGCTCGACCTCGAAGCATTCCGGCGCCTTGATGTCCTCAAGATTGATGCCGCCGAAGGTCGGCTCGAGCGCCGAGACGGTCGAGACCATCGAATCGACGGTCATGGCGTCGATTTCAATGTCGAAGACGTCGATGCCGGCGAATTTCTTGAACAGGACGGCCTTGCCTTCCATCACCGGCTTGGAGGCGAGCGGACCGATATTGCCGAGCCCGAGCACGGCTGTCCCGTTGGAAATCACGGCGACGAGATTGCCGCGTGCCGTGTAGTCGGCGGCGGTCTCCGGTTCGTCACGGATGGCCAGACAAGGGGCGGCAACGCCGGGGGAATAGGCAAGTGCCAAGTCGCGCTGGTTGCCGAGCGGCTTGGTCGCCTGGATCTCCAGCTTTCCCGGTCGCGGATAGCGATGGTAGAAAAGTGCCTGTTCGTCGAGGTCCGCCGTGGGGGCTGCCGGCTTGTTCTTGTCGGTGGTATCCATGCTTTTCCGTGTCCGGTTCATTCACTGGTATGCGTTCCTGCATACACCAAATGAACCGGACTGGGAGTACCCCGCCGCTCTCCCCACCGATTTTGTCGGGCTTGGAGCCGCAGGATGCAATCCTCGGAAGCAAGGCGGCGCCCGCCATGGGGCAGGGCCGTCGCCTCTGCCGGGGAGATGCGGATCAGGTCGAGGGGGAGATGACCGGCGGCAGCGAGGTCGGGCGCAGGCCGTATTTCGACTGGGCGCACTGTTCGTCGGAGAGGCCAGCCTTGGCGCAGGCCACCGCCTTTTCGTCGGTGGTCCTGGTGGTCTGGGAGCAGCCTGCAAGCGCGGTAAGCATGAATGTAGCGAGAATTAGTTTTTTCACGATGGGTCTCCTGAACTTGGCCTGTGTTTCGATGGGTGAACTGATGCGACCTATATTGAACACAGATGTTCAAATGTCAACATTGATGTTTTTGGCGGCAAATGCTATGGCAACGGTCCCGCCCTTGGCTTGACAGCAGGCCTCAGTTGCCAAGGATGGTGATGCAAGAACCGGGAGGGTCCGCGTGAAATCTGTCGTTCAGTGCCGTATTCACGAGGCGGCCATGCGTCTCTTTGCCCGGGTCGGCGCCTGTCGGGTGAATGTCAGCGATCTCGCCGAGGAGGCGGGGGTCGCCCGCGGGACGATCTACAATGCCGTGCCCAATCCCGACAGCCTGTTCGAGGATGTCGCCGGTGACCTCGCCGGCGAAATGCAGGAACGCGTGCGCACCAGCATAGACGGGCTTCAGGATCCGGCGGCAAGGCTCGCCTGTGGCATACGCCTGTTCATCCGCCGGGCGCACGAGGAGCCGCAATGGGGCCGCTTCATCGTGCATTTCGGTTTCAGCAACAAATCCCTGCGCGGCTTGCTGACCGCTTCGCTCACCGATGAGATGGGCGAGGCGATCACGCGCGGCCGCTATCGCATCGCTCCGGACCAGGTGACGTCGATGGTGGCGGTGATCGGCGGCGCGACGCTGTCCGGCATGATGCTGGTGCAGGAGGGCTACAAGAGCTGGCGCGACGCCGGCAGCGAGGTGGCGGAATTCACTCTGATCGCCATGGGCATCGAGCGCGCCGAGGCGGCGCAAATCGCGCGATGCGATCTGCCGCCATTGAAGGGCACCTGAGGGCTGCTCCAGGCACCGGTGCATGGCGGTGTCATGTTCCTGAAACAAGAGTCTGATTTTGAAAAAGGGCAAAGGCTCGTCAAGCGAGAGGCCCATGACCGTGAATACAGATCCGGAAATCCGTCACTTCAGAACCCTGTTCATTTCCGACGTGCATCTCGGCTCGAAGGCGGCCAAGGCGGACTTCCTGCTGGATTTCCTGAGGACCCATGAGGCCGAGACGATCTTCCTGGTCGGCGACATCGTCGACGGTTGGCGACTGAAGCGCAGCTGGTACTGGCCGCAGGACTGCAACGACGTCGTGCAGAAACTGCTGCGCAAGGCGCGCAAGGGAACCCGCATCGTCTACATTCCCGGCAATCACGACGAATTCCTGCGCGGCTTCCCCGGCACGCATTTCGGCGGCATCGAGGTTGCCGAGCGGATGATTCACGAGACGGCCGACGGGAAGAAGTACCTGGTGCTGCACGGCGACGAATTCGACGTCGTGGTGCGCAATGCCCGCCTCGTCGCCTATCTCGGTGACTGGGCCTATGACATGGCGATCAACATCAACATCCTCTTGGCTGCGATCCGCCGCCGCCTTGGCATGCCCTACTGGTCGTTCTCCGCCTGGGCGAAGCTTCAGGTCAAGCAGGCCGTCAACTTTATCGGCGAATTCCAGAAGGTCGTCGCCGAGGAAGCCCGGCGCAACGACGTCGACGGGGTCATCTGTGGTCACATCCACCATGCGGTGATGGAAGACATCGACGGCATCCACTACGTCAATACCGGCGACTGGGTGGAGAGCTGCACGGCGATCGTCGAACACCACGACGGTCGCTTCGAGTTGATCTCCTGGGGACACCGGATCGCTGCTTCGAAAAAGGTGGCGACGCTCACCCTGCCGCGCCCTTTCCCAGCCGCTGCCGAACCGGCCGAAGCCAAGGATATTCAGGCCGCTTGACGGGGCAGCCGGCCCAGACCCCGGGCCGGCGGTTCTTGTGGCTTGAAGGTGACGCAGGCGGATAAACGCTTTCTCAAGGATTTCATTGTCCGCCGGTCTGGATATACTGCGCGACAGAATGATTTGCGCCGCCAAACCGATTTGGCCAAGCCTGCGTGACGCAATGCGTGGAAGTTGTCAGAGCCTTGAAGTCCGTACATCCAGAGAGCGCCGCGATCGGCGTCGATGAACTGCCGGGCGAGGGGCATCGCATACGGCTGTCCGGCGCCTGGCGCAACAACAGCCTTGGGCCTCTCCTGCAGAACGATGGCCGGTTGGTGCCGACCAATGGCGGCAAGTCGGTCGAAGTCGACCTGAATGCCGTGTCCGAAATGGACATGGCCGGCGCCTGGCTCATCCGCCGCTTCATCGCGGTGCGCCAGAAGGAGGGCGCCGAGGTCAAGCTGACGGGGGGTACGTCGGCGATGCGGGAGCTGCTGCGGGTCCTGCCGGAAGACGTCAAGCATCCGCCGCCGCCACCGGCAAAGGGACCCCTGTTCCAGCGGCTGTTCGCGCCTGCGGGCAAGGTGATGGTCGATCTCTGGTCGGACGTCGTGGCGATGATGTTCGTTCTCGGTTCCGCCGTACACGGTGCGCAGACCAAGCTCGGGCGCGGCAGCGGCATTTCGCCGGCCTCGGTGGTCACGCAGATGGACCATATGGGTGTGCGGGCCGTGCCGATCGTCGCGCTCATGTCCTTCCTGATCGGCGCGATCATCGCCCAGCAGGGAGCCTTTCAGCTGCGCTATTTCGGCGCGGAGATTTTTGTCGTCGACCTGGTCGGCATTTTGCAGTTGCGCGAGATCGGTGTGCTGTTGACCGCGATCATGGTTGCGGGTCGGTCTGGCAGCGCGATCACGGCCGAGATCGGCTCGATGAAGATGCGCGAGGAGATCGACGCGCTCAAGGTCATCGGGCTCAATCCGATCGGCGTGCTGGTGTTTCCGCGGCTCGTGGCCCTGACGATCGTCCTGCCCTTGCTCACCATCCTGGCGAATTTTTCCGCCCTCTACGGTGCCGCCCTGGTGGCGTGGAGCTATTCGGGCATCACCTTCGACGTCTTCACCACCCGCCTGCATTCCGCAGTCGACTATTCGACCGTCGCATCGGGCATGATCAAGGCCCCGTTCATGGCGCTGATCGTCGGCATCGTCTCGGCGGTGGAGGGCATGAAGGTCGGAGGCAGCGCCGAATCGCTCGGGCGGCATGTGACGGCTGCGGTGGTGAAATCGATCTTCGTGGTCATCCTCGTCGATGCCCTGTTCGCCATGTTCTATTCGGCGATCGACTTTTGAGGGGCGGGATGGACGACAAGACTCCGGTGGCGAACGAGGGCGAGCGCGAGAAGGTTCTGTCGGTCAAGGGGCTGACGGTCGGCTTCGGCAGCAAGATCGTGCTCGACAAGCTCGATCTCGATATCTATCGCGGCGAGATCCTCGGTTTCGTCGGTGCCTCCGGCGCCGGCAAGTCGGTGCTGATGCGCACGGTCCTGCGGTTGCTGCCGCGACGGTCTGGAACGATCGAAATTCTGGGTTCCGATTATAATACGGTGGACGAACGCACGCGGATGGAACTCGATACGCGGCTGGGCGTCTTGTTCCAGCACGGCGCGCTGTTCTCGGCGTTGACCGTCAAGGAGAACATCCAGCTGCCGATGCGTGAATATCTCGACCTGCCGAAGTGGCTGATGGATGAGCTTGCCTATCTCAAGCTGGATCTGGTCGGCCTCGACCCGGATGCGGCGGACAAGTATCCGTCGGAACTGTCCGGCGGGATGATCAAGCGCGCGGCGCTTGCGCGCGCGCTGGCGCTCGACCCGGATCTGGTTTTCCTCGATGAGCCGACCTCCGGGCTCGATCCGATCGGTGCTGCGGAATTCGACGAGCTGATCGCAAGGCTGCGCGACACGCTGGGCCTGACCGTCTATATGGTCACCCATGACCTGGACAGCCTGTTTTCGGTCTGCGACCGCATCGCCGTTCTCGGGCAAAAGCGAGTCTTGGTCGAAGGCACCTTAGACGATATGCTCGCCAGCGAAGATCCGTGGGTGAAATCCTATTTCAGGGGCAAGCGGGCCCGATCCATTCCTCGCCGGGGCGACCCGGTGGCATCCGGTAGAGTGACTGACTGATGGAAACCAAAGCCAATTATGCGATCGTCGGATTTTTCACGATGCTCGTCATCGCGGCCGCCTTCGGCTTCGTCTACTGGATGGCTGAATATGGCCGCGGCGGAACGCTCGCACCCCTGGCAATCCGCATCCCGGGTTCGGCCAACGGCTTGAGCATCGGCTCGCCGGTGCGCTTCAATGGCATCGCCGTCGGTTCCGTACGCAGCCTCTATATCGACAAGGAGGATCCGCAGTTCTCGGTGGCCTTCACCGAGGTCCGCGAGGACGCGCCGGTCACCGCCTCGACCAAGGCCGTGCTCGAGATCCAGGGCCTGACCGGGGCCGCCTATATCGAACTTTCCGGTGGCAATGCGGGTGACGCCAACATTCTCGAGAAGGCCATTGCCACCGGTGAGCCGGCGGTGTTGCTGGCCGACCAGTCGAGCGTCACCAATCTTCTGGCGACCGCCGACAAGATCCTGAAGCGCGCCGACGACGCGATCGGGCAATTGCAGGGCTTCATCACCGATGCCCGCGATCCGCTGACCAACACGGTCAAGAACGCCGAGACCTTTTCCAAGTCGCTCGCCGACAATGCCGATGGCATCGACAAATTCCTCGAAAGCGTCAGTGCTTTGTCGAATTCGGTATCCGGCTTGTCCGGGCGGCTCGATTCCACGCTCGGCGCGGCCGAGAGCCTGTTCAAGGCGCTCAATTCGGACAAGATCGACCAGATCCTCACCAATACCGAGGCGTTTACCGGCAATTTCGCCGACGCCTCGGACACGATCGGCCCGGCCATCGAGACCTTCCGCGAGACCGCGGCGACCTTCCAGAAGTTCGGCGAGAATGCCGACAAGACGCTGTCGCGGGTCGACGAGGTCGTCGCTGCCGTCGATGCGCAGAAGATCACCAAGGTCATGGACGACGTCTCGGTCGCCTCTGCCGATGCGCGCGAGGCGATCAGCGGCTTCAAGGATTTGAGCCAGAGCATCACCGACCGCACCCAGGACATCGATCAGGCGATCACCGATTTCACCCAGCTTGCCAACAAGCTGAACAATGCCTCGGACCAGATCGACGGCATTCTGACCAAGGTCGACGCATTCCTCGGTTCCGGTGAGGCGGATTCGCTGAGCGCCGAAGCGCGCAAGACGCTGGTGTCGATCCGCAGCGCTGCCGACAACCTGAATTCCAAGATCGGACCGATCGCCGACAATCTGGCGCGTTTCTCCAATACCGGGCTGAGAGACATCCAGTCGCTGGTGACTGATACGCGCCAGACGGTGCGCGGTCTCAACGACGCGATCACCAATTTCGACAATGATCCGCAGCGCCTGCTGTTTGGCGGGGAAAACGTCAAGCAGTATGACGGGCGGACGAGACGATGACGAACATGACGGGAAGGGGCAGGGGTCACATGGGCGGAACCGCTATCATGGCGCGTTGCACGACGGCAATGAAGGCGGCGATCCTCGTGCCGCTGCTGGTCGCAGGGCTTTCGTCCTGCGGGTCTAAGGCTTCGAACGATACGTTCGACATCACGGCCGCACCGGATGTGAAGACCAGCACGCCGGCCCGCAGCCGCCAGTTGCTGGTGGCTGATCCGTCGGCGCTGAAGGCCTTGGACAGCGAACAGGTCCTGGTCCGTGTCTCGCCCTCGGAGATCCGCTATCTGTCGAATTCGCAGTGGAGCGACAAGCTGACCCGAATGGTGCAGGCGAAACTCGTCGAGACCTTCGAGAATACCGGCAAGCTCGACGGCGTCGGCAAGCCGGGGCAGGGACTGGCGATCGACTACCAGTTGATCACCGATGTTCGGGCCTTCGAGATCGATACGGTGGGTGGTGACCGGGGTGTCGTGGAGATCTCCGTGAAGCTGCTCAACGACCGGAACGGTTCGGTCAAGGCGCAGAAGGTGTTCAGCGCCAGCCAGCCGGCGTCGGGAACGTCGAACGAGGCCTATATCCGGGCCATGGACCAGGCCTTTGCCCGGGTGAGCGCCGAGATCGTCACCTGGACGCTCAGTCTGCTCTGAACGCATCCGTCTGATCGGCAAGCTTCGCCGACGACCGATCGCGGCGGCCAGCCAGGAGAAGAACAAACGAAAGCCCCGACGCCTGGGCAGGCGCCGGGGCTTTCGTTTTTCGTGATGCAGAGGAGGCCGGCGGTCACCCGCCAGCCTCTCCTGTTCAGCTGAACCGGCCTGCGGCGTGGGCCAGCATGGTGTAGACCTTGCCGGTATCCGAGGTGAGGTAAGATTGGGTGACCGTCTTGTCGCGGTCGGTGCGGGCGACGTCGCCGAGCAGCTTTTCGAAATCGGCGATGTAGCGATCGACGGCGACGCGGAATTCCGGCTCGCGGTCGTACTTGCGCTTGATCTCGTCGAAGGTTTGCTGGCCCTTGAGCGTGTAGAGGCGGCGGGTGAAGACGTCGCGCTCGCCGCGCTGGTAGCGCCGCCACAGATCGACCGATGCGTCATGGTCGATGGCGCGGGCGATGTCGACCGACAGCGAGTTCAGCGATTCCACCATGTGCCGCGGATTGCGGGTATCGGCCTGGCGTGATGCGGCCGGCGCCTCGGCCGGACGCGGCGTGGGCGCGCGCGGTGCGGGAGCCGCCACCGTCTCTGTATGTTCGTCGCGCGATGCGCCGCGCAAAAGGTCGCTGATCCAGCCGGATTCACCGCGCGTGGCGGGCGCCGGGGCGGCTGCGGGATTGATGCTGCCACGCAGGCCGAGTGGCTCCATCGCACGTGCCGGGGCAGGCGCCGGAGCTGGGGCCGGGGCAGGCGCCGGAGGGGCGACGGGTGCGGCGACAGGCTGCTGGGCAACCGGGGCCGGAGCAGGGGCCTTTCTCGGAGCCTCGACCGGCCTTGCCTCGGCCAGCTTGCGGGCGACCGGCTCGGAGATTTCCAGTGACTGGGTCGAGCGGCCGACGAGCTGCGAAATGTCCTGCAGCGCCTTGATCTGCTCGGACACGGCACGCCGCATGGCGGCGGCGCTTTCCTTTGCCTCTTCCGGAAGATCGAAGGCGCCGCGCTTCAATTCGCTGCGGGTCATGTCCAGTTCCTTGCGGATATCCTGGGCCGAGCGGCGGATCTCGTCGGTGGCGCCGGCAAAGCGGGTGACGGCCTCTTCGACCGCCTCGCGCATGGCTTCGCGCAGGTGGCTTGCGGCACCGTCCGACTTGCGGCCGGCCTCGCCGAGCAGCTTGTCGACGTCGGACAGCGAGGCGGTCAGGCCGCCGCGCAGGCGATCGGCGAGATCGCTGGATCGCTTTTCGGCTTCCGACAGGGTCTTTTCGATCGAACGGGTGGCGTCCTCGCCAGCCGACATCAGCGCGCCGCGCATGTTGCCGGCCGTTGAAAGCGCCTGCTTCTCCGTGTCGGACAGGATCTTGCCGATATCGGCAAAGGAGGTCTGGATGCTCTGGCGCAGATTGCCGGCGACCTGGCCCGAGCGCTGCTCGGCCCGCTCGAAGGCGCCGTCGACCATGGCGCCGAGGTTCTGCATCGTTGTTTCGATCTCTTCCGAACGCTTGACCAGGCCGACGGCCAGGTCGCGGAGCGCCTGCTGGCGCTCCTCGAGCGTGCCAACCAGATTGGACTGGGCGGCGGACAGGAGTTCGGAAGCCTGGCTCAGCATCTTGGAATGGTCGCCGAAGCGCCCGACGATCGAGGTGACCTGCGACAGGGTTTCGCCGGAGACCGCGGACAGACGCTCGAGCTTGCCGTCGAGCAGACGGCCGGAGGTCTGCAGCAGGTCGGCGGCCTTGGACGTGGTGTCGACGAAGCGCTCGGTGGTCTGGTTGAGCTGTCCGTCGGCTGCCGCGATATTGGTGGCGACCTGCTCGATCATCGCGGCGAGGCCCAAATTGCTTTCGCTGAGCCGTTCGATGAGGCGGCCGGCACTGTCGGTCAGGCTGAGTTCCGCTGCACCGATAGCATCCGCCGCCTTGTCGGCCCGCATGCTGATCGCCGCGACGATGGCGTCGTTCTCGGCCCGCAGGCGTTCAGCGCTCAGCGATGCGGCTTCCGTGATCCGCTCGGCGGCGGCGCGACCGGTCTCGGCATAGTCGGCAATCAGCGGAGCCGCCTTCTCGTCGATCAGGCGCGACAGTTCGGAGGAGCGGGAGGCGAGCATGGAATTGAGCTCGCGGGTCCGCTCGTCGAGCACCGTGCGGATGGTGTTGCCGCGGGCTTCGAGCGCCTTTTCGACCGCGTCCATGGTCGAGGCGATTTCCTCGGTATTGCCGGACAACTGCTGACGAATGGCGGCAGCGCGGGCTTCGAGCGTGGTTCCGGCATCCGACAGCGTGCCGGACAGGGCGGAGATGTGGCTGCCGACGAGGGCTTCGGCCTCGGCCACCTTGTTGGCGATGACGTCGCCGGCCTCGGCGAAGGTCTGCGCCACGGCGGCGGCCTGGCCGGCAAGCCGGGTCTGGGTCTCGGAAATCCGGTTGGCGAGATCCTCGGATTTTTCTTCGACCGTGCGGCTCAGTTCGGCACTGCGTTCGCCGATCCGCTCGGCAAACTGCGCACCGGTCTGGTTCAGCAATTCGACGGAGCGCTGGGCTTCGCCGTCCAGCTCGCGCGCGGCGTCGGCTACCGCGCCACGCAGGGCGGCGGCAAGACCCGCTGCCTTGCCTTCGATGGTGCGGTTGACGTTGTCGAGACCGATGGTGAGGGCGCGGTCCATGGTCGAAAGGCGTTCGTCGATCTGGGCGGTGCGACCGTCGAATGTCTCCGCGACCTTCGCGGTACCATCGTCGAGCACGCGGGTAACCCGCTCGACCGCCTCGCTGCCGACGCGCTCCAGATCGGAGACCTTCTCCGACAAGCGGCTGGCGAACTTCTCGCCAGCATCGCCGACGCGGATGTCGACGCCGTCAAGGCCGCTCTTGATACGGTCCTCGAGGGTCTCGAGGCTGAGTTCGATACGGCTGCTGGTATCGTCGAGGCGCGTCGACATGCCGCCGACCGACTGCTCGATCCGGCCGGAGAAATCCTCCGCGGTCCGGGTAATCTCCTTGGCTGCCTCGCCGAGCTGGCCGGCGAGTGCGCCCGCCGTGCCGCGCAGACGCTCGTCGAGCATCTTGCCGCTTTCGTCGATGGTCCGGCGAAGCGCTTCTTCGCGCTCCTCCAGCGTCATTTCCAGCATGCCGGTGGAGGCGGCGATCGATGCGCCGATCGCGGCACCCTGTTCGGCGAGCGTGCCGTCCAGCTGTTCCTGGGCCGCGCGCAGCGTGACGTCGATCGCGTTGCCGCGTTCTTCCAGCGTGGCGCGGATCCGCTCATGGGTGTCGGAGAGCTTGCCGTCGATGCTGGCAAGACCGGAAACCATCGTGTCGCCAATGCCGGAAAGGCCAGACGCCATCGTGTCGCTGATGCGGCCGGTGCCTTCGCCAAATGTCTTTTCGAGTTGCTCGCCGGCCTGTTCCAGCGTGGAGGCGAGATAGCTGGCGTGGCCTGCCAGCGACAGGTCGAGCCGGTCCTGGTTCTCGTTATAGGCGCTGCGGATCGCTTCGGCCTTGTCGGCAAAGGCGGCTTCGATCCGCTTGTCGGCGTCGGCGACGGTGTCGATGATCGCCGTGGTGCGACGGTCGAGAGCATCGGCGAGGCTGCGTTCGGTTCCACTGACCGCTTCGACGAGGGTCGATGCGCGGCTCTCAAGCGTCTCGTCGATACGGCGCTGGCCCTCGGCAAGTGCCGAGGCAATCGCCTGGCTGCGGCCGTCGAGAACGTCTGCCAGGCGGTCCTCGGTGCCCGAGACGGCTTCGATGATCGAGCTGGTCCGGCTTTCGAGGGTTTCGTCGATGCGGCGCTGACCATCGGCGAGCGTCGAGGCGATTGCCTGATTGCGTCCGTCCAGAACGTCTGCCAGGCGATTTTCCGTGCCCGATACTGCTGCGATGATGGAAGTGGCGCGGCCCTCCAGCGTTTCATCGAGACGCTTCTGGCCGTCGGCCAGGGTGTCGGCGATCGCGCGGCTCTTGGTGTCGAGGGTCTCAGCGAAACGCTCCTGATTTCCCGACAAGGCGTTGACGATGGTCTCGGCGCGGGTCGCAAGCGTTTCTTCAAAACGCGACTGGTTGTCGGCGAGCGCCGAATAGAGGGCGCCACCGCGCTCTTCCATAACGGCGTCGATGCGCTTCTTCGCGTTTTCAAGGCTTTCGCTGAGCGATAGCGCGCGGGCCGACATCGCGTCGGCGATTTCCTGGGCGCGGGTCGAAAGCGCGTCGTCGATCAGTTCCTCGCCGGTGCCGACCGCAGTGGCGAGGGCAAACGACTGGTCGGTCAGCGTCGAGCCGAGGCGCTCGATGCTGGAGTTGAGAATGCCGTCGATCGCCTCCGAGCCGCCCGTGACGGTCTCGTTGATGCGGGCAAGGCTTTCCATGAGTTTGCTGTCGAGCGAACCGGCGCGCTGGTCGAATGCGCTGGCGAATTCGGCGACGCGCTCGTCGAAGGCCGCATTGACCTGGCCGATCGTCGCCTGCAGGCGATCCTCGAACAAGCCCGAGCGCAAGTCGAGGTCGACGATCGCGTCGTCGGCGCTCGATTGCAGGCTCTGGCGGAAGGCGGCACCCCGGTCGTCGAGCGTGGCGTTGAGCTTGGCCAGCACCAGGTCCAGCGAGCTGGTGATTCCCTGCTCGCCGGTGGTCAGGCTGTCTGCCAGTTCGCGGGTGCGTTCGGCGAGCGTTTCGTTCAGCTGGCGGGCCCGTTCGCCGAGCGCCGCATTGAGCTTTTCGGTATTGGCGTCGAGCGTCGAGGCGCGGGTTTCGAACTCGCCGAGCAGTTCACGGCCGCGCTCCTGCAGGGTGCCGGTCAGCTGCTGCAGGCGGGTGTCGAACTCGCTGGCGAGCGAAATGCCCGAGGCGCTCAGCGTCTGGACGAGGTTTTCGGTCTTGCTCGACAGGAGGCTGCCGATCGACGTCGCGGCGGCGTCCGATTTTTCCATCAGGGCGGCGGCGCGGGTGTCGATCAGCGAGGCAAAGGCCTCGCCAGAGGTGGCAAGGCGGACCGCGATTTCCTCGGTTGCCAGCGACAGCTCTTCCTTGAGCTGTTCATGGGCGCCGACGATCGAGCTGCGAATGCGTTCCGCGTGGTTGACGATGGCGTCACGCTCGGAACCGAGTTCATGGACGAGGCCGCGGACGCGCAATTCATTATCGGTATAGCTGCGTTCGAGCGCGGTGACCTCTGAATGCACGAGCGTCTCGAGCTCGGTGGCGCGCGCGATGGTGCGCTCGATGCCCTCGTTCATCGCCGAGACTTCGCGACGCACGGCCTGGCCGACGGTCATGATGCGTTCAGACGCGATGGTCTCGGGTTCGGCGAGGCGCAGGGCGACCTCGGCCATGGACCGAGCCGCATTGCGCAGGTCGTGGGCGCGAGCCATCATGATGGCGAAGGCGAAGAACAGCATGACGGGGATGATCGTGCCGACGAAGATCGCCACGACGCCGGGCATGGCGACGATATCGGCGACGCTCTGGGCCTGCCAGATGGCGGTACCATAGAGAATCTGGCTGAGGCCGATGGCACCCAGCACCCAGAGGACGGAGATGATCGTCGCGTTGCGCATGGCGCTGCGCATCGATGCGCCTTCCAAGGTCTTCATGATGGCGGCAGGGCTGCGGCGCGAGGCGTCGTTTGCCGGTTCGAAGGCGGGCGCCCTGGGCGCCATTTCGGGCGCGAGCTCGGCGCCGCGCGCCGCACGGCGTTCGGATGGCTTCTTGGGCGCAGCGGGACGCTGGTTGGTGGACTCGGACACTTTGGCCTCCGGTGCGTCTGACGTCTGCCTGCTTCGGCTGGCGGACGTCTCCTCTTCGTCGAAATCGATCCTCAGAGCCGCTTCGAGCGCCTGAAAGGCACTGTCGTCAATCGACTCGACCGTCTTGTTGTTCGCCATAGGGTTACGCCTCGTTACCAAGCCTATTGGGCCGTCCTGCCGGATGCCCCGCTCTTCGGAGTCCGGGCGCCTGGAAAGACCGCTTTTCACGGGGATCCCATCCTGCCGCCACGCCAGATGAAATCACCATCGGAATACACAGCCGGAATTGCCCCGTTCTAGAGAGCATGACGATATTTTCCTATCATCATCCGGCCTTAGGGCAAAGAGACCCACCCTTTGCCCATATCAGTCGTATCGTAGTGACACATTCAGAATGTCGAGACAATTAAGGGGGGACGGCATTCCTAACGCGATGGAGCCATTGTTAACAGCATTTAAACTAAATTAGCGCGTGAAAAACCATACGCTTCCGTCGTTTAGGCAGCGTTAACCATATCGTAATGTTTTGTCCTCACATGAGCGCCGGTTTAACCGGATCTGGACGCTGCCTCGCCAAGGATGAGCGTAGTAACAAAACCCATAAGAAGGAAATCGACCCATGGCCGCGCTCAGCATCGCTTTCGAAGCCCCCGAAAACATCGGCGGGCTTTGCCCCTCGAAGGACCGCCCGATCGACCTGGTCCAACTTGCGACCACGACGCTGGGCGACAAGGCGGTCGAGATCGAAATCCTGCAAATGTTCGCCCGTCAGGCGCGCGGTTGCCTCCAGGCACTTGCCAGTGAAACCGAGAATGCAGCACGGGTCACGATCGCCAAGCGCCTGAAGGGTGCGGCAGGCGCCGTCGGCGCCCATGCCGTGCTGCGCGCCGCCGAGGCCGTCGAGTGCGATGGCGCGGATGCCGGCCGGCTTGCGGCAGTCGCCGCCAGCGTGATCGAGGCCGAGAACTTCATTCTCAAGCTTTGCCGCTGAAGTCGGCTTCCTGCGCCGGTGGCTCGCTTCGAGCGACGCGGCTAATGACGGGAAATTCAGCCGCCTGAATGTTGACTGGCCCATCGTTTTAGGGGATGACTTCGCCGTTTTTTGCAATCGGCGAAGTCTGGACATCTCATCATGGCACAACTCACCATCATCGCTTTCGACGGCACGCGTTATGAACTCGCTGCGGACGAAGGATCCACGGTCATGGAGAATGCCGTGCGCAATTCCGTTCCCGGCATCGATGCCGAATGCGGCGGCGCCTGCGCCTGCGCGACCTGTCATGTCTATGTCGACGAGGCCTGGACCGAGAAGGTCGGAGCGCCTTCGCCGATGGAAGAGGACATGCTCGACTTTGCCGTCGATGTGCAGCCCAATTCCCGTCTCTCCTGTCAGATCAAGGTCACGGCGGCCCTCGACGGCCTGGTCGTGCGCGTTCCCGAACGCCAGGGCTGATCGATCGAAAAAAAAGCCTCGCTCTTCGACAAGCGAGGAGCGAGGCAGGAGGGCGCATCGCCATAATCAGGCGAGGGAGGAACACCTGTGGCACCTGGATGCGCCAGGGAGAACTCGGAACCGGACATGTGACCGACTGAATTCGATGACATTTATATTTCAGTATTCGTTCAAGTACCACGCCGAGAAATAGTCAGTTATTCACAGGCTCGCCTGCAAGTTTCGCGCAAGCCCTGTGGCATTTTTGCCCGGTTGCTCGCCTGAGCCACCTCAATTTTTGGGGGTATTTTGCCCGGCTCGGTATTCGAGGATGCGCATCATGCGATTCTCGAAGTTGACGGCCTCGACGCGGTCGAAATCCATCTGCGCGGTGTCATGGGCGGCGATCACCCTGTCGGTGGCTTCCGCGACCTTCGCCTGCATGGCATCGCAATTGCGCTGCGGGCGAAGCTTCTTCAGCGTCCTTTCCAGCTGCCGCGCATATTGCCGCGCGATCTCCGCGTGGCGTTCCTCATGGCGCTTGATGTCGCTGGACAGGGCGTCCCAGATGAGCGCGAGATCGCCCTTGGCCCTCTTGCGGTTCTTCCACTGCGGCAGGATGATGCGCGTATCAAGCGTCACGTCGACATTGCCGATCCGGCAACGCCCCGCGGATTGCACATAGTCCAGTTCGCCGCCGAACTTGATCTGGGTCGCGCCGGGGTGACGCGATCCGCTGGCGCGGGTCGTGGGTCCGCGGCGCTCGAGTTCGCGGTCGAGATCCTCGGCCGTGGTGCCGCCGATCTGGAAATAGGAGACCGATTTGCGGACGATCGTCTCGGCCTGGGTCATTCCCCCCAGAGCGAGCCACAGGCCCGTGGCGGCAGTGAGGACGCCAAATCGGCGTGCAGTCTTCATTCTCGATGGTCCGCCAAGTTGAATTCGGCGCGACCTTGGGGCATAGGCTCTCCAAGTGCAATATCAGCCCAGGCAAAATTTGCACCGGAAAGGGACAAGTCGGGTGAACAGCGGAACGAGCGGATACTGGCGCGCGGCCCACGGATGCGGCATCGCCCTAGATGGGCGGGGCCGGCTCATGGCGATCGTCAACGTCACGCCGGATTCCTTTTCCGACGGTGGCCGGCATTTCAGCGTCGACAGGGCGGTCGGCCATGCTCTTTCGTGTGTCGCGGAAGGCGCCGATATCCTCGATATCGGCGGTGAATCGACGAGGCCCGGTGCGACACCCGTCAGTGCCGCTGAGGAGCAGGATCGGGTCTTGCCGGTGATCGAGAGGCTCGCGCGTGATACGGATGCGCTGATCTCGATCGACACCTATCGGGCCCGGACCGCACAGCTTGCGATCGCAGCCGGTGCGCATATCATCAACGACGTGCACGGCCTCCAGCGCGAGCCGGAAATCGCCGCGATTGCCGCGCAGACCGGCGCAGGGCTGTGCATCATGCATACCGGGCGCGGCCGCGACCGGCTCGCCGATGTCGTTGCAGACCAGTTCGACTATCTGAACCGCTCTCTGTCGATCGCCGCTGCGGCCAATGTGGCGCGCGAGACGATCGTGCTCGACCCGGGCTTTGGTTTTGCCAAGGAGACGGTCGAGGAGAACATGGCGCTGATGGCGCGCTGCGACGAACTGCTGGCGCTTGGTTATCCGCTTCTGGTGGGCACCTCGCGCAAGCGATTTCTCGGCACGCTCACGGGCCGGGATGCAGGCGAACGCGATGCGGCGACCGCGGCGACGACCGTGCTCTTGCGCATGAAGGGTGCTTCGGTTTTCCGGGTGCATAATGTCGCGGTCAACCGGGATGCCCTGGCGATCGCCGATGCTATGATCGCCGCAGAACCCAGGACCGGCAAGGAACAGGTATAATGACGGACGTCTACACCATAACCCTCAAGAACTGCGCCTTCTTTGCCCGTCACGGGGTCTATGCCGAGGAAGAGTTTCTCGGCCAGCGCTTCTTCGTCGATGCCGAGCTGGAAGTTGCCGCCGGGAACGCGCTGGAAAACGACGACATAGACGGCACGGTCGACTACGGCATCGCCTTCAAGGTGATCGAGGAAACCGTCATGAGCAGCCGGCGCTTCCTGATCGAGGCGCTTGCCCTGGCGATTGCCAAGGAGCTCTGCCAGCGCTTCGGCCAGATCCGGCGGGCGAAGATCGCGGTGCGCAAGCCCAGCGCACCAGTGCCGGGTATCCTCGATTATGTACAGGTGAGCGTTGAGCATTTCAATTGAGGAGGGCTGGCGTCCGGCGACGCTCGGTCTCGGCGGCAATATCGGCGATCCGGTGGCTGCCATGGCCCTGGCGTTGCGCCGGCTCGACGCGCGCGACGACTGCCGGGTCACGGCAGTTTCGCGGCTCTACCGCACGCCGCCCTGGGGCAAGACCGACCAGGCCGACTTCTACAATGCCTGCGCCGCGATCGAGACACGGCTTTCGCCGGCCGGGCTGCTCGAGGTCTGCCTGGACATCGAGCGCGACATGAAGAGGGTGAGATCCGAGCGTTGGGGGCCGCGAACGCTCGACATCGACATCCTGACCTTTGACGGATTGCAGATCGACGAGCAGGCTCTGACGGTTCCGCATCCGCGCATGACCGAGCGCGCCTTCGTGTTGATGCCGCTCGCCGACCTCGACGGCGGTCTGAAGGTGAAGGGCAGGGCGGTCGCCGATTGGCTGGCCGGGCTTTCTGCCGACGGAATTGTCGTGGCAAACGAAAACCGCGCCTGGTGGCGCGGCTGATTGCATGCAGGCTTTGATCGCGGCGAGGCGGACAGGCTCAGCCGGTCTCAGTTCTTGATGTCGCCGGCATAGGCGTCGGCCTGCCGGTTCAACTTCAGACCGATGACCGGGATCATCCGATCCTCGACCTTGACGGAAATGGTGATGTTCATCGCCATGTCGTTTTGCAGACGGGCGACCATGGCGCCGTTCAGCTTCTTGCGGTTGATGCCCATGACCACGCGATCCCCGGTCACGGCGCCCGAGACGATATCCAGCCCCTTGCCTTCCGCGCCGTCGAGGAACTGGCCCTGATACTTGCCGCCGACCTCGGAAATCGTCGCCTTCATCGGCTGGGTGAACACGCCGACCCGGCACGTTCCGTCGAGTGTGATGCCGGTCAGGTCGCCGTCCGGCGGCAGGCCGGTCAGGCTGCAGGTGAATTTGGTGCCCTTGTACTTGCCGGCAACGATCTCGCCCGGGCCCTTCCAGACGCCTGCGACGGACTGGAAGAAGCGCTTGTCGCGCGATGCGGCATCGGCCACGGGTGCCAAGGCAAGCATGGCGGCGGCGGTGACGACGACAACGCGGCTGAATGACGAGATGGAACGATGCGACATCGACTTGAACCTTGGTACGAGCAACCCATGAACCCGCAGGCAAACTAACGTGAGAATGGTTAATGCATCCTTGCCCTAGCCGCAAAAGGGCTTCCGGGCAACGGCAAAAACTGGACGAGAACGCGGTTTGTCTTAGCCGGCGGCCTTGGGTGGATTGCCTGTCAGGCCGGGCGTCAGGTCGGAAATGAAATCACCGATGCCCGGGCGCTTCACCGCACGGAACGGCAAGGGCCGGCAAAGGTCCATGGCGGCGATGCCGATTCGTGCCGTCATCAGCCCGTTGATCACGCCTTCGCCGAGGCGTGCGGAAAGCCGCGAAGCGAGCCCATGGCCGAGAATCTGCTGCGCGAGGCCATCGCCCACGGCGATCGAGCCCGTGACGGCGAGATGGGCGATCACGTCGCGCATCAGCCGAAGCATGCCGACCGTGCCCGGCCGGCCGCCATAGAGTTCGGCCATGCCGCGCACCAGGCGGAAGACCTCGAAGAGCACATAGGCCAGATCGACGATGGCCCGCGGGCTGACCGCGGTCACCGCCGACACCCGCTTGGAGGCGCCAAGGATCAGCCCGCGCGCTCGGATATCGAGCGGCGCCAGCAGCTCGCGTTCGGCCAGTTCGATCAGCTGCGGTGCGTCGATGATGTCTTCTTCCGTCGCTTCCAGGGTCGCCCGGCCGCTTGCGGTTTCCGCGCGTGAGGTAACCAGTTTCGCCAATTGCCGCACCACGGCGCGGGCGGCGGGCTTGCGCCCTTCGGCGGCCGCCTTTTCCGCGTCGGCCTTGAGGTTCTGCACCGCTTCCAGCCGGTAGAGCCCGACGACCTCGCGGGCCAGCAGCAGGAAGAGGGCGAGGAGGCCGACGGCGAGGACGGCCATCGCGGCATAGCCGAGCCAGTCCGAGCGGGAAAAGAGGTCGCGGATCAGTCCGTCCAGCCAGAGGCCGATCGCAAGCGAGAGGAGCAGGCCGAAGGCGCCGGCGGCGATCTTGCCGAGAGACAGGCCCCTGCGGCGCGGCCGGGCGATCGCTATCGGCTCGATTGCGTCAAGTCCGGCGCCGAGGAAGGGATCGGCCTCGTCGGGCGTGATTTCGATGCCCTCGTCGAAACTCTGCGGCGCGCGGGGTGCCGCGGTCTTGGGGGTCATAGGCTCGTCCGGCTCGATGGCGAAGGAGACTGGACGCCGGCGCGGGGCCTCGGGCGAAAGCGGTGGCCTTTTCATGCGAGGCGATCTCCAAACAGGAACTGCATGGCACGGTCGAGCCGGATATGCGGCACGGACAGCGTGATCCCGCCGCCGGTCTCTTCGATCAGCGGCGGGCGGAAGCGGACGATGTCGAGGTCGGGCAGGTCGAGATGCGGCGCCCCTTCGTCGAGCGAGCGGAAGAAGGGTTGGGGATCTTCCGGCAGGTCGCCGGGAAAGACGGCCGTCTTGCGCTTGCCGTCGAAGCGTTCGGCGCCGACCTTCTCGCCCTCCATCGGCGTGCCGACGATGACAGGCAGATCATGGCCGTCGCGCTTGACGGTCGCCTCGCGGGTGGCGCGCACCGAGGCTATCGCCATGACGTCGATGCCGGCGCCGGACATACCGATCGTCTGGATGGCGCGATCGACGAGACGGCGGGTGATCGCCTGCAGCCTGTCGTGGCTTTCGTGGTGCAGGTGGTCGGCCTTGGTGGCGGCGACCAGCACCCGGTCGATGCGGCGGCGGACGAGCGAGGAAAGCATGGAGTTGGTGCCGGCGCGGAAGCAGGCGAGCACGTCGGCGAGCGCCCGCTCCAGATCCTGCACCGCTTCGGGGCCGCGATTGATGGCCTGCAAGGCATCGACCAACACGATCTGCCGGTCGAGCCGGGCGAAGTGTTCGCGAAAGAACGGCTTTACCACGACGGACTTGTAGGCCTCGTAGCGGCGCTCCATCATGGCGCGCAGCGACCCCTTCGGCGGGCGCGTTTCAGGCATGCCGACCAGAGGCGCAAAGGTCAATGCCGGCGAGCCCTCAAGATCGCCGGGCATGAGAAAACGGCCGGGCGGAAGCGTGGACAGCGAGCGTTCGTCGGCCTTGCAGGCGCGCAGATAGGCGGTAAACGTGGTCGCCAATTGCCGCGCCACCATCTCGTCGGCCGGCCCGTCCATGTCGACGGCGGCGCAAAGGTCGAGCCAGTCGCGCGCCAGTTCGGCGCGGATGCCGGTACGAGCAAGGTCTGTCGTCGCCTCGCTGAATCGGCGGAAATCCTGGCCGAGCAGCGGCAGGTCGAGCAGCCATTCGCCGGGATAGTCGACGATGTCGATCGACAGGCGTCCGGGCGAGAACATCCGGTTCCAGCCGCTCGCGCTCCTGAACTCTATCGTCAGGCGAAGCTCGGAGATGGCGCGCGTCGAATCAGGCCAGACCCGGTCGCGCACCAGGGCGCGGATATGATCCTCGTACTGGAAGCGCGGCACGGCATCGTCCGGCTGCTCCTCGAGGCGTGTCGCGGTCACGCGGCCAGAGCGGATCGGCTCGAACAGAGGCAGGCGTCCGCCATGCAGCAGATTGTGGACAAGGGAGGAAATGAAGACCGTCTTTCCCGCCCGCGACAGGCCGGTGACGCCGAGGCGCAGCGTCGGATTGACGAGATTGGCGGCGCGGTCGGCCAGATTGTCGAGTGCGATCGCAGCTTCGTCGGTCAGGCTGGTCAAGGATGGCGGCAATTTTCTCGTCCCTGCGTAATGTGCGTCCCGTCATATAGGAAGGATGCGGGCGCCGAAACAGGGACGGGAAGGGCGCCGGATCGTCGCGGCTCGAATTCTCTAATGCGTGACGATCAACCGACGAGGAAATCCCGCAAGGTCCAGTCTTGGCTGTCGCCGTTGCGGTCGAGAACGGCAAGCCCCGACGTCGGATAGCCCTCCGGTATGGTCCGGTTGACGACGTCCATCCCGACCAGCGTGGCGAACAGCTCCTCGATCGCCGGATTATGGCCGACCAGCATGACCGAGGAAAAGGCATCGAGTTGACCTAGCGCGTCGACATAGCTTTCCGCCGGCGCATTGTAGAGTTCGTCGGCGAAGCGGAATTCGGTATTGCCGTCGATCGCGCGCTGCACGGCCTCTGCCGTTTGCCGGCACCGCATCGCCGAAGACGAGAGCACGAGATCGGGTCGATAGCCGCGCGAGGCGGCCTCGTCGGCGACCTGGGCGGCCTCTTCCAGGCCTGCTTGATCGAGGGTGCGGTCGAAGTCGCGTCCACCCGGCATGGCCCAGCCGGACTTCGCGTGCCTCAGGAGGTAGATGCGTTCAGGGGGCGAGGCAAGGAGGGGCATCCGAGGAAATTCCGCGACTGGGCTTCTTATCCTGAACTAGCTTTTGTCGGGGAGGTCCGTCAACTGCTGTTCAAACCGATTAGACCACAGTCGGGTATGCCGCGTGACGCCTGTCAGGGCGCCGCACTGCCGAAATTGAAAATAGTGGTTAGAAAATATGCCCTTAGCCTAAAAATGTGACAGATTTAAAAATGGCTTAATACGCAGCCATTAGGCTTGAACCCCGGTTATCGAAAGGATATACAGCCGGCCATTGAGATGTTCTTCAGGAGAATCGCGTTGAGTGAGAAGATCAATCTTAGCAATTATGTTCTCTCGGAAGACGACGAGTTCATGAACGCCAGCCAGAGGGCCTACTTCCGCGCCAAGCTTATCGCCTGGAAGAACGACATCCTCCGGGAAGCGCGTGAAACCCTCGAGCACCTTGCCGAAGAGAGTGCCAATCATCCCGATCTTGCTGACCGGGCTTCCTCTGAAACCGACCGTGCCATCGAGCTGCGCGCCCGCGACCGGCAGCGCAAGCTGATATCCAAGATCGACGCCGCCCTGCAGCGGATCGATGACGGAACCTATGGCTATTGCGAGGAGACGGGAGAGCCGATCGGCCTGAAGCGGCTGGATGCGCGGCCGATCGCCACATTGTCGATCGAGGCGCAGGAGCGTCACGAGCGGCGCGAGAAGGTTTATCGCGACGAATAGCGCGACGCCGCAAGCCAACGCTGGCTCTGTTCACATGGCTTGGATAAAAAATGAAATGCCGGCTCGCGCCGGCATTTTCGCGTTCAGGAGCGCCTCAGTGGCGGTCGGCGGACATCTCGCCGAAGATGCGCGCGATCTCGTCCTGCAGGTCCGGCTCCTGCTTGGCGGGGACACCCGGGCGGCTCGCGTCATTAACCACAGGCCCGGCAATCGGCGGCACGAATGGGCGGTCGGCGCGCGTTTCGGGCAGGATCGGCTGGAAAGGCGGCGATGCCGTCGGCCGAGCGTCGTTTGCCGCAAGATGCAGGGCCATCTCCTCTTCCAGAACGCGTTCGAACTCGCTCTGTTCACCGGACCGGACGGGCGTTTCGGGCGTGCTGGAAGGCCGGTCCGGGCGGGGTTCGCTGCCGCGGGAGGGCGCGGATACCGGCGAAAGCACCCGCTGCCGAGCCGCCTCCAGAATATCGGAGGCGTCCTCCTGCGGGATGATGTTCGGGTCTGCAGTCGGTTTTGACGGACGTTCCATCGACTGTCCGACGGTCGCGGGCACTGTCGCTGCGGCTGCCGCCGGTGCGGCGAAGCGAGCCGAAACCTCGAGCGGGCGCGGCTCAGGCGTCCCCATCGGGGCCGCAACCGGGCCGGCCTGGATCGCGGGCGCGGCAGGCTGCACGGGCGCGGCCGTTTGGGCAGCGGGTTTTGCCAAAGCGACGGGCGACGGCTGGGGCAGGGCCCCGGAAAGGGGGCGCGCGACCGGGATCTCCGCCTTGGGGTCTTCGGACGGAACGCTCTCGGTGGCGTCGAGCCCCGGGCGGGCCGGTTCGGGCCTGACCATCGGGGCCGGGGCCACTTCCGCTACCGGAGCCTCGGGTTTGCGCATTTCGACGTTTGACGGCGATGGGCGTTGTGGTTGTGTAGGCTGCGCGACCGGTGCAGCGGATGGCGCAGCCTTTGGCACGATCACGGAGGGCAGAGGTGCTGTTTCCGCAGCCGGTGCACTAGCAGGGGGCGTCATGGTGCGAGCGGCGATTGGAGCGTCCGGCCTTGCCGCCTGAGTGCGTTCGTCCTTCGCCGCGGTCGCAGCCTCGGGCGCCGCCGCTGGCGCAACGGGTGTGTGCAACCGGTCGAGCGCGCGCGGCGCCGTAGCCGGTCCCGGTTGCGATGCCGGCGCGACGTCGGCGGCGACCTGCAATGGCGCGTCGGTCACCGGCCTGGCCGAGAGATAGGCGCGCTCGTCGCCTATGCCGCTTTCGATGACGATGTCGGTCGGGCCGCCGATCATCACCAGATGTTCGACATTGTCGCGGCGGACCAGCACCAGACGCCGGCGCGCATCGACGGCGGCGGCATCCAGCACCTGCAGGCGCGGCTGGCGGTTGCGGCCGCCGCGGACGAAGGGAGAAGGCGCGCGGTTGCGCAACAGCCAGAGCACGATGAACAGGCACAGGAGCGCAAGGCTGACGCCGAGTGCTGCGACCAGAAAACGGTTCCCGTAGGCGGTCACCAGTTCGTCAAACATGTCGCGTTCTCCCTTTTTTCGCTTTCTCGCAGAAGATAGGCGATTTCGCAATCCGGCAAGGGCGCAGCACACGGCCCGGAGCGGGTTTCGCTCAAAAGGCTAAGGATCGCCGTGAAATGAGGCATTCCTGTGGGGATTGCTGTGTATGGTACCCCGCAATATGCCGGCCCGGAGCTTTTTGCCGCTGCCGCAAATTGCTAAAGAGGTTCTACACGCCCCGATTCCCTTAAGCATCGCAGGCGGCGACGCGCAATCCGGGCTCGAGTACGAGGCACATATGACAAGAGAGCCGAAGGGCGCAGACGACGAAGGTCCGCTGGTGGATCGCGCAACGCGTTCGGGCACGGCTCTGCGCGTCATCCTGCTTGCCTTCGTACTGTTGGCCGCCGCAGTCGGCTTCGTCGTGTTCCGCGGCCAGCTCGACAACGAGATCGTGCTCGGCCTCCTCGGCATCCTAGCCATGATGGGGATATTCTTCATCGTGGCGGCGGTGATCGGCTTCGTCGAGGTCATGCCGCAGTCCCATTCGGATACGCTGGCGCGCAGCTTCCTCGCCAGCCAGCCCGACGGCATCCTGATCACCGACGCCGATGGTCGCGTCATTTATGCCAATGGCGCCTATGGCCGCATGACGGGCGCCAAGAAGGCAACCGAGGTGCAATCGCTCGAGGCGCTGCTGTCGCGCTATCGCGAATCGAGCGAAGCGCTCTATCGCCTGACCAACGGCTTGCGGGAAGGGCGCGAGGGTTATGAGGAGTTCCGCCTGCTCAAGCCGCTCGGTACCCATACCGGAAGCGGCTCGGGTGCGCATTGGTATCGGCTGAAGGCGCGGATGCTGGCCGGCGAGCGCCGGCTCGGCAAGAAGCTGCATATCTGGCAGATCAGCGACATCACCTCGGAGCGCGACGACCAGGAGCGCTTCTTCAAGGAATTGCAGCACGCCATCGACTATCTCGACCATGCCCCGGCCGGCTTCTTCTCCGCCGGTCGCAAGGGCGAGATCTACTATCTCAACGCCACGCTGGCGGAATGGCTGGGGGTCGACCTCACCCAGTTCAGCCCGGGCTCGATGACGATTGCCGACCTGGTGGCCGGCGAGGGCATGGCGTTGATCAATTCGGTGCAGGCCGAGCCCGGCCAGTCGAAAACGGAGACGCTGGATCTCGACCTGAGGCGTGTCAACGGACAGAGCTTGCCGGTCAGGCTGGTCCATCGGGTCCGCTCGGCGCGTGACGGGGCGCCCGGCGAGAGCCGCTCGATCGTGCTGGCCCGGCAGGATGGCGGCAGCGACCAGTCGGCGTCGATCGCTTCGATGCGCTTCACCCGCTTCTTCAACAACACGCCGATGGCTATCGCTTCGGTCGATGGCGAGGGACGGATCCTGCGCACCAATGCGCCGTTCCTCAAGCTGTTCTCCGATATCGTCAGCCGCGACGACGTCGATCGCGGCGGCAAGCTGGAGGTCGTCTTCCACGAGAGCGAGCGTGAGCGCTTTCGCGAGGCGCTCGCCGCGGCCAAGGATCGCCAGGTAGACATTGCCCCGATCGACAGTCGCCATCCGGAGAGCGATGCCCGCCATTTCCGCTTCTACGTCAATGCGGTCATCGACCAGAGCGACGAGGCGCCGGAAGAGGCGGCGATCGTCTATGCCGTCGACGTGACCGACCAGAAGGCGCTCGAGACGCAGATGGCGCAGACGCAGAAGATGAATGCGGTCGGCACGCTGGCCGGCGGCATAGCGCACGACTTCAACAATGTGCTCACGGCGATCCTGCTGTCCTCCGACCACCTCTTGCTGCAGGCGCGGCCATCGGATTCGAGCTTTGCCGATCTGATGGAGATCAAGCGCAATGCCAACCGTGCCGCAGTCCTGGTGCGTCAGTTGCTGGCCTTCTCCCGCAAGCAGACCATGCGGCCGAGCGTGCTCAACCTGACGGATGTGATCGGCGACCTGCGCATGCTGGTCGACCGGCTGATCTCGGGCAGCAATGTCAAGCTGAAGGTCGAGTATGGCCGAGATCTATGGGCGGTGAAGACCGACCTTTCGCAATTCGAGCAGGTGTTGATCAACCTGTGTGTCAACGCCCGCGACGCCATGCCGGACGGCGGTACGATCACCGTGACGACCCGCAATATTTCTTCCGCCGAGGCGGCGGCCTTCAACTATCGCGGCCTTCCGGAGGAGGAGTTCGTCCTGGTGGAGGTGGCCGATACCGGGACCGGCATTGCACCGGAGATCATGGACAAGATCTTCGAGCCCTTCTTCACCACGAAGGATGTGGGCAAGGGGACCGGCCTCGGCCTTGCCATGGTCTACGGCATCGTCAAGCAGTCCGGCGGCTATATCTATCCGGTGTCGGAAGTGGGTCACGGGACGAAATTCAGCATCTTCCTGCCGCGGCACATTCCGGAGATCGTTCCGGCGTCGGCAACCGCCGGTGTGGCTGGAGCGGGCGGGGAGGGCGGCGGCGAACAGGCCGTCGGCGCTTCCCAGCCGCCGGCCGGCCCGGACGCCAAGGAACCGGCCGACCTTACCGGCAAGTCCGCCGTGGTGCTGCTGGTCGAGGACGAGGAGGCCGTTCGACGCGGCGGCAAGCGCATGCTGGAGACCCGCGGCTATACCGTGCACGAAGCCGGCTCCGGCGTCGAGGCGCTCGACATCATGCAGGAACTGCAGGGAGCGGTGGATATCGTCGTCTCCGACGTCGTCATGCCCGAAATGGACGGCCCGACGCTGCTCACCGAGCTGCGCAAGAATTATCCTGATCTCAAGTTCATCTTCGTCTCCGGCTATGCCGAGGACGCCTTTGCCCGCAACCTGCCGGCGGACGCGAAGTTCGGCTTCCTGCCCAAGCCGTTCTCGCTCAAGCAGCTTGCCGTCGCCGTCCGCGAAATGCTCGATGGGGCAAATTGACTTTGAGCAAGATCATGCGCCTACTGTCATGACGGCCGTCACTTCGGCGGCCGGCTCGCCGCGGTCGCGAACCGGGTAAGGATCGGCGCGGGCGCGAGTGTGTTGCGGGCAGACGTGCGGCATGTGGTCGAGGTGCGATGGACGGTGACGGGGTAGCAGACGGCGGTGGCAGGGAACTGCTGGTGCGAATTCAGGCGGTGGAGAGCCTGAGCGAGATCGGCGCCGTGATCCACCTTTTGCTGCGCCGTTTTCGTTTCGACTATTTCAAGCTTTTCGCCGCGCGCTCCGCCCCGACCGGCTCACTTCGGGACCACCTTCTCCTGACCAATGTTCCCCCCGCCTTCATCGACGGATTCGATACCATCGGCGGGCTTCCGGCCGCGCCGGTGCGCATCTTCGCCACATCCGACCGGCTGGCCTATCAGTGGCATGTCAGCGATTTGAGCGTGAAGGCGCAAGGGTCGGCACAGGTGGGGCAACTGATGGCGCTGCTTGAAGAACACGGCATGAGCCAGGGCGCCTATGCGGCCCTGCCGACGCTCGACGGGCGCAAGCATATCTTCGGTGTCTATGGCGAACGCGAGGCCCTGACGCAGGCGGACCTGGACGAGTTCAGCTTCCTGTCGATCCATTTGCTCGACCGGCTGGCGACGCTGGAAAAACGGCGCGCGGGGCAGCAGACCGGCATATCCGGCCTGGAAATCGAATGTCTGCTGATGACGGCCGCCGGTCACGATACGGCGGCGATCGCGCGCAGGCTTTCGCTTTCGACGCGCACCGTCAACTATCTGGTGGGCTCGCTGTGTCGCAAGCTCGGCACCGACCGCCTCGAGCATGCGCTGACCGAGGCGGCACGGCTGGGCTATCTCGACTGACACCCGACCCGCCTGGCGGGTCGGTTCAGAAATTCTCAGGCATTCATCGCAACCGCAATCTCGGCGGCAAGGCGCGCATTGTTCTCGACCAGGGCAATATTGGTCTTCAGGCTGCGTCCGCCGGTCATGTGGAAGATCGTGTCGAGCAGGAAAGGCGTGACCTCCTTGCCGGTGATTTCTTCGCGCTCGGCGCTGGCGAGCGCCCGGCCGATGTAGATTTCCATCTCCTCGCGGGGGATCTCGGCCTCGAGCGGCACGGGATTGGCGATCAGCATGCCCCCGGCGATGCCCAGTTGTTCACGCATCCGCTGGAAGTTGGCGATCGCCGCCGGGCTCGGCAGGGTCAGCGGGCTCTTCAGTCCCGACGAGCGCGACCAGAAGGCGGGGAATTCCTCGCTGTCGAAGCTGACCACCGGGACACCGCGGGTCTCCAGCACTTCGAGCGTCTTCGGAATGTCGAGTATGGCCTTTGGGCCGGCGGAGACGACGATGACGGCCGTACGCGCCAATTCCTCGAGATCGGCGGAAATATCGAAGCTCTCCTCCGCGCCGCGATGAACACCGCCGATGCCGCCTGTGGCAAAGACCGAAATGCCGGCGCGGGCCGCGGCGATCATGGTGGCCGCCACCGTTGTCGCGCCGGTGCGGCGCTCGGCAAGCGCAAAGGCGATGTCGGCGCGCGACAGCTTCATCACGTCGCGCATCTCAGCCAAGGCAGCGATCTGGGCCGGTTCGAGGCCGATGTGCAGGACGCCTTCGATCACCGCAATGGTGGCCGGCACGGCGCCGTTCTGTCGCACGATGTGCTCGACGCTGCGGGCCATGTCCAGGTTTCCCGGAAAGGGCATGCCATGGGTGATGATGGTCGATTCGAGCGCGACGATCGGTGCTCCGCGCGCTTTCGCGGCGACGACCTCGTCCGCGTAGACAATCGGCAGAAGGGGGGAAATGGAGCTTGTCATCATTCGTGTCCGGAATTGAGCGGGTTTCGTGGCAGGATAGCGGCTGCCGGCACGAGGGCCAGCCCCGACTTTAGGAGTTCTCTGGTAAGGTTCTCTGCCGTGGCATGGGGAGACCGCAGGGTGATCGCCGCGCAGGCGGTGCCTTGGCGCAGCGCTTCGCCGATCGTCTCCCCGGAGATCCTGGCGGACAGGAAACCGGCGGCGAAGGCGTCGCCGGCGCCGGTGACGTCGGATATGGCCTCGAGCCGCGGCGGGACGAGCAGGGCGATGTCATTCTCGTCAAATGCGACGGTCGCGCCGGCGCCCATGGTGACCGTGCCGGCGCGCAGACCCGCTCGCCGCAATAGGTCCGGCCAGTCTGCGGGATCAACGGCCCGCGCCCCGGCCAGCACTTCGGCCTCGGCGGCGTTCATGAAGACGTGGTCGAGAAGCGGCAGGCAGGTCTTCAGGTGGATCGCCTTGGCCGGAGAAATGGCGATGACGGCGATCGGCTTGCCGAGCCGGGCGGCGCTGGTCGCCAGGGCGGAGATCGTGTCCCCTGGCAGGTTTGCGTCGCACAGCACATTCTGCGTCGCGGCCAGGCTGTCACGCAGCGAGCGGCTGCGCAACCGGCGCGGGGTGAACAGATCATAGAGCGCCATGTCGGCCAGCGCCACGATCAGATTGCCGTCGTTTTCCAGAATGGCGGTATAGCTCGGTGTGGCGCGATCAAGGAAGACGACCGGGCAATCCTCGATCCCCGCCTGCTCGGCGGCCGTCGCCACGCGCTGGCCGTTCGCATCGCCGCCGCGCGGCGCTATGAGGCGGACCGGATGGCCGAGCCGCGCCAGATTGCAGGCGGCATTGAAGGCCCCGCCGCCGGGCTCTTCGAACCAGGTGCCGGGATTGCTCGCGCCCAGGCGGGTCTGACCGCCGATCCGGCCGCGGCGGTCGATATGGGCGCCCCCGATGACCAGCACCGGCGCGGTCAAAGCGGACCTGCCGAGGCGTCTTGAAAGCGCGAATCGCCGGCCCATGAACCCGTCGCCCGGTCGTCGGCCGGAGGGCTCGCGCCGCGTGGGATCGCGTCCGGGACAAAAGTGGAACGCAGGCCTGGAAAGCCAGTTGATCCAATTGCTTGACCGGGTCTTGCCAAATGAGAACAAAACATGTACATATTCGCCATCGGCTGCTTCATTGCCTATGCGGCTTCAATAACCTAAAGGTGGACCAGATGGCACAAAATTCTTTGCGGCTCGTAGAGGACAAATCGGTGGACAAAAGCAAGGCATTGGAAGCGGCGCTCGCGCAGATCGAACGATCGTTCGGCAAGGGCTCGATCATGAAGCTCGGCGCAAACGAGAGCGTGGTCGAAGTCGAGACGGTTTCGACCGGCTCGCTCAGCCTCGACATCGCGCTCGGCATTGGCGGACTGCCCAAGGGCCGCATCATCGAAATCTACGGCCCGGAAAGCTCGGGCAAGACGACCCTTGCGCTGCAGACGATCGCCGAAGCGCAGAAGAAGGGCGGCATCTGCGCCTTCGTCGATGCGGAGCATGCGCTTGATCCGGTCTATGCCCGCAAGCTCGGGGTCGATCTACAGAACCTTCTGATCTCGCAGCCGGATACCGGTGAGCAGGCGCTTGAAATCACCGATACGCTGGTCCGTTCGGGTGCCGTCGACGTTCTGGTCGTCGATTCGGTCGCGGCGCTGACCCCGCGCGCCGAAATCGAAGGCGAGATGGGCGACAGTCTGCCCGGCCTGCAGGCCCGCCTGATGAGCCAGGCGCTGCGCAAGCTCACCGCCTCGATCTCCAAGTCGAAGACGATGGTGATCTTCATCAACCAGATCCGCATGAAGATCGGTGTGATGTTCGGCTCGCCGGAAACCACGACCGGCGGCAATGCGCTCAAGTTCTACGCTTCGGTCCGCCTCGACATCCGCCGCATCGGCGCGGTCAAGGATCGCGAAGAGGTCGTCGGCAACCAGACCCGCGTCAAGGTGGTGAAGAACAAGATGGCGCCGCCCTTCAAGCAGGTGGAATTCGACATCATGTATGGCGAGGGTGTGTCGAAGACCGGCGAGCTGGTCGATCTCGGGGTGAAGGCCGGCATTGTCGAGAAGTCGGGTGCCTGGTTCTCCTATAACAGTCAGCGCCTCGGTCAGGGCCGCGAAAACGCCAAGCTTTTCCTGCGCGACAATCCGGCGCTGGCCCAGGAGATCGAGATGGCGCTCAGGCAGAATGCCGGGTTGATCGCCGAACGCTTCCTGCAGAATGGCGGTCCCGACAGCGAGGATGCGGGCGGCGACGAATAGTTCCGCATCGCGCATTTGCCTTTCGACCTATCGGACGGCCACATCTCGAAAGAGGTGTGGCCGGTTTTACGTTCGGCGGCTGGACAGGGGGAGTGGCGAACGATAAAAGCCATTGATTTTCGCGGATAGGCCGGTTTACGGCCTGAATGAAGGGCGTGACATGAGCGGCGTGAACGACATCCGGTCGACTTTTCTCGATTTCTACAAGGCGAACGGCCACGAGATCGTCTCATCGAGCCCGCTGGTTCCGCGTAACGACCCGACGCTGATGTTCACCAATGCTGGGATGGTGCAGTTCAAGAACGTCTTTACCGGGCTCGAGCATCGTCCCTATTCGACGGCGGCAACGGCGCAGAAATGCGTACGGGCCGGTGGCAAGCACAACGATCTCGACAATGTCGGCTATACCGCCCGCCATCACACCTTCTTCGAAATGCTCGGCAATTTCTCGTTCGGCGACTATTTCAAGGAACAGGCGATCGAGCTTGCCTGGAAGCTGATCACCAAGGAGTTCGGCCTCGACCGCAAGCGCCTGCTGGTTACCGTCTACCACACCGACGACGAGGCCTTCGACCTGTGGAAGAAGATCGCCGGGCTGACCGACGACCGCATCATCCGCATTCCGACCAGCGATAATTTCTGGGCCATGGGTGACACCGGTCCCTGCGGTCCGTGCTCGGAAATCTTCTACGACCACGGCGACCACATCTGGGGCGGTCCGCCCGGCTCGCCGGAGGAGGATGGCGACCGTTTCATCGAGATCTGGAACCTCGTCTTCATGCAGTATGAGCAGGTGACGAAGGAAGAACGGGTGAGCCTGCCGCGTCCGTCGATCGATACCGGCATGGGTCTCGAGCGCGTCGCCGCCGTGCTGCAGGGACGCCACGACAATTACGACATCGACCTGTTCCGCGCCCTGATCGATGCTTCCGTCGACCTGACCGGCGTTCCGGCCGAGGGCGAGCGCCGCGCCAGCCACCGGGTGATCGCCGACCATCTGCGCTCGTCGGCCTTCCTGATTGCCGACGGCGTGCTGCCGTCCAACGAAGGCCGCGGCTATGTGTTGCGCCGTATCATGCGGCGCGCCATGCGCCATGCGGAACTGCTCGGCGCCCGCGAACCGGTCATCTACAAGCTGCTTCCCGTGCTCGTCCAGCAGATGGGTCGGGCCTATCCCGAACTGGTGCGCGCCGAGGCACTGATCGCCGAGACGCTGAAGCTCGAGGAAACCCGGTTCCGCAAGACGCTCGAGCGCGGCCTGTCGCTGCTGTCGGATGCGACGACCGATCTTGGCAAGGGCGACACGCTCGACGGCGAGACGGTGTTCAAGCTCTACGACACCTATGGCTTCCCGCTCGACCTGACGCAGGATGCACTGCGCGCCCGCGGCATCGGCGTCGACATTACCGGTTTCAACGATGCCATGCAGCGGCAGAAGGCCGAGGCGCGTGCGCACTGGGCGGGATCGGGCGACAAGGCGACGGAGACCATCTGGTTCGAGCTCAAGGAAAAGCACGGGGCGACCGAGTTTTTCGGCTACTCCTCCGAGACCGCCGAGGGCCAGGTCCAGGCCATCGTGCGTGACGGCGTGGCGGTCGAGAGCGCCTCGGCCGGCGAGAACGTGCAGATCGTCGTCAACCAGACCCCGTTCTACGCTGAATCGGGTGGCCAGATGGGGGATGCCGGGATCATCGCCAGCGATGCCGCGCGCGTAACGGTCAGCGATACCCAGAAGAAGGGTGAGGGCCTGTTCGTCCATGTCTCTACCGTTTCCGAGGGTACGCTGAAGGTCGGCGACGCGGTCGTGCTCACCGTGGATCACGCCCGCCGCTCGCGGCTGCGTTCCAACCATTCGGCCACGCACCTGATCCACGAGGCGCTGCGCGAGGTGCTTGGTACCCATGTGGCCCAGAAGGGTTCGCTGGTCGCGCCGGAACGCCTTCGCTTCGACGTCTCGCATCCGAAACCGATGTCGGCGGAGGAGCTCAAGGTCGTCGAGGATATGGCCAATGCCATCGTCGTGCAGAATTCACCGGTGACGACGCGTCTGATGAGCGTCGACGACGCAATCGCCGAAGGTGCGATGGCCCTGTTCGGCGAGAAATACGGCGACGAGGTCCGTGTCGTGTCGATGGGCACGGCGCTTGACGGTCCCAAGGCCGGCAAAGCCTATTCCGTCGAATTGTGCGGTGGCACCCATGTCGGTGCCACCGGCGATATCGGCCTGGTGCGCATTCTCGGCGAAAGCGCCGTAGGCGCCGGCGTGCGTCGAATCGAGGCCCTGACCGGGGAAGCCGCACGGGCCTATCTCGCCGATCAGGACGAGCGGGTGAAGCAACTCGCCTCGACCCTCAAGGTGCAGCCCGGCGATGTCGTTTCGCGCGTCGAGGCGCTGATCGACGAGCGTCGCAAGCTCGAGCGCGAGCTGGCCGACGCCAAGCGCAAACTCGCCATGGGCGGCGGTCAGGCCGGGGCGGACGAGGCCGTTCGCGAGGTCAACGGTATCCGTTTCATCGGCAAGGTGCTGAACGGTGTCGACCCCAAGGACCTGAAGGGCTTGGCCGACGACGGCAAGACGACGCTCGGATCGGGCGTCGTGGCGCTGGTCGGGGTGTCGGAAGACGGCAAGGCAAGCGCCGTCGTTGCGGTGACCGGCGATCTTGTGGCCAGGGTGAGCGCTGTCGAACTGGTGCGCGTCGCTTCGGCCGCTCTCGGCGGCAAGGGCGGCGGTGGTCGTCCGGACATGGCACAGGCCGGCGGCCCGGACGGTACCCAGGCGGACGCGGCGATCGAGGCCGTCGCAGCGGCGCTCGCCGGCTGATCGCCGGCAGCCTGGTTCGCTCGCCGCAGTTTTGCGGCGGCGGGTTGTCGGGCGAAGGTTCTGTTCGATCCTCTGAAGTTTAAGAGGGCGCGGCTTGAGACCGCGCCCTTTTTTGTGTCCATCGACCTTCCGCAGGGTTTTTGCCGCGCTGCGCGACCGTTCGCGAGGGGCGCGCTTTACGGCATGTGGCGGATCCCGGTCCGATCCGTGCGCAGCGTCCCCCTCTGCCGATCCGGCGCATTGCGCAGGGCGGTGGTAAATCCCGATCATCCAGACTTTTCGGCAATCAGGGCGCGCGCTTCCCCCACCGAGGGCAGGTAGACCACATTTGCGCCGTGAACCTCGTGGGTTTCCAGCATGCGGCGCACATCCGGTTCGGCGCCGGTGATGTAGACGCTGACGCCGGCATGTCGGGCCTTGCGCACCGTGCCGGCGATGACATTGGCGGCGGTCGAATCGATGAAATGCAGGCCCGAGCAGTCGAGGACGAAATGGTGGTATTGGTCGGCGATCCGGTCGAGAACCGATCCGACCGTTGCCGCCGCGCCGAAGAAGAAAGCGCCGCCGAGGCGATAGACGACGGTATTCCCATCGATATTGTCGAGCGGCCGTTCCTTGAGTTCGTCCTGGGGCGCGACGGTGACGCTCTTTCCCATGCGGTCGATGAAGAGCAGTGCACCGAGGGTGAAGCCGACGATGATCCCTTCCGTCAGGTCGCGGAAGACGACGAGCAGCATGGTGACGAGCAGTACCACGGCGTCGCCGCGCGAGGTGCGGATGAGGGCGGCGAAGGCCGGTCGCTCGATCATGTTCCATGCGACGATCGCCAGGACGCCGGCAAGTGCGGCCAGGGGAATATAGCTGGCGAGCGGCGCGGCGATCACCATGAACAGCAGCAGGAAAAGCGCGTGCAACATGCCGGCGACCGGGCTCGTCCCGCCGGCGCGGACATTGGTCGCGGTGCGGGCGATCGTGCCGGTCACGCAGAAGCCGCCGAACAGGCCAGAGCCGATATTGGCGATGCCCTGTCCGATCAGTTCGACATTCGAGCGATGGCGCCGGCCGGTCATGCCATCGGCGACGACGGCCGAAAGCAGCGATTCGATGGCGCCGAGGAGGGCGAAGGCGATGGCATCGGGCAGCACCGCCCGGGCGAGGTCGAGCGACAGGGCGGGAATCTGCGGCAAAGGGAGGCTGCGGGGAATGCCGCCGAAGCGGCTGCCGATGGTGGCGATGTCGAGGTGGAGGAACGCGGTCACGGCGGAGGCGAGGCAGACGGCGATCAGCATGCCGGGCCAGGTCGGGCGCAGACGCCGCAGAGCGAGGATCGTGCCGAAGGTGAGTGCGGCGATGGATGCCGCGCCAGGGTCGAAGCTGGGCATCGCGGCGGCAAGCGCCGGCAGTTTTTCAATGAGCGGACCCGGTTCCTTGGCCGGCAGCGTCAGGCCGAGCAATTCGCTGATCTGGCTGGCAAAGATGATGACGGCGATTCCGGCGGTGAAGCCCACGGTCACGGGATAGGGTATGAACTTGACATAGTCGCCGAGCCTGAGGGTGCCTGCCAGAATGAGAAACGCCCCTGACATCATCGTCGCCAGCATCAGGCCATCGATTCCGTGCGTTGCGACCGTTGTGGCCACAAGCACGATGAAGGCCCCGGCCGGTCCGCCGATCTGATGCCGGCTGCCGCCCAGCAGCGACACCAGAAAGCCCCCGACGATGGCCGTGTAAAGCCCGCGGTCCGGCGTGACGCCGGAGGCGATGGCGATGGCCATCGACAGCGGCAGGGCGACGATCGCCACGGTCAAACCGGCAAGGGCGTCTGCCCGAAGTCTCTCCAGGCCGTAGCCTTCACGGAAAACGGCTATGGACTTCGGTATGAATGCGTCGGTCATGCAACCCCCCCCGATGGCACAGGTCCGCCAGCGCAATCATCTAAGCAGACTTGGCTGGTCCATCGCTAGAGGCCCTGCCGGACAGATGCCCATTTTCAGGGCAACGACTGGCCGGCAGTTTCCATTTCCCGCATCGCGGCGTCATCCTTTTCCTTTGCACGGCGGAAGGCGGGTCGGTCGGTCACGCGGGCCAGGTACGCCTCGAAGGCGGGTCGTTTCTCGATCGAGCCGAATTGCAGGCCCCAGCCCACATGGGAGCCGACATAGACGTCGGCGGCGGTAAAGGCGTGGCCGGCGACGAAAGGATTGGTCGAAACGGCGATCTCGAGCGTGTCCATGACATCCTCGAAACTGCCATAGCCGATCATGCGCCGTCGTTCGTCGGGAACTTCGAAGCCGAGGCTGCGATTGCTGACGGCCGCCTCGAGCGGGCCGGCGGCGAAAAACAGCCAGCGGTAATAGTTGCCGCGCTGGGTGTTGGGTGGCGCGAGCTTTGCCTCTGGGAAGGTGTCGGCCAGATAGGCGCAGATTGCCGCGCATTCGGTGACGACGATCTCGCGGTGGCGCACCGCCGGCACCTTGCCCATGGGGTTAACCGCCCGGTAGTCGGGCGACTTCATCGCCGGGCCGAAGGGAACGATCACCGTTTCATACGGCTGACCGGTCTCCTCCACCATCCAGCGGGCGATTCGCCCGCGCGACATGGGATTTGTGTAGAGCGTCAGATCGGCCAAGGCTTCCTCCCTCGTTCGTTCCTGTTATGTTCCATTTATTAACAGTCTTCGACCGGCTTCACAAGATGGCACAAAACAAAAAGGAAAACCCGGCGCGAGGCCGGGTTTCCGTCATTCTGAAGCAATCAACCGAGCCGGATAGCTCAGGCCGCCATGGCCTTCTGCAGGTTCTCGTCGACCTTGTCGAGGAAGGCGGTGGTCGACAGCCACGGCTGGTCGGGACCGATCAGCAGCGCCAGGTCCTTGGTCATGAAGCCTGACTCGACGGTGTCGATGCAGACCTTTTCCAGCGTGGTGGCGAAGCGGGCGAGCTCGGCATTGTCGTCGAGCTTGGCGCGGTGTGCGAGGCCACGGGTCCAGGCGAAGATCGAGGCGATCGAGTTGGTCGAGGTTTCCTGGCCCTTCTGGTGCTGCCGGTAGTGGCGCGTGACGGTACCGTGGGCGGCTTCAGCTTCCACCGTCTTGCCGTCCGGGGTGAGCAGGACCGAGGTCATCAGGCCGAGCGAGCCGAACCCTTGCGCGACCGTGTCGGACTGCACGTCGCCGTCGTAGTTCTTGCAGGCCCAGACATAGCCGCCGGACCACTTCAGCGCCGAGGCGACCATGTCGTCGATCAGGCGGTGTTCGTAGATGATGCCGGCTTCGTCGAACTGAGCCTTGAACTCGTTCTGGTAGACTTCCTCGAAGATGTCCTTGAAGCGGCCGTCATAGGCCTTGAGGATGGTGTTCTTGGTCGACAGGTAGACCGGCCACTTGCGCATCAGGCCGTACATCATGGAGGCACGGGCGAAATCGCGGATCGATTCATCGAGGTTGTACATGGCCATGGCGACGCCGGCGCCGGGGGCCTTGTAGACTTCCTTCTCGATCACTTCGCCGTCTTCGCCGACGAACTTGATGGTCAGCGTGCCCTTGCCGGGGAACTTGAAGTCGGTTGCCTTGTACTGGTCGCCGAAGGCGTGGCGGCCGACGACGATCGGCTTGGTCCAGCCGGGAACCAGGCGCGGAACGTTCTTGCAGATGATCGGCTCGCGGAAGATGACGCCGCCGAGGATGTTGCGGATCGTCCCGTTCGGGCTCTTCCACATTTCCTTGAGGTTGAATTCCTTGACGCGGGCTTCGTCCGGGGTGATCGTCGCGCACTTGATGCCGACGCCGTGCTTCTTGATGGCGTTGGCCGAGTCGATCGTCACCTGGTCATTGGTGGCGTCGCGGTTCTCGACCGAGAGGTCGTAATATTCGATCTGCAGATCAAGATAGGGCAGGATCAGCTTTTCCTTGATGAACTGCCAGATGATGCGGGTCATCTCGTCGCCGTCGAGATCGACGACGGGGTTGGCAACCTTGATCTTTTCCATGAATATCCTCGCAGCTAGGGGGAGGGACGAGGGTCCCTGTTTTCTGTCTGGCAGCGCCTATAGCATTCCGGATCGGGAACGCAAAGCGCCGAGCCGCGTGGTATGGGCTTTTCGTTGATGAAATGACACCAACTTTGGCCGTATTTCAGCCTCCCGCCGGCACTTGTGGCCGGTGTCGCCTTGGTTAGATTGCCAGCAGCATTCCACTCTTTTTCTGGAAGTCCCGCGATGAAATCTCTGGCTGCCGCCCATGTCCTTCTTCTCCTTGCCGCCGGTGTCTGCCAGGCAGCCGATCCGACCGCGCCGGTGCGGGAGGTGATCGACGTGGCGGCCGGCAACTGGGCGGCCGACGGGGCGACGAGCGAGGACGTGTTTGGCGAATCCCGCCTCGCCCGGCTGTTCAGCGCCGACTTCGCCAACACCTATCGCGAAGCGTCCCGGCATCCGGCCTATGATCCGCCCGAAGGGGAAACAACGGGTTCGCCATTCGACTACGATCCAATTGCCGGTGGCCAAGATGGCTGCCCGTTCGAGAACATCCGTATCGAGGACGATGGAGACGGACAGGTGACGGCGCTGTTCAACAACCGCAAATGCTTTGGTGATGGACCTGAATACCAGGAGGACACCGTCTTGATCTTCCACGTCGAAGAGGAGGGCGGGCGCCCGGTGATCGATGACATCTATCCGGTTGTGAACGGCAATTCCGGGGCGTCTATCAAGGACGAATTGAAAACCATCGCAGCCGATAGATAAGTAGCCGTTCCACCATCGAGCCCGACGCATCGCCGCGTCGAGCCCGTCAAGGGACCGGTGAACAATGGCAAGGATCTTTGCCTGGGGCCGATCTCCGGGCGAGAAAAAGGACGGATGGGATCGCAAGTCGGAGCGGGGTTTTGATTTTTCCGGCGCTTTGTGCCAGTTAAGCCGCGAAATTCCACTCGAGGCGGTCATGTCAGGCACCAATTCCGAACGCGAACTTCTGGCCGAGGGGCCGGCGATCATTCTTGTCGAGCCGCAACTCGGAGAGAATATCGGCATGGTGGCGCGTGCAATGGCCAATTTCGGCCTGTCGGAACTGCGGCTCGTCAATCCGCGCGACGGCTGGCCGAGCGAGAAGGCCCGGGCCGCCGCCTCCAAGGCCGACCATGTGATCGACGCAACCCGCGTCTTCGATACGCTGGAGGAGGCTCTGGCCGATCTCAACTTCGTCTATGCCACGACCGCGCGCGAGCGCTACGGCTTCAAGCCCGTGCGCTCGCCGGTGGTGGCGGCTGCGACACTGCGGGCGAAGTTCAAGGCGGGCGAGGCGACCGGCATTATGTTCGGGCGTGAGCGGTGGGGGCTCACCAACGAGGAAGTGGCGCTTGCCGACGAGATCGTCACCTTCCCGGTCAATCCGGCCTTTGCCTCGCTCAACATCGCCCAGGCCGTGCTGCTGATGTCCTATGAATGGATGAAGGGCGGCCTCGAGGATCTGACGGAGACCTCCTTCCAGCCGCTGGAGCAGAAGCCGGCCACCAAGGAACAGCTGTTCGGCATGATCGAATCCGTCGAGGAGGCGCTTGATGCGCGGGGCTATTTCAGGCCGGCCGCGAAGAAGCCTAAGATGATCGACAATCTGCGCGCCGTGCTGACGCGCCGCTCCTATTCGGAGCAGGAGATCAGCATCATGCGCGGCGTTTTCGCCACATTCGACCGATACAGCCGCAAGAGTCCGCGCGGCAAGGCGGGACCTTGGCAGGACCTGGACGGGGTGGACGATGACACAGACGGGGCATGAGCCGAAGCCGGTGCTGGTGTTCGACAGCGGCATCGGCGGGCTGACCGTGCTGCGCGAGGCGCGCGTGCTGATGCCGGAGCGCGGTTTCATCTATGTCGCCGACGATGCCGGCTTTCCCTATGGCGGCTGGGAGGAAGCGCCGCTTCGCCAACGCATCCTCGATCTGTTCGCCGAACTGCTCGCGACCTATGACCCGGAAGCGGTGATCGTCGCCTGCAATACCGCCTTCACCCTGGCCGGCACCGATCTGCGCCACGCCTTTCCCGACATGCGTTTCATCGGCACGGTGCCGGCGATCAAGCCGGCGGCCGAGCGCACGCGGTCGGGGCTCGTCTCGGTGCTCGCCACCCCCGGCACGGTCAAGCGCGCCTATACCCGCGACCTCATCCAGTCCTTTGCCGCCAAGTGCCATGTTCGGCTGGTGGGGTCGGAAAACCTGGCGAGGATGGCCGAGGCCTATATCCGCGGCGAGCCGGTGTCGGACGAGGCGGTCCTGGCCGAGATTGCACCCTGTTTCGTCGAAAAGGACGGCGCGAGGACCGACATCGTCGTGTTGGCCTGCACCCATTATCCCTTCCTCGCCAATGTGTTTCGGCGCCTTGCACCCTGGCCGGTCGACTGGCTCGACCCGGCCGAGGCGATCGCTCGCCAGGCCCGCCGCTTGGTGCCGTTGGTCGAGGGGGCGGAACACCCGCAAGGTTTCGACTTTGCCGTCTTCACCTCCGGTAAACCCGATTTTTCCACCCGTCGTCTGATGCAGGGTTTTGGTCTCGACATCGCAGACGCATCGGTCAAAGCCATGTAGTGCCTCGAAAGCGCCGTCGGTATATTGGAGAACCACCGGCAAACATGGTAGTGGTCTCATTGCGGCCGGGCAGGCCGTCTTTCACAGGAGCCTCGAGCTTATTTTGTTTACGGAAATTCTGATTGTTGCCTTGCTGACCCTTCTCAATGGCGTTCTGGCCATGTCCGAGATGGCGGTCGTTTCCTCGCGCACGGCGCGCCTCAAGGTGCTCTCGGAGCAGGGCAATCGTGGCGCAACGATCGCCCTGCGGCTTGCCGAGGAGCCGGGCCGCTTCCTGTCGACGGTACAGATCGGCATCACGCTGGTCGGCGTCCTGTCGGGTGCCTTTTCCGGGGCGACGCTCGGCGCACGTCTGGCCGGATGGCTGCTACAGCAGGGGCTGTCCGAAAGTCTGGCCAGCGCTCTCGGCGTTGGCTCGGTGGTCGTGATCATCACCTATCTGTCGCTGATCGTCGGTGAACTCGTACCCAAGCAGATCGCCCTGCGCAATCCGGAGGCGGTCGCGGCCAAGGTTGGCGGGCCGATGCTGCTCCTATCGAAGGTGGCGGCACCCCTAGTCTGGTTGCTCGACAATTCCGGACGCACGCTGCTTGCGCTTCTTGGTCAGGGCGGCGCTTCCGCAGGGACGATGACCGATGAGGAAATCAAGTCCGTGCTGGCGGAAGCACAGAGCGCCGGCGTCATCGAGAACGAAGAATCGGCGATGATCTCCGGCGTCATGCGTCTGGCCGACCGTACCGCACGGGGTCTGATGACGCCGCGTCGCGACGTCGAGGTGCTCGACGTCGACGACACGCTCGAGGAAATCCGCGACAAGCTGCGCAGTGCCGCGCATTCGCGCCTGCCGGTGCGGTCGGGCGATTCCGACGAGATCATCGGCGTGCTGTTCTCCAAGCGAATCTATGACGCGATCGCGCTCGGTACCGACTTCGACATTCGCGAGCATCTGAGCGAGGTGCCGATCGTCTCCGACCTGGCCAGCGCCGTCGATATTATTCAGGCGATCCGCAGGACGCCGTTGCATATGGTGCTCGTCTATGACGAATACGGGCATTTCGAAGGGATCATCACCTCCGGCGACATTCTCGAGGCGATCACCGGCGTGTTCCAGGAGGATGAGGACGACGAACCCTCCGTCGTGCGCCGTGAGGACGGTTCCTACCTGGTCGCCGGCTGGACGCCGATCGACGAGTTCGTCGACCGCATCCGCATCCCGGTGGAATCCGATCCGGACTATACGACCGTCGCCGGCTATGTCATCGCCGAGCTGAAACGCATTCCCGATCTCGGCGAGAGCTTCGAGGCAAACGGCTGGCGCTTCGAGGTGATCGACCTTGACGGACGGCGCATCGACAAGCTGCTCGTGTCGCCGGTGGAGGCGCCCTCGATCTGAGGGCCTTGCACCCTGGCGAACACCCAATCCCCTGTGGGTTAACGATTTCGGGGCGCGAAAAACCGCCGCGCCTTTGCTAGGAAAGCCTTTGGTCCGCTGCGGCGGTCCTTTTTCATTCTCCACGCGAGAGAGGTTCGCAATTGCAGGTCGGGATCGATATGGGAACGGTGTCGGGCGGGGAGCCGGCCAAGCTCGATATCGAGGAGCTTCTGGCCACGCGTCTTCTCGTGCAGGGCAATTCCGGCTCCGGCAAATCGCATCTTCTTCGGCGCCTGCTCGAGCAGTCGGCGCAATGGGTTCAGCAGGTCATCATCGACCCTGAGGGCGACTTCGTCACGCTTTCGGACCGGTTCGGCCATCTCGTGGTCGATGGCGAGCGCACGGAAGCCGAACTGGCCGGGATCGCCAACCGTATCCGCCAGCACCGTGTCTCCTGCGTGCTGACGCTGGAAGGGCTCGACATCGAGCAGCAGATGCGTGCCGCAGCGGCCTTCCTCAATGGCATGTTCGATGCCGAGCGCGAATACTGGTTCCCTGTGTTGGTGGTGGTCGACGAAGCGCAGATGTTCGCGCCCTCGGTCGGTGGCGACGTGTCGGAAGACGCCCGCAAGATGTCGCTCGGCGCGATGACCAACCTGATGTGCCGTGGCCGAAAGCGCGGGCTGGCCGGCGTCATCGCCACGCAGCGGCTGGCCAAGCTCGCCAAGAACGTCGCGGCGGAAGCCTCGAACTTCCTGATGGGCCGCACCTTCCTCGACATCGACATGGCTCGCGCCGCCGATCTGCTAGGCATGGATCGTCGCCAGGCGGAAATGTTCCGTGACCTGAAGCGCGGCAATTTCGTCGCCCTCGGTCCGGCTCTGTCGCGCCGGCCGCTGCCGATCGTCATCGGAACGGTCGAAACCTCGGCGCGCTCGTCGAGCCCGAAGCTGATGCCGCTGCCGGATGCGCCGCAGGACGTGGAAGACCTGATCTTCACGCCCGACCCGGAAGAGTTTACCCGGCCGATCGTGCGGCGCGCGCCGCCGGCGCCGCGTCCGACCACTGACATCCTCGCCGAACTGTCGAAGGCCGCGCCGGCCGCAAGTGGCGTCGGAGGATCGGGTGAGGGGCGTCCATCGACGCCGGAAATGTCTGGTGAGGAGCGCGAGGAGCGGCTCGCCCAGGTGCTGGCCGAAATTCTTGCCGACCCGCAGGCCGCCTATCGCACCGATTCGGTTCTCTATCAGGAGTTTCTGGTGCGTGCCCGCATGCGGCGCGTCTCAGGCCCGCCGATGGCCATGGGCGAGTTTCGCCGCCGCGTCGCGATCGCCCGATCCGGCGTCGACGAAGAGACGGCGGCGAGCGAAGGCTGGGCCATGGCGCTCGATCTGTCGCAGCGGGTTTCGGATGACCTGCAAGGCGTGTTCCTGCTGATGGCGAGGGCGGCCATCCGGGGCGAGGCCTGCCCGTCCGACCAGCGAATCGCCAAGGCCTACGGCACCCATTCGGCCCGCCGTGCCCGGCGTCTGCTCGGCTATTTCGAAGAGCACAACCTGATCGTCGTCCATACCGACTTTGCCGGCAAGCGCATCGTCGCCTTTCCGGACCTGCAGGCGGAGACCGCGCCCGGCGATCCAAACGCCACCGACGACTGCGAGGTCCCCTCGGCGGCGGAATAGCGGCCGGGCTAATCGATCAGCGCCAGCGTCTGCGGGTCCGGCTTTCCGTCGTAGTATTTTGCAAGCAGGGTATCGAACACGCTGTCGCCCTGCCTTGAGGCTCGGGCAAACAGCGTCAGGGACGAGCGCAGCTTGAGCACATCGGGGTAGCCGAAGATCTCCTCGGCGTTCCTGCCGTCGATGCCGAGCAGGATCTCGCAACACTCTCTCAGCCGCGTGCCAAGAACCGGGTGGTCGAGATAGGCGCGGGCCTCGGCGAGCGACGCAATGGCGTAGCGGATCGCCATCGGACTGCCGCCGAGGCCCGCAATCTGCGGAAAGACGAACCACATCCAGTGGCTGGCCTTATGTCCGCGGCGTAACTCGGCAAGCACGTTTGCGTACACGGGAGCCTGGGCTTCAACGAAGCGTTCGAGCGCATACGGATCGCCCCTGCGGGCGTCATTGGCGACAGTCTCGGTCATGGCGATCCGATCCTCAGGGTGTGTGGTGATCGACACCATATCCGCCCGGACGGCGGCCGTGAATGCCGTGTCGCGGGATCGCCGGGACTGGTCGGTTGATAACGTAGAGGGCGTGGGGCGGCCGGAGGCCGCCCCGTGCTCCTTATTCCTGCGCGACTTGCTTGGTGACGCTCTTCTCGGCCTTGCGGGTCGCCCAGAGAGAGCCGACAATTCCACTCGCCAGAATGGCGAGGGTCACGCCGAGCGAGACGGCCGGCGGGATCTTGGCGAGCCCCAGCATATCGGCGACGAAGATCTTCGAACCGATGAAGATCAGCACCAGCGCCAGCGCATATTTGAGGTATGCGAAGCGATGGATCAGCGCCGACAGGGCGAAGTAGAGGGCACGAAGGCCGAGGATGGCAAAAATGTTCGACGTGTAGACGATGAACGGATCGGTGGTGATGGCGAAGATCGCCGGGATCGAATCGACGGCGAAGATCACGTCCGCCAATTCAACCATGACCAGCGCCAGGAACAGGGGCGTGACGAAGGTCCGAAGCTTGCCACTCTTGTCGGCCTCGCGGACGAAAAAATGCTCCTCGCGCAAGGTCTCGGTCACGGGCAGGTGCTGGCGCAGATATTTCAGCACCGGATTGGCGGCGACGTCGTAGTCGTGATCGGCGGTCAACAGCATCTTCACGCCTGTGAAGACCAGGAAGGCGGCGAAGAAATAGAGCACCCAGTGGTAGTTCTCGACGATCGAGGCACCTGCGGCGATCATCACGCCGCGCAGCACGATCACACCGAGAATGCCCCACAGCAGGACACGATGCTGGTATTGGCGGGGAATGGAGAAATAGCCGAAGATCATGGCGATGACGAAGATGTTGTCCATCGCCAGGCTTTTCTCGACGACGAAGCCGGTCAGGTATTCGAGTCCTGCTTGCTGGCCGCTCTGGAACCAGATCCAGCCGCCGAAGGCGAGGCCGAGGGACATGTAGAAGGCCGAGAGCATGAAACTCTCGCGAATGCCGATCTCGCGGCTTTCCTTGTGCAGGAGACCGAGATCGAGAGCGAGCAGGGTAATGACAATTGCGATAAAGGTGAGCCACATCCAGGCGGGAGTGCCCAGAAAATCAAACCAAAGAAAATCCATCGAGGGTTTCCTTTGCCGGAACGGTTGGGGATCGCAGCTCCGACATCACGGGAATCCGGCACTCGCGTCAGAGGGGCCCGGTGCTGCGTTTTCCCGAAATGGTCTCTGGATGAATTAGTTCAAGCGCAAGCCGTTGACTTTCGCGTGATCCACCGCTAATGACCCCCCAACGCCGGGCCGGAAAGCCCGGTGTTTCTTTGACATGTCCCGTGGTGTTCTCCATACGCTTTTTGTGAGAAACCTGTCAGAGCTTCCAAAACGAAGTTCAGAGGAGGGCGTGTTTCCTTGATCCGGTTTGGTAACAAACCGGTGTAACCTGTTGTAAAGGAAATGCGATGAGCAAGCGCGCTGCATCCAAGTACAAAATCGATCGCCGCATGGGCGAAAATATCTGGGGCCGTCCGAAGTCCCCGGTCAACCGTCGCGAATACGGCCCGGGCCAGCACGGCCAGCGTCGCAAGGGCAAGCTTTCCGACTTCGGCGTGCAGCTGCGCGCCAAGCAGAAGCTGAAGGGCTACTACGGCGACCTGCGCGAGAAGCAGTTCCGCGCCACCTACGACGAAGCCAACCGTCGCAAGGGTGACACCTCGGAGAACCTGATCGGTCTGCTCGAATCGCGTCTTGACGCGATCGTCTACCGCGCCAAGTTCGTACCGACCGTCTTTGCTGCCCGTCAGTTCGTCAACCACGGCCACGTGACCGTCAACGGCGTCAAGGTCAACATCGGCTCGTACCGCTGCAAGGCCGGCGACGTGATCGAAGTTCGCCAGAAGTCGAAGCAGCTGGTCACCGTTCTCGAATCGGTCCAGCTCGCCGAGCGTGACGTTCCGGACTACATCGAAGTCGACCACAACAAGATGGTTGCCACCTTCGTTCGCGTTCCGGGCCTGTCCGACGTTCCCTATGCTGTCGTCATGGAACCGCAGCTGGTCGTCGAATTCTACTCGCGCTGATCGCTGCGCGACCGGATTGTTGAAAGCCGCCTCTCGGGGCGGCTTTTTCTATTTGCGCTGCAATATTTTGCGGCGATTATGCAAGAACGGCGCTTGGCTGTGAAAGGATGCAGATGGATCTTCAGGCGGTCATCGACGACATCGCATTATCGCTCGCCGAGCGGCGCGGCGAGGGCAAGGTCGCCGATTACATTCCCGAACTTGCCAAGGTCGACCCCAACCAGTTCGGCATCGCCCTGACGACGGTGGACGGACAGGTGTTCACCGCGGGCGATGCGGCAACGCCGTTTTCCATCCAGAGCGTCTCCAAGGTGTTCATGCTGACGCTGGCACTCGGCAAGGCCGGCGAGGGGATATGGAAACGCGTCGGCCGCGAGCCCTCAGGTTCCGCCTTCAATTCGATCGTGCAACTCGAGCAGGAACACGGCATTCCCCGCAACCCCTTCATCAATGCCGGCGCGATCGTCGTCTGCGACCTGGTGCTCGCGGGCCACAAGCCGAAGGAGGCGATCGGCGAGGTGCTGCGCTTCGTGCGCTATCTTGCCGACGACGAGACGATCAGCATCGACAGCGCCGTTGCCAAGTCCGAGACGCAAACAGGCTTCCGTAATCATGCGCTGGCCAATTTCATGCGCTCCTTCGGCAATCTGCACCATGAGGTCGACCATGTGCTCGGCGTCTATTTCCACCAGTGCGCCATCGCCATGACCTGCCGGCAGCTGTCGCGCGCAGGACTGTTCCTCGCCGCCCACGGGCATGATCCGATCAGCGGCTATTCGGTCGTCTCCCCGAAGCGGGCGCGGCGCATCAATGCGCTGATGCTGACCTGCGGCCACTATGACGGATCGGGCGACTTCGCCTTCCATGTCGGCCTGCCGGGCAAGAGCGGCGTCGGCGGCGGCATTCTCGCCATCGCGCCGGGCAAGGCCTCGATCGCCGTCTGGTCGCCGGGCCTCAACAAGGTCGGCAATTCGGCGCTCGGCTCCGTCGCGCTCGAAATGCTGGCGGCGCGCACCGGCTGGTCGGTATTCGGGACTTGATCTTGCCGCGGCAACCGGGCATTGGCAGGGCGCGCGCCCGAAGCGCCCGCGGAGTCTGAAGCCATGACCGTCCCAGCCGCCGAACTGACCGTCGACCTGTCTGCCGAGGACGAGGAATTCGCCGCCGACGCAGCCGGCGTGCATCCGGTTTTCGCCCGCGCGCCGCGCTCGGTCGGCTTCAACAAGCTGCGCAAGCGGCTGATCCGCCAGGTTCGCCAGGCAATCACCGATTTCGACATGATGAAGGGCCAGAAGCGGTGGCTGGTCGGCCTTTCGGGCGGCAAGGACAGCTATGGCCTGCTCGCCATCCTGCTCGACCTGCAATGGCGCGGCCTTTTGCCGGTGGAACTCGTCGCCTGCAATCTTGACCAGGGCCAACCGAACTTCCCCAAGCACGTGCTGCCGGACTATCTGGCCTCGATCGGCGTGAAACACCGCATCGAATATCGCGACACCTATTCGGTGGTGAAGGAAAAGATGCCGACGGGGGCGACTTACTGCTCGCTCTGCTCGCGCCTGCGCCGTGGCAATCTCTACCGGGTGGCGCGGGAGGAGGGCTGTGACGCCCTGGTGCTCGGCCACCACCGCGAGGATATTCTGGAAACCTTCTTCATGAACTTCTTCCACGGCGGCCGGCTCTCGGCCATGCCGGCCAAGCTTTTGAATGACGAAGGTGACCTGATGCTGCTGCGCCCGCTCGCCTATGCGGCCGAGGACGATCTGGCTCGCTTTGCCGCCGCCATGGAGTTCCCCATCATCCCTTGCGATCTCTGCGGTTCGCAGGACGGCCTGCAGCGCAATGCGATGAAGGAGATGCTGGCCGGCATCGAGGCGAAGATGCCGGGCCGCAAGGACGCCATGCTGCGGGCGCTCGGCCATGTCGATGCCTCGCACCTGCTCGATCCAAAACTCTTCGACTTTTCCTCCCTTGTGACAAAGGACGTCTGACCATGGCCGAACTCGACATCGCGGCGCTTGCCAATGCGCTCCAGGAAGCGGCGGCGATGGAGATTCTGCCGCGCTTTCGTAAGCTCGGCGACGGTGACGTGCGGATGAAAACCGAGGCCATCGACCTCGTCACCGAGGCCGACGAGGCCGCGGAGGAACTGATCCGCCAGCGCGTGACGGAGGCCATGCCGGACGCCGTGTTCATCGGCGAGGAGGCGGTCGCTTCAGACCCGGCTTTGCTCGACCGGATCGCCGACGCCGATCTTGCCGTGATCGTCGATCCGATCGACGGGACGTTCAACTATGCGGCCGGATTGCCGCTGTTCGGCGTGATGCTGAGCGTGGTATTCAGAGGCGAGACGGTCGCCGGCATTATCTATGACCCGATGGGCAATGACTGGCTGATCGCCGAAAAGGGCTCGGGCGCCTGGATGTGCGGTGCGGACGGTTCCCAGGTTCAGATGGCGGTCGCACCCGCCGTGCCGCTCGACCAGATGGTCGGCATCGCAGCACTCACCTACATGGACACCGCGGCCAAGCGGCAGATCCTTGCCAATCTCGCCGAAGTCAGGCTGTTCACCAGCTACCGATGCTCGGCGCATGAATACCGCACCTTCGCCGCCGGCCATCTGCATTTCCTGATGTACAAGAAGCTGATGCCCTGGGACCACCTGGCCGGTACGCTGATCTCGCAGGAGGCCGGGGCCCATGTTGCCCGACTCGACGGTTCGCCCTACCTGCCGCACAATTTCGAAGGCGGCCTCCTGCTCGCGCCGGACCCCGAAAGCTGGCAGGAGTTGCGCGACAAGGTGTTCACGCTCTGACAGTGAAATCTCGACGTTAAAAAACCCGCACAGCCTGAGCCGTGCGGGTTTTTTCTTTTCCGAACGCGATTGTCAGGCCGCTCTTGAAGCGATCCGACCCGAGCCGGACGGGCCGTCGAGCCGGAAGCGGGACAAGGCATCGTTCAGCGTCTCGGTTTCGCCGAAGACCGAATGGACGGCCGCCGTCGTTTCCTCGACCATGGCGGCGTTCTGCTGGGTCACCTGGTCCATCTGGTTGACGGCGGTGTTGATCTCCTGCAAGCCGACCGACTGTTCCTGCGACGACGTGACCATGGCACGCACATTCTCGTTGATCGTCAGGACATGATCACCGATCTGCTTCAGAGCTTCGCCGGTGCGGGTGACGAGTGTCACGCCGGACTGGACATGCGCTTCCGAGCGTTCCAGCAGGGTCCTGATTTCCTTCGCCGCGGCGGCCGAGCGTTGGGCGAGTTCGCGCACTTCCTGAGCAACGACGGCAAATCCCTTGCCGGCTTCGCCGGCGCGGGCGGCTTCGACGCCGGCGTTGAGCGCCAGCAGGTTGGTCTGGAAGGCGATGTCGTTGATCACGCCGATGATCTGGCCGACCTGGTTGGACGAGGATTCGATCTCGCCCATGGCGGAGACGGTGTCTTCGACGATCACTGCCGACCGGCCCGCGACAGCGGTCGCCTCGCCGACCATGCGGCTGATTTCTTCGGCGCGGCGGTGGGCTGCCTTGACCGTCGTGGTGATCTGATCGAGGGCGGCGGCGGTTTCCTCGAGCGAGGCTGCCTGTTGCTCGGTGCGGCGCGACAGGTCGTCGGTCGAGCCGCGGATTTCCGATGTGCCCTGCCGGATGTTGTCGGAGCTTTCGGCAATCGTGCCCAGTGCTCCCGCGAGTGTTTCCATCGATCGGTTGAAATCCTGCCGCAGGGTCTCGAGCGCGCCGGAGAACGGAACCTCGATGCGGAAGGAGAGGTCACCCTTCGCCAGGCTGTCCAGCCCGCGGGCCAGGGCGTCCACGGCGATTTGCAGCCGGTGTGCCTGTTCGGCCTTTTCGGCTTCGGTGCGCTCACGTTCCTGCTCGCTGGCCGACCGGTTGTCGGCGGCTTCGTGCTCGAGTTCGATATTGCGCAGGGCCGACTTGCGGAAAACGTCAACCGCATCCGCCATGGAGCCCAGTTCGTCGGCACGACCGGCATAGGGCACCTCGGTGTTGAGGTCGCCGCGGGCCAGGAGACCCATATAGTCGGTCATCCGCGCCAGCGGGCGATAGACCATCGGCTTGCTGATCAGGGCGATGGCACCGGCAATCAGCAGCATGAGGGCAAAGACGCCCGCCGCCGCCCACAAGCCGGTGGAGGCGATTTCATTGTAACGGGCCCGATCGACCGCGACCACGGCGAGACCGATCGTGTTGTTGGAGAAGTCGCGGACCGGGAAGACGACGCCGGCAAGCGCGCCTTCGGATTCCGGCATGGTCTCGAAGGTCGCGCGCTTGCCGAGCAGATCGTCGAGCTTGAAGACCTTCGCCGCGTCCATGCCGTTCGGCAAGGTGGAGCCGATCTGCTCCAGACCCTTCGTGCCGACCGCGAAGATGGCGGCGGGGTGACCGGTGCTCTGGGTGAATTTTTCGACGAAACCGCTGTGCAGGCTGAGGCCGAACTCGACTGAGCCGAGATGATTGCCGTCAAGGGCGATCGGTGCGAGACCGCGAATGCCGATGCCGGCCTCGCCGCCTTCCAGGCCGCTCAGGAGTTTCTTCTCGGAATTGACCTGAACGACCGTAGTGCGGAAGCTCGACAGGTCGTCGCCGAACTGCTCCGGCTTGTGGACGCGCAGGAAGGCGATGGCCGGGGGCAGATGAAACTGGAACTGGCGAACGTCGTAGGTGCCCTTCAGGGCCTTGAAGGCGCCGGCGAATTCACCGGCAAGGGCGTCGCGGTCGCCGGCTGCCATGGCTTGCTTGACGCCCTTTTGTTCGGCGGTGAGCAGAGCCAGCATGGTCGCCGCGCGCTGCGATGCGGTCAGCTCGGATTGAAACTGCATTTCGACGCTTGCGAGCTTGTCCTCCATCGCCTGCGAGACAAAGCGGGTGCTGAGCGTCACCACCGTCCCGGCGACGGCGATCGCTGAAATGAGCGCGCCTCCGAAGAGGAGGGAATTGAACTTGGTGCTAATCTTCAGTTTCAACATAAACGGCTCCGGAAAGGGACGGCCAGCGCGAACGGGCGACGAATGCAGTTCTGGTCCTGGCGCACCGTGCAGATGCAATGTTCGGCGACGCGAACAGTGATCCTGCCCCTGGTGCGGACAGCGATTAAGGGAAGCGGGCGTCATGCCCGAGCGCTGCATGATTCGCTGGAAAAATGGCGACACGGCAGCTCGTGCTAGATTTATGGCACGAGTCGTCTTGAATAACTGTAAATATAGATGAGGAAGCGCGTATCAACGCAAGTGCGTAGCAATGGAAGAGCGTAGCAATACAGGACGGCTTGGCCGGGAAAGACCTTGCGAGCCGCTGCCGGCCCCGTCCGGAACGCTTTCCGGACGGGGCCAATGCCGGGTCGTCAGACGGCGGGGTTCTGCTGGCGGAACAGAACACCACGCTCGCCGATCAGGACGAAGACGAGGCCGATCACCGAGACGATGAAGTATCCGGCGACCATCGGCAGGGCCGTGCCGTCATAGGCCTGCCCGATCGCAGCCCCGATCAGCGAGCCGCCGACGGTTCCCATGAAGCCCAGAACGGACGAGGCCGTGCCGGCGACATGGCCGAGCGGCTCCATGGCGAGCGAGTTGAAGTTCGATCCGATCCAGCCGAACTGGAACATGGCGAGCGAGAAGAACACCATGAACAGCGGGAAGGGCATGGGCTGCGGCCCGAGCACCTGTGCCACCAGCCAGACGAAGTTGATGGCGATGAAGCCGATCAGCGAGGCATGCGACAGGCGACGCATGCCGATTCGTCCGACCAGCCGGGCGTTGACGAAGGACGACAGCGCCATGAACAGCGCCACACCGGCAAAGGCGGCGGCAAACCATGCGCCGAGATCGTAGATCCCGACATAGACCTGCTGGGCGGAGTTGATGAAGCCGAATAGCGCGCCGAAGATGAAGGTGCTGGCGATCGTGTAGCAGAGCGCGATCCGGTTGGTGAGCACGATGCGAAAACCCTGGTAGATCGACGCGGCGGTGAACGGCCGGACGTCATCGGCCGTCAGTGTTTCCGGCAGGCGGACATACATCCACAAGCCGACGACCATGGCCGACACCGCCATGAAGACGAAGATCCAGTGCCAGTGGCCCATGAACATGATGACCTGGCCCGTTCCCGGCGCGATCACCGGGATGACCATGAAGACCATCATGATGAGCGACATGACCTCCGCCATCTGCCGCCCGCCATAGACGTCGCGGACGATGGAGACGGTGATGACGCGGGTGGCGGCCGAGCCGATGCCCTGGATGAAGCGCAACAGGAGCAGGGCGCCGAAGGACGGGACGAGGACCACGGCAAGTGATGAAACGATGTAGATGGCAAGACCGAATAGCATGGGACGACGCCGGCCGAAGCGGTCTGCGATCGGGCCATAAAAGAGCTGTGCGACGCCGAAGCCGATCAGGTAGGCGGAGACGACATATTGGCGGTGGTTCTCGTTGACCACATTGAGTGCACTGCCTATCTGCTGAAGCCCCGGCAGCATGATGTCGATGGCGAGCGCGTTGAGCGACATCAGGAAGGCCATCATGGCGATGAGTTCGACCCGGCCCATGCCCCGCAAATTGGCGGGCGCCGGCTGTAACGATGTAGACATGGCTCAATATCCAAAACAGAGATAAGGCGTTGCTTGGGGCAACGCCTTGAAAAAGTTGATTGAATGACGAAATCCGCTAAAAGGCGGATGACGGGTCAGGCAGCGCCGCGAACGGCGACGCCCTGGTCCTGGAAATGCTTCTGCAATTCGCCGGCCTGGAACATCTCGCGGATGATGTCGCAACCGCCGACGAACTCGCCCTTGATGTAGAGCTGCGGAATGGTCGGCCAGTTGGAATAGTCCTTGATGCCCTGGCGGATCTCGTCGTCGGCGAGCACGTTGATGCCCTTGTAGTCGACGCCGACATAATCGAGAATCTGGACGACCTGGCCGGAAAAGCCACACTGCGGGAACTGCGGCGTGCCCTTCATGAACAGGACCACGTCGTTGCTCTTCACTTCATTGGCGATAAATTCCTGGGCGCTCATGGGATATCCTTTCACATGCGGTTTCAAGGGCCGCTGTCTCAATTCTGCATTCTAAATAGCAAGCAGTCGCCGTCTTTGCCAGAGCGCAAATTCGCATGACTGGCCTGCGCGGCTCAGCGCGTCCGCTGGCGGCTGCGATTGGCCGCCGTGCGCCGGCGACTGACCTGCTTCTTCGCCGGCTTGCGCGTGCGGCTCGTCTTCCTGACGAAACGTCCGGTGGTGGCCGAGCGCGCCTGCCGCTTGCGGCGGCGCGTCGTGCCGCGGCCCGTGGTCTTCTTCAAAATTTCCTTGAGAACACCCTTTACGACGTTGTCGATCACTTCCTTGACGAGATCAGCCATCTGCCGTTTCCCTGGCGCTTCAGTCCGGAATGGAGGTCTGGAGGGCGAGCGCATGCAGTACGCCGCCCATATTGCCCTTCAGGGCGTCATAGACCATCTGGTGCTGCTGCACGCGCGACTTGCCACGAAAGGCCTCCGCCACGACCTCGGCCGCATAATGATCGCCGTCGCCGGCGAGGTCGCGGATGACCACCTTGGCGCCGGGAATACCCGCCTTGATCAGGTCTTCGATGTCACCGGGTTTCATAGCCATGTCTGCTTCTCCTGCGTATGCGAAGCACCGCCTCAGGCGATGCTGCCTTCCATGAAGCGAGGGAACCACGATTCATGCGCCGAGCGCAATTCCTCAATTGCGACGGGACGGGCGTCGCCCAGCACGACATTGTTACCGCCGGTGCGGCCGATCCACGGGCAGAAGACGCCTGCGGCTTCGGCGCGCATCTGGACAGCATCGACATTGTCCTGGGTGACGGTCAGCACGTAACGGCCCTGGTCTTCGCCATAGAAGACGGCGATCGGATCAGCGTCGTTGAGCGCGTTGATGGTGGCGCCGATGCCCGAGGCCATAGCCATTTCGGCGACGGCCAGCGCCAGGCCACCCGACGAGCAGTCGTGGACCGCGGTGGCGAGACCGTCCTCGATCAGGCCGCGGACGAAGTCGCCCACTTTCTTTTCATGGACGAGATCGACATGCGGTGCCGGGCCGTCGGTGCGGCCGTGGATATCGCGCAGGTAGACCGACTGGCCGAGATGGCTGCCCCAACCGGACGGTGCGCCGGCGAGAAGCACGGCTTCGCCCTGGACGGCAAAGCGGATGCGGGCCATCTTGGCCCAGTCCTTCATGAGACCGACGCCGGCAATGGTCGGGGTCGGCAGGATGGCCTGGCCGTTGGTCTCGTTATAGAGCGAGACATTGCCCGAGACGATCGGGAAGTCGAGCGCCTTGCAGGCCTCGCCGATGCCCTTGATGGCGAAAACCAACTGGCCCATGATCTCCGGCTTTTCCGGATTGCCGAAATTGAGGTTGTCGGTGGCCGCCAGCGGCAGGGCGCCGGTCGCGGTGATGTTGCGCCAGCATTCGGCGACAGCCTGCTTGCCGCCCTCGAACGGATCGGCCTCGACATAGCGCGGGGTCACGTCGGAGGAGAAGGCAAGCGCCTTCGTCGGATGGGTGTCGACGCGCACGACACCGGCATCGCCGCCGGGAAGCTGCAGCGAATTGCCCTGGATCAGCGTATCGTACTGCTCGTAGACCCAGCGACGCGAGGAATTGTTCGGAGAACCGACCAGCTGAATGAGCGCATCGGCGATATCGGCCTGCGGAACGTCGTTTTCGGCCAGCGGCGCCGGGGTCTTCGGCTCGACCCAGGGGCGGTCGTATTCCGGCGCCTGGTCGCCGAGATCCTTGATCGGCAGGTTGGCGACTTCCTCGCCCTGGTGGATGATGCGGAAGCGCAGGTCGTCGGTGGTGTGGCCGACGATGGCGAAGTCGAGGCCCCACTTGACGAAGATCGCCTTGGCGACTTCTTCCTTCGAGGGTTCAAGCACCATGAGCATGCGCTCCTGGCTCTCCGACAGCATCATTTCATAGGCCGACATGCGTTCTTCGCGTACCGGCACCTTGTCGAGGTCGAGCTCGATGCCAAGGTCGCCCTTGGCGCCCATTTCCACCGCCGAGCAGGTAAGGCCGGCGGCTCCCATGTCCTGGATGGCGATGACGGCGCCGGTCTGCATCAGTTCGAGGCAGGCTTCCAGCAGGCACTTTTCGGTGAACGGGTCGCCGACCTGAACGGTCGGGCGCTTTTCCTCGATCTGCTCGTCGAATTCTGCCGAAGCCATGGTCGCGCCGCCAACGCCGTCACGGCCGGTCTTGGCGCCGAGATAGACGACCGGCAGGCCGACGCCCTTGGCTTCCGACAGGAAGATGGCGTTCGACTTGGCGAGACCCGCGGCAAAGGCGTTGACCAGGATGTTGCCGTTGTAGCGCGGGTCGAATTCGACCTCGCCACCGACCGTCGGCACGCCGAAGGAGTTGCCATAGCCGCCGACGCCGGCAACGACCCCGGTGACGAGATGGCGAGTCTTCGGATGGTCGGGGGCGCCGAAGCGCAAGGCGTTCATCGCGGCGATCGGACGGGCGCCCATGGTGAAGACGTCACGCAGGATGCCGCCGACGCCGGTCGCAGCGCCCTGGTAGGGTTCGATGTAGGAGGGATGGTTGTGGCTCTCCATCTTGAACACGACGCAATCGCCGTCGTCGATGTCGACCACACCGGCGTTTTCGCCGGGGCCCTGGATGACGCGCGGACCCTTGGTCGGCAGCGTCTTCAGCCATTTCTTCGACGACTTGTAGGAGCAGTGCTCGTTCCACATGGCGGAAAAGATGCCGAGTTCGGTGAAGGTCGGTTCACGACCGATCAGGTCGAGGATCCGCTCGTACTCGTCAGGCTTCAGCCCGTGGGAAGCTACGAGTTCGGGGGTGATCTGGATCGTGTTGGGGATCGTCATCGCTGGTCCTGGATAGCCTGCCGGAAATCGGGGTTTGGGCGCTTCTTAGCGCATGTGGGGCAATGGTGCGACAGGAAAAATGCGGGCGGCACCCGCGCAGTGCCAATCCCTTGCAGTGAGGCCGCGCCGCCCGACCGCCGGTTCGCTCAAGCGATGCTGTCGTAGCCGGCGCTGCCGTTTTCCAGAAGGCGTCGCAGAATGGCGAAACCGGCGCGGACCTCATCGCGCTGTTGCGGCGACGAGAAGCTGATGCGGGCACGATGCAGCACCTTTTCCGAGCGCCCGGCCTTGAACTCGTCCTCATCGTCGATCAGCACGCCTTCGGTGAGGGCCGCATTCTTGAAGGTACCCGACAGCCAGGGCTCGGGAAGCGCCAGCCACAGGAACGGGACGGCGGGGTGGGAAACGAAGTCGAAACCGGAAAGATAGTCCCGCGCCAACGTCTCGCGTGCCGCGATTTCTTCGGCGCAAAGGGTTCGAATGCGAGGGGCGTCGCCCGACAGCACGAGGCGCGCGCAGAGCTCGGCGAGAAGGAAGGGCATGCCGCCGGTCATCATCTTGTGGGCGATGCGTACCCGCTGGGCAAAATGCGGCGGGCAAGCGACCCATCCGCCGCGCACGCCGGCCGCAACCGATTTGGACAGGCCGCCGACCATGAAGGTGCGCTCGGGGGCCAGTTTCGCGAGAGGCGGCAGCGGCTGCGGCGACATGGCGCCGTAAAGGTCATCCTCGATCAGCCAGACGCTGTAGCGGCGGGCGATATCGACGATCGCGATGCGCCGATCGAGGGGCAGAGTGGCCAAGGTCGGGTTCTGCGCCGACGACATGAGGAAGGCGACCTTGGGATGTTGCTGGGCGCAGACGCGTTCGAAATCCTCGGGGATCACCCCGTCACCGTCGCTGTCGACGAGGATGGTGCGGCGTCCGGCAAGGCCTGCGGCGCGGCTCACCTGGGAATAGGTGTGGTGCTCGAACACGACCTTGTCGCCCGGTGACGTCACGGCGGCGATGACCGCCATGATGCCGGCATGGGCGCCGAGCGTGGGAACGATGTCGCGCGGTGACGGCGCCCAGTCGCCCTTGCTCAGCCAGCGGGCGCCGGCGGCGAACCAGTGATCGGGGAAACTGCGCGTGTAGCTGGCGATGTCAGTCGGATGTTCGCGGAGGATCGCCGCGATATGCGTCTGCAGATAGGCCCCTTGGCCGACGTCCGGTGCGGCCGTGCTGTCGAAGCGGATCTTGCCCGGTGGTGGCGTGATCGGCCGGGTGCCGACGAGGGCAGCCGTCACCGGATCGAGATTGGCCTCAGGCGCGACATGATGGGTGTCGCGCACGAAGGTGCCGCGTCCCACCTCGCCGCTGACCAGACCCCTTTCGTGGACCAATGCATAGGCGCGGCTCACCGTGCCAATGGTGATGCCGAGATCATAGGCCAGGTTGCGCTGCGGCGGGAGCTTGGCCCCCGCCGGCAGCGCGCCGCCGGTGATTGCCGTTTCGATCTGGTCGGCGAGCCGCACATAGATCGGGCCATTGCCTTGCTGGAGGTCGGGGAGCCAATTTGTCATCATGACAATGCAATACATTGTCTCCAAAGAACGGTCAATATAAGTCGATTGTATCGAATTAAGCTCCAAAATGGCACCTAATGTGATGGATTCAGCGCGCTACATCAGATCAATTGATACAATGTACCCGGACGGTTTCGTTCGCGAGAGTTTGTTTCGTACCTCCGGCGACCTATTGGCCCCGGCGGAGCGGCCGGCGACATTTCTTGCGCGCCTGTGGCTGAGCCTGCGCCATTGGCGAATGAAACGGGCAGGTCGGCTGGCCCTCCATGAACTGACCGACGATCAGTTGCGCGACATCGGCGTCACCCGCGTGCAGGCCGAGCAGGAAGTGCAGAAGTCGCGGCTATTGATGCTGTGAACGACACCCGATCCATGGCGGAGACCGGCAGTATCGGTCAAAGGGCCAATCGGGAGTTTCTTCAACTGCGGTCAGTGCGAAGGGCCGTCAGAACTTGTAGGCGAGCGAAAGACCGGCATGACTGATGCCGTCATTCGGGTCGCAAAGGTCGGCATTGGAGGAGTGGTCGATGGATGCGACGATGTCGAGCTTTTCGTTCAGGCGAAAGCCGGCCGCGGCATATTCACGGAACATCAGGCTGCAGCCAAGCTTCGGGCCGCTGGATCCGTCATCTTCATTGTCGCCATTGTGGACCGTACCACCGAAGCCGAGGTCGATATAGAAGCGATCGGTGACGTCGACGGTCCAGTTGAGGCCGGCGAAAACCTGGCTGGCCTCACCCGCTGTGCTGATCGTCGCGCCGGCATGGATCCGCGGACGCAGGATCGTGTCCTGCCAGGTGGCGGCATTTGCCGAATCCAGCGGATCGAAGTAAAGGGCGACGGTCGGGAAGAAGCCCGGCTCAAACGTGCTGCGGGCCTGGACGGAGCCCAAGACGCCGGCGCGGACTTCCTTGATCGACCAGTCGGCCGCAACTGCACTTTGGGGGAGCAAGGTGCCAGCGGCCAGCAAAGTCAGAAGCACGGTTCGGCTCAGGCAGGCGGTCTTGCTCGGCATCATGTCCACGCACTCGGATTCGGGTGAAATCGTGGCAAACGCTAGCACACGATTTTGTGAACCGCGATGGCCAATATGTCACGCATGGCCGGTATTTTCGTCGTAGAAGCCCGTTCAGCAGCCCTTTGCCCCGCCCGACCATCGACGGACATCGGCGGCGATGCGCGGCGCGACCGGCTCGTTCATCATCGGGCCGAATGCGTCCAGCCGCGCAGGCCTGCCTTCGGCTTGGACGACGAGCAGGGGGCGGATGTCGCTCGAGCCCTTGCGCACGAGAAGAATGCGCGGCTTGCCGGAAAAGGAGTTGAGCTCGGGCGCCATGGAATAGGCCCCGAAGGCCGGATCACCGGACTTGATCCAGCAGTTGTTCGCGCCGACGGCCACGCGCTCCATCACGTCGAGCGCCGATTGGCCCTGGGCCGGCGGCGTCTTCGGCTCGGACTGGCAGGAGGCGAGGGCCAGCAAGGGCAGGGCAAGAATGCAGAGGGCAGGGCGCATGCGGGGTGCTTTCCGGTTAAGAGCCGGGCCTTCTATCATCGGTCTGGTTAAGCGGCGATTACGTCGAGGGCGGAGGCGAAGATGCCGCGCCCGTCATTGCCGCCATGGGCCGCCTCGATCAGGTTTTCCGGATGGGGCATCATGCCGAGCACATTGCCCTTGTCGTTGATCACGCCGGCGATATCGTTGATCGAGCCGTTCGGATTGGTGCCCTCGGCGTAGCGGAAGACCACCTGGCCATTGCCTTCGATCGTCTTCAGCGTCTCGGCGTCGGCGAAATAATTGCCGTCATGGTGGGCGACCGGGCAGCGGATGATCTGGCCCTTGGCATAGGCGCGGGTGAAATCGGTCTCGGCGTTGACGACCTCGAGCTTGATCTCCCTGCAGACGAACTTCAGCGAGGCGTTGCGCATCAGGGCGCCGGGCAGGAGGCCCGCCTCGAGCAGGATCTGGAAGCCGTTGCAGACGCCGAGCACCTTGACGCCGCGTTCTGCGGCAGCCTTGACGGCCTGCATGACCGGCATCCGCGCGGCAATCGCCCCACAACGCAGGTAGTCGCCGTAGGAGAAGCCGCCCGGAATGACGATCAGGTCGACGTCCGGAAGGCTCGTCTCGGTCTGCCAGATGGTGACCGGTGCATGGCCCGAAATCTTCGTCAGCGCAGCGATCATGTCGCGGTCGCGGTTGAGGCCAGGAAGTTGCAGAACGGCGGATTTCATGGGTGGGACTCAAACCTTGCTTGTGCTTCCTGGAGCTCCCGCAGCTCCAGGCGATTTTCGATGCGATCGAGGCGGTGTTCGTGACGGGCCAAAACGCTATAGACGTTGTGGATTTCCTGCTGCATGGAGATCATCGTGCCGCGCACAGCGTTGAGCTCAGCCTTGATTTCGTTCTGCCCCTCTTTCAGGGTGGAAACATCGCTGTGCATCCGCTTCAAAAGCTCATACATGAGCTCGTTCGTCACTTCAGCCATCCCATCGCTCCTTCAACCTTCAGGCGATGGCGATAGTATAGTTCTCGATCACCGTGTTGGCGAGGAGCTTCTCGCACATGGCTTTCAGATCGGCCTCGGCCTTGGCCTTGTCCGAACCTTCCAGTTCGAGATCGAATACCTTGCCCTGGCGGACATGGCCGACGCCTTCGAAACCGAGTGCGCCGAGCGCGCCCTCGATCGCCTTGCCCTGGGGATCGAGAACGCCGTTCTTGAGGGTTACTGTCACGCGTGCCTTGATCACTCTTAAAGTCTCCCTGGGCTTGTTACTTTACCAGCACGGGGCCGGTGCCGCGCAGCGGCTCGTTTTCGTTGATGATGCCGAGGCGCTTGGCCACTTCCTGATAGGCTTCGAGCAGGCCGCCGAGATCCTGGCGGAACCGGTCCTTGTCGAGTTTTTCATGCGTCTCGATGTCCCACAGCCGGCAGCTGTCCGGCGAAATTTCGTCGGCGAGGATGATGCGCATCATGTCGCCTTCATAGAGGCGGCCGCATTCGATCTTGAAGTCGACGAGCTGGATGCCGATGCCGAGGAAGAGGCCCGACAGGAAGTCGTTGACGCGGATCGCGAGCGCCATGATGTCGTCGAGCTCGGCCGGATTGGCCCAGCCGAAGGCGGTGATGTGCTCTTCCGAGACCATGGGGTCGGCCAGCGCATCGGATTTGTAGTAGAACTCGATGATCGAGCGCGGCAGGACGATGCCTTCGTCGATGCCGAGACGCTTGGCAAGCGAGCCGGCGGCGACGTTGCGCACGACGATCTCCAGCGGGATCATCTCGACTTCCTTGATCAACTGCTCGCGCATGTTCATGCGGCGGATGAAGTGGGTCGGGATGCCGATCTTGTTCAGGTGCGTGAAGAGATATTCGGAAATGCGGTTGTTGAGAACGCCCTTTCCGTCGATGACTTCGTGCTTCTTCTTGTTGAATGCGGTTGCATCGTCCTTGAAGAACTGGATCAGCGTGCCGGGCTCCGGACCCTCGTACAGGATCTTGGCCTTGCCTTCGTATACACGGCGGCGACGGTTCATGACTGGTTTTTCTCTGTTGTTGGCGCCACGCATCGGGGCGCAAGTGGATCGTTGAAGCGGTCCCTTAGCGGAAAAGCCGGGTTTTCACAATGCAACAGTTGTCGCCCTGACCGAATTCGTCGAAAGCAAGGCTTCGCTTGGAGATTCGACCAAGTTTGCATTGCACTTTGTACCGCCTTTTGATTAATGGGTGAACGGAAACCGCACGGTGGCGGGATAATTTGGGAGACGCAGATGAGCGGCATGAGTGATCGCGAAAAGGCATTTGAAAACAAGTTCGCGCACGATCAGGAGCTCCGTTTCAAGGCCGAGGCGCGGCGCAACAAGCTGCTGGGCCTCTGGGCCGGTGGCCTGCTCGGCAAGGCCGATCTCGATGCCTATGCGAGGGAAGTGGTCGCTTCCGATTTCGAGGAAGCCGGCGACGCCGATGTGCTTCGCAAGGTGAGCGGCGACCTCAAGGACGGCGGCGTTGCGATCACCGACGAGGAAATCCGGGCCAAGATGCAGGAATTCCTCGCCCAGGCGGTGGAGCAGATCCAGGGCGAGTAATCGTCCGCGAGCTTTTGCCCTATGCCGGGCGCCTTTTGCGCCCGGCCGTTCCGGTTGGTGCCTGCCGCACCATTTTCGGCGTTTAATCAAATCGGGCTCCTTGCCAAGCCCGATGGGCATCGGCCAGGCCGTAGCCTCGCAGGACATCGCAGGCGTAGCCCGCGCCGTGGCTGATATGATCCCCCTTTTTACATATGGTTGATGCCGACCGACCGTTCTCGATGCGCGATCACCGAAAACGTCGCGCGAGAAGCTGTGCGCCGGTTGGATCAGAGGCGGTTGAGGAACTGGGCGAAGACCATCGTGCCTTCCGGCCAGGGGCCGTGGCCGGATTCGGCATTGATGTGCCCGGATTCCCCGGCATCGACCAGCAGCGAGCCCCAGGCATTGGCAATATCGTCGGCGTGTTCGAAGCTGCCGAAGGGATCGTTGCGGCTGGCGACGGTGAGCGACGGGAAGGGTAGCGGTTCGCGCGGGTAGGGACCGAAGGTCATCAGGTGCTTTGGCCGGATCGCCGGATTGGCGACGTCCGGCGGAGCGACCAGGAAGGCGCCTGCGACCTTGTCGGCGATCTGCGGCACCGCATGGATCAGGGTCGGCACACCGAGCGAATGGGCGACGAGCACCACGGGCCGGGTCGATGCATTCACCTCTTCGATCAGGCGGGCAACCCAGTCTTCGCGCACCGGTTTCGACCATTCGGCCTGTTCGACGCGGCGCGCGGTCGATAGCCGCGACTGCCAGCGCGTCTGCCAGTGATCGGGGCCGGAATTGGTGTATCCCGGAATGATGAGAATGTCGGCGTCGGATGCTTTCATGTCGCCTTATCTGCTGTCGACAGCGCTTTGCGTCAAGGGCGCGGTTGCCTCCATCATGCGAATTTGTCTCTAGGTCGCCGCGATCAGTGCGACGGTCAGGACGCTGGCGAAGACGGTGGCCATCAAGGCGATGAAGCGATGGCGGATGCTGGCGCAGACGGCGTCGTTGCCGGCGTCGAAATCGAAACGCTCCATGACGATCCGCTCGATGGGGATCCCGGCTTGAAGCAGGATCGCCACGGCGCTCTCCATCATCGGCGGCGGACCGCAGACGAAGGCGGTGGTCTCGGCGGGCGCAAGCCCTCGCAGCAGTCGCGATACATGCTCGCGGCGACAGGTACCGGATTCACAGTCGTCACCGCCATCGGTGTCGGCCAGATAGATCGCTTCGAAGTCCAGCCCTTCCATCAGGGGCAAAATCTCGCCGCGTGCGATGTGATCCGCTCGGCTCCGCGCGGCGGCGATCAGACGGATAGGCCTCCTGTCGCGCGCATGGGAAAGCTCTCCAAGCAGGCTCATCACCGGCGCGATGCCGATGCCGCCGGCCAGCAGCAGCAGAGGTCCGGGTCCGGTTTCGTCGAGCGTGAAGCTGCCATGCGGCCCGTCGACGCCGACCGGCGTTCCTGGGGCAAGGCGAGGCACCGCTGCGGTCATGTCGCCGGCATTGCGGATGAGGAAGCGCAGGCGCGGCAGATCGGACGGGGCCGACGCGATGGAGAATGGATTGTCGGTAACGGTATGGCGCCGGCCAATGGTCAGCCAGGCGAACTGGCCGGCCGCGAAAGTGAAACGCTCAGGGCGCTTCGTCGTCAACACCAGTTCGGCCACCGTCGGGCTCAGCGCCCGGGCGGATTCGACCTTGAAGCCTGGGCGGAAGGCATGGATTGGTCGCAGGACATAGACCACGAGGAGCGATGAAAACGCCAGCAGAGCGACCAATAGGATGGCGGTTGCGCCGAACGGATCGGCCATGAACCGCGCATGGGTGAAGGCGTGTTGCAGGGACAGTGCGACGAGAGCCACGGCCAGCAGACCGTGGCCGATCCGCCAGGCTTGGTAGGGAATGATCCGCCCGCGCAGGTGTTTGCCGGTGATGACGAGAATAACGGCCAGCCCGGCGGCGACAATGCCGGTTCTCAGATCTGGCGTCGTCATGTAGGCGACAAGCCTCTGCCACATGACGTCAAGGCTGCCGTCCCGGCCGCGAAAGAGGAAGAAGACGACGTGCAAGACGATCATCCACAGCGCGCCCTTTGCCGCCAAGCGGTGAAAGCCCATGGTGCGGTCGAGGCCGATCCGACCGGAGATCAGCTCGAAACGGCCGGATGTGGCAAACTGCATCATGAACATCGCCAGCGCAGCGACGCCGGTGGCGCGCGCAAGAACGGGGTACACCGTCGGCGAATTGAGGCCGCCGCTGAGAGATGCCAGCAGAACAGGGCCGGCCGTCAGGATCAGGTAGAGGACTGCGAGCGATCGGGCTGAGAAGGCCCATGGTCGCTGCTTGGCCGATTGTGCCATGATTTCCCCTGTTCCACCCGGTGCTGCGCATCGATCGTGCATATAAGATCTTCGATATGTCGCCGATAGTTGCCGGTGAAGCCGCGCCAAGTCAACGTGACACGTTGTGCCGGTCGCCGGGAACCATAGCAGCGGATGGACGTTACCCTGCACCTTGCCCAGGGAGTGAGCGATGGCCGATCGCGTGAATATCTTTTCCCGTTTTGCCTCAGCCGTGTCGGAATGGTCCGGCCGTCCGGCCATCTTTTTCGCCGCGCTCGGCGCGCTGATCCTCTGGGGGCTGACGGGGCCTTATTACGGTTACTCGAGCACGTGGCAGACGCTCGCCAGCACCGGCGCCACGCTCATTACCTTCCTGATGGTGTTCATCCTGCAAAATGCGCAGATGCGCGACACCCGCGCCATCCAGACCAAGCTCGACGAACTGATCCTGACGAGCCAGGGCGCCGAAAACCATTTCATCGGCATCGAAAGCCTCGACGAGAACGAGCTGAAGAAGCTCAACCGGCTATTGGCGAAAGCGGCCGCGGCGGACGGCGATGCGCGCGGCGAGCGGCTCGAGGAGGTCGAGCGCCATGTCGAGGAGGCGATGGAGCAAGAGGGCGCCGAGGAGAAGAGGGAAAAGGCCGCCGAGTCGGCCGAAGCCTAGGAGATTTCTCTTCGAATGCGGTACCAGAAGAAGCCGACCGGCATGCACGTGCATGCCGGTCGCGAGCTTGAGGATCAGCCGAAGACGCGCTTGAAGATCGTGTCGACGTGCTTGGTGTGGTAGCCGAGGTCGAATTTTTCCCGGATCTCTTCCTCCGAAAGCGCGGTGCGCACTTCCGGGTCAGCGAGCAGTTCTTCGAGGAAGTCGGCACCCTTTTCCCAGACCTTCATGGCGTTGCGCTGCACGAGGCGGTAGCTGTCCTCGCGGGAAACGCCGGCCTGGGTGAGCGCCAGGAGGACGCGCTGGCTCATCACCAGCCCCTTGAACTTGTTCATGTTCTTCAACATGTTCTCAGGATAGATCACCAGCTTCTCGATGACGCCGGCGAGCCGGTTCAGGGCGAAGTCGAGTGTGATCGTCGTATCCGGGCCGATGGCGCGCTCGACGCTCGAATGGCTGATGTCGCGCTCGTGCCAGAGCGCCACATTCTCCATGGCCGGAACTACCGACATGCGCACAAGGCGGGCAAGGCCGGTCAGGTTTTCGGTTAGCACCGGGTTGCGCTTGTGCGGCATCGCCGACGAACCCTTCTGGCCCGGCGAGAAGAATTCTTCCGCTTCCAGCACCTCGGTGCGCTGCATGTGGCGGATCTCGATCGCGACATTCTCGATCGACGAGGCAATGACGCCGAGGGTGGCGAAGAACATGGCGTGGCGGTCGCGCGGGATGACCTGGGTCGAGACCGGCTCGGGCACGAGGCCGAGCTTTTCGCAGACATGCTCCTCGACGCTGGGGTCGATATTGGCAAAGGTGCCGACGGCGCCGGAGATGGCACCGGTGGCGATCTCGGCGCGGGCGGCGACCAGGCGGGCGCGGTTGCGGCTCATCTCGGCGTAGAAGCGGGCAAAGGTCAGGCCCATGGTCGTCGGCTCGGCATGGATGCCGTGGCTGCGGCCGATGCGGACCGTGTCCTTGTGTTCGAAGGCGCGGGTCTTGAGCGCCGTCAGAACCCGGTCCATGTCCGCCAGCAGCAGGTCGGCGGCGCGCACCAGCTGGATGTTGAGCGTGGTGTCGAGCACGTCGGACGAGGTCATGCCCTGGTGGACGAAGCGACTATCCGGGCCGATGAATTCGGCGAGATGGGTGAGGAAGGCGATCACGTCGTGCTTGGTGACGGCCTCGATCTCGTCGATCCGATCGACGTCGAACTTCGCCGCGCCGCCCTTTTCCCAGATGGTCCGGGCGGATTCCTTCGGGATGACGCCGAGTTCGGCAAGCGCATCGCAAGCATGCGCCTCGATCTCGAACCAGATGCGGAACTTGGTTTCGGGAGACCAGATGGCGACCATTTCAGGCCGGGAATAACGCGGGATCATCGGACGTTCTCACTTTACGGCTGGAGTTGGCGTCGCTTTAGCAAAGACGGGCGGCAATCTCAACGGCTGCGGCGCGCATGGAGGATGCTGGCCGCGATCAACAGGATCAGGCCGAAGGGCAGGTAGTGGCGAATGCCGAGTACGGCAAATTGATAGACGGCGGAGGCGGAAGTAAAGGCGAACTGGAACAGCCAGATCCGGGTGCCGAACGGTTCGTGCCATTGGGCATAGAAGTGCCGGTATTGCAAAGCGAACAGCAGCGCGGTGAAGGCGGCGGTGCTGCCGGCGAGGAAGAGAAAGGCGGCGGCGAAGCGCGTCTCTTGCGTCCGTGAATGGCTGGCGAAGCGTATCAGCGGCAGGGCGGCGATCCAACCCAGTGCGGCGCCGGTGAAATAGAGGCCGAGCACGATCGTCTTGTGGCTCGCCGGTAGCCGGTGCAACCCGTAGGCGGAGAAGGTGACCGACAGGGCGATGAGGAAGCCCCAGAGCAGTGCGCCGATCAGCCATTCGGCAATAGGCGGCCGGCTTGCGGCGAGGCGGGCGCGAAATCCGGAGGCGGCTCGGGGGCCGGGCGGAAGCGGCGTCACGGACGGACCGGCACGGCGATCCAGCGGCCGTCATTGCCCTCGAAGCCGAGGCTCAGCACATTGACCAGCGCCATGTGCACGATCGCTTCCCCGAGCGGCGAATAGGTCACGGCACCGCCGAGGCGATAGCCGACGGTGCAGCCGCGACTGGCCGGCACACTCTTGTCCTCGTAGACCAGCTCGTCCGCCGGTGTGCCGTCCTTCTCCGTCATCTTCAAACGGAAGGCGATCAGCGCATCCACCATGTCGATGCAATGGCCGGTCGGGGTGGCGAAGAAGGTTTCGAGCTTGAGCGCATAGGGTTTGCCGAAGATCGGGTCGGCCGGGTATTCCAGATAGCGCAGTTCGTGTTTCTCCACGCCCACCTCGCTCACCGGATTGAAGGCGACAAGACTGCCGGGATTGTCGCCGAGCTCGTATCTGGCGATCAGCGGCTGTGCCTTGTCCATCGCCGCACGGCGCGCATCGGACAGGCCGGCATTCTCGTCGTCGAGACGAATGCGGATCGGCGTGCCCGGGAGATAGGCGTCCTTGACCGTGTCGATCACATAGATGTTGGAATAGGGAAAGCCGGAACCATCCTGGATCCCGTATTCCTCGAAGGCGTAGACACTGCCGTCATCGGAAAAGCCGATCGACTGAAGCGCTGCGATATCTCCGGCAACGGCCGGGGCGGCGGTCAATATGATTGCCGCTTTTGCCACCAGCCATGTCCGGAATATTGTCACCGACGACCCTCGAGCGCTGCCTTTTTCAAAGTGTCGACGGTTTTGCGGTAGTCGTCAACGCCTTCGCCCTTGTAGACGGCCGACCCGGCGACCAGCACATTGGCGCCAGCGGCGGTGACGAGCGGGGCCGTCTCGGCGGTGACGCCGCCGTCGACCTCCAGGTCGATCGGGCGGTTGCCGATCAGCATGTTGGCCTGGGCGAGCTTGGCGGTCGCCTGGGGGATGAATTTCTGGCCGCCGAAGCCCGGGTTGACGCTCATGATGAGGATCAGGTCGAGATCGTCGAGGACGTTTTCCAGAACCGAGACGGGCGTTGCCGGATTGAGCGAGACGCCGGCCTTCTTGCCGAGCGAGCGGATCTTCTGCAGCGAGCGGTGCAGGTGCGGGCCGGCCTCGGCATGCACGGTGATCACGTCGCAGCCGGCATCGGCGAAGGCCTCGAGGAAGGGATCGGCCGGCGAAATCATCAGGTGGCAGTCGAACACGGCCTTAGTATAGGGGCGCAGCGCCTTGATGACTGCCGGGCCATAGGAAATGTTCGGCACGAAATGGCCGTCCATGACGTCAAGGTGGATCCAGTCGGCGCCGGCTTCGACGACGTCGGCCACTTCCTGGCCGAGCTTGGCAAAATTGGCGGCAAGGATCGAAGGGGCGATCAGCAGGGGGCGGGTCATGGGGCGTAAACTCCGGATCGTGAGCGGTTCAGGCGCGTTTGGCTGCCCATAGCACCGGGACGGAGGCCCGGCAACACTGCGAAGGTCTGGCCTTTAGACGCGGCGGCTTGACCCGACGCGGCGATCCGGTCACTTCTGTCGGACTTTCGAGCGAGGAGGTCCAGATGGGACGGCATGCGATCATCACCGGCGGCAGCAGCGGCATCGGCCGCCATCTCGTCTCGGCCTTCGTCGAGGCCGGCTATGATGTCGCCTTCACCCATTTTGGCGACCATGGCGCGGCGGAAGAGGTTGTGGCGGAGATCGGCACGGCGGGGCGTGTCCGGGGCTTCTCCTCCGATGTCGGCGATGGGGAGGCCGTTTCCCTTTTGATGGACGAGGCTTCCGCCTGGTTCGGCGACGCGCCCGATGTTCTCGTCAACAATGCCGGCATCCAGACCTGGTCGCCGTTGCTCGATCTGTCCGAGGAAAGCTGGGATGCCGTCATTCGCACCAACCTCAAGGGCTGTTTTCTCAATACGCGCGAGGCCGGCAGACGCATGGCCAAGGCTGGCAAGGGCGGGGCGATCATCAATATCGGCTCGGGCTGCAACAAGCTCGCCTTTCCGGGACTGGTCGACTACACCGCGTCGAAGGGCGGCATCGAGCAGTTCACCAAGGTGTCGGCCGTGGAACTTGGACCGCATGGCATCCGCGTGAACTGCGTCGCGCCGGGCGCGATCGAGACGGAGCGGACACGGGCGGAAGCGCCGGACTATGCCGAGACCTGGGGTCGCGTCACGCCGCTTCGCCGGGTCGGGACGCCGGCCGATATTGCCGGCCCCGTCCTCTTTCTCGCAAGTGCTGAGGCGGCTTTTGTCACCGGCCAGACGCTGTGGGTCGATGGCGGGGTCTTCAGCCAGGCCTTCTGGCCTTATCAATCCTAGTTCCGAAGAACGGCGATCCCGTCTATTGCGCTGGGGCGGAAGGTTCGACAAACCGTCCACCGCGCCATTCCATCAGGCGATAGGGGTTTTCGCTTAGTTCGTGGTTTTCGTCGAAGGCGATCGGACCGATCACGGTGTCGACATGCGTTTCGCCGATCGCCTGTGCCAGCGGCATGCCAAGGGCCGCTGCCGCGCCGGCCGCCTGCGACACCACCGTGACGGCTGCATAAGCCGGCAGAACATAGCCCTCGGGCTCCACGCCGGCCGCCTTTAATTCAGCAGCCGCCTCTTTGGCGGCAGGCTGATCCTGCTCATCGGGCAGGATCACCGCTCGCACGCCGTCGGCCAGCGGGACCGGCCGGTCCGCGGCATTCAGGCTTTCGCCACCCAGCAGCGTCAGCGTGATGTTCTCGGCCGCCGCGTCCCGGGCGATGATGGCCGCGTCATTGCGGTCACCGCCCACGAAGACATGTGTCGCGCCTGCCTTTTTCAACCGTCGAACCAGCGCCACCTGTTGTTCCTGGCCGGGCCGGAAGGTGTCGGTAAAGACGGGTTTCAGGCCGCGCTCCTCCAGGCTGTTGCGCAGCGTCTCGGCGAGCTCGCGGCCGTGGATCGTGCCGTCCTCGATCAGCGCAAAGGCGTCGCCGGACCAGTCTCGCAGGATGACTTCGGCGAGTTTTTGCGCCTCGTCCTCGGTTGCGGGCGCCATGCGGTAAAACGGCCAGCCATTCTGTATCGCATCCTCCCGCACGCCTTTCCATCGAACGGAGAGGCTGAGCGCCGGTATGCCGGCCTCGGACAGGACCACAAGTCCGCCATCGAGGGATTCGGAGCAGAGGAAACCGACGGCTGCCTTGGCACCCGATTCGCGGATCTCGCGGGCAAGGGCGGGGCCGCTGCCGGGCTCGCAGGTTTCGTCGATGACCGCAAGCTCCAGCCCCTGCCGTCGCGCCGCGAAGGTCGCGCCCTCGCGCATCTGCGTGCCCAGAATGGCGAAAGGGCCGGTCTGCGGCGCAACAAGCGCGATCTTCGGCCCCTCGGCCAGGGCCGAAGGGGCCGGGGACAGGCCGACGAGGACGGACAGCAGCATTCGGCGGAGCATTCGGAGGGGTTTTCCTGTTCTTTGGACCGTTGCACGGCATCCTATCCGCACGATAGCGGCCACCGCAACGCCAATCGGCGGCAAGGCTCAGGACGAAAAAACCGCTTCGTTGTGGAAAACGTAAACCTTGGCGGCCATATAGTCATGCATCATGCCACCAAGGCCCGAAGCGTCCCGGAGAAGAGATTGTTGAACTCGCAGCAGATGGACCCCGTCGTCTACCGGGAAGCGATGAGCCGCTATGCCGGCCATGTGCAGATCGTCACGACCGAGTACGAGGGCGTCAGACGCGGCGTCACCATTACGGCGGCCTGCTCGGTGTCCGATCGTCCGCCGAGCCTGCTCGTATGCCTCAACAACGGTAACCCGAACAACGCAGTCTTCTTTGAAAGCGGCTATTTTGCCCTCAATACGCTGGCCGCCCATCATCAGCCGCTCGCCAATGCCTTTGCCGGCTTCGGTGGACTGGCGCCCGACGACCGGTTCGCGCTGGCCGAATGGCAGACGCTGGTCACCGGCGCGCCGGTGCTTGCCGATTCGATCGTTTCCTTCGACTGCCGGGTCACCGACAGCAAGGTGACGGCGACCCACACCGTGCTGTTCGGCGAGGTCAAGGCGGTGCATTTCGGCCCGATCGACGCCTCGCTCATCTATCTGGACCGCGGCTATCGCAGCCTGTAAGCTTTCCCTCAATCAAAGGGGAGGAAGCATGGCGGAAACGTCAAGAACTGGTCTGCCGGGATCGATCGACGCCGTCATCGAACTCCTGTCTGCAAACGATTATCTGGCGGGACGTCCGCTGGCGACCGTGCTCTTTCTCGCGCTTCGCATGCAACGGCCGCTGTTTCTCGAAGGGGAGGCCGGGGTCGGCAAGACGGAGGTCGCGAAGGTGCTGGCCAAGGCGCTCGACCGCCCGCTGATCCGCCTGCAATGCTATGAAGGCCTCGACGTCGCGTCCGCCGTCTACGAGTGGAACTATCCGGCGCAGATGCTGGAGATCCGCCTGGCCGAAGCCACCGGCATCTCCGACCGCGACCGGCTGGAACATGATCTGTTTTCCGAGCGCCACCTGATCCGCCGCCCGGTCTTGCAGGCGCTGCAATGCGAGCCGGGCCGCGCGCCGGTCTTCCTGATCGACGAACTCGACCGCACCGACGAAGCCTTCGAGGCTTTCCTCTTGGAAGTGTTGTCCGACTTCCAGGTGAGCATTCCCGAATTCGGGACGGTCAAGGCGACGGAGCCGCCGATCGTCATCGTCACCAGCAACCGCACCCGCGAGGTGCACGATGCATTGAAGCGCCGCTGTCTCTACCACTGGGTCGACTATCCCAAGGCGGCCGAGGAACTGGCGATCATCCGGCGCAAGGTGCCGGGCTGCAATGAGCAGTTGTCGCGCCAGATCGTCGCCTATGTGCAGAAGATCCGCACCATCGACCTGTTCAAGAACCCCGGCATTGCCGAGACCATCGACTGGGCGACCGCGCTCACCGAACTCGACCGGCTGGCGCTCGATCCGGAAACCATTGCCGATACGCTCGGCACGCTCCTGAAATACCAGGAGGACATTGCCCGGATCCAGGGCGGCGAGGGCCACAAGGTGCTCTCCGAGGTCAAGGCCGAACTGCTGGCGGCGGGCTAGGCCATGCAGACGCCGGGAACCGGGGAAGGCATTGTCGTCGTGACGCCGCCGATCGGCGACGGGCGGCTCGCCGACAACATCGTCTATTTCGCCCGCGTCCTGCGCCGCGCCGGGCTGAAGCCCGGTCCTGGAGCGGTTGCCGATGCGATCGCCGCCATCGATGCGATCGGCATCGGTTCGCGCGAGGAGTTCCATGCCGCGCTTTCGGCCGTACTCGTCAAGCGGCACGAGGACCAGCCGGTGTTCGACGAGGCGTTTCGCCTGTTCTGGCGGTCGCGCGACCTGGTCAACAAGATGATCGCCATGATGTCGCCGGTGGCGCTGGACAGCAGCGAGCGGGAGAAGGCCAAGGCGGGATCGTCGCGGGTGAGCGATGCGCTGTTTGCCGAGCGCGAGCGCCAGAGCCGTGAGCGCGACGAGCCGGACATCGAGATCGACGCCCGCTTCACCGTCTCCGGCAGCGAGCTCCTGCGCCGCACCGATTTCGCCCAGATGACGGCCGAGGAGCTGTCGCAGGCGAGGCGCGAAATCGAGCGCATGACAATGCCCTTCGACGAGGTGCCGATCCGGCGCTACCAGCCGACCTCGCGGTCGCGCCATGTCGATCCGCGGGCGATGATGCGGGCGGCGATGCGCACCGGCGGCGACCTGATTCTGCCGAAATACCGTGAGCACCGCCGTCAGCCGCCGCCGCTCGTCATCCTCGCCGACATTTCCGGCTCGATGAGCCAGTACACCCGCATCTTCCTGCATTTCCTGCATGTGCTGACCGAGCGCCGGCGCCGCGTGCACACCTTTGTCTTCGGCACGCGGCTCACCAATGTGACGCGGCAGATGCGCAATCGCGATCCCGACGAGGCGATCGACCAGTGCACGGATGCGGTGCGCGACTGGTCGGGCGGCACGCGAATCGGTGAGACGCTGAAGGAGTTCAACCACCAATGGGCGCGCCGCGTGCTGGGGCAGGGCGCCATCGTGCTGTTGATCACCGACGGGCTGGAGCGCGAGGGGGCCGAGCTGCTGGCCACGGAGACCGATCGCCTGCACCGGTCCTGCCGGCGGCTGATCTGGCTCAATCCGCTGCTGCGCTTCGAGGGCTTCGAGGCGCGGGCGCGCGGCGTGCGGGCCATGTTGCCGCATGTCGACGAGTTGCGGCCGGTCCACAATCTCAATTCGTTGTCCGATCTGGTCGGCGCGCTGTCGGCAACGACCGCGGACAAGGGCGATCCGCGCCGGCTTCTGCGCACTCTGAGGGGGCTCCAATGACCACCGACATGCAGACACGGGATCCGCTGTTCATCGCCGAGGACTGGATCGGGCAGGGACGCGCGGTGGCGGTCGCCACCGTGGTCGAGACCTGGGGCTCGGCGCCGCGTCCGGTCGGAAGCCATCTGGTGATCGATGCGGACGGCAATTTCGAGGGTTCGGTCTCCGGCGGCTGCGTCGAGGGCGCTGTCATCACCGAGTCGCTCGATGTGCTGGCATCCGGCCGCGCGAAGATGCTCGAATTCGGCGTGGCCGACGAAACAGCCTGGCGGGTGGGGCTCTCCTGCGGCGGCAAGATCCGCGTCTTCGTCGAGAGGCTTTCCTGATGCAGCTTTCCAGTCTCCAGGCGCTCAACGCGGCGCGCGCCGCCCGGCAGGCGGCGATCCTGATCACCGATCTTAGCGACGCTCACGACCGGGTGGTGGTCGAGGGCGATACCGTCGAAGGCGCGCTCGGCGCGGAGCTCAAGCAGCGCTTCCGCTCAGGCAAGTCCGGCGCCGTCGAGATCGACGGCCGCCCGCTCTTCCTCAATGTCCACCTGCCTCCGCCGCGCATCGTGGTGATCGGCGCGGTGCATATCAGCCAGGCGCTCTATCCCATGGCGGCGATCGCCGGCTATGACATGACCATCATCGATCCGCGCACCGCCTTTGCCACGCCGGAACGCTTTTCCGGCGTTGACCTCGTCGCCGACTGGCCGGAGGATGTGCTGTCGACCCGTCCGCTCGACCGCTACAGCGCCCTGGTCGCCGTCACCCATGACCCGAAGATCGACGACTTTGCGATCGACGCGGCGCTCACGGCCGGCTGTTTCTATGTCGGCGCGCTCGGCAGCCGCAGGACCCATGCTAAGCGGGTCGAGCGGCTGATGGCGCAGGGCTTTTCCGAAGCGGAGATCGCCCGCATCTCGGCCCCCGTCGGCATCGACATCGGCGCCGCGACCCCGGCCGAGATCGCCGTCGCCACCCTGGCGGACGTCATCCAGGCCTTCCGCCGGCGCTCGCTCTCCACTGCCGGAGGCGAGCCCGCATGATCTTCGGGGAGTTCGCCACGCGCGACGCCGAGGGCCTGATCCTCGCCCATGCGGTGAAGCTGCCCGCCGGGCGCTTGCCGAAGGGCCACGTGCTGGATGCCGATGACATAGACGCACTCGGCGCGACCGGCATCGCCAGCGTGATCGCCTGCCGCATGGAGACGGGCGATCTCGGCGAGGACGAGGCGGCGGAGCGCTGCGCCTCGGCGATCGATCCGGCCAATCTCCGGCTCACCCCGGCCTCCACCGGCCGCGTCAATTTCCACGCCACCTGCAACGGCCTGTTCGTCGCCGACAGGGCGCTGGTCGACCGCTTCAACCGCGTCGATCCGGCGATCACGCTCGCCTGTCTCGCCGACCATAGCGACGTGCGCAGCGGCGATTTGGTGGCGACCGTGAAGATCATCCCGCTCGCCGTTCCCGGCGACAGTGTCGAGCAGGCGCGGGCGATCCTGACCGAAGGCGCCGCCTTCCGGCTCAAGCCCTACCGGCCGCACGCCGTCCAGCTGATCGCCACCGAACTGCCGTCGCTGAAGCCCTCGGTGATGGACAAGACCGCGCGGGTGCTGGAGCAGCGCCTGGCCCCCTCGTCGAGCGAACTGGTGGCCGAACAACGGGTCGCGCATCGGGCCGAGGCGGTTGCCGCGGCGATCGATAACGCCCTGCGCCGCGTCGATTCCCGGCCGCCGATGATCGTCGTCTTCGGCGCCTCGGCCATGTGCGATGCCGTCGACGTCATCCCCGAATCGATCCGCATGGCCGGCGGCGTCGTCGATCATGTGGGGCTTCCCGTCGATCCCGGCAATCTTCTGGTGCTCGGCCATGTCGACGGCGTCCCGGTGATCGGTGCGCCCGGCTGCGCCCGCTCGCCCAAGGAAAACGGCTTCGACTGGGTGCTGAACCGGCTCCTGGCCGGCGAGACGCCGACGTCATACGAACTGACGGGCCTGGGGGTCGGAGGGCTGCTGATGGAAATCCCGAGCCGGCCACTGCCGCGCGAACTGGCGACCGAAGGCGAACACCAGCCGCTCAAGGTGGCGACCGTGCTTCTCGCCGCCGGCCGGTCGAGCCGTATGGGCGAGGGTGGGCGACACAAGCTGCTGGCCGAGTTCGAGGGCGAGCCGCTCGCGCGCCGCTCGGCGCGGATCGCGCTCGAGGCGCGGGCCGGCGAGGTTATCGTCGTCACCGGCCATCGCGCCTTGGAGATCGCCGGGAGCCTGAAGGGTCTTGCCGTCGTCTGCGTCGACAATCCCGACTATGCGAGCGGTATGGCGAGTTCGCTGAAGGCCGGCTTTGCCGTTGCCAATGCCGGCGGCGCCGACGGCGTTCTCGTCATGCTGGCCGACATGCCGGGCGTTTCGGTCGGTGATCTTCACGCGCTGGTGGCGGCCTTCCGTGCCTCTGGCGGACGTTCGATTGTGCGTGCGGTCGCCGACGGCAAGCGCGGCAATCCGGTCATCCTGCCGCGCTCGACCTTCGAGGCGGTGAAATCACTCGAAGGCGACATCGGCGCCCGGCCGATCATCGAGACCGCCGGCCTGCCGATCGTCGACGTTGAGATCGGACTTGCGGCGCGGCTCGACGTCGACACACCCGAGGCGGTGATTGCGGCAGGTGGAATTCTGAAGGGGTAGGCCATGGACAATGTCGAGATCGAGGAGGTGTTCTCGTCGCTCGGGCCGGTCGGCATCAAGCGCATGTTCAGCGGCAAGGGCATCTACCACCAGGGCGTCATCATCGCCCTTTATCTGTTCGACGAACTGATGCTGAAGGCCGATGCGCAGTCCGCCCCGCAGTTCGAGGCGGCCGGCGCGCGGCAGTGGGTCTACCAGCGCGAGGGAAAGAACCCGGTCGCCATGCCCTACTGGTCGGTGCCCGAGGATGCCTATGACGATCCGGATGAGATGGCGAAATGGGTGCGCCTCGCCTTCGAGGCGGGTCTGAGGACCGAAGCCGGAAAGGCAAGGCCGAAGGGCAAGACTGCCCGCGCATCAGCGAAGATGAGGCAAAAGGGCCCGGGTGAACGCTGAGAGCGGCTCCGGCAGGGCGTCGAGATCGAACCATTCGAGGGCGGAGAGCTTGTCCGGCTCGGTCAGCCACGGTTCGCCGTGAAAGTCCGAGGTCTTGTAGAGCAGCGAGATCCAGTGCTGGCGATCGGCGTCGATGATCTGTTCGCTGGTGGTGACGAATTCGATTGCGCCGATGGAAAGTCCGGTCTCTTCCTCGGCCTCGCGGCGGGCTGCCGTCTCCGCCGGCTCCAGGTGATCCACCTTGCCGCCGACGATGTTCCAGTGGCCTGCTTCAGGCGCCTTCAGCCGACGGCAGAGCAGCAGCTTGCCGTCGCGCAGGATCGCCAGGCCGACGCCGACACCGGGGAAATCGATGCCGGGCTTGGCCATTTAAGACTTCGCGGCGGCGACGATCAGCATGAAGGCGGGGATCTCGTCGCCAAAGCCGACCGGTGTCGGGCCGTCGTCATGATCGCGATAATGGCTGCGGCGGCGTTCGCGCTGGTCGTCATTGGCCGGGTTCGGCCGTGCATTGCGGTTTCCGGGGTTCGGCCGCCTGTCAGCCTTGCGCTCGCTGTTCACTGGTTCGGTCCTTACCGGTTCGATGACTTCTTCGATTTCACGGGCCTTGGCAGGCTCTGCCTCGCGTGCCTTGACGGGCTCGGCCGGTGCCTCGGAACGGCGACCGCCGCGGCGCTCACGTCCCCGGTCCTTATCCTTGTCCTTGTCGCGCGATCCGCGCCGGCCACGACCCTCGTCCTGGCCTTCCGCCATGGCGGGCAGCGAGGAGAGATCGCCGTCGAGCCATTCGATCTTCTGACCGATCAGCTTTTCGATGGCGTCGAGATATTTGGTGTCCGACTTGGAGACCAGCGTGAAGGCTGCGCCCGAGCGCCCGGCGCGGCCGGTACGGCCGATGCGGTGGACATAGTCCTCGGCATGGATCGGGATGTCGAAGTTGAAGACATGGCTGACGTCGGGAATGTCGAGACCGCGCGCGGCGACGTCGGAGGCGACGAGCAGGGTGATCTGGTTGTCCTTGAAGCCCGCCAGCATGTTGGTGCGCGAGCGCTGGTCCATATCGCCATGCAGGGCGCCGACGGAGAAGCCGTGCCGTTCCAGCGAACGGAACAGGTCGGCGACATCCTTCTTGCGGTTGCAGAAGATGATGCCGTTCTTCAGGTCTTCCTGGGCGCGGATCAGGTCGCGCAGGCGCGAACGCTTCTCGTAGTCCTTGTTGTGGACGGCGACGAGGCGCTGCGTCACGGTCTTGGCGGTAGATGCGGGAAGAGAGACTTCGACCCGTTCCGGGTTCTGCAGGAAACGGTCGGCCAGCTTCTGGATCTCCGGCGGCATGGTGGCCGAGAAGAACAGCGTTTGGCGGGTGAACGGGATCATCTTGGCGATGCGCTCGATATCCGGGATGAAACCCATGTCCAGCATGCGGTCGGCTTCGTCGATGACGAGGATCTCGACGCCGGTCATCAACAGCTTGCCGCGTTCGCAATGGTCGAGCAGGCGACCGGGGGTGCAGATCAGCACGTCGGCGCCGCGTTCGAGCTTGCGGTTCTGCTCTTCGAAGGAGACGCCGCCGATCAGCAGCGCGACGTTCAGCTTGTGGTTCTTGCCGTATTTTTCGAAGTTCTCGGCGACCTGTGCGGCCAGTTCGCGCGTCGGCTCGAGAATCAGCGTGCGCGGCATGCGGGCGCGGGCGCGGCCGTTTTCGAGCAGGGTCAGCATGGGCAGTACGAAGGATGCGGTCTTGCCCGTGCCGGTCTGCGCGATGCCGCAGATGTCGCGGCGCTGCAGGGCAAACGGGATGGCGCCAGCCTGGATCGGCGTCGGCACGGTGTAGCCGGCGTCGGTGACGGCTGAAAGTACTTTTTGGCTCAGGCCAAGGTCAGAAAATGTGGTCAAAGGGGAATCTATTCCGTTCCGGTTCTTGCGAACGCAATTGAGACGCCCGTGACGCGGGCGCTAACGTCAGCGCGGGATAGTGCCAAATTGCTCGAAAGTCAAGGAAACTGCCGGATTTGCAGTAACAAAGGGTGAATATTCGGACCAACTATCGAGATTGGGGACCCTCATCACGATCCTGTTCACGATTTGCTGGTTGCCGACGACCACCGGGGCGCGGGAAGGCCGGCCCGGAGGCACGGCTCCCATCGGGCCGTGGCCTTGATAGAGGCTTCGCTCCGGTGGCGGGACTCAATTGATGAGTGTCGTGAGTTTCATGCCGGCATTGAGGAAGTGCATGGGGTCGACCGCCTCGCCGTTGCGACGGACTTCGTAGTGCAGATGCGGGCCGGTCGAGCGTCCTGTATTGCCCGACAGGCCGATCGTGTCGCCGCTCGCCACCTCGTCGCCGACCTTGACCAGCACGCGCGACATATGGCCGTAGCGCGTCGTCAGGCCCAGCCCGTGATCGATCTCGACCATGTTGCCATAGCCGCCGGCGGGGCCGGCAGCGATGACCTTGCCGGCGCCGCTGCTCCTGATTTCGCCGCCGATCGGTGAACGGAAATCGATCCCGGCATGCATGGCAAGGCCGCCGAGGAAGGGATCGGGTCGGTTGCCGAAGCGGCTGGTGATGTCCTTTCCGGGGGCCGGATTGGCGAAGGGGAGCCGTTTCGCCGTATCGCGCATCGTCTCCAGCCGTGTCAGTGCCGCGTCGAGGTCGTTGAGCGAGGCGTTGAACGGTTCGGAGGACTGGGGCGCCACATAGGGGCCGCCGATCGCACCCGGGGAAGGGGAGAGCTTTTCATCGTCCAGCGGTATGCCGTTGCGCAGCAATATGCCGGAAATCTGCTCGGCGGTTTCGGTCGCGCCGCTCGTCAGGCGTTGGATGCGATCGATCTGGTCCTGCTCTATGTCCTTGAGCGAAAGCGTCATATGCGAAAACAGGCGGTCGGCGCGATCGGCGACCGTGTCGGTCAGCGGGACAAAGCCGAGCGCGGTCGTCTTCTGTGGGGCGGCCGGGGCATTTTGCCCAAGCAATGTGCCGATCGCTTCGATCCCGCCCGTGACGCGGGCCTGCTTGTTCTGCGCGCCCGGCCGCACCGTCGGCATAGGGCCGGCTTCCGGCAGTTCTCCGACAGCCTCGGCCCGATCGAGGAGCGCATCCAGTCGACCGTGCCGGGAGGCCAGCGCCACCTGTTGTTCGAGCAGTTTTTCCACCTTCTCCTCGACCACCTGCTGGTCGAGCAACTGGCGCGACGTGACGCGGTCGACCTGGGCGCGCAGTGCTGCGATCCGGTCCTCGTATTCGTGCTGCATTCGGGCCTGGCGGGCCATCGAGCCGCCGATCAGATTGTCGCGAAAGACGAGGTAGGTGGTGGCGCCGAGATAGCCGATCGCCATGACCCCGGCAAAACAGAAGGCAAGCGCGGCCATCCAGGGGCGGATCGTCATGTGGCGGATCTTGTCGCCGCTTGCCAGGATGACGATATGCTCTTGCCGCCGCTTACCGAAGACCTGATTTGCTGTCTTGCCCGCCACCGCTGTCTCCCATTCCGCCTCGGCCGTATCCGGCGTGAGACTTGGGATGATTACACATGATTAAGGTTAACAACGGCTGAATTCCCTGCGGCGGGCGCCGTGACGTCAGCTGTTCGTCGAGGTCAGGGATCGGTAGAAGGAGGGCGTCAAGCCGGCTTCGGCGCGGGCGACATCGTTGAACGGGGCCTTGAGCGCACCGCGGAAATTGGCCCTCACCAGCGCCTTGAAAGTCGCTGCCGGGTCCTTCTTCTCGCGCGCGCAGAGGAAGCGGAACCATTTGGCGCCGACGGCGACATGGCCTTTCTCGTCCTCGTAGATCACCTTCAACACGTCGGCGCTCTCAATGTCACCGGTTTCGCGCATCTTGTCCTGTAGCGAGGGGGTCACGTCGAGACCGCGGGCTTCGAGAATCAGGGGAACCACGGCCAGCCGCGCCGTCAGGTCGTTGCGCGTCGAATGGGCTGCCTGCCACAGTCCGTCATGGGCCGGCATGTCTCCATAGTCGGCACCGAGGGCCCTTAAGCGATCGCGCACCATGCGAAAATGCTTGGCCTCCTCGAAGGCGACGCGCATCCAGCCGTCGAAGAAGGAATGCGGCACCGGCTCCGAGGCGAACCGCGCGACGATGTCGAGTGCCAGGTCCACGGCATTGAGCTCGATATGGGCCAGTGCGTGCAGCATGGCTATGCGTCCGGCAAGTGTGTGCAGCGACCGCTTTTCCGTGGCCTTTGGCGGAACGAGCACCGGCTTTGCCGGCCGGCCGGGTCTCTCCGGCAGGTCCGGATCGAGAGGCGAGCGCAGGGACAGCCGGCGCTCGTGCCAGCGCCGCGCGGTTTGCTGCGCCAGTTCGGTCTTTTCGTCTAGATCGGCGCTCAAGATCGCCATCGTTGCGCCGCCGCGCAAGGTTGCGATTCGCAGCGGGTCGGATGCGGCCATCAGAGGGACTGCGTCGCTTTCAGGACCGCTTCCGCGTGGCCGGCGACCTTGACCTTGCGCCACACCGCTGCCACGCGCCCATCGCGGTCGATCAAAAAAGTGGAACGCTCGACGCCCATGTAGGTCCGGCCATACATGCTCTTTTCTTTCCAGACCCCATAGGCGGAGAGGACCGTTTTTTCCTCATCGGAGGCCAGGATCACCGACAGGTCGTGCTTGGCGACGAACTTGTCGTGGCTCTTGACCGGATCCGGCGACAGGCCCATCACCTTGGCGTCCACCTTGGCGAATTCGTCGGCCAAAGCGCTGAATGCCAGCGCCTCGGTCGTGCAGCCGCTGGTATCGTCCTTCGGGTAGAAATAGAGCACGACGGGCGATCCGCGCATCTCGGCGAGCGAAACCGTGCCGCCGCCGTCGCGGGGAAGGGTGAAATCCGGAGCCATGTCGCCCGCTGTCAAATCTGCCATGGGATAACCTTTCTTTTGCCCGCTTTGTGGATGATTGTCGACGCACTCGATATATAGTCCGCGACGCAGTCGTCCACGCGCGACTGTGATAACGGCATCGATCGACGGAGACAATCGCCGGCACATGGGAGAAATCCGGGGCGAAAAGGTGCGGTTTCGCAGGCAAGACTTCGTGGCCTTGCACGAACTTCCGTCGTCGCTCGTCGATGACCCTTTGATCGTTCATTGCCCGCCGCGGTCGAATCTCGCCCGCCGCCTGCTGCGCTACATCGTCGGCATTGTCGGGATCGTCCTCCTCATTGGTGGCGGCGTCTTTGCCGTGATCGAGAGCGGAACGCTCGACACGGCGCTTTCCAACGGCGCACGCACGGTTCTCAATGCCGCTGTCGCGCCGGGCTTTCGGGCCGAGATCGGCGAGACGGCGATCCGCTTTTCCGACAGTTTTCAGCTGGCGGTCGAGGCCCGCAATGTCGCGATCGTACCCGAGGGCGGCAAGAGCCCGCTGGCGCTGACGCAGTCGGTCAACATGGTGCTTGATCCAATCGCGCTTCTCGGCGGCGATTTCAAGGTCAGGGAGATCGTGACCGAAGGGGTGGCGCTCGACGCCCGCCTGCTGCCGGCCGGTCCGCCGATAGACCTGGCGAATCTTCGCATCGACAGTATTCCAGCCTTTCTCGACCGCGCCTTCGTGCAGCTCGATCAGATTCAGGCCTTTATCGCCAAGGGCGGCCTGGATCGCATGCGGATCGGCGGGCTCGAGGTCTCGACCACCGGGGTCAGCGGCCGTCCGCTGGTGATCGCGGTCGATGACCTCGCCATGGAGCGCGGCGCCGATGATTCGCTTTCCTTTTTCGGCGCGGTCTCGGTGAATGGACAGCAAACCGAAATCTCAGCCCTGACCGCCAATACCGGCGGCAAGGCGCAGTCGCTTACGCTGAGGCTTGCGGATGTGCGCCTGACGCCATTCCTGCTGCGGCGCGGCGCGACGGGCAATCCGCGCCAGGGTCTCGACGGTTCGGCCGAGGTTTCGATATCGGCGAAACGGGCAGGCGAGGGGCAGAAGCCGTCGGTCAACATGATTGCCGAGATTGCCGGCGCAACGATCTATTCGGATGGTATCGGCCAGGAGTTGACGCGGGCGCGTCTCAACTTCGGCTATGATTTCGCCAAGGACACACTTGAGCTTTCGTCCTCGCAGGCCGAATTCGGGCCCATGTCCCTGCCGCTTTCCGGTGGATTGATCGATCTCGACCGGCTGCCCGGCAACACCAAGGCCGGAAAGGGTTTCGGGATCGATTTGCTGGTGAGCGAGGGGCGGGCCGATGTGCCGTCTGCGGGCGAGGCGCCATTCCCGTTTTCGCTGAAGGCGTTCGGTCACTATCTCCTGGAGGAGAAGGAACTCAAGTTCGAGACCTTCACCGTGCAGACGCCGTCCGGCACGATGGACGCCTCGCTTGGCGTCCGGTTCGTCGGTACCGGTCCCGAAGTTCGGTTTGATGCGCTGATCCGTGACATGAAGACGGCGGTGGTCAAGCAGCTCTGGCCCTACTGGATCGCCGAAAAGCCACGTCGCTGGGTGCTGGCCAATATCTTCGGCGGTACGATCACCAACGGACAGATATCGGTCTTCATCCCGCAGGACCGCCTGACGGTCGAACCCAAGCCGCTGCATCTCGACGAGAACGAACTGCGCGTCAGCTTCGACATTGTCGATGCCCGGATGAACGTCACCGGTGAGATCCCCCCACTGCGCGATACCTCGGCGCATTTCGACCTGTCGGGTCGCAAGGTGGTCACCAGCATCCGCTCGGCCACATCCTATTTTCCGTCGGGCCGGATGGTGACGGTGGAGAAGGGCCAACTCGCGCTCGAGGACATTTATCACAAGCCGTTGATGGCGGACATCGAGATCGCGGTATCCGGCGCGGCCGATGCCGTGGCGGAGCTGGTTTCGTTCAAGCCGATCCGGGCGCTCGAGCGCGCCGGTTTTGCCGTCGAGGATTTCTCCGGCAAGGTGAGCGGCGTGGCGAAGGTGCGCCTGGGCCTGATCTCGGACCAGCATCCACCCGATCCGGTCTGGGAGGCGCATCTCGACCTTGCGGATGTCGACGTGACCAAGCCCTATTCGGGCCGCACCATCAGCGATCTCGAGGGCAAGCTCGATGTTGATCCGCGGGCCGCACGGTTGAACGCCAAGGCGAAGATCGATGGCGTGCCGATGGACCTGGAGGTGACCGAGCCGGTCGAGAAGACCGACCCGGTGGCGCGCGAGCGCGTCGTCAGGCTGCGACTCGACAATGAGGAACGGCGAAAGTTCGTACCCGGACTCGACGATCTGGTCGACGGCCCGATCACCGTCGAGCTTACGCGCATCGACGACGAGCGCCAGGCGGCGGTGATAGACCTGACATCGGCAAGCCTGACCGTGCCCTGGATCGGCTGGTCGAAGGGGCAGGGAATAGCCGCCAAGGCGAGTTTCGAGGCGCTGGAAGGCGAAACACAGACGGCCATCGAGAAGTTCGTTCTCGACGGAGAGGGTTTCGGCGCGGCCGGCAAGCTTGCGGTCGGCAAGCAAGGGCTGGTTTCGGCTGATCTCAGCCGGATGCGCCTTGCGCCCGGCGACGATTATGCGCTTGCCATTCGGCAGAACAAGGGTGGTTATGACGTCTCGGTCTCGGGGAAGTCGGCGGATGTCCGCTCGCTGATTGTCGCGCTCAAATCGCCGGGGGACGGGCCGGGCAGCGGCGGAGATGAAAAGCCGCTCTCGGTACAGGTCAAGGGTCGACTGGACCGCGTGGTCGGATTTGGCGACGAGGTGCTTTCCGGCGTATCGATCCTATACGGTTCACGCGGTGGCAAGACGACGGCGCTCGACGTATCGGGTGTCACCGACAGCCGCCAGGCCGTGGTGGCCAAGATGCGCCGCCCCGGGGAACTCAGCGAGCTGTCGGTCACCAGCAGCGATGCCGGCGCGCTGGCGCGTTTCATCAACCTCTACAACCGGATGATCGGCGGACTGATGAACCTCAAGCTCTCCCAGGCCGCCAATGGCAGCTGGAGCGGCTCGCTCGACATTCGCGATTTCCGGGTCGAGAACGAAGAACGGCTGCAGTCGATCGTCTCGACGCCGACCGGTGCTGACGGCCGCAGCCTCAACACCGCGGTGAAGAAAAACATCGACGTCAGCTCCGCACGCTTCCAGCGGGCCTTCGCGCGGCTTGTCTATAGCGACGGATCGCTTCGGGTGGACAATGGCGTGGTGCGTGGCGAGCAGATCGGCGCGACGTTCCAGGGCGGGGTGCGCGACACGCGTGGCCAGATCGATTTGACCGGCACCTTCATGCCTGCCTACGGCCTCAACCGGCTTTTTGGCGAGCTGCCGTTGATCGGCATCCTGCTCGGCAACGGCCGTGACAGAGGTCTGCTCGGGATCACCTTCAAGCTGACAGGTGCGACCGAGCAGCCGAAACTGGTCGTCAATCCGCTGTCGATCATCGCGCCCGGCGTGTTCCGCCAGATCTTCGAATTCCGCTGATCCGAGGCACGCCGTTCAGGCCAAAGTGTCGCTCAGAGGAACTCGGTGAGGGCTTCGCGCGACTGCAGGGTGAGGAACTCGATCGCCACGCCTTCGAGGAAGTGGCGGACCACGCGACCACGCATGTTGCCGAGCTGGACGGCCGTGCCGATCGGGGGGCGGATGTCGATGTCGACGGCGGCCCCCGACAGCGACAGGTCCATCAGGCGACAGGGATAACGGCGGCCGTCCTCGAGCTTGAGTTCGGTGCGGGTGACACGCGGCGTCAGGCGGTCGTGGCGGCGGTCTTCGGGAAGGCCAAGTTCGTGCTTGTTGGCGATCCAGGTCAACTGCGCGGCCAGTTTTTCGCGCTTGCGGCCTGTGGCGTTGATCGACATGACGAAACCGCCCTCGACCAGCTTGATGACGGTTCCTTCGACGCGGCCGAGATGGTCGATATAGGCGATGACCCGTTCATTGGGCTGCGGGCAGCCGGCACAGGCGAAGCGCACGTCGCCGGGCGACATGTCGACGACCTTGCAGACATACTCTTCGTAATTGGCCAGCATCAGCCGGCCTTGCAGGTTCACGGCTACGCGTTGGAACGCCCGCCGTTGAGCAGGAGAGACAAGACCGCCATTCTGTGCCGCCTGAGAAGAATACATGGTGCGGTTTCTGAAATATTTCTCTACCGTTAAACAATTACCGGCAAGCCGTTAACATATCGTTTTGCGCGGCGCGCCGATCCTTGGTGTCCGCGCGATCATACTGTGGAATTAAGGTTAATTCTTTCTGAGTGTTGCGAGCTTCGTCCCGCTATGGCAAATGACGGTCATCAACTTCCCGAAGGATAGCCTTCGGCACCAATTTTCGGGTACAGGTTCGCTCCTGATTTACCCAACGAAGCCGTCCGAAAGCCCGGACGGCTTTTTTTTATGGCGGCCGTCGTTTATGCCTCTTCGAGAAACTTGTGAAGGTGCGTGCCGCATGGATGAACTTCCGCCGAGATCGCCTCGTGCCGAGGAGCCCCACGAAGGGCAAGATGGACCGCCGGCGCAACGCGTTCCGGTGTTCAACCTTCCCCCCGGCATTCTTATCGTCTTGGTCGGCCTCGGCGTCATCTATGCCGTGCAGTCGCTGCTGCTGCCCGGTGCCGCTGCCGAATGGCTCGCCGTCACCTTCGGCTTTTCTCCATTGCGCTATGTTCATCCGCTGTCGCAGCAGGGCTATGAGTGGTTCTGGACGCCGGTGACCTATTCCCTGCTACACGGGAGCATCGAGCATCTCGCCTTCAACGGATTGTGGCTTGCCGCCTTCGGCACCCCCGTTCTTCGGCGAATCGGCAATCTGCGCTTCGTGATCTTCTGGATCGCCTCGGCGGCCGCCGGCGCCCTGGTGCATGCCGGCTTCAACTGGGGCCAGCCGACGATCATGATCGGGGCCTCCGGCGTGGTGTCCGCCCTGATGGGAGCTGCCTGCCGATTTGCCTTCGGCACGTCCGGTCGCACCCTGCAGCATCATGTCGGCTATCAACCGCCGTTGCTGTCGATCGGCGCGGCGCTTTCCCTGCGCACCGTGCGGGTTTTCATCCTTGCCTGGTTCGCTGGTAATCTGGCGATCGCGCTCGGCCTGCCGCTCTTTGGCGAGCTGGCCGGCACGATTGCCTGGGATGCGCATATCGGCGGTTTCCTGTTCGGCTTCCTGCTCTTTGCCCCGTTCGATCCGACGCCGGCGCGCAACCGATCCTTTTAGCTGCATTGCAGGTATATTGCATTCCGCTGAGATAACGGGCACCATTTTCTCCGTTGCGGCCGCGCAGAGGAATGCGGCTGCAGCCATTGCGCAATGAATGCCAAGGAGGAGTGAATGTCTGTGTCAGTCAGGAGCATACTGGACGTCAAGGGCCGGGACGTCGTGACCATCGGTCCGAATGTCACTCTCACCGAAGCTGCCCGGATACTCGACGAACACAAGATCGGTGCCGTCGTCGTCGTCGGCATGGAAAACCGGATCGTCGGCATCTTCACCGAACGCGATCTTGTGCGCTCGATCGGTCGCGCCGGCGCAAGCGCGCTGGACCAGCCGGTCTCCGCCATGATGACCGCCGACGTCTATCGCTGCCGGGACGACAGCACGGTCAACGAACTGATGGAAATCATGTCCAGCCGCAGGTTCCGCCACGTGCCCGTCGAGGACAATGGCAAGCTCTGCGGCATCATCTCGATCGGTGACGTGGTGAAATCGCGCATTCGCGAAGTCGAGATCGAGGCCGAGCAGATCAAGGCCTATATCGCCAGTTGAGGGGATGACCGCTCGGTACGCACCTCAAGCCCGTTCCGCTGGCGCCTCACGGGAGGGGCGCTAGCGGGCGAAGGCCTCCTGCATGCGCTTCAACTCGCCGATACGGGCCTGTGCCTCCTCGTAGCCGCGATCGATCGCTTCCCCGGCCTTGTGGAATTCGGAAAGGCCGATCTCGTTGACGCGCGGGTGAAGCGCCAGGTCCGGCGGATCGCCGGCGAGGCGGGCGCGTGAAATGCGATCCTGGATGATGTTGAAGGCCTGAACCATGACACTGGTCAGGCCGACCTTGTGATGGTCCTTCGGCGGCTCGGCCAGACTGTCGGGCAGTTCGCTGGCGCGGTGCTTGACGACGGCGGAGCGGCCGAACACGTCATATTGCAGGTTGACCGCCATGACGAGCGGTTGCTCATAGGCGCGGCACACCGAGACCGGCACAGGATTGACCAGCGCGCCGTCGATCAGCGTTCGATTGTTGCATTTGACCGGCTCAAAAATGCCGGGAAGCGCATAAGAGGCGCGCAGCGCAGTGATCAGGTTGCCGCCGTCGATCCACACTTCGTGGCCGCTGTTGAGTTCGGAGGCCACGGCGACGAAAGGCTTGGGCAGGTCCTCGATCATCAGGCCTTCCAGATGCTCCTGCATCCGTTTGGTGAGCCGCATGCCACCGAGCAGCCCGCCGCCGCCGATGGTCAGGTCGAGCAGCGAGGCGATCCGGCGCATGGTGAGCGAGCGCGCGAAGGTTTCCAGTTCGTCGAGCTTGCCGGCGAGGTAGCAGCCGCCGACCAGCGCGCCGATCGAAGTGCCGGCGATCATGCCGACCTCGATCTCGGCCTCGTCGAGCGCGCGCAGCACGCCGATATGGGCCCAGCCTCGCGCGGCGCCGCCGCCGAGCGCCAGCGCGATCTTTGTCTTCTTCGGCTTTTCGGGTTCCTTCACCGGCGGGATGGCGCCGGTTGGTCCGTCACCGGCCGGTTGCAGTGAACGCGTCGCCGTACCGTTCCTCAAACTCCAGTTCAGCATCTGCGCACACCCTCATGGCTGAACAATTCCAGTACATCATTAGCGCACCGGATGCTTACCATTTCGTTTAGTGGACGGACGGGCTGTGTCCGATTCCGATCCGTCAGGCCTTGTCCGGTCCGCCGTAGACGGCGCCGGGATCGAAATGACGATGATTGTCGGTGATTTCAAGGCGCGGAACGCCGTCCGCCAGTGTCACGCTGCGATAGAAGCAGGAGCGCCGGCCGGTATGGCAGGTGGCGTCGTGGCCGGCGACCTCGACCTTCAGCCAGACTGCGTCCTGATCGCAGTCGGTACGGATTTCCCGTACCGTCTGCAGGTTTCCGGAACTTTCACCCTTTTTCCAGATCCTGTCCCGCGAGCGGCTGTAATAGTGGGCGATGCCGGTTTCGAGGGTCATTCCGAGCGCCTCGGCGTTCATATGCGCGACCATCAGCAGTTCGCCGTCGCGCGCATCGGTTACGACGGCGGTCAACAGGCCATTGGCATCGAATTTCGGCGTAAAGCGACCATCTTCCTCAAGCGCATGCTTGTCGGCGGGCGGCGGATCGAAGGAGACAGCCATTGATGGGTCCTCAAGAGGAAAAGCGGTCAACGGCCCCGCACCATCGACATGAACCGCGCCTGTTCGGCGGCATTGTCCTTGAAGACGCCGGTGAAGGTGGTGGTGAGTGTGGTGGAGCCGGATTTCTGCACGCCGCGCATGGCCATGCACATGTGCTCGGCCTCGATGAAGACGGCAACGCCCCGCGGCTTGAGGGTTTCGTCGATCGCTGCGGAAATCTGGGCGGTCATGGCTTCCTGGGTCTGCAGGCGCCGACCGAACACTTCCACGACGCGGGCGATCTTGGAGAGCCCGAGAACGCGGCCGTCGGGAAGGTAGGCCACGTGCGCCTTGCCGATTACCGGCAGCATGTGATGCTCGCAATGCGAAAAGAACGGTATGTCACGCACGACGACGATGTCGTCATAGCCGGCAACCTCCTCGAAGGTCGTGCCGAGCACGTCCTCGATATCGGCATCATAGCCGGCGAAAAGCTCGCGATAGGCATTGGCGACGCGCTTCGGCGTGTCGAGCAGGCCTTCGCGTGCCGGATCGTCGCCGGCCCAGCGCAGCAGAACACGCACGGCGTTTTCCGCCTCTTCGCGGCTCGGGCGCTTTGCGTTCGGGGCGAGTTTGTTGACGATGGCATCCATGCCCATGGTCTCCCGGTCCTTGAGGTTCCGGACCGCCTGTTTCGACTTTTCCGCCTGTAAATGCGTAACTCGGCTCATCTTGGCAAGTCCGTTCTTCCGATTCTCGCTCCGGCGCGGTCAATTGCGCTTGATTTGTTTGGACCGAGTTCTGACCTTACATATAATAACGACTTGGGAAGTGTGAAGGAACACGGGCGCAACAGAGTGTCGCGCATGTGACGACAATCCACTGCGCACCCAACGACGTATAGACGTTTCAGGAAAGTGCCAGGCCGACCATGGACGACATCTACAATTCCAGGATCCTCGAATTCGCCGGCAACATCGAGCGGGGCGGCAAGCTCGCCGACGCCGATGCCAGTGCGGAAAAGCACTCGAAACTGTGCGGTTCGCGGGTCAAGGTCTATGTGAAGATGGCTGATGGCGTGGTCAGCGATTTTTCCCATGAGGTGAAGGCCTGCGCGCTGGGGCAGGCATCGTCGTCGATCATGGCGCGCCATGTCGTCGGCGCGACGCCCGTCGAGATCCGCCAGGCGCGGCATGACATGCTCGCCATGCTGAAGGAGGGCGGCGAGGGGCCTTCCGGCCGTTTCGAGGACATGCGCTTTCTCAAACCCGTCAAGGACTACAAGGCCCGCCACGCCTCCACCATGCTGACCTTCGAGGCGGTGGTCGACTGTCTCGACCAGATCGATGCGAAGGACGCGGCCGTCGCCGTGGCCGGCTGAGATGTGCAATTCTCCCGATTGCGGGCATTCCGGCCAGAAACCGGGTAGTCCAGGCCGCTCCCGCAACTGGTCGGGCCCGTTTCGGAAGACACCCGACCGGCTGCTTGGCATGGGCCTCATCCGCCTCTACCAACTGACCCTGTCGAGCATCGTCGGAAGTTCGTGCCGACACATGCCGACCTGTTCCGAATACGGCTACGAGGCGATCGCCCGCCATGGCCTTTGGTCGGGTGGCTGGCTCACGCTGTTTCGCGTCGGACGTTGCGGCCCGGGCGGCACCTGGGGTGTCGATCCGGTGCCGGAGGCGCTGCCTGGCGATGTGCGCTGGTGGGCGCCCTGGTCCTTTTGGCGCGTGGGGCGCAAACAGGGCGAAAAGGAGCGCTGATCCTCATGCCCATGCCGATGGAATACAGGCAGGCGTCGCGGGAATTCGACAGGTTCATGGAGGACCTGCGCGACACCTCGATGCTCGCGACCACGCATCAGGCCTATACGATGCTTCAGGGCGTGCTGCAGGTCTTCCGCAGACGCCTGACCGTGCAACAGGCGCTTCGCTTCGCCGATGTCCTGCCGCCCGTGCTCCGGGCGATCTTCGTCAGCGACTGGAACGTGGATGAGCCCCTGAGGACGTTTGCATCGGCTGCGGAGTTGAACAGGGAGGCACGGGAACTGCGCCCTGACCACAATTTCTCCACCGAAACCGCCATCGCCGATGTGGCATCCGCCCTTCGACGCCATGTCGATGCCGCGGCGTTCGAGCGGATGCTCGGCCAATTGCCGCCGGCGGCACGGTCCTTCTGGACGCCGTGATCGCCTAACATAATCTTTACTCACGCCCGGTTTGGCATTATCAACCGGCCCGTTGATGGTCGGCCAAGCCGGCCTTTTTTTACCACCCGCATTGGTTGGCGGGACTGGATAAGGAGCAAACCATGTCAGAATCCGTTTCCCTCACTTTCCCCGATGGCTCTGTCCGCGCTTATCCTGCGGGCACGACCGGCCGCGAGGTTGCCGAAGCGATTTCCAAGTCGCTGGCCAAGAAGGCGCTCGCGATCACGCTCGACGGCACCTTGCGCGACCTGTCCGACCCGGTCGAAACCGGCGCCATCGAGATCGTCACTCGCCAGGATCCCCGCGCGCTGGAACTCATCCGCCACGACACGGCCCACGTCATGGCCGAGGCGGTGCAGGAGTTGTGGCCCGGTACCCAGGTGACCATCGGTCCGGTGATCGAAAACGGCTTCTATTACGATTTCAAGCGCGTCCACCCGGACACCCGCGAGGACTGGCCCTTCACGCCCGAAGATCTGCCGCGGATCGAGAAGCGGATGAAGGAGATCATCCAGCGCAACAAGCCGTTCACCAAGGAGATCTGGTCGCGCGACAAGGCCCGTGACGTCTTCGCCGACAAGGGCGAGGCCTACAAGGTCGAGTTGGTCGATGCGATACCGGCCGACCAGGACCTGAAGATCTATTTCCAGGGCGACTGGTTCGACCTTTGCCGGGGGCCGCACATGGCCTCGACCGGCCAGATCGGCACGGCCTTCAAACTGATGAAGGTGGCCGGTGCCTACTGGCGCGGCGATTCGACCAAGCCGATGCTGACCCGCATCTACGGTACGGCCTGGGCCGAGCAGGAACAGCTCGACAACTACCTCCACATCTTGGCAGAAGCCGAAAAGCGCGACCACCGCAAGCTTGGTCGCGAAATGGACCTGTTCCACTTCCAGGAAGAGGGTCCCGGCGTCGTGTTCTGGCACGGCAAGGGCTGGAGCATGTTCCAGTCGCTGGTCGCCTATATGCGCCGCCGTCTCGTCGGGACCTATCACGAGGTCAATGCACCGCAGGTTCTGGACAAGTCGCTGTGGGAGACTTCGGGTCACTGGGGCTGGTACCGCGACAACATGTTCAAGGTGACGGTGGCCGGTGACGAAACCGATGACGAGCGGGTCTTCGCGCTGAAGCCGATGAACTGCCCCGGCCACGTACAGATCTTCAAGCATGGCTTGAAGTCTTACCGTGAACTGCCTGTTCGACTTGCAGAATTTGGCAACGTCCATCGCTACGAACCGTCCGGTGCCCTGCACGGCCTGATGCGTGTGCGCGGATTTACCCAGGACGACGCGCATGTGTTCTGCACCGACGAGCAGCTGGCCGCCGAATGCCTGCGGATCAACGACCTCATCCTCTCGGTCTACGAGGATTTCGGCTTTAGCGAGATCGTCGTGAAGCTTTCCACCCGCCCGGACAAGCGCGTCGGCTCCGACGCGCTGTGGGATCGTGCGGAAAGCGTCATGATGGAGGTCTTGAAGCAAATCGAGGCGCAGTCCGGCGGACGCATCAAGACCGGCATTTTGCCGGGCGAGGGCGCCTTCTACGGTCCGAAGTTCGAATATACCCTGAAGGACGCCATCGGCCGTGAATGGCAGTGCGGCACGACCCAGGTCGACTTCAACCTGCCGGAGCGGTTCGGTGCCTTCTACATCGACCAGAACTCGGAGAAGACCCAGCCGGTGATGATCCACCGTGCCGTCTGCGGTTCGATGGAGCGCTTCCTCGGTATCCTGATCGAGAACTATGCCGGGCATATGCCGCTGTGGTTCGCGCCGGTTCAGGCGGTGGTCGCGACGATCACCTCGGAAGCCGACGAGTACGGCAAGGAAGTCGCCGAGGCCTTGCGCGAGGCGGGTCTCTCGGTCGAGACCGACTTCCGCAACGAAAAGATCAACTACAAGGTCCGCGAGCACTCGGTGACCAAGGTTCCGGTCATCATCGTCTGCGGCAAGCGCGAGGCGGAGGAGCGCACCGTCAACATCCGCCGTCTCGGTTCGCAGGACCAGGTGCCGATGACGCTGGACGAGGCGATCGCATCGCTCAGCTTCGAGGCAACGCCTCCGGACGTGAAGCGCAAGCTGGCGGCCAAGGCTGCCAGAGGCTGAGACCCGCACCAGAAGACGAAAAAAGGGCCGCCCGGATCTTTCGGGCGGCCCTTTCCGTGGAGGCGGGCACTCTATCCGGCGAGATTCGCGGAAACCCGGCCTCGCCGATTACTGGGTCAGCAGGATTTCGACGTCCTCGTTGCGGCCGGCGTCCACGGCAAAATCCTTCTGGTAGATCTTGTCCTTGTTGCGCGCAACGGCGGTATATTCGCCTTCCGCCAGCACCATGACCGGGAAGGCGCTGACGCTTTCGGCGACGATGTCGCCCGAACCCGCCAGCACCGACCAGGCGGTATCGGCAATCGCCTCGCCGCCGGGTTCCGACACCAGCTTGAGATTGATTTGCGAGGCATGGTGCTGCATCACCGCCTCGGTCAGCTTGCCTGCCTCGACCTTGATGTCGGCGCGGACCACCGCATTGACCGAACCATATTCCGAAACGATGTGATAGGTGCCGGCGTTGAGACGGACGATCGCGTTCGGCGGCACGTCGGCCAAGACCAGGCCGCGTTCACCATCGGCGAGAGCCTCGGAAGAATAGACGTCGAACTTGAGTTCCTTGGCCGGTATCCGCGTATCGGGCCCGGAGACGGCGTTGAGGATGATGCCGCCGGCATCGAGGACCATGACTTGCTTTTCCATCTCGCCATCGCGCGGGACGGTCAGCTTCTTGGTCGCACCGGCGCGTCCAAACGAGACATTGACGAAATAGTCGCCGGGTGCGAGCTGGAAGTCGGCGGAGCCGCCCTCGGCGCTGGCCAGAAGCGGCAGCTTGCCGTCGGTGCCCGGGATCGGGCTGAATACCCGCCACGACAGACCCTGCTGCATGGCCTCGCCGTCATTGGTCAATCGTGCCTCGAGGCTGACATTGCGCGAGGTCGATGGCGAGATGGTCCCGCCCATATTGGCCGAGAAGGCGTTGAGCTTCGGCATCTTGACCGAGCCGTCCAACTGCTTGAAGGCCTTGAAAGCGTCTTCGCCATGGGCCGGCGTCAGAGCAAGGAATACCGTCGCCACGACGGAGACGGAGCGGGCAGCATGCATTAGGCAATTCATGGGTGACACGGCAGGTTGACTTCCTCTCCAATGGAAGCAAGTTCAATCCCAATGCGGTGGCAATTTCAAGACGTCGCAGGTGCCAGAAAAGCCTTGAAAGTGTCTGAATATGAAAAATGATATCAAGCTGATCGATTATCTCGCCACACGCCGCTCGGTTCCGGCCTTCCAGATGTGCGAACCGGGTCCTTCGACCGCCGAACTCGAACAGATCCTGACGCTGGCCGTGCGCGTTCCCGACCACGGAAAAATCGCGCCCTGGCGATTCGTCGTCTATCGTGGCGCCGAGCGCGCCCGTATCGGCGAGGCGCTTCTGGCCATGGCGCTCGAGAAGAATCCCGAACTGTCCGAAGAGATGATCGGCGTGGAGCGCGCCCGCTTCACCCGGGCGCCGGTGGTGATCGGCGTCATCAGCACCGCCGGTCCGCATGTGAAGATTCCCGAGTGGGAGCAGTTGATGTCGGCGGGTGCCGTCTGCCTCAACCTGCTGATGGCCGCCAATGCGCTCGGCTATGTGTCGAACTGGCTGACCGAATGGTTTGCCTACGACGAGAAGGCCCATCCGCTGCTCGGCATCAAGCCCGGCGAGAAGGTCGCCGGCTTCATCCATGTCGGCTCGACCACGTTCCCGATCACCGAGCGGCCGCGTCCGGCGCTTGGCGATGTCGTCACCTGGGTCGGCGACGAAACGTGATGTTCTACGAGACCGCGGACAATCGGCATGGCCTGGCGCACGATCCCTTCAAGGCGATCGTCGCGCCGCGGCCGATCGGCTGGATCGGCACGAAGGGGCGGGACGGATCGTTGAACCTGTCGCCCTATTCCTTCTTCAACGCGGTGAGCGACCGGCCGAAGATCGTCATGTTCTCGTCGAGCGGGCGAAAGGACACGCTGCGCAATGCGACCGAGACCGGTGTTTTCTCGGTCAATTATGTCAGCGCCGATCTGGTTGCCGCGATGAACGCTTCGTCCATTGCCGTGCCTTACGGCACGGACGAATTCGCCCTTGCCGGCCTGACGCCGGTCATGGGGCGGTTGGTCGACGCGCCTTGTGTCGGCGAGGCCTATGCCGTGCTCGAATGCCGGGTGACCGAGATCCACACGCTGAAGACGATCGACGGCACCGACAGCGACAGCCATGCCGTGTTCGGGCAGGTGGTCGCCATCCATATGGACGAACGGGTCATCCGCGACGGCTGCTTCGACGTGGCACTTGCCCGGCCGGTGACCCGCCTCGGCTATATGGATTACGCCGAGGTGCAGCCGGTCTTCGAACTCCAAAGGCCGAAGCCGCCCATTGGCGGCGATCAGCCATAGGCGGCGGCGATCGCCGGCAGATGGTCCGGCATCTCGGTGATCAGCGCGGTAAACCCGTCGCGGCGGGCCGCGGCGCAGGCGCGTTCCAGATCTTCGCCCGCAAGGGAAAGGTCGAGCCAATCGAGCGCCGCCACTCGAGCCTTTGCCGCGCCGAGCAGGGTCAGCCCACGGCTAAGCGCAACGGGCGCCGATTCGTCGCACTGCTGATCCGGCGAGCCCGGAACCTGCAGCTCTGCCGCAAGGGCCGTGGCAGCGCGGCCGACGGCCCTCAGGCGCGGCGTCCGGCCGGCAAAGCTTGCGAACGAAAGCAGGCCCGAGGCATTGTCGCCAATCATGGCGATCAGCGGGGTCTCGCCGGGTTCGCGCCCCGCCATCGTTTCGGCCACCGCGAGCGCGACATCGAGCCTCTGCAGTTCCGTCCCATCGGCGACGCCCGAAAGGATGATGCCGTCGGGGCGGGCCGGGATCAGGATTTCCAGTCGCTCGTCGAGCGCGTCGCTGTCGAGTGACGAATCGACGAGGGCGAGCAGCAGCGTTTCATCGTCGGCTGGCCTGCGGTGGGTCATGAAGAGTGCTGCCGCCTGCCAGTCCGCAATCGATTCTCCGGTGATGATGACCAGCGCATCGGCTGACGGCGCCAATTGGCCGGCATCGTCCGTCGCCCGCACGACCAGGAGAGAATACAAAGGCTTGCCGCCGATGCTGAGGCTTGAAGGGATGGGCAAAGGGACCTCGCGGTTAACGGACATGGTGAACCAAATCTTAAACACTTTCCCGCTAGCGTGAAGCATGGCTGATCGGCCAGGCGTTTTTCTCTTCGGGGATTGGGTTTTTCAGTGATCGTGGCGGCTTTTCTTCGGTGGGTGGAAACGGCAAAGGCAGGGGACAGGGCGCGCGCGGCCAATGCACTGGCGAGGGCCTTTCTGCGCTCGGCCATGGCGCCTCAGGAGCGCCGCGCCGCGCATGTGGCGCTGATCTATCTGCTCGATGATCCTTCGCCGCGCGTCAGGCTGGCGCTCGCCGAGGTTCTGGCTGGTTCGTCCGACGCACCGCGCGGTCTTGTGGTTTCGCTTGCCGAGGACCAGCCGGAAATCGCCGCGCTGCCAATCCTGAACTCGCCGGTTCTGACCGATGCGGATCTGGTCGATCTGGCCGGACGCGGCAGCGCTGCGACCCGCGCACTGATCGCTGCGAGAGCGGGCTTGTCCCGCGGCGTCGCGGCAGCACTTGCTGAAATTGGCGACGCCGAGGAAGTTGTCGTCCTGCTGGAAAACCCGACGGCACAGATTGCGCGGCTGACCTTGAAGCGCATCGCCGAGCGACATGGCGCGAACGACGGCGTGCGGTCGCTGCTGCTCGAGCGCGCCGACCTGCCGGCCGCCGTGCGCCAATTGCTGGTGCAATGCGTCGCCGAGGCTCTCTCCGGTTCCGCCTTCGTCCGGGCGGTGATCGGTGCGCGTCGGATCGAACGGGTGACGCGAGAGGCCGGACATGCGGCGACGATCGCCATCCTGGGTAATGTCACGGTCGATGAATTGCCGGTGCTGGTCGAGCATCTGCGGGCCGAGCGCCGACTGACGCCCGCCTTCCTGATGCAGGCCTTGTGCCTGGGCCGCACCGATTTTTTTGCAGCGGCCATCACCCTTCTCTCGGGCGTCGAGGAGCGGCGGGTGCGCTCGATCCTGGCGACGGCACGCCACCATGCGGTGCGCGCACTCATCGAATCGGCCGGTCTTGCGCGCGAGGTCAGCGCCGTCTTCGTCGAGGCCATCCTGCTTTGGCGCAATGCGGTCCACAGCGCCAGCGACGAGACCGACAATATCGCCCCGCTGCTGGCCGAGCGTCTGCAAGGCTCCGTCCCGCATTCCCCGTCCGCTTGTGAATTGATCGAGATGGTGGCCAAGCTGGCCGTCGCCGAAGAACGACGGCGCGCCCGGGACTACGCGACGGGCCTGGCTCTTGTCGCTTGACATCGATGTCGGTGCTCGTTCCGGTTCACGGCGAGATCTTCTTGGCGACCCAGGAATAGCCGTCTGCGACGACATGCAGCGGGGTTTCGAACACCATACGGATGTCCTGCGTATCGGGTAGAACCTTGCGGATCTTGCCGACGGCGCGTGCTGCCAGCGACTGGCGTTCGCTTTCCGGCAGGGTCGCTGCCGGTCCTGGAAGCGGGGCTGGGTCGGCGATTGCCGGCTTTGCCGCACCCGCGGGGGGCGCGGCGACCTCCGCCTGCGTGTCGGGCGGCTGGCAGACCGCAACCAGCATCGGGTAGCTGACACCCGAATAGCCCGCCAATATCTTCTCCGAGGCGGCGTCGCAGAGCGCCACCGAGACGAAGTGCTCCTGCGCGGTGGCGACGTAGTGGCACTGGGTCACGCTGTCGTCGCAGCCGAGGATGGTCATGACGATGAGGGCGGTCTGCATGGGCTGGTCCGGTGTTGATGGCGCGCGGCGGCGGGGTCGATAAAGCGAGTTCAAACAGAGGATTGCAGCCAAACCAAGACCGGGTGATCCGGCCTGTGACTTGCGGCAGATTCAACTGCGCGCGTGGATGGTGGGTGTTTCCGCGGGGACGGGATCGGCGGCATAGGGTCCCGGTACATCTTCGCTCGCAAGGCCCGCCGCGCCGGTTCTCGCCGGATCCGCGAGCGCCACTTCTCGGATCCACTCCCGCCAGATCGAGACGATCAGCGCCATCAGTACCGGACCGATGAACAGACCGAGAAAACCCATGGTCTTCACCCCGCCGACCAGACCGAAGAAGGTGGGCAGGAAGGGCAGCTTGATCGGTCCGCCGACGAGCCGTGGGCGGATCGTCTTGTCGACGATGAAGAGTTCCACGGTGCCCCAGACGAAAAGGGCGATACCCTGGATATAGGCGCCGCTGGCGACGAGATAGATTGACACGAGCGTGAAGGAAAGAGGCGCACCGCCCGGTATCAATGCCATGACGCCGGTGAGCACGCCAAGGGTGACGGGCGAGGGGACGCCGGCCATCCAGTAGGCGATGCCGAGCACGATGCCCTCTCCGATGGCGATCAGGGTCATGCCGGTCACCGTCGAGCTGATGGTGGCCGGGACGACGCGGGAGATGCGTTCCCATCGCGTCGGCAGGATGCGTTCGCCCAGAAGGTCCAGCTGGCGCGAGAAGTTGGAGCCGTCACGATAGACGAAGAACAGCGCGATCAGCATGAAGAGCAGGGTCAGCGCCAGATGAAAGACGCCATCGCCGGCCGCGACCAGGGCCCGATAGATATTGCCGATATTGGCGCCGCTGATGATCTGGATGAGTTCACCGATCGCGCCGGGAGAGCCGATATGTTCCCGCCACTTCTCCGAGAGCCACTCGCCGACGCCGGGAAGCCGGGTGATCCACTCCGGCGGGGGCGAGCCGATCCGGTTGACCTCGAGCGTCCAGCCGATCCACTGACGCAGTTCCTCGACCGTATAGGCGATCGCGATTCCGATCGGGACGATAAGGAAGGCAAGAATGGCGAGCAGCGCCAGCGTGGCCCCGACAGTCGTATTGCCCCCGACCGCTTCAAGAAGCCGGCGGTATAGGGGCCAACTGGCAAAGGCGATGACGAGTGCGGCGAGGACGGGCACGGCGAAACCATGGAAGAAGTAGATCGCGGCAATCACGATCAGCACCAGCAGCCAGCGGGCGGCCGAAATGGGCGTGATGAGGGCGGATCTGCTCGGGGTGGTCGGGCCCAGCCAGCGGGGGCCGGGTTGCGGCTTGGGTTCTTCGGCCTTGCTCACGTCTCTACCGGTCCATTTTCTGTGTCGCCCAGCATATGGGGCATTCTCCGCGGGCACGCAAGGACGCTTAAGGCAAAGCCGGCGGCGCCGGTGAAGTCCGGCATATGAACGGCAGGAAGGAACTGGCCGCACCGCCGTTCATCGCCATCAGCGTGAGCGCGTTGGCGAACTCCATATCGCCTGGCGATGTCGGGCATATGTCGGCGCCGTTCGAACAGCCGGCGGCGATGAAATCGCGATTGCCACGGATGAAGCCGTCGGTGATGTCGCGCCCCTCAAAGACCTTCAGCAGATCGGTGAAAGCCCGGCGGTAGCGATCGCATTTCTCGATCGTCCAGGCATCAGGCGTCGCACCGTCCTCCTGGCTTGCGGCGCTGGAGCTGGATGGGGCGAGGACCAAGCTTGAAAGGAGGATCGCCGTGGCGGGACGGAGTCTCATCTCAACTCTCCCACCCGGACGTTCGTCCGTCAGATATCGAGGTTGTCGGCGAAGGCCGCACGTTCCTGGATGAAGCGGAAGCGGGCCTCGGGCTTCGTACCCATCAGTGCGTCCACGGCATCGCGGGTGCCCTCGAAGTCGACGTCGTCGATATCGACGCGCAGCAGGGTGCGCTTTGCCGGGTCCATGGTGGTTTCCTTGAGCTGCGCCGGCATCATTTCGCCCAGGCCCTTGAACCGCCCGACCTCGACCTTCTTGCCCTTGAACACGGTCTCCATCAGTTCGGCGCGGTGCGCGTCGTCGCGGGCATAGACGCTCTTGGCGCCCTGGCGGATGACATAGAGCGGCGGCACCGCGAGATAGAGATGGTTGCCGCGGATCAGTTCCGGCATTTCCTGGTAGAAGAAGGTGATCAGCAGCGAAGCGATATGCGCGCCGTCGACGTCGGCATCCGTCATGACAATGATGCGTTCGTAACGCAGGTCTTCCTCGCGGTACTTCGTCCGCGTGCCGCAGCCGAGCGCCTGGATCAGATCGGCAATCTGCTGGCTGGCGGTCATCTTGTCGCGACCGGCGCTTGCCACGTTGAGGATCTTGCCGCGCAACGGCAGGATCGCCTGGTTGGCGCGGTTGCGCGCCTGCTTGGCCGAACCGCCGGCCGAATCGCCTTCGACGATGAACAGTTCCGCGCCTTCCGCCGTGTTCTGCGAGCAGTCGGCGAGCTTGCCCGGCAGGCGCAGCTTGCGCACCGCCGTCTTGCGGTTGACTTCCTTTTCCTTGCGCCGGCGAAGCCGCTCCTCGGCGCGTTCGATCACCCAGTCGAGGAGCTTCGCCGCCTCGTTCGGATTGTCGGCGAGATAGTGGTCGAACGGATCGCGCAGCGCGTTCTCCACCAGGCGCTGGGCCTCGACGGTCGCCAGCTTGTCCTTGGTCTGGCCGACGAATTCCGGCTCGCGGATGAAGACCGACAGCATGCCAACGGCGGAAATCATCACGTCGTCGGTGGTGATCTCCTTGGCGCGCTTGTTCTGGGTGAGTTCGGCGTAGTTCTTCAGGCCCTTGGTCAGCGCGATGCGCAGGCCGGCCTCGTGCGTGCCGCCTTCGGCCGTCGGGATCGTGTTGCAGTAGGAATGCACCATCGGGTCGCCGCCATACCAGGTGATCGCCCATTCCATCGCGCCGTGGCCGCCGGACTTTTCCGTCTTGCCGGCAAAAATCTCGCGGGTGACTGTGAATTCCTTGCCGAGCGTGGCCGCCAGATAGTCCTTCAGGCCGCCGGGGAAATGGAAGACCGCCTTTTCCGGAATGTCGCCGCCTTCCGGCACCATGCCCGGATCGCAGGACCAGCGGATCTCGACGCCGCCGAACAGATAGGCCTTGGAGCGGGCCATGCGGAAGATCCGGCCGGGATCGAATTTTGCATGGTCGCCGAAGATCTGCGGATCGGGATGGAAGCGAACCCGCGTGCCGCGGCGGTTGTGCACGTCGCCCAGTTCCTCCAGCCCGCCGAGCGGCACGCCGCGCGAAAAGCGCTGGCGGTAGAGCTTGCGGTTGCGCGCCACTTCCACTTCGAGAAGGTCGGACAGCGCATTGACGACCGACACGCCGACGCCGTGCAGGCCGCCGGAAGTCTCATAGGCCTTGCCGTCGAACTTGCCGCCGGCATGCAGCTTGGTCATGATCACTTCCAGCGTCGACTTCCCGGGCACCTGCGGATGCAGTTCGACCGGAATGCCGCGGCCGTTGTCGGTGACGGTGAGGAAACTTTCGGCATCGAGATGCACGTCGATGAAATCGGCATGGCCGGCCACCGCCTCGTCCATCGAGTTGTCGATGACTTCGGCAAATAGGTGATGCAGCGCCTTCTCGTCCGTGCCGCCGATATACATGCCGGGGCGCATGCGCACCGGTTCCAGCCCTTCGAGTACCCGGATCGACGAGGCGCCGTAATCACTCTCGCTCGATGTGGCGCCGGCCTTGGGTGCGGTGGCAGCCGGACGCGGCGCTTCGGCCCTGGCCGCAGGCGAGGGGGCGCCCACCGGCTTGGGGGCAAGCGGCAGGGCGGCGAAAAGATCGTTGTCGTCCATGGCGTCGTTCAATAATCTGTCCGTTGCGTCAGCGTCGTCGGCAGGGAGCCGGGCGTCGCAAGCTGCCTTTCGCCTGCGTCGCTCTTGCGAATCAGCGGGATCATGCCAGAAAGGCGGGGCAGGCGCGACGTTGCCGGCGGGCTGCCGCGTGATATTCCTCCAAGCTTTGCGGGTCCCCGTGGGCGAAGGCAAGGCCTGATGCGAAAAGGAGTGCCAGCTTCCATGCAGATGTCCACAGCTCATTTCCGCCGTTGGGTCGTCTTGCTCTTTCTTGCGGGGCTGTTTACCGGCGATCCGGCGCAATCGGAAGCGCTCCAGCCGTTCAAGGACGCGTTGTTTTCCCAGCCGACCGTGCTGGAGAGCCGCGACGGCGGCGATTTTGAGGTAGTGGACTATCAGGAACTGCGCGACATCAACGGGCGTGACCAGATCCCCGAGCGGCGGGTCAAATCGAAATATGTCGATCTCGGCGTCAGGCGCCAGCAGGACAACGAGACGCTGCAACTGCCATCCGGCAGGCTGGACGTTGCCCGCGTCGGTCCGGCGGACGGCGCCGCCTTCACCGTGATTTTCATCCACGGCCGCGGCGGAGACAGGCGGCTCGGCATCAACGATTTTTCCTTCGGCGGCAATTTCAACCGGCTGAAGAACCTCGCGGTCAAAAACGGTGGCGTCTACTACGCGCCGTCTGTGCCGTCCTTCGACGCCGCCGGCGTCACTGCCGTCTCCGACCTCATTGCCCATGCCGCCGCCCGCTCTCCCGGCCGGCCGGTGGTGCTCGCCTGCGCCTCCATGGGCAGCTTCATCTGCTGGGGTGCAGCGCGCGACACCCAGACGGTCTCCCAACTCGCCGGCCTTGCCATTCTCGGCGGCGCAACCGATCCGTCCTTTGTCGGCAGCGCCGCGCACAAGGCGAAGCTCCCGGTCTTCTTCACCCATGGCAGCCGCGACAGCGTCTATGCGCCGGCCGACCAGATCGCGCTTTACGACCGGCTGCACAAGGCCGGCTATCCGACGCGCTTCACACTGTTCGAGACCGGCTCGCACGGTACGCCGGTGCGCATGAGCGACTGGCGCGCGATCCTCAACTGGCTACTGGCTGCGCGGTGAAGATGCGTGCCGGCGCACAGCTATTGCTAATTCATGCTGCAAAACCGCGCCGGATTTTCACCATATCGCCCGATTTGCAGGCGAATCGCAGCCGTCACGCTTTTCATCCTCCCCTCGATTTGCTAGGTCCGGCTCAACATAGCTGGGGTGGGTTTTGACCATGACGACACCGAATGTCCGTCCGCTTGTCGCGGGAAACTGGAAGATGAACGGCACGCGTGCCTCGCTTGACCAGATCAAGGCCATGGCCGAGGGCGTGAAGGGCCCGCTTTCGGAAAAGGTCGAGACGCTGATCTGCCCGCCGGCGACGCTGCTCTATGTGGCGACCGCGCTCTGCGACGACAGCCCGCTTGCCATCGGAGCCCAGGACTGCCACCAGAACGCGTCCGGCGCCCATACCGGCGACATCTCTGCCGAAATGATCGCCGACTGCTTCGGCACCTATGTGATCGTCGGCCATTCCGAGCGCCGCACCGACCACGCCGAGACCGACCATCTGGTGCGGGCCAAGGCCGAGGCCGCCTATGCCAGCGAACTGACCGCGATCGTCTGCATCGGCGAGACGGCCGACGAGCGCAAGGCCGGCCAGACGCTGGACATCCTCAAGCGCCAGCTCTCCGGTTCCCTGCCGGATGCGGCAACCGCCGAGAATACCGTGATTGCCTACGAGCCGGTCTGGGCTATCGGCACGGGGCTCACCCCGACCACCACCGACGTCGAGGAGGCCCATGCCTTCATGCGCGGCGAACTGGTCAAGCGCTTCGGAGCGGAGGGCCAGAAGATGCGCATCCTCTATGGCGGTTCGGTCAAGCCCTCCAACGCCAAGGAACTGATGGGCGTCGCCAATGTCGACGGCGCGCTGATCGGCGGGGCCAGCTTGAAAGCCTCCGATTTCCTCGCCATATACCGCGTCTATGAGGAACTTACCGCCTGAAAAGGCGGTGGGTGCTGCCGTTCAGGGCTTCCTTTGCCGTGGCCTCTCATGTAAAGAGCGGCCAACCGATTGATTGTGCCCCTTTCGGGCAGGTGGAAAATTCATGCAGACCGTATTGATTGTCATTCATCTCATGATCGTGCTGGCGCTTGTCGGCGTCGTTCTGATCCAGCGTTCCGAAGGCGGCGGCCTCGGTGTCGGCGGCGGCTCCGGCTTCATGTCGGCACGCGGCACGGCCAATGCGCTGACCCGCACTACGGCGATCCTGGCGACGCTGTTCTTCATCACGTCGCTGGGCCTCGGCCTGCTCGCCCGCTACGAAGCGAAGCCGACCGACATTCTCGACCGCATCCCGGCCGGCACGGCCGCTCCTGGCGGCAACGTGCTCGACCAGCTTCCGGGTGCCGCTCCGGCTACCACGCCGGCGCCTGCCGCCAACGGTGCAGCCGCACCGGCACCGGCCGCACCCAAGGCCGATCCGAACGCCGTACCCACCGGCAACTGATCGCCTGACTTCTCATCGCTCCGGCGGGCTCTCGGGTCCGCCGGTTTTCTTTTGTGCATATTCCGCCCCGCTTAACAAAAAAGTGGGTAAAGGCCGATTTTGGGCTGGCGGAATCGAATTCGAAACGGTATCCGGTGAAGCCCATGGCGCGATATGTATTCATCACTGGCGGCGTGGTTTCCTCTCTTGGCAAAGGAATTGCGGCCGCGGCACTCGGAGCTTTGCTGCAGGCGCGGGGTTACCGCGTTCGACTGCGCAAGCTGGACCCCTATCTCAACGTCGATCCCGGCACGATGAGCCCGACCCAGCATGGGGAAGTGTTCGTCACCGACGATGGCGCCGAGACGGACCTCGACCTCGGTCATTACGAACGCTTCACGGGGCGTTCGGCCACCAAAACCGACAACATCACCACCGGTCGGATCTACAAGAACATCATCGACAAGGAACGCCGCGGCGACTATCTCGGCGCAACAGTTCAGGTCATCCCGCACGTCACCAATGAGATCAAGGATTTCGTCGTCGAAGGCAACGAAGACTATGATTTCGTCATCTGCGAGATCGGCGGGACGGTGGGCGACATCGAGGCCATGCCGTTCATGGAGGCGATCCGCCAGCTCGGCAACGACCTGCCGCGCGGCACCGCCGTCTATGTCCACCTGACCCTGATGCCCTATATCCCGGCCGCCGGCGAGCTGAAGACCAAGCCGACCCAGCACTCGGTCAAGGAGTTGCAGGCGCTCGGCATCCATCCCGACATCCTGCTGGTGCGTGCCGATCGCGAAATCCCCGAAGCCGAACGCCGCAAGCTGTCGCTGTTCTGCAATGTGCGGGCGTCCGCCGTCATCCAGGCACTCGACGTCGCAAATATCTACGACGTGCCTATGGCCTATCACAAGGAAGGCCTCGATTCGGAAGTGCTGGCCGCCTTCGGCATCGAGCCGGCGCCCAAACCCCGTCTCGACCAGTGGGAAGAGGTCTGCAACCGCATCCGCACGCCGGAAGGCGAGGTGACCATTGCCATCGTCGGCAAGTACACGGGCCTCAAGGACGCCTACAAGTCGCTGATCGAGGCGCTCTACCACGGCGGCATCGCCAACCGCGTCAAGGTCAAGCTCGAGTGGATCGAGTCGGAGGTCTTCGAAAAGGAAGACCCGGCACCCTATCTCGAAAAGGTCAACGGTATCCTGGTTCCCGGCGGCTTCGGCGAGCGCGGCTCGGAAGGCAAGATCCACGCCGCCCAGTTCGCCCGCGAACACAAGGTGCCTTACTTCGGCATCTGCTTCGGCATGCAGATGGCTGTCGTCGAAGCCGCCCGCCATCTCGCCGGCATCGAAAAGGCCTCCTCCACCGAATTCGGCAAGACCGAGGAGCCGGTGGTTGGCCTGATGACCGAGTGGATGAAGGGCAACCAGCTGGAAAAGCGCGCCGCATCCGGCGACCTCGGCGGCACCATGCGTCTCGGCGCCTACAAGGCGGCGCTGAAGAAGGGCACCAAGATCGCCGAGATCTACGGCTCGACGGAAATCTCCGAGCGCCACCGTCACCGCTACGAGGTCAATGTCGACTACAAGGACCGCCTCGAAGCCTGCGGCCTGGTGTTCTCCGGCATGTCGCCCGACGGCCTTCTGCCGGAAACCGTCGAATACCCGGACCACCCGTGGTTCATCGGCGTGCAGTACCATCCGGAGCTCAAGTCCCGCCCGCTCGAGCCGCATCCCCTGTTCGCCAGCTTCATCGAAGCTGCCGTGGAGCAGAGCCGGCTGGTCTGAGACCAAGAGCCTCCTTCTTCTGTGCGAGCCCGGCGGAAACGCCGGGTTTCGTCGTTGAGGGATGGGTGCGCCCGTTACCTTCGAGGACAAGGAACGGTCCGCCGCTGTGCCGCCGTGATTGGATCATTCTTTCGACACGCGCGTTCACCAAGCTCCGCTCCTGCGTCGGCCAAGCGGCCCGGGCGGACAATGTGAAGACAAAAAGGAATTCAGCGATGAAGAAGATTATCACCATGGCGATCGCCGCTCTGCCCGTGCTGACCTCTGCCGGGATGGCGGTTTCCGCCGACATGGTCACGGCACGCGATCCGGTTCCGACCTATCAGGAGACCGATCGGGTTGGCGGCGTCAAGATCGGCTATCTGACCTGTGATGTCGCCGGCGGCGTCGGCTATGTGCTGGGCTCGGCCAAGCAGGCGGACTGCGTCTTTTCCTCGGCCATGGGCGGCGAGGCGCTCGACCGCTATTTCGGCACGATCCGCAAGATGGGCGTCGATGTCGGCTTCACCACACGCTCCAAGCTCGTCTGGGCGGTGTTTGCTCCGACCGCCGGTTATCATCATGGCTCGCTCGGCGGTCTCTATCAGGGTGCGAGCGCGGAAGCGACGCTCGGCGCCGGTATCGGCGCCAATATCCTCGTCGGCGGCACCGCCGGCTCGATCCACCTGCAGACGGTGAGCGTCACCGGCCAGCTCGGCCTCAACCTCGCCGCCACCGGCACTTCCGTCACGTTGACGCCGGAGGGGTGAGCCGCGATCCGCGAAGCGGAGCAATCGATCCAGTGAATCGATTGCAGCGGCGAACGCCCTGAGCTGAAGCGAAGGGCCGGCTTTTCCAGGCTGGAAAAGAGCCGCGATCCGTGAAGCGGAGCAATCGATCCAGCTCCCCGATTGCAGCGGCGAAGCCGTGGAATGGCTCAGAAATCAGGACGGCCGGCCTTCGCCGGCCGTTCTGCTAGGAGACCGGAGCGTTCCGATCAGTTCTCCAAGGGCCGCAGCAACAGCACGGCGGTCTCGGCGCCGACCGGCAGTTCCGGTGCATGCGGCGGGCGCACGATCAGGCAGTCGGACCGGGCGAAGATCTTCATCATCGAAGAATCCTGCTTGCCGTAGCTCTCTGCCAGAAGGCTGCCATCGGCATCGCGCGACAGCCGTGCCCGCAGATAGTCCTGACGCTTGTCATTGGCGGGCAGGGCGGTCGCGGTGCGGGCCATGGCACGGCGCGAAATGGCGGGTCGGCCGGACAGCCGGGCGAGCAGCGGCTCGAGGAAGAGCAGGCCGCAGACCATCGACGAGACCGGATTGCCGGGCAGGCCGAGCACATGCATGCCGTCGAGCTCGCCGACCATTAGCGGCTTTCCCGGCCGCATGGCGATCCTCCAGAAATCGAGCCGCATACCGGCGGCGAGAAGCGTCGACTGCACGAGGTCATGGTCGCCGACCGATGCGCCGCCCAGTGTGACGAGGACATCGGCGTGGGCCGCGCGGGCCTCGTCGATCGCTGCAGTGATGCGGTCGCGATTGTCGGGTACGATACCCAGATCGATCACGTCGGCGCCCGCCTGGCGCACAAGCGCGCCAATGCCGAAGGTGTTGGAGCCGATGATCTGGTGGGGCCCTGGCGGAGTGCCGGGCGTCACGAGCTCGTCGCCGGTGGCGAGGATCGCGACAAGCGGTCGGGCGAAGACCTCGACGCTTTCGTGGTTCATCGCCGCGATCAGCATGAGCCGGCTGAAATCGAGCCTGGTACCGGCCGTCAGCACTGTCTCGCCTTCGGCGAAATCCTGTCCGCGCGGCCGGATATGGCGGCCTTTGGTCACCGCGAAGGTGGTGCGGATGGCATGGCCTTCCAGCTTCTCCGCATCCTCCTGGATCAGCACCGTATCGGCGCCGGCGGGCACCGGAGCGCCGGTGAATATGCGTACCGTCTCACCCGGACCGACCGTGCCGGCAAAGCCGTGACCGGCCGCGGACGTTCCGATCACTTTGAGGGTCGCACCGGGCTCGGGCGCGTCGGCGGCGCGCAGTGCATAGCCGTCCATGGCGGATGCGTCGAACGGCGGCTGCGTCAGTCGGGCCTGGATGTCCCTGGCCAGCACCCTTCCGTCGGCCGCGTCGAGCTTGAGGGTCTCGCGCCGGGAGACCGGCACAGCCGTCTTGAGCAGTGTCTCCTGGGCATCTTCGACCGCGAGCAGGGCCATTCAAAATGCCTCCGGGTGGCGGAAGGTTCCCGACTTGCCGCCGGTCTTCTCCATGAGCCTGATGCCGCCGATTTCCATCGCCTTGTCGGCGGCCTTGGCCATGTCGTAGATGGTCAGGCAGGCCACCGAGACGGCGGTCAGCGCCTCCATCTCGACGCCGGTCTTCCCGGTCAGCTTGGCCGTGGCTGTGACGCGCAGGCCGGGAAGGTTAAAGTCTTCCTCGATATCGACCGTGACCTTGGTGAGCATCAAGGGATGGCAGAGGGGGATGAGATTCGAGGTCTGCTTGGCCGCCATGATGCCGGCTATGCGGGCCGTGGCGATCACGTCGCCCTTCTTGGCATTGCCGGAGCGGATCAGTTCCAAGGTGGCGGCCGCCATCCTGACATGGCCCTCGGCTGTGGCGCTGCGCGCGGTCTCGGCCTTGTCGCCGACATCGACCATATGCGCCTCGCCCGCGGCGTTGATATGGGTGAGCGTACCCATCACGCGACCTGTGCCGGAGGTTGTCCGGTCAAGAGGAAGCGCGTTGCGGCGGCGACATCCTGCTGGCGCATCAGGCTTTCACCGACGAGGAAGGTGGTGATCCCGCAGGCTTCAAGGCGCTTGCAGTCGTCAAAGGTGAAGATGCCGCTCTCCCCGACCAGCAGACGGTCGGACGGGACCATGGCAGCCAGGCGTTCGCTGACGGAGAGGCTAACCTCGAAGGTGCGAAGATTGCGATTGTTGATGCCGATCATCGGCGAAGCCAGCTTGACGGCGCGTTCGAGTTCTTCCTCGTCATGCACTTCGATCAGCACGTCCATGCCGAGACCGAAGGCCTCGTCTTCGAGGCGCCTTGCCTCGTCGTTTGAAAGCGAGGCCATGATCAACAGGATACAGTCGGCGCCATAGGCGCGCGCCTCGTGCACCTGGTAGGTGTCGAACATGAAATCCTTGCGCAGCGCCGGAAGGGCGCAGGCGGCACGGGCCTGGACCAGATAATCGAGCGAACCCTCGAAGCTCGGGCCGTCGGTCAGCACGGACAGGCAGGCGGCACCGCCGGCCTCATAGGCGGCCGCCAGCGCCGGCGGGTCGAAATCCGGGCGAATCAGACCCTTGGAGGGGCTTGCCTTCTTGATCTCGGCGATCAGGCCGAATTCGCCGGCCTCACGGCGACCCGACAGCGCACGCAGGAAGCCGCGCGGGGCCGGCTGTTCGGCGGCCCGTGCCTTCAGGTCTGCAAGCGAGCGGGCGGCCTTGGCAGCGGCGATCTCCTCGCGCTTGTAGGTCTCGATACGCTTGAGGATGTCCGCCATGGCTCTGTCTCAGTCCCGTGGTGCCTGGTTGGAAACGGTGATCAGCGTGTCGAGCGCCCGAGCGGCGGCGCCGCTGTCGATGGAATGGCTGGCCAGCTCCATGCCTTCGCGAACGGTGTCCGCCTTGCCGGCAACGATCAGCGCGGCGGCGGCGTTGCACAGCGAAACATCGCGGTAGGGATTGCGGGCGCCGGACAGCACTTCGCGGAGCGCCGCGGCATTGACCTCGCCGTCGCCGCCCCTGATGGCGTCGAGCGGTACGGTCGGCACACCGAAATCCTCCGGCGTCAGTTCGAAGGTGGTGATCTCGCCATTCTTCAGTGCCGCGACCTGCGTCGGGCCGGTGGTGGTCACCTCGTCGAGACCGCTGCCATGGACGACCCAGGCGCTCTCCAGTCCGAGGTCGCGCAAGGCCTCCGCGCCCGGCAGCAACCATTCCGGCGAGTAGACGCCGAACAGTTGGCGCGTGACGCTGGCGGGGCTCGTCAGCGGACCGACGATATTGAAGATGGTGCGGGTGCCGAGCTCGACCCTCGCCGGGCCGACATGGCGCATGGCGGGGTGATGGAGCTGCGCGAACATGAAGCCGATGCCCGCTTCGCGAATGCAACGCGCAATGGTATCCGGATCGATGTCGAGGCGGACGCCGAGCGCCGACAGGCTGTCGGCGGCGCCAGACTTCGAGCTCAAGGCGCGGTTGCCGTGCTTGGCGACGGGCACACCGGCACCAGCGACGATCAGCGCGGCGAGCGTCGAGATGTTATAGGTATTGGTGCCGTCACCGCCGGTGCCGACGATGTCGATAGCACCGGCCGGCGCTTCCACCTTGACCATCTTGGAGCGCATGACCGAAACCGCGCCGGCGATCTCGTCGACGGTCTCACCGCGCACCCTGAGCGCCATCAGGAAGCCGCCGATCTGGGCCATGCTGGCTTCGCCCGACATCAGCACTTCGAATGCGCCACTCGCCTCCTCGCGGGTGAGGGCCTGACGCGTGGCGACCTTGGCAATGTAGGGCTTCAGACCGGACATGTTTCTTGGCTCCCCCGTCCTTAGCGTACCATGGCCTGTTCGGCGAGCTGCTGGTTGATCGTCACGCCATAGTCGTCCTGCAGGCGATTGACCATCTGGTCGAGAATGTCGTCACCGGCGGCATTGGCGATTTCGGCGATCTGGGCGTCCTCGTTTCCGAGGGCGTCGGTCGAAGGCTGGTCCTTCACGTCCGTCACCTTGAGAAGGATCTGCGTCTCCGGGTCTGCGCCCGGCGCACTTGCGACCATGCCGACAGCGCCGCCAAAGGCCGCCGTCACCGCGGCTGGGCCGAGCACCGCGTCTTCCGTCTGGCGACGGATGCCGACCTTGGATTCGACTGCAATTCCGAGTTCGCCGGCGATCGCGTCCAGCGTCTCGCCCTTGGCCGCCCGCTCCTTGAGGCCCTCGGCCTTTGCGCCCAGCGCAATCTTCTGTTGCTCTGAGGTCCAGTCGGCCGTCGCCTTTTCCCGGACTTCTTCGAGGGTGCGGTCACGCTCGGCGACGATGTCCTTCACTTCGAGCCAGATGAAGCCGTCATTGCCGATGTTGACCGGCAGCGCCTCGACGCCGACGTCGGTCTGGAAGACCTCGGCCAGCAGGGCGTCACGCTCCGGCAGGTTTGGCACGTCCGCTTCGTTTTCGTCCTTGCCGTTGCGATCCGACGCCTTGACGATGACCGGCTTCAGGTTGAGCTGGGTTGCCGCTTCTTCGAGCGTCGAGCCGCCGGCCCGCAGGTCCTCGAACTGGTCATGGACGGTGGCAATGTCCTCCATCGCTGCCGCTTCCGCCAGTGCTTCGCGGATCTCCTCCTTTACCTCGTCAAGGGTGCGAGTCCGGCCTTCCTTGATATTGGTCACGCGCAGGATGACGGGGCCAAGCGCGCCATCGACGACATCGGTCGTCGCGCCTTCGGCCGTCACGGCGAAGGCGGCATCCGCGAGCACGGGATCGGGAAGCTTGTCGCGCGAAAACTCGCCGAGCAGCACATCGCTTGCGGTCTTGCCCTGATCGGCGACCAGCTGGTCGAAGCTCATGCCGGACTTCAGTTCGGCCAAGGCTGCCTCGGCCATCTCTCGGGTTTCGAAGCTCAGCTGTTCGATCGTCCGGGTGCCGGCGATCTCGTAGGTCTTCTTGCGGGCCTCATAGTCCTGACGGATCGCTTCGTCGGAAATCGCCGCCTTGTCGGCGATGTCGGAGGGCTCGAGCTTCACATAGGCAAAGCTGCGGTATTCGGGCGCACGGTAGCGGGCCTTGACCGTCTCGAACCAGGCGGCAAGCGTCGCCTCGTCGGGCGCCTTGATCGGATCGATATTGGCGTTCGTCAGCAGCAGGTAGCTCACATCGCGGGTCTGGTTGCGATAGGCTTTCAGCGCATCGATGAGGGTCTTGGGCGCGAGAAAGCCATCCGACGTCGCCTCGACGATCTGGCTGCGCATCGCCACCTTGGAGCGTTCGAGAATGTAGTCGTCTTCACGCAGGCCGGCATTGCGAAGTCGGGTGGTGAAGAGATTGCGGTCGAACTGACCGGTTTCGCTTTTGAAGGCCGGGTCCTCGGCGATAAGCTCGGCCAGGCGGTCCTTGGACAAGCCGAGACTCATGTCCTGCGACAGCTGGTCCAATGCCGCGCCGGCGGCCAGTTGGGCATAGACCTGGCTCGGCACACCGAGGGCTTTCGCCTGCTCCGTGGTCAATTGCTGGCCGAAACGGCGGCCGAGTTCGGCAAGCTGGCGCTGGTAGGCCAGGCTGAACTCGCTGGCGGAGACCTTCTGGTCGCCGACGCTGATGATTGTGTCCGTTGCCGTGTTGAAGAGCGACGCAGAAATGCCCCAGATCCCGAAGGACGCGACAAGCAAGAGCATCAGCATTTTCGCGACCAGAGTACGGGCGCCTTTTCTCAGAACTTCCAGCATCGAAACTCAATCACCTTATTTCAGCTCTTCGCAGACGGCGAAGCGGTTGATGTTCCTTAGAACAAACCGTGGCGGAAATGAAGGCGTGTTCGGCGAAAAGGCGCCGGCCGACGCACCGGTGGTTCTCAGGGGCCGATCGAGCCCGGTTCAGACTGGCGGTGGGCGCGCACGAACCCGGCGCGTTCCGATTTTCATATTGTCGCAATAGCATCGGCATCAATATCGGGTACAACAAAATACTGGCGACGTTCAGATGGTCGACAAGGCGGGGTAGGAATGGCAGCGATGGATAGTGCCACGGGCGAGGTGGGGCTGGGCGTGACCGGACTGACCAGTGTTGAAGCCGGACGAGCGCTGGAGAGATTTGGCGAAAACCGTCTGCCCGTGCCCGCCAGCCCGTCCTTCCTCAAGGTTCTTGCGCTGCAATTCCTCAGTCCGCTGATCTACATCCTGATGGCGTCGGCAGCCCTGTCGATGCTGATCAGCGAGATCACCGACGCAATCTTCATCGCCGTCGTGCTGATGGTCAACGGCATCGTCGGGGCGATCCAGGAATACTCGGCCGGCAAGTCGGCCGAGGCGCTGCGCGCCTTGGAGCAGCCGCACGCGACGGTCATTCGCGACGGCCAGCGCCGGGTGATTGATGCGGCGGGGCTGGTGCCCGACGATCTCGTCATGCTCGAATCCGGCGAGCGCGTTCCGGCCGATATCCGTCTGGTCGAGGCCAACGGACTGCAATGCGACGAGGCCGCCCACACCGGCGAATCGCGGGCGGTAGCGAAGGAGGAGGGAGACACGGTCTATGCCGGCACGATCGTGACGCGTGGCAGGGCCCGTGGCCTGGTGTTCGCCACCGGCCGCCAGACGGAACTCGGTCGGATCGCCGGCGCAATTCAGGAGCGTTCCACCGCCAAGCCACCGCTGATGATCCGCATGGAGGATTTCACCCGGCTGATCGCCGTTGCGGTCGGTGTGGCCATCGTCTTCCTCATTGCCGTGGGCCTGTGGCGCCAGATGGCGCTCGGCGAATTGCTTACCATGTCGATCGGGCTTGCGGTCAGCGCCATTCCGGAGGGCCTGCCGATTGCAATCACCGTGGCGCTCGCCATCAGCATGCGCCGCATGTCCAAGGTCAATGTGGTGGTGCGCAATCTGCCGGCGGTCGAATCGCTCGGCTCCTGCACCATGATCGCCACCGACAAGACCGGCACGCTGACGCTCAACGAACTGACCGTGACCGATATCCGGCTGCCGGACGGGAGCCATTGGCTGTTCGACACCGGCGTCGATCCGACGGCGGGCGGCATTCGAAACCATGAGGGCGAACGCGACCATCCGAGCCTGGCGGTAAAGCGCCTCTTGCGAGCGGCGACCCTGCCGAACGAGGGCGAACTCGGCCGCACGGATGGCGGCGGTTTCGATCCGATGGGGGATACGGTGGATGTCGCGCTCTTGGCCGCGGCCCACAAGGGTGGGCTCAGCAAGGGCGAGCTCATGGAGAAATACCGCCTGGCGAAGCTCATTCCGTACGAGCCGGAACTGAAATATGCCGCCTCCTTCCATTTGGACGAGGAGCATCTGCACATCTTCGTCAAGGGTGCGCCGGAAATGCTGGCGACCATGTGCGGCACGATGCAGGTCGGCGACCATGCAGTGCCGCTCGATCACGAGCTGTTGCATCGTCAAATGGACGCGATGGCACGCGAGGGGCTCCGGGTTCTGGCCTTCGCCGAGGGGCGAATGGCGCATGCGGGAAACGGCGATTACGGCGACCACATGCTCATCGACCTCTGCTTTCTCGGTTTTGCCGGCATGCAGGACCCGATCAGGCCGGAAGTGCCGGCCGCGCTCGCCGCCTGCCGCACAGCCGGCATCGAAGTGGTGGTGATCACCGGCGACGACCCCCGTACCGCAACCGCGATCGCCCGCGAAGCCGGGCTGACCTTCGCGCCCGGCGATGTCGCGACCGGCGAGGAGGTTGCAGCCGCGATCGCCGCAGGCGAACCGTCTCTCGACGACCTGACCCGGCATGTGCGGGTGTTTGCCCGGGTCAAACCCGACCACAAGCTCGCCATCGTTCGCTCGCTGGCGCGCAACGGTCACTACGTGGCTGTGACCGGCGACGGGGTGAACGACGCGCCGGCGCTGAAGCACGCCCATGTCGGGGTGGCAATGGGCCGGGCCGGAACGGATGTCGCCAAGGAAAGCGCCGACATCATCCTGACCGACGACAATTTCGCCTCGATCGTGGCGGGTATCCGCGAGGGCAGGGTCGCCTACAGCAATATCCGCAAGGTGGTCTTCATGCTGGTGTCGACGGGGGCGGCCGAAGTTTTGCTCTTCCTGCTGGCGATGATCCTCGGCACGCCGATGCCGCTCACCGCGGTGCAACTGCTCTGGCTGAACCTGGTGACCAATGGCGTGCAGGACATCGCCCTGGTGACCGAGCCGGCGGAGGGTGACGAGTTGACGCGGCCGGTGCGCAAGCCGGAGGAATCGCTGTTCGACCCCTTGATGATCCGTCGCATCGTGGTCGCCACCCTGCTGATGGGTGTCGGCGGCTTTGCACTGTTCTACTGGCTGATCTCGACGGGGGTCAGCGAATTCACCGCGCGCAATCTGCTGCTGGTGCTATTCGTGCTGTTCGAGAACTTCCAATGCATCAACAGTCGCTCCGAGCGACGGTCGGTGTTCCGCCAATCGCTCGCCTCCAATCCATTTCTCCTGGTGGGCATCGGCGGGTCGCAGGCCCTGCATCTCGGAGCGATGTATGTGCCCGGCCTGAACGATCTCCTCGGGATCACGCCGATCGCGCTCGAGGAATGGCTGCTGCTGGCGGCGCTGGCCTCGGTCCTGCTTTTGGTGAGCGAGGTCGAGAAGATCATTTACCGCCGGCAGCTTCTGGCGCGCCCCTGAGCCGGGCTTGTTCGCTGTCGTCGGACGACGCATAGAAAAAGGCCGGCGGAATGCATCCGCCGGCCTTCCTGTCTTGCGGGACTTGCCGCGCTTAGCGCTGCGAGACCGGAACGTATTCGCGCTGCGGAGCGCCGGTGTAGAGCTGGCGCGGGCGGCCGATGCGCTGCTGCGGGTCCTCGATCATTTCGTTCCACTGGGCGATCCAGCCGACGGTGCGGGCGAGCGCGAAAAGAACGGTGAACATGGTCGTGGGGAAGCCGAGCGCACGCAAGGTGATACCCGAATAGAAGTCGACGTTCGGGTAGAGCTTCTTTTCCTTGAAGTAGGGGTCGTTGAGCGCGATCTTCTCGAGCTCGAGCGCCACCTGCATCAGCGGATCGTCCGAATGGCCGGTGGCTTCCAGCACTTCGTACATGGTCTTCTGCATGATCTTGGCGCGCGGGTCGTAGTTCTTGTAGACGCGGTGGCCAAAGCCCATCAGGCGGAAGGGGTCGTTCTTGTCCTTGGCGCGGGCGATGTATTCCGGAATACGATCGACAGTGCCGATCTCCTGCAGCATGTTGAGGGCCGCTTCGTTGGCGCCGCCATGGGCCGGGCCCCAGAGGCAGGCGATACCGGCCGCGATGCAGGCGAACGGGTTGGCGCCCGACGAACCGGCGAGACGCACGGTCGAGGTCGAGGCGTTCTGTTCATGGTCGGCATGCAGGATGAAGATTCGGTCCATGGCGCGGGCGAGAACCGGGTTCACCTTGTATTCGTCGCAGGGAACCGCGAAGCACATGCGCAGGAAGTTCGCGGCGTAGTCGAGATCGTTCTTCGGGTAAACGAAGGGCTGGCCGATATGGTACTTGTAGGCCATGGCGGCGATCGTCGGCATCTTGGCGATCATCCGCAGCGAGGCGACCATGCGCTGGTGCGGATCGGTGATGTCGGTCGAGTCGTGGTAGAAGGCCGAGAGCGCGCCGACGGTGCCGACCATGACGGCCATCGGATGAGCGTCGCGGCGGAAGCCGGTGAAGAACTTGCTCATCTGCTCATGCACCATGGTGTGGTGCGTGACGCGATAGTCGAAATCCTTCTTCTGGGCAGCCGTCGGCAGTTCGCCGTAGAGCAGCAGGTAGCAGACTTCGAGGAAGTCGCCCTTCTCGGCCAATTGCTCGATCGGGTAACCGCGGTGCAGCAGAACGCCTTCGTCGCCGTCGATATAGGTGATCTTGGATTCGCAGGACGCCGTGGAGGTGAAGCCCGGGTCATAGGTAAATGCGCCGGTGTGTTTGTAGAGGGTGCCGATGTCGATGACCTCCGGGCCGATCGTGCCGGCCTTGACAGTCAATTCGACCGTCTTTTCCCCGAGATTCAAAGAAGCGCTTTTGTCCGTCATGCTAATCCTCCGGAATTGGCGGTTAGGCGTCCGAAAGGGCGCCTGGGGTTAAGCGTAGGGATGTAGCTATATGATACGGACGTTAATGCCAAGCTAGCCAAAGGGCAAATTGTGCATTGCAAAAGCGATTATACTGTAAAATCAATTAACCTAAATCGATTGATGAATTTTGGCGGGAAACAGCTTCCCCCTGCACGCATTGCTTGCTAGCCTGCCGGTCAGGGTGCTGCCCCTTCACTTCGGCGGATGTGTCGCCGGAAGGGGCGTGCGGGGAGCGGGACGTGGCGGTTGTCACCGATCGGGGAGCCGGCTTGAGCGAGGTTGGCGGCGCAGCGTCTCCGGCCCCGGTCGCGCGCGCGCCACCGGTACCGGCGGATCAAGGCCGACACGGTACCGCTTCACCTATTCAGCGGATCCGTGAGAAGGTCGCTGACGGCGGAAGACGGTTCCTCGCCGCATTGTCGCTCGAGCAGGATCACGGCCACTTCTTCCACTTCGTTCCCGTCCTCCTGGGCGCGGGCGCGGCCTTGTGGTTCACCCTTGGACGGCCTCCATCCGCGGGGGCCCTGGTTACCTTGTCGGCCGTCTTCGCTGGCGCCGGTCGGGTGGCAGCCATCCGCGATCGCCCCGGTGCTCACCTCCTCGCCGCCGCCGCGCTGGTTTTTGCCGGCATGCTGCTGGCCGATCTGGAGACGCGGCGGGCGGCGACGACGATCCTCGACAGCGGCGTAACGACGGTCGTGACCGGGGTGGTCGAGCGGCGTGAGGCGGGCCCGCGCGGGGAATGGCGCTATCTGGTGCGCGTGACATCCACCGCAGAACCACGGCTGAAGCGTCCGCCCGAGCGGGTCTCGCTCCTGGCGCGAGGCAGCCAGAAGGCGGCTGGTCTCGGAGAAATGCTGAGCGGGCGGGCACGCCTGTCTCCGCCCTCCGGACCGGCGCTGCCCGGGCTCAACGATTTTGCCTTCTCGAGCTATTTTAGCGGTACCGGCGCAGTTGGGTTCTTTCTCGGCGCGCCACGCCTTCAGGGCGGGGAGAAGGCGGACGACAGCGAGACCGGCTGGGCGGCCGGTGAACGCGTGCTTTTTTCGCTGCGCGACGGAATATCGACCCGCATCCGTGACGTGATCGGCGGCGATCCCGGCGCCTTTGCCGCCTCGATCGTCACCGGGGAACGGCGCGCCATGTCGCGGGAGGCCACCGAGGCGCTTCGTCTGTCGGGGCTCGCCCATATCACCGCCATTTCGGGACTCAACATGGCGCTGGCCTCGGGGATATTCTTCGTTGGCCTGCGCATGGCGCTCAGCCTGCTGCCGGGTCTCGCCCAGGCCATTGCGATCAAGAAGATCGCGGCGGGCGGGGCGCTTGTCGCGGCCTTCGCCTATCTCCTCATTTCCGGCTATCAGGTGTCCGCCGTGCGCGCCTTCCTGATGACCGCGATCATGCTGATCGCGGTCTTGTTCGACCGGCCGGCGATCAGCCTGCGCAACCTGTCGCTCGCGGCGATTGTCATCATTACGCTGACACCCTCGGCGGTGATGGGGCCGAGCTTTCAGATGTCGTTTGCCGCGACCGCGGCCCTGATCGCCGGATATGCGGCATGGCGCCGCCGGCCGCGCCGGAGCGGGCTCAGGCTCTCTTTCCCTGGAGCCAGACTGCTGGGCGAGGGCGGCAAGCTGATCGGCGGCACATTCCTCACCTCCCTCATCGGCGGCCTGTCGACGGCCATTTTTGCCATCGCCCATTTCCACCGCATGGCGCCGCACGGTCTTGAGGCCAATCTCGCGGCGATGCCGATCATCTCGATGATGGTCATGCCGGCCGGCCTGATCGCCATGCTGCTGATGCCTCTCGGCCTCGATCAGCCGTTCCTGGCTATCATGGGCCTGGGCCTGGAATGGGTGCTGGTGATCGCGCATGCGGTGGCCGGCTGGGACGAGCCGATCGGCTTTGCCCGGATGCCCCTCTGGTTCCTGCCGACGGCATCGCTTGGCCTGCTGCTCCTGACGCTGCTGCGAACCGGGCTGCGACATGCCGGCAGCGCCGTGCTGGCAGTCGTCTTGGCGATTCTCGTCCTGCGCCCCGTAACGCCGGCTCCCGACATCCTGATTTCGGAAGACGGCCGGCTGGTCGGTTTGCCGGGGCCGCCGGAAAGCGTCGCAACCAATCGCGCTCGACCGCCGCGTTTCATCTTCGACCAGTGGCAGGCGGCCCTCAGGCTCAAGACCCATGTCGGACCACAGGACGTGCAGGCGGCGGCGACCGGGCCGCCCCGAAAGACGCCGCCGCCATCGACGACCTTGGTGCCCGCCGGTGCGGCGTCGCCCGGCGAGCCTCGCCAGACGCCCAATATTGCGCAGAGGCGACAATGGTCGGAACAGGAGATCCAGGCGGCCCGCGCGCTCATGCGCGAGGCCGTCAAGGCTAGCGGGCCGGGACGATTTCAGTGCGCGTCAAAACTGTGGTGCGTGGCGCAGGTCCGCGACGGGTGGACCATCGCCACGGTGGACGAGCCCGCCTTGGTCGGCGGTGCCTGCGACGTGGCCGACATCGTCATATCGGCGCGGCGGGTGGGTTTTTCGGCCTGCCGCTCGGGCGCCCGCCTTTTGACCGCCGAAACACTGCGTCGCAGCGGCGCCGTCGAAATCCGTCTCGGCCGACGCGATGCCGGCGAAATGGCGCTGGCCACATCCTTCGAGGGCCCGGCGCGGGCCTGGTCGATCCACCGCCGCTATGACTGGCGCAGCGACAGTTTCCTCAGCGAAACCGCGCCGGAAACCGCAGGTCCGGCGGTCTTCGAGCCGACGGTTCCCGACAGGGCGGATATCGAGCCGATCAGTGATAGCGGCGGATGAGGCCGACCAGCTTGCCCTGGATCTTCACTCGGTCGGGGCCAAAGATGCGGGTTTCGTAGGCCGGGTTCGCGGCTTCCAGCGCGATCGATGCGCCGCGCCGGCGGAAGCGCTTGAGCGTTGCCTCCTCGTCATCGACCAGGGCGACGATGATGTCGCCGGGATTGGCGTTGGAAGCGTTGCGGATGATGACCGTGTCGCCGTCCAGGATGCCGGCGTCGATCATCGAATCGCCCTTGACCTCGAGCGCGTAATGCTCGCCTGACCCCAGCATTTCGGCAGGAACGGTGATGTCGTGGGTGTTGTTCTGGATCGCCGAAATGGGCACGCCCGCCGCGATGCGCCCCATGACGGGAACACTGACCGAATTCGGGGCCTCCTCGACGGCTTTTGGTGCAATGGCCGGCGACTTGCCGAGGCTGCCTTCGATGACACTCGGCGAAAAGCCGCGGCGCGGCTGCAAGCTGGACGTATAGGCCTCCGGGAGCTTGATCACTTCGAGCGCCCGGGCCCGGTTCGGCAGGCGCCGGATGAAACCCCGTTCTTCGAGCGCGGTGATCAGCCGGTGGATGCCCGACTTGGAGGCGAGGTCGAGCGCATCCTTCATTTCGTCGAAGGAGGGCGGGACGCCCGATTCCTTCATCCGCTCGTGGATGAACAGAAGCAGTTCCTGTTGCTTGCGCGTCAGCATGTTGCGGTGCCTCAATTGGTGAAACAAATACGGAACATACACTATATGTTCCATTTGTGTTCCGCAAGTGCCTAAGATTCCGTGAAGTGTGCGATGCGAAACGAGATTTTTCCGAAATGCCATGTCCGGGGCAAAGCCATTGGACCGGCATGATCCATGACGAAGATCCGGGCAGGCCGGCCAGCTTGCCAAGACGGACCAAATGGCGCAAACCTCCGCCGCATCACGCCCGCCGACCAGAGGTGCAGAATGTCCGCGCTCAACGTACCACGGGGTCTCGACCACCTCGTCCTTCCCGTCCAGTCGCTCGAGGCGGCGCGAGAGCGCCTGACGACACTGGGCTTCACCGTCGCGCCCGATGCGCGCCATCCGTTCGGGACGGAGAATGCCTGCGTGTTCTTCGCCGACGACACCTATCTGGAGCCGCTGGCGATCGCCAGCCGCGAAGATTGCGGGGCGGCAGCCAAAACCGGCAATGTTTTCGTCGCGCGCGACCAGGCGTTCCGCTTCCGCAACGGCCCGGAAGGTCTGTCGGCGATTGTCGTCAAGACCGACGATGCCGAGGCCGACCACCGGCGGTTCCTTGGGGAGGGATGTTCCGCCGGTCCGTTGCTGCATTTCGAACGCATGTTCAAGATGGCGGACGGATCGGAGGTCCTGGGCGGCTTCAAGCTGGCCTTTGCCGCCGACCTGCGGGCGCCGGATTTCTTCCTGTTTGCCTGCGAGCGTGTCAATCCGCTGCCGGCCGATCGTGGCGCGATGGCGCGACACGCAAACGGCGCGCTCGGCCTGTCGACCGTCGTGCTCGGCGAGGACAATCCGAGCGATTTCCAGTACCTGCTGGAGGAAGTTTTCGAACAACGTGCGGTCGAGGCCCATTCCTTCGGCCTTTCGCTGCAATCAACCAATGTCACTGTCGAGGTCCTGACACCGGCCGGATTGTCCGGCTATTTCGGGCTTGATGCCGAAGATTGCGGACGCGGGCTCAAGGGGCGGCTGATCGTCATCAAGGTTGCCGATATCGGCGTGACAGAACGGCTGCTCGCTGCTAAGGGCATCGTATTCAGCCGCCGCGGCGCGCGCCTGGTTGTTCCGCACGAGGCGGGGCAGGGCGTGCCCTTTGTATTCGAGGAAGTTCGATGAGCAATCCGACAAATTCCGAAGTCGTCGTTGGCGAAGGAGCCGCCAAGGTCGTCTTCTCCAATTCCAAGCGCTTTTCGCTGATCGCCGGCCCGTGCCAGATGGAAAGCCGCGACCATGCCTTCATGGTGGCGGGCAAGCTTTCGGAGATTTGCCGCGAATTGGGGCTCGGCCTCGTCTACAAGTCGTCCTATGACAAGGCGAACCGCACCTCGCTTTCGGCCGAGCGCGGCATCGGCCTGGAAAAGGCGATGGAGGTCTTTGCCGATCTCAAGAAGGAATACGGCTTCCCGGTCATCACCGACGTGCACACCGAAGAGCACTGCCGCCTGGTCGCGCCGACCGTCGACGTCCTGCAGATCCCGGCCTTTTTGTGCCGGCAGACCGATCTTCTGGTGGCCGCGGCCCAGACCGGCCGCGTGATCAACGTCAAGAAGGGGCAGTTTCTCGCCCCCTGGGACATGAAGAACGTGCTGAACAAGATCAATGCCAGCGGCAACTCGAACGTGCTTTTGTGCGAGCGCGGCGCGTCCTTCGGCTACAACACGCTCGTGTCCGACATGCGTTCCCTGCCGATCATGGCGGAAACCGGCGCGCCGGTCATCTTCGACGCCACCCATTCGGTGCAGCAGCCCGGCGGGCAGGGTGGATCGTCCGGCGGCGAACGGAAATTCGTCGAAACTCTGGCTCGGGCGGCGGTGGCGGTCGGGGTTGCCGGCGTGTTCATCGAGACCCACCAGGACCCGGACAACGCCCCTTGCGACGGCCCGAACATGATCGACCTCAAGGACCTGCCGCGCCTGCTGGAAAAGCTGCTGGCCTTCGACGCGATCGCCAAGGCTGCCTGACATCGATTGCAGCAAGCTGCGGATTTCACGGACGCCGGCCCCAGGGCCGGCGTCTTGCGTTGGAGCGAGGGCCCGCTATCGCCTTTCGGCTTCTGTCATGTCGCTGCCATTGTATTTTCCGCATCATCGATTAAGACAGGCCATCCTCAATCCGACCCATTAGCAGGGAGGCTCCCATGACTGCCATCACCGACATTATCGGCCGCGAAATTCTCGACAGCCGCGGCAATCCGACCATCGAGGTCGATGTCTATCTCGAAGACGGCAGCATGGGCCGTGCGGCCGTTCCGTCGGGTGCCTCGACCGGTGCGCATGAAGCCGTCGAACTGCGTGACGGCGGCAGCCGCTATCTCGGCAAGGGCGTCGAAAAGGCCGTCGAGGCCGTCAACACCGAGATCTTCGACGCGATCGGTGGTCTCGAAGCCGAGAACCAGATCCAGATCGACAATCTGATGATCGAGCTCGATGGCACGGCGAACAAGTCGCGCCTCGGCGCCAATGCCATCCTTGGGGTTTCGCTGGCCATCGCCAAGGCCGCCGCCGAAGCCACCGGCCTGCCGCTCTATCGCTATGTCGGCGGCCCCAACGCCCATATGCTCCCCGTTCCGATGATGAACATCATCAATGGCGGCGCGCATGCCGACAATCCGATCGACTTCCAGGAATTCATGATCATGCCGGTCGGCACCGACAACATGCGCGATGCGGTGCGCATGGGCTCGGAAGTCTTCCACACCCTGCGCAAGGAACTGGCGGCCCAGGGTCACAACACCAATGTCGGCGACGAGGGTGGTTTTGCCCCCGGCCTGAACAGCGCGCCGGAAGCCCTCGACTTCATCATGAAGTCGATCGAGAAGGCCGGATACCGGCCGGGCGAGGACATCTATCTGGCGCTCGACTGCGCATCGACCGAGTTCTTCAAGGACGGCAAGTATGTGATGGAAGGCGAGGGCCGCACCCTCGAGCCGGAAGCCATGGCCGAATACCTCGCCGAACTGGCCGCCAAGTATCCGATCATCTCGATCGAGGACGGCATGGCCGAGGACGACTGGGACGGCTGGAAGGCGCTGACCGACAAGATCGGCAATTCCTGCCAGCTGGTCGGCGACGACCTGTTCGTCACCAACTCGTCCCGCCTGCGCGACGGCATCAAGATGGGCGTTGCCAATTCCATCCTCGTCAAGGTCAACCAGATCGGCTCGCTGACGGAAACGCTCGACGCCGTCGAAACGGCGCACAAGGCTGGCTATACGGCCGTGATGTCGCATCGTTCGGGTGAAACCGAGGATTCGACGATCGCCGACCTTTCGGTCGCCACCAATTGCGGACAGATCAAGACCGGCTCGCTGTCGCGCTCGGATCGTCTGGCAAAATACAACCAGTTGATCCGCATCGAGGAGATGCTCGGTCCGCAGGCCCGCTACGCAGGTACGTCGATCCTGCGCGCCTGATCGCATGAAGTCATGCTTGAGCGGCCGCGTCCTCACAAGGGGCGCGGCTTTTTCTTTGCTCCAGCCGTTACGGTCAACGATCGGTTAAGCTCTGGCCGATATTTTGAAATCATAGTTTTGCGTTTCAGGGCTCGAGCGGCATGTGGACCAGGCACCATAAGAAGAAAAAGATCGGTCGTCTCATCCTGCCCGCCGTCACCATCGCCTTTCTGTCCTATTTCGGCTATCATTCCATCCATGGCGACTATGGCTTGCGTGCCAGCCAGGAATTCGAACGGCAGCGGATGGTCCGCAGTGCCGAACTGGCCGAGCTGGTTGCCCATCGCCAGCAGTTGGAGCGGCAGGTGGAATTGCTCAGCGATGGCTCGCTCGAGAGAGACATGATGGATGAGAAGGCGCGATATCAACTCAACATGTCGCGGCCGGACGAGATTGTCATTTTTGACGTCTACCTCGATTAACTGAAATCCAGTTAATTTAAAATTCCGTCGTTGATTCATAGGTTTAGGCGGAATGTGTGCCATGCATTTATGGCATTGCCGAGCGGGCTGTTCTTGCCTATTCTACTGCCCAACAAAGACCCGAGATAAGCCCAGGGAGGGATGAATGGCGCCGCGAAAAGCCGCGACTGCTGCCGGTCGCAAGACCACTGCCAAACCAGCCAAGAAGGATTTCACCGAGGGGGCGATTGCCGAGTTCGATCGCGAAGCCGAGCTCAAGTCCTATCGCGAAATGCTGCTGATCCGGCGTTTCGAGGAGAAGGCCGGGCAGCTCTACGGCATGGGCTTCATCGGCGGCTTCTGTCACCTCTACATCGGCCAGGAAGCTGTCGTCGTCGGCATGCAGATGGCGCTGAAGGATGGCGACCAGGTCATTACCGGCTATCGTGACCACGGCCACATGCTGGCCTGCGGCATGAGTGCGCGCGGCGTGATGGCCGAGCTTACCGGGCGTCGTGGCGGCCTGTCCAAGGGCAAGGGCGGCTCGATGCACATGTTCTCCAAGGAGAAGAACTTCTACGGCGGCCACGGTATCGTCGGCGCCCAGGTTTCGCTGGGAACCGGTCTCGCCTTTGCCAATCGCTACCGCGACAACGGTCAGATCTCGGTTGCCTATTTCGGCGATGGTGCTGCCAACCAGGGCCAGGTCTACGAGAGCTTCAACATGGCCGAACTGTGGAAGCTGCCGGTCATCTACGTGATCGAGAACAACCGCTACGCCATGGGCACCGCGGTGTCGCGCGCCTCGGCGCAGACGAATTTCGCCCAGCGTGGCGTGGCCTTCAATATTCCGGGCCTGCAGGTCGACGGCATGGATGTGCGCGCGGTCAAGGCGGCCGCCGACCAGGCCGCTGAATACTGCCGCTCCGGCAAGGGTCCGGTCATCCTCGAAATGATGACCTACCGCTATCGTGGTCACTCCATGTCCGACCCGGCCAAGTACCGTTCCAAGGATGAAGTGCAGAAGATGCGCTCCGAACACGACCCGATCGAGCAGGTGCGCGCGCGCCTGCTGGAAAAGGGCTGGGCGAGCGAGGAGGAGTTGAAGGCGATCGACAAGGATGTGCGCGATATCGTCGCCGACAGTGCCGATTTCGCCCAGGCCGATCCGGAGCCGGATGTATCCGAGCTCTACACCGACATCCTGCTGTAATCGGGGAGGGAACCCATGCCGATCGAAATTTTGATGCCCGCCCTCTCTCCGACGATGGAAGAAGGCACGCTCTCCAAATGGATCAAGAAGGAAGGCGACACCGTCAAGTCCGGCGACGTGATCGCCGAGATCGAGACGGACAAGGCGACCATGGAAGTGGAAGCCGTCGATGAAGGCGTGCTCGGCAAGTTGCTGATTGCCGCCGGCACCGAGAACGTCAAGGTCAACACGCCGATCGCCGTGCTTCTGCAGGATGGCGAGAGCGCTTCCGACTTCGGGACCGCAAAGCCGGCCGAGCCGGCCAAGGCCGATGCCGATACCCCGGCTGCCACCGCTGGTGCTGCCGGCGGCAAGGCCCGCGAAGCCAAGGACGAACTTCCGAGTGGCGCCAAGGCGCCGGCCGCACCCAAGGTCGAAGCCGCCGCCGACCCGGACATTCCGGCCGGCACGGCAATGGTCACCATGACGGTGCGTGAAGCGCTGCGCGAGGCCATGGCCGAGGAAATGCGCGCCAATCCGGACGTCTTCATCATGGGTGAGGAAGTCGCCGAATACCAGGGCGCCTACAAGATCACGCAAGGGCTGCTGCAGGAATTCGGCGCCAAGCGCGTCGTCGACACCCCGATCACCGAACACGGCTTTGCCGGCGTCGGCGTCGGTGCGGCCATGGCCGGCCTGCGTCCCATCGTCGAGTTCATGACCTTCAACTTCGCCATGCAGGCGATCGACCAGATCATCAATTCGGCTGCCAAGACCCTCTACATGTCGGGCGGTCAGATGGGCGCGCCAATCGTGTTCCGCGGCCCGAACGGGGCTGCTGCCCGCGTCGGCGCCCAGCACAGCCAGGATTATGCCGCCTGGTACAGCCATATCCCCGGCCTCAAGGTCATCCAGCCCTATACGGCGGCCGACGCCAAGGGCCTTTTGAAGGCCGCGATCCGCGATCCGAACCCGGTGATCTTCCTCGAGAACGAAATCCTCTACGGTCATTCGTTCGAAGTGCCGAAGATGGACGACTTCGTTCTGCCGATCGGCAAGGCGCGGATCCACAAGGTGGGCAAGGACGCCACCATCGTCTCCTTCGGCATCGGCATGACCTATGCGGTCAAGGCGGCCGAGGAACTGGCCAAGGACGGCATCGACGTCGAGATCATCGACCTTCGCACCATCCGCCCGATGGACCTGCCGACCGTCATCGAATCGGTGAAGAAGACCGGCCGTCTGGTGACCGTCGAGGAAGGCTATCCGCAGTCCTCCGTCGGGACCGAAATCGCCACCCGCGTGATGCAGCAGGCCTTCGACTATCTCGATGCGCCGATCCTGACGATCGCCGGCAAGGACGTTCCCATGCCTTACGCCGCCAATCTCGAAAAGCTCGCTCTGCCGAATGTCGGCGAAGTGGTCGAGGCGGTCAAAACCGTCTGCTACAAGTAGGGTCGCACTCATGAGCGATATGGAGTCGATTCGAGGTATCACCTGGTCGATCTACTGGAAATGGATGCTTTCCAGCGCCATGGCAACGATAGTCTGGGTTGTTATCTTCAACGTATTTGTTGGGTTGGGAGAGCTTGTTTCAGGGCTGTCATCCGAAGATCATCCTTGGTTTGCGCCCGTTGCGCAGCTTTTGGTGTCCCTCATAGTGTCGTTTTTTGTGCTGAACTATTTTCTCGCGGCCGCAGTGGGGAAATCTATAGGCGGGAAAAGACTGGAATTGTTCGACGAGGCTGCGGTCAAGGGAGAGACAAGCCATGCCCATTAACATCACAATGCCAGCCCTCTCCCCGACGATGGAAGAGGGTAATCTGTCCAAGTGGCTGGTCAAGGAAGGCGACAAGGTCAAGTCCGGCGACGTGATCGCCGAGATCGAGACCGACAAGGCGACGATGGAAGTCGAAGCCGTCGATGAGGGCACGGTCGCCAAGCTCGTCGTGCCGGCCGGCACGGAAGCGGTCAAGGTCAATGCCCTGATCGCCATCCTCGCGGCCGACGGCGAAGACGTCGCGGCCGCTGCGGCCGGCGGTGGTTCTGCCGCACCGGCCAAGGCCGAGGCTGCGCCCGCGAAGACGGAAGCGGCACCTGCCAAGGCCGAAGCGGCCCCTGCCGTCTCCGCACCGATCACCGACAAGGCGCCCGCGCCTTCGACGCCTGCACCCGTCGCCAAGTCCGGCGAGCGCGTGTTCGCCTCGCCGCTCGCCCGTCGCCTGGCCAAGGATGCCGGCCTCGATCTCTCGGCAGTGTCGGGCTCCGGTCCGCATGGCCGCGTCGTCAAGAGCGACGTCGAGAAGGCCGTCTCGGGCGGTGGCGCCAAGGCTGCTCCGGCGGCTGCGACTGCTGCACCCGCTGCTGCGGCTCCGGCCATGGCCAAGGGGGCTTCGGAAGAAGCCGTGCTCAAGCTGTTCGAGGCGGGTTCCTACGAACTCGTGCCGCATGACGGCATGCGCAAGACCATCGCCAAGCGGCTGGTCGAGTCGAAGCAGACGATCCCGCATTTCTACGTCACAGTCGATTGCGAACTCGATGCGCTGCTGGCGCTGCGCGCCCAGCTCAACGACGCAGCCCCCCGCAAGGAAGGCGCACCGGCCTACAAGCTTTCGGTCAACGACATGATCATCAAGGCGATGGCCATGGCGCTCATGGAAGTGCCGGATGCCAACGTCTCCTGGACCGAGACCAACATGGTCAAGCACAAGCACGCCGATGTCGGCGTCGCCGTGTCGATCCCGGGTGGCCTGATCACGCCGATCATCCGCCATGCGGAGCTCAAGACGCTTTCGGCGATCTCCAACGAGATGAAGGACCTCGGCAAGCGCGCCAAGGACCGCAAGCTGAAGCCGGAAGAATACCAGGGCGGCACCACTTCGGTGTCGAACATGGGCATGATGGGCGTCAAGCACTTCGCCGCCGTCATCAATCCGCCGCATGCGACGATCCTTGCGGTCGGCGCCGGCGAGCAGCGGGTGGTGGTGAGACAAGGCGAGATGAAGATCGCCAATGTCATGTCGGTGACGCTCTCGACCGACCATCGCTGCGTCGACGGCGCGCTCGGAGCCGAACTGCTCGGCGCCTTCAAGCGCTACATCGAGAACCCGATGGGCATGCTCGTCTAAGGGCGGAGGCGGACGGCGATGAAATCCGTTCTGTGCTACGGCGACAGCCTGACCTGGGGATACGATCCGCAAACGGTCGGTCGCCATTCGCATGGCGACCGCTGGCCGAGCGTTCTCGGTGCCGCACTCGGGCCTGAGGTCAATGTGATCGTCGAAGGCCTGAACGGACGCACGACCGCCTATGACGACCATCTCGCCGACTGCGAACGCAACGGCGTGAAGCTGCTGCCGAGCGTCCTGGAGAGCCACAAACCGCTGGACCTGGTGATTCTCCTGCTCGGCACCAACGACATGAAGCGCGGCATTTCCGGAACGGCGATCGGCGCGACCAAGGGGATCGACCGGCTGGTCAAGCTGATCCGGCACCACGACTGGGGTTTTGGCTTCGAGGTGCCGGAGATCCTGATCGTTGCGCCGCCGGCGATCTGCGAAACGGCGAATGCGCCGTTCGCGGCGATGTTCCGCGGCGCGATCGACGAATCGGCGATGCTGGCAAGCTTCTACCGGGACCTCGCGGACGAGACGGGTTGCGGTTTCTTCGATGCCGGTTCGGTTGCGCAGACCAGCCCGCTCGACGGCATCCATCTCGACGCCGACAACACGAGGGCGATCGGGCGAGGGGTCGAGCCGGTGGTGCGCATGCTGCTGGGGATTTGACCGAATACCCGGCGAAAGTTGATCAAGATCAAGGGAGTGGCGTTTTCGGGTGAATAGGCTACAGGTATCGACCGACACAAGAGGAGATACCGAATGTCGAATACCCCGCACGAAATCCACGACGAGTTTCCGGAATATGCGGACAAGATGCATGCGCTCAAGGTGAGCGACGAGCGTTTTGCCAAGATGCTTGAGGATTACCGCGACGTGAACCGCGCCATCCATCGTTCGGAAACCGAAGTGGAGCCGGTCGGCGACGTCGAGATGGAAACCATGCGCAAGCAGCGCATGGTTCTGAAGGATGAAATCTACGGGATGCTGACCAAGGCCTGATCAGGTCCGTCTTCATCCCCCGGAAGGGCTCCGCCTCAAAGGTGGAGCCCACCCGCCAAAGAGGAGATGAAGACCAGTGTCGAATGCCTATGACGTTCTCATTATCGGCTCCGGCCCCGGCGGCTACATTGCCGCGATCCGTGCCGCCCAGCTGGGCTTCAAGACTGCTATCGTCGAGCGCGAACATCTCGCCGGCATCTGCTCCAACTGGGGCTGCATCCCCACCAAGGCGCTGCTGCGATCGGCCGAAGTCCTGCATCTCGCCGAACACGCCAAGAATTACGGCCTGACGCTCGAAGGCAAGATCACGCCGGACCTCAAGGCGATCATCGCCCGTTCGCGAGGCATTGCCGAGCGCATGAACGGCGGCGTCGGCTTCCTGATGAAGAAGAACAAGGTCGACATCATCTGGGGCGAGGCCAAGCTCACCAAGCCCGGCGAAGTCGTCGTCTCCAAGACCACCAAGACGATCGTCCAGCCGCAGGCGCCGCTGCCTAAGAACACGCTGGGCGAGGGCACCTACACCGCCAAGCACATCATCATCGCCACCGGCGCGCGCCCGCGTGCGCTGCCCGGCATCGAGCCGGACGGCAAGCTGATCTGGACCTATTTCGAGGCGATGAACCCGGATGCAATGCCGAAGTCGCTGCTGGTCATGGGATCCGGCGCCATCGGCATCGAGTTCGCCTCCTTCTACCGCACCATGGGCGTCGACGTGACCGTGGTCGAGGTGATGAGCCAGGTCATGCCGGTCGAGGATGCCGAGATCTCGGCCTTCGCCAAGAAGCAGTTCGACAAGCAGGGCATGAAGATCCTGCTGGAGGCCAAGGTCGCCAAGGTCGAGAAGAATGGCAATTCCATCACCGCCCATGTCGAGAAGAAGGACGGAACGGTCGAGAAGATCACGGCGGACCGGATGATCTCGGCGGTCGGCGTGCAGGCCAATATCGAGAATATCGGCCTGGAGGCGCTCGGCGTGAAGACCGATCGCGGCTTCATCGCCATCGACGGCTACGGAAAGACCAACGTCGCGGGCATCTATGCGATCGGCGACGTGGCCGGCCCGCCGATGCTCGCCCATAAGGCCGAGCACGAGGCCGTCATCTGCGTCGAGAAGATCGCCGGTCTGCCGAATGTCCATCCAATGGACAAGGCCAAGATCCCCGGCTGCACCTATTGTAATCCGCAGGTGGCCTCCGTCGGCCTGACCGAAGCCAAGGCGAAGGCGGAAGGCCGCGACATCCGCGTCGGCCGCTTCCCCTTCGTCGCCAATGGCAAGGCGATCGCGCTCGGCGAGGACCAGGGCATGGTCAAGACCATCTTCGACAAGAAGACTGGCGAACTCCTGGGCGCGCATCTGGTCGGAGCGGAAGTGACGGAACTGATCCAGGGCTTCGTCGTGGCGATGAACCTCGAAACCACCGAGGAAGAGCTCATGCACACGATCTTCCCGCATCCGACCATTTCCGAAACGCTGAAGGAAAGCGTGCTCGACGCCTATGGCAGGGCGCTCAACGCCTAAAGGCGAGTTGTGGGGCCGGGTCCCGCCGCCTATATAGGGGCGGAATCTCTTTGAAGCGAAGGAATAGGCAATGGCTGGGTTTGAAATTGGCTGGTTCCTGACCATCATCGTCGGCGGCTTTGCCGGTTGGATGGCGGGCAAGTTCCTGGACATGCGCTACGGCATCATCATGAACATCATCATCGGGATTGTCGGCGCGGTGGTGGCCGCCGCCATCTTCCGGCGTTTCGGCGTCGTGATCCAGGGCGACTGGCTCGGCTTCCTGCTGACCAGCTTCGTCGGCGCCAGTCTGCTTCTCTACGCGGTGAAACTGCTTCGCCGCTAGGGCAGCTTATCAACCACAAAGGGGTGGCATTGCATGTTTGCAGGGCGCTTTGGTCGGATTTCGTTGCTTGCCGCAGGCTTGTCGGGGTTCGTGCCTGTCGCTGCGCTCGCAGACAGTTGCTGGGTCCACAATGGTTCCCTGATGCGCCTGACGGCCGCGGGCAACCAGCGCGCCTTTTACTATGAACATCCGAAGCAGGTCATGCGCGGCGCGGGCGTCATCCATGGCACGCTGCTGTTCAACGGTTCCAACATCAACGGTCGCTATTCGGGCACGGCGCGGGTCTTCTCAAAATACTGCCCCGGCACGCCGCTCGAATACCATGTTGAAGGTCCGGTTGATCGCGATCAGACCCGTGTGACGCTGCGCGGCAACCGTGAGGTGATGGAGCGATGCCAGCCGACGGGACGCTCGATCACCGACACGCTGGTTTTCACCTACAGCCATCAATGCTAATAGCGCCTGACAGACGCGGCGCGGAGTAACGACACGTGGTTACCATTCTCGACAAGATCAACGATCCGCAGGCTCGCGTCCGGCATCCGGAAAAGGCGCACAAGCCCGACACCGAGGTGATGCGCAAGCCGGAATGGATCCGCGTCAAGGCGCCGACCTCGAAGGGCTATGCCGAGACGCGTTCGATCGTCAAGGACAACAAGCTCGTCACGGTCTGCGAGGAAGCCGGCTGCCCGAATATCGGCGAATGCTGGGACAAGAAGCACGCCACCTTCATGATCATGGGCGAGATCTGTACCCGCGCCTGCGCCTTCTGCAATGTCGCGACCGGCAAGCCCAATGCGCTTGACATGGCCGAGCCGGACAACGTCGCCAAGGCGGTCAAGCAGATGGGGCTTTCCCATGTCGTCATCACCTCCGTCGATCGCGACGATCTGGAAGACGGCGGGGCCGAACATTTCGAGAAGGTGATCTTCGCCATCCGCGCCGCTTCGCCGGAAACGACGATCGAGATTTTGACGCCCGACTTTTTAAAGAAGCCGGGCGCGCTGGAGCGCGTGGTCGCCGCCAAGCCCGACGTCTTCAACCACAATCTGGAAACGGTCCCCGGCAACTATCTGACGGTGCGTCCAGGCGCACGCTACTTCCACTCGATCCGCCTCCTGCAGCGGGTCAAGGAACTCGATCCGACCATGTTCACCAAGTCCGGTATCATGGTCGGGCTGGGTGAGGAACGCAACGAAGTGCTGCAGTTGATGGATGACCTGCGCGTCGCCGATGTGGACTTCCTGACGATTGGCCAATACCTGCAGCCGACCCGCAAGCACCACAAGGTAATGAGCTTCGTCACGCCGGACGAATTCAAGTCCTACGAGACGGTTGCCTATGCCAAGGGCTTCCTGATGGTCTCGGCCAGCCCGTTGACGCGCTCGTCGCATCATGCCGGCGACGATTTCGCCCGTCTCAAGGCCAATCGCGAGAAACTCTGGGCCGTTCGATAGTCGACAGTCCGGGCAAACGACGCTAGTTTGCGCGCCTCAGCTTAGACTGATCGAGGAGATGTGCATGGCGCTGAAGTTGAAGGACATTCTGCTCTCCCCCTGGTATGCGATCGAGATCCTGACCGGGGAGAAGTCCTTTTCCAACAATCCCATCATCGGCAGCGAGGCGCTCAATCGGCGCGGTCTGCACGTGTGGCGGGTCAAGGCTGCGGCCCGTATGGTCGACTATCGCCGGCGAAAGCTCAAGCATCTCGTGGCGCCGGCCGACCGGCAGGCCTATGCAGAAAATGGTTATATCGAGAAGCGTAACCTGGTGCCGGCGGATCAGTTCCGTCAACTGGTAGCCGAAATCGAAGGCCTTCAGGTCCCCGCGCGGGAAATGTATGAGGGCAATGCCGTAACCCGGCGTACGCCGCTCACACCGGAGGTGGTCGCCAGGCTGCCGGCGGTCAAGGCCTTCCTCGAAAGCCCGGAATGGACCAACCTGATCCGTTATATCGGCGGCTTTGATGTCGAGCCGGTGATCAGCGTGCAGACGATCTTCGCCGATGCCTCGCCAAAGGAAAAGGGCAAGGATCCGCAGACCAATCTGCACATGGATACCTTCCACTCGACCGTGAAAGCCTGGTTCTTCCTGCACGATGTTCCCGTCGAGGAAGGGCCGTTCACCTACGTGAAGGGGTCGCACAAGCTGACCCGACGCCGGCTCGCCTGGCACAAGCGCAAAAGCATCCTTGCCTCGCGTAACCATGGCGGCGGCGCCTTCCGCCTGAGCCCCGACGAGTTGAAATACCTGCATCTCCCCGAGCCGACCGTGTTTTCCGTGCCGGCAAACACGCTGGTGGTCGGCGATACCTTCGGCTTTCACGCGCGCGGCGCGTCGACCCGACCGTCGATCCGGGTGGAGATCTATGCGTCGCAGAGACCCAACCCCTTCCTGCCGTTCATTCACCTCGACACGGCGGCTCTTCCCTTCGTCAAGGGTCGCAAGCAGGTCATTCCGTGGATCTTCGAGGATCTGGGCGTCAAGCTCGGTCTTGCCAAGCGGAAATGGTTCCCGATCGGCAAACCGCGCCCGGGCGAGCCAGTGCCGTCGGCCAAGAGATGAGCGTTTCCAGAGCGTCTAATATCCTGCCTCCGTGTGGCGAACCTCTTGCCAATTGCGAGCTTGGGCATTAGCTCTCGCGCATGCCGCAGTTCGAAACCCGCCGCCCCGTCAAGCATTCTCCCGAACGGATGTACGCCCTCGTCGCCGATGTGGAGCGCTATCCGGAATTCCTGCCATTGTGCGAGGCGCTGACCATCCGCTCGCGGCGCGAGCGGGACGGCAAGGAGTTGCTGGTCGCCGACATGACGGTCGGCTACAAGGCGATCCGCGAGACCTTTACCACTCAGGTGCTCCTCAATCCGGCGGAACTCGCCATCGACGTCAAGTATATCGAGGGGCCGTTCCGCTATCTCGACAATCGCTGGCGTTTTGAGATGGCCCGTGACGGTGGCTGCACGGTGCATTTCTTCATCGACTATGAGTTCAAGAACCGTATCCTCGGCGCGCTGATGGGGTCGATGTTCGAACGGGCCTTCCGCATGTTCGCCGAAGCATTCGAAGCGCGCGCCGACAAGATTTACGCAGCCTGAAAGGGGGGCTTCGGTCTCCGCTTCAGTCTAGCACTTCTGCAAGCATTTCGAGCGCTGTGCGGACGGTTGCCAGGCGGATTTGGGAGCGACCACCGGCACCATAGCGCATTTCGCGATGAAGGACGGCACCCGTCCGCGCCTTGGCCGCCAGATGGACGAGGCCGACGGGCTTTTCCGCGCTGCCGCCACCCGGACCGGCAATGCCGGTGACGGCAACGGCCACATCGCAAGCCGAGTGGCTCAAGGCGCCTTCGACCATTTCCAGCACGGTCTGCCGCGAAACCGCACCACAGCGTTCCAGCGTGTCGCCTCCGACACCCAGAAGATCGATCTTGGCCTGGTTGGAATAGGTGATGAAGCCGCGGTCGACGACGGTGGATGAGCCGGCAATCTCGGTGAGCGCGCCGATGATCAGCCCGCCTGTGCAGGATTCGGCGGTGGCGAGCGTAAGGCCCCGCGCACCGAAGGCGGCGATGATCCGGGCCGCCATTGCTTCGATATCGGCCGGATAGAGGCTCATCGTGCATCTCCCGCGAAGACGACGGTTGCGGTGGCGATCGCGGCGATGCCTTCGCGGCGGCCGACAAAGCCGATTGTCTCGTTGGTGGTCGCCTTGACCGAGCAGCGGTCGAGCGAGATGGCAAGGATCTCCGACAGCTTCTCACGCATCGCCTGGCGGTGTGGGCCGATCTTCGGCGCCTCGGCGATCAGCGAGATGTCGGCGTTCATGATGGTGCCGCCGGCCTTGCGGACGATCCGGGCGGCATGTTCGAGGAAGATGCGCGATGGTGCGCCCTTCCACTGCGGATCGGAGGGCGGGAAATGGTCGCCAATATCGCCGGCGCCACACGTGGCGAGCAGCGCATCGGTCAGCGCATGAAGCGCGACATCCGCATCGGAATGGCCCTTCAGCGCCTGATCGTGCGGGATGAAGATGCCGCAGAGCGTGACCCCGTCGCCGGGCACGAGCTGGTGCACGTCGTATCCGTTCCCGGTTCGCACGTCGGGCAGGGCGGTGCGGGTAAGCTTGGCGTCGGCCATGGCGATGTCCTTCTGCAATGTCAGCTTGACGTTGTCGGGCGAGCCCTCGACGAGACGGACCGCAAGGCCTGCCCATTCAGCGATCGACGCGTCGTCGGTAAAATTGTCCCGTCCGGACTCCTTTGCCGCCTCATGGGCCTTCACAATGGCGGGGTATGAAAAAGTCTGGGGCGTCTGGGCCGCGAATAGTCCGGCTCGCGGAACGGTCTCGACGACCAGCCCGGCCGTATCGCCCCGCTTCAACGTGTCGGTGACCGGCATGGCCGGCAGAAGGCAGGTGTCGCCGGCCTCGATCCCCGTGGCAATCCGCTCGAGCAGGTCCTCGTCGATGAACGGGCGTACCGCGTCGTGGATCATGACATGGGTCACGCCGCCGTTGGACAGCGCCCGAAGCCCCGCCAGCACCGATTGTTGTCGGGTGGCGCCGCCGAAGCAGACAAGGATATTTTCGCCGCCGACCAGGTCACTCCGCGCGATTTCGAAAAGCGCCGCATCGTCGGGATGGATCACCGTGACGATCCGCGCCGTCTTCGGCCAGGCGAGGAATCGTGCAAGCGTATGTGTGATCACCGGCTTTCCGCCGATTCGCCGGTATTGTTTGGGGCCCTCGACAGATGAGCCGGCACGTTCGCCCCGTCCCGCGGCGACGATGATGATGCCGATGGCTGTGTTCGTGCATTGCTGCATTGCAGTGTCCGGCCTTGACATGGAAAACTCGTGGGTGTGTCTACCGGCTGCCCGATCGATTTTCCAGCATCCGTTCGAATTTAGTTCCAAGCCAAAGGAAATCCCTTGGCAAGGCGAGATTTAATGGCTAAAAATCGAGCATATACCTCGAATGCCTGAAAGATAATCAATTGAGCTCAAGCGCACTGCAGTCACCGTTCGAGATCGGTCCGATCACGATCCGCAATCGCGTGATCCTGGCGCCGATGTCCGGTGTCAGCGATCTGCCGTTCCGGCAGCTCGCCTGGCGTTTTGGCGCCGGTCTGGTCGTGACCGAGATGGTCGCCAGCAAGGAACTGGTGCACAACGCCGCCGAATCCTGGTCGCGCCTGAAGGGCTCCGGGCTGACGCCGCACATGGTCCAGCTTGCCGGCCGGGAGGCCCACTGGATGGCGGAGGCCGCGCGGATCGCCGAGGCCAACGGCGCCGACATCATCGACATCAACATGGGATGCCCGGCAAAGAAGGTGATCGGCGGCTATTCCGGCTCGGCGCTGATGCGCGATCCTGATCACGCCCTGTCGCTGGTCGAGGCAACGGTTCGGGCGGTCAAGGTTCCCGTGACGCTGAAGATGCGCCTCGGCTGGGACGAGAACTCTCTCAACGCGCCCGAAATCGCTGCCCGTGCAGAGGCGGCCGGCGTGCAGATGATCATCGTGCATGGCCGCACCCGCATGCAGTTCTACGAGGGACGCGCCGACTGGGATGCGATCGCCGCCGTGCGGGATGTGATTTCCGTGCCGCTGGTGGCCAATGGCGACGTGGAGACGCGCGAGGATGCCGAGGAGATCCGCGGGCGCTCCGGCGCCGATGCCGTGATGGTCGGCCGCGCCTGCCAGGGGCGGCCGTGGCACGCCGGTTGGGTCGCCGGCCATGCGGGGCCGCAGCGTGACGAGATCGCGGACCTTGCCGCCGGTCACTACGAGGCAATGCTCGGCCACTACGGCGCGGATGTCGGGGTCAGGCACGCCCGCAAGCATGTCGGCTGGTATCTCGAGCGTTTCGCGCCCGATGTTCCGGCGGCGAAGAAGACGGAAATCATGACGTCGAGGGACCCGGCTTTCGTCTCGAAGGCGCTGGCGCATTGCCTGGCGGATGACACACTGGAAACGGATCGCCGGCGGGAGGCTGCATGACCGAGGACAACCTGGGCAATAGCGTGGCCATGGCGGTGCTGAACGCCATTCAGCATCCCGTGGTCATGGTCGATGCCGACGGCCATATCGCCTTTGCCAACTGGGAGGCCGAGGCCTTTTTCGGGGCAAGCGCCAGCCATCTGGCGCGCTATCGCATCTCGACCTTCATTCCCTTCGGCAGTCCGCTTTTGGCGCTGATCGAGCAGGTGCGTGAGCGCCGCGCGCCGGTCAACGAATATCGCGTCGATCTGAGCTCGCCGCGTCTAGGCCAGGAGAAGCTGGTCGACCTCTATGTCGCTCCCGTCCTCAGCCAGCCCGGCAGCGTCGTCGTCGTTCTGCAGGAGCGCTCGATGGCCGACAAGATCGACCGGCAGTTGACGCACCGCACCGCCGCGCGTTCGGTGACGGGTCTTGCCTCCATGCTGGCGCACGAGATCAAGAATCCGCTTTCGGGCATTCGCGGCGCCGCCCAACTGCTCGAAACCACGGTGCCGGACGAGGACCGGCCGCTGACGCGGCTGATCTGCGACGAGACGGACCGCATCGTCTCGCTGGTCGATCGCATGGAGGTCTTTTCCGACGAGCGGCCGGTCGATCGCATCGCGCTCAACATCCATTCGGTGCTCGACCATGTGAAGGCCATTGCCAAGGCCGGCTTTGCCCGCAATATCCGCATCACCGAGAATTACGATCCGTCGCTGCCTTCGGTCTATGCCAATCGCGACCAGCTCGTGCAGGTCTTCCTCAACCTCATCAAGAATGCGGCCGAAGCGATTGGCGACAAGCCGGACGGCGAGATCCAGCTGACCACCGCCTACCGTCCCGGCATCCGCCTGTCGGTCGCGGGGTCGCGTGAGAAGATATCGCTGCCGCTCGAATTCTGCGTGCATGACAATGGTCCGGGGGTGCCCTCCGACCTGTTGCCGCACCTGTTCGATCCGTTCATTACCACCAAGACCAACGGCTCCGGCCTCGGTCTGGCGCTGGTCGCCAAGATCATCGATGGCCATGGCGGCATTGTCGAATGCGACAGCCAGGCCAACCGCACCACGTTTCGCGTGCTGATGCCCGTCTCCAAGGACAGCGCGCTCGACGATGCCATTCCGGCGAACTCCACAGGAAGCACGCGATGACTGCCACGATCCTTGTCGCTGACGACGACGCCGCCATCCGCACGGTCCTCAACCAGGCGCTGACGCGGGCCGGCTACGATGTCCGCATCACCTCCAACGCGGCGACGCTGTGGCGGTGGATTTCCGCCGGCGAGGGCGACCTGGTGGTGACCGACGTCATCATGCCGGACGAAAACGCCTTCGATCTCCTGCCGCGCATCAAGAAGGCGCGGCCGGACCTGCCGGTCCTGGTGATGAGCGCGCAGAACACCTTCATGACCGCCATCAAGGCTTCGGAGAAGGGGGCCTACGACTACCTGCCGAAGCCGTTCGACCTCACCGAGCTGATCGCCATCATCGGCCGGGCGCTCGCCGAGCCGAAGAAGAAACCGGCACGCCTCGACGACGACACCCAGGACGGCATGCCGTTGGTCGGCCGCTCGGCCGCCATGCAGGAAATCTACCGCGTCCTGGCGCGCCTGATGCAGACCGACCTGACGCTGATGATCACCGGCGAGTCGGGCACCGGCAAGGAACTGGTGGCGAAAGCGCTGCACGACTACGGCAAGCGCCGGAACGGGCCCTTCGTGGCGATCAACATGGCGGCGATCCCGCGCGACCTGATCGAGTCCGAGCTGTTCGGCCACGAGAAGGGCGCCTTTACCGGGGCGCAGACCCGCTCCACCGGCCGCTTCGAACAGGCCGAGGGCGGCACGCTGTTCCTCGACGAGATCGGCGACATGCCGATGGATGCCCAGACGCGACTGCTGCGCGTGCTGCAGCAGGGCGAATATACGACCGTCGGCGGGCGCACGCCGATCCGCACCGACGTGCGCATCGTGGCTGCCACCAACAAGGATCTCAAGCAGTCGATCAACCAGGGTCTGTTTCGCGAGGACCTCTACTACCGCCTCAACGTCGTGCCGCTGCGGCTGCCGCCGCTGCGCGACCGGGCCGAGGACATTCCCGACCTGGTTCGCCATTTCACCCAGCAGGGCGAAAAGGAGGGGCTGGACCCCAAGCGGTTCGACAACGAGGCACTGGACGTGCTCAAGGGCTATTCCTGGCCCGGCAATGTCCGCGAACTGGAAAACGTGGTGCGACGCCTGATGGCGCTCTATCCGCAGGATGTGATCTCGCGCGAGATCGTCGAGCAGGAACTGCGCTCCGACATTTCCGACAGCCCGATCGCCAAGGCCGGTGCTTCTGCCGGACCGATGACCATCGCACAGGCGGTCGAGGAGAACATGCGGAGCTATTTCGCCGGGTTCGGCGATTCTCTGCCGCCGTCCGGCCTCTATGAACGGGTGCTCACCGAAGTGGAATATCCGCTGATTCTCGCGGCGCTGACGGCAACCCGCGGCAACCAGATCAAGGCGGCCGACCTGCTCGGGCTCAATCGCAATACGCTACGCAAGAAAATCCGCGAACTGGGCGTGTCGGTTTACCGAAGCTCCCGCTCCGCTTGACAATCCGGCGAGGCCCGTTGCATTTTCGCCACAATGCGTTGCTCAATGGACACGAGGCTGTGGCTCCACGGTCATCTTCGTCTGCGCGAACCGGTGGATAGCTCGTCATGCGCAGAGCGCGGGAGTTCTTGTTGATGATCAGGCAAATGGCCGAATCCGTTGCGGATACCGATCCCGCTTCGACGCAGGATCGGCGGGCCTCCTTTGCCTTGCCGGGCCTGGCGCTCGCGGGCGGCGCCCTGGCCTGCGCCAGCTTCACGCTGCCGGTGCTGCTCGGGCTGACGCCGATCGAGCCGACGTCGAACGTGCTGATCGCCTCGGCGATCATCAACTCGCTGTTCATCGTCGGCCTGATGTTCCTTATCGGCCGGGAAGTGACGCGGCTCGTCAAGGCGCGCACCAAGGGGCGTGCCGCCGCACGGCTCCATGTGCGCATCGTCGTCTTGTTTTCGATCGTGGCGATCACGCCGGCTATTCTCGTGGCGATCTTCGCCAGTATCACGCTGAATGTCGGGCTCGACCGATGGTTCTCGATCCGCACCCAGTCGATCGTTTCCTCGTCGATGAACATCGCCCAGGCCTACATGATGGAGAATGCCAGCTATCTCCAGGGCCAGACCGTGTCGATGGCGAACGACCTGGAGCGCAACCGGGCGCTCTATTATCTCGACCGCACCGGCTTTGTCGAACTGCTCACCCGCCAGGCCAAGGGCCGCGGACTGCTCGGTGCCTTTCTCGTGCGTCAGGACGGTTCGGCGATAAACCAGGCCGATATCGCCACCGACAAGCCGCTGCCGGCAATCCCGAAGGATGCGCTGGAGAGCGCGGCGGCCGGCCAGCCGACCCTCATCCCGCCGGGCGTGACCAATCTCGTCGGCGCCATCATCAAGCTCGATTCGATCTCCGGGACGTTCCTCTACACAATCCGCGCGGTCGATCCGAAGGTCATGGCCGCCATGCGGCTGATGGAAGAGAACACCGCCGAATACAAAGCGATGGAAGCCGGACGAACGACGCTGCAGATCGCCTTTGCCGTGCTTTATCTGGGGTTTGCCCTGATCGTGCTGCTGGCGGCGATCTGGACCGCGATTGCGGTCGCGGACCGGATCGTCAGGCCGATCCGCCTGCTGATCGGGGCGGCCGACAGCATTGCATCCGGTAATTGGAACGTCATCGTTCCGGTGCGCGTCGCCGATGGCGATGTCGGAAGCCTGTCGCGGACCTTCAACAAGATGATTTCGCAGATCCGCACCCAGCGCGACGAGATCCTCGAGGCCAAGGACGAAGTCGATGACCGTCGCCGGTTCATCGAGGCGGTCTTGTCCGGGGTAACGGCCGCTGTCATCGGTGTCGAGGATGACGGCGTGATCACCATCGTCAATCCGTCGGCGGAGTATTTCCTCGCCGTGCCGGCGGAAGAGCTCATCGGCAAGAAGCTCAACCTTGTGGCGCCGGAAGTCGACCGCGTGCTGGCCGAGGCCACCGTGCGCCATCGCGGCGAGTATCGCGAGCAGATCAATCTCGTCCGGGGCGGCAAGGAGCGCACCTTGACCGTGCAGGTGACGCGGGAGGAGACGCGCGGATCGGCCGATTCCTACGTCATCACGCTCGACGATATCACCGACCTGGTGATCGCACAGCGGTCCACCGCCTGGGCCGACGTTGCCCGCCGCATCGCCCACGAGATCAAGAACCCGCTGACGCCGATCCAGCTTTCCGCCGAGCGGCTGAAACGCCGCTACGGCAAGCAGATCGCCGAGGACGACCGGGCGGTCTTCGACCAATGCACGGACACGATCGTGCGGCAGGTCGAGGATATCGGCCGTATGGTCGATGAATTCTCCGCCTTCGCGCGCATGCCCAAGCCCGCCAAGCAGCGCTCCGACCTGCGCGACATTCTGCGCGACGCGGTGTTCCTGCGCGAAATGGGCAATCACGATATCCGCTTCGAGCGGCAGTTCGGAGACGAGCCGCTGGAGGGCAGCTTCGATGCGCGCATGCTCGGCCAGGCGGTCGGTAACCTTATCAAGAACGCCGCGGAATCGATCGAAGCCGTGCCGCGGGAAGAATTGGGCGAGGGCGGCAAGGTGCTGGTCCGCTCGTCGTTCGACCACGAACACGACCGCTTCGTGGTCGATGTGATCGACAATGGCCGTGGCCTGCCGGTGGAAAATCGCCACCGCATCCTCGAGCCGTACATGACGATGCGCGACAAGGGCACAGGGCTCGGCCTCGCCATCGTGAAGAAGATTATCGAAGAACATGGCGGCCAGCTCGAGCTGCACGATGCACCGGCGGAGTTCGACCGGGGCAGGGGCGCGATGATTCGCATCATCCTGCCGCGCATCGAGGGCCAGGACAGCATGGAATTCGAAAGCAACAGGGAATTGGTCCATGGCCTCTGACATTCTGGTAGTCGACGACGAGGAGGATATCCGCGAGATCGTCTCGGGGATTCTCAGCGACGAGGGACATGAAACGCGCACCGCCCATGACGCCGACAGTGCGCTCGCCGCGATTTCCGACCGCGCGCCGCGTCTGGTCTTCCTCGACATCTGGATGCAGGGCAGCCGGCTCGACGGTCTGTCCCTGCTCGACGAGATCAAGAGCCGCCACCCGGACCTGCCTGTGGTGATGATCTCTGGCCACGGCAATGTCGAGACCGCTGTCTCGGCCATCAAGCGTGGCGCCTTCGACTTCATCGAAAAGCCGTTCAAGGCCGATCGGCTGATCCTGATCGCCGAACGTGCGCTGGAAAACTCCAAGCTGAAGCGCGAAGTGACGGAGCTGAAAAAGCGGACCGGCGATGCGGCCGAGCTCATCGGCACGTCGGTTGCGGTATCGCAGCTGCGCCAGTCGATCGAGAAGATAGCCCCGACCAATAGCCGCATCATGATCTTCGGACCATCCGGTTCCGGCAAGGAACTCGTCGCCCGCATGATCCACAAGCGTTCGGCCCGGGCGAGCGGGCCGTTCGTGGCGCTCAATGCCGCGACGATCACGCCCGAGCGCATGGAGATCGCGCTGTTCGGCACCGAAGGCACGCCCGGCCAGCCGCGCCGCATCGGCGCTCTGGAAGAGGCGCATCGCGGCATTCTCTATCTCGACGAGATCGGCGAAATGCCGCGCGAGACGCAGAACAAGATCCTGCGCGTGCTGGTCGAGCAGCAGTTCGAGCGGGTCGGCGGCTCAAAACGGGTCAAGGTCGATGTCCGGATCATCTCGTCCTCGGCCTATAACCTCGAGAGCCTGATTGCCGAAGGCCGTTTTCGCGAGGATCTGTTCCATCGTCTCGCCGTCGTGCCGGTCAAGGTGCCGGCACTCGCTGAGCGGCGCGAGGACATCCCCTTCCTGGTCGACACGTTCATACGCCAGATCTCCGAGCAGGCGGGTATCCGCGCCCGCAAGATCGGCGACGACGCGATGGCGGTGCTCCAGGCCAATGACTGGCCGGGCAATATCCGGCAGTTGCGCAACAACATCGAACGGCTGATGATCCTGGCGCAAAGCGACAATGCCGAGACGCACATCACCGCCGAGATGCTGCCCCAGGACCTGTCCGACATGCTGCCGAAGATTTCGGCGCGCAACGACACCCACATCATGACCCTGCCGTTGCGTGAAGCGCGCGAAATGTTCGAGCGGGACTACCTGATCGCGCAGATCAACCGCTTCGGCGGCAACATTTCCCGCACGGCGGAATTTGTCGGCATGGAACGCTCCGCGCTCCATCGCAAACTCAAATCGCTTGGCGTATAACGGGCAGCGCGATGCTGGCCGAGCGTCCCCGCATCCGGATCATTCTCTGAAAGAGCCATCATGAAAGTCATCATCTGCGGGGCGGGACAGGTCGGCTACGGCATCGCGGAGCGTCTGTCCCAGGAGGACAACGACGTGTCGGTCATCGACACCTCCGCCTCGCTCGTCAATCACATCACGGAAACCCTCGACGTGCGCGGCTATGTCGGTCATGGCGCCCATCCGGACATGCTTGCCAAGGCCGGCGCCGACCAGGCAGACATGATCATCGCCGTCACGCTGTATGACGAGGTCAATATCGTGGCCTGCGAAGTGGCGCACGCGCTCTTCTCCGTGCCCACCAAAATCGCCCGCATTCGCGCGCAGAACTACCTGCGGCCCGAATATGCCGACCTGTTCAGCCGGCAGAACATGTCGATCGATGTGACGATCTCGCCCGAGATCGAGGTCGGCAAGATGGTGCTGCGGCGCATTTCCTTTCCCGGCGCGACCGACATCGTGCGTTTTGCCGACGATCACATCACCATGGTGGCGATCGAGTGCATGGAGGATTGCCCGGTCGTCAACACGCCGCTGCAACAGCTGAGCCAGCTCTTTCCCGACCTGATGGCGACGGTGACGGCGATCTATCGCAACGGCCGCCTGCAGGTCGCCCGATCGACCGACCAGTTGCTGGTCGGCGATCTTGCCTATGTCATCTGCCAGCGCGACCATACCCGCCGCACGCTCGGCCTGTTCGGGCACGAGGAGCAGGAGGCTGGCCGGCTGGTGATCGCCGGTGCCGGCAACATCGGCTATTACGTCGCCCGGGCGATCGAGGATGTGCAGCCGAAGACCAAGGTGAAGCTGATCGAGCGGGATGCGGAGCGGGCCGTGATGGTGTCGGACCAGCTCAGCAATACGATCGTGCTGCATGGATCGGCGCTCGACCAGCACATGCTGCAGCAGGCCGACATCCAGGATGCCGACCTGATGGTGACGCTGACGAACAGTGATCAGACCAACATCCTGAGCGCGGCCATGGCCAAGCGGATGGGCTGCAAGTCGGGCATGGCCCTGATCAACGATCCGAGCTTCCAGGATCTCACCCAGGGGATCGGCATCGACCACCATATCAATCCGCGCGCGGTGACCATCTCGCGCGTTCTCCAGCATGTGCGCAAGGGCCGCATCCGCTCGGTCTATGCCGTGCAGAAGGGCAAGGCCGAGGTGATCGAGGCCGAGGCGCTGGAGACCTCGCCGCTGGTCGGCGTTGCCTTCCGCGACATGCACCTGCCACCAGGCATCCGGATCGGCGCGATCTATCGCGACGGCACGGTGCTCAGACCGAATGGCGATCTGAAGATCAAGGCCAAGGACCGGGTGGTGCTGTTTGCCAAGGCCGATGCGGTGAGGGATGTCGAACAGATGTTCCGCGTCTCGATCCAGTACTTCTAAGAACCGAACCGCGCGGGGCGAAGATGCCGAGAATTGCCTATGTGAATGGCCGTTACCTGCCGCACCGGGATGCGGGGGTGCATATCGAGGATCGCGGCTACCAGTTCGCCGACGGCGTCTACGAAGTCTGCGAGATTCGTCACGGGATGATCGTCGATCTTTCGCGCCATCTCGACCGGCTCGATCGTTCGCTTGGCGAACTGCGGATCGCCCAGCCGATGTCGCGCGCCGCAGTCGTGGGGGTCATCCGCGAAGTGGCGCGGCGCAATCGGGTCAAGAACGGTCTGTTCTACCTGCAGGTGACGCGCGGCGAGGCGCGGCGCGACCATGTGTTTCCCGGATCGGATACGGCACCCTCACTCGTCGTCACCGCCAAGAGCACTGATCCGAAGATCATCGCAGCGAAGAATGCGAACGGCCTCAAGGCGATCACGGTTGCCGACAATCGCTGGGACCGGGTCGACATCAAGACGGTCGGGCTTTTGCCCAACGTTCTCGCCCGGCAGGCGGCGAAGGAGGCCGGGGCGCAGGAGGCGATCTATGTCGATCAGCGGGGCATGGTGACCGAAGGGGCGGCGACCAATGTGTGGATCGTCGATCGCGAGGGCAATCTCGTGACCCGTCCGGCCGAGCACGGCATCCTGCGCGGCATCACCCGCACGACGCTGAAGGATGTGGCGCAAAGCCTCTCCATTCCGGTGGTCGAGCGCGAATTCTCCCGCGAGGAGATGCTCGCCGCCCGCGAGGTGTTCATCACGGCGGCCACTAGCATCTGCTTGCCGGTTGTCGAGATCGACGGAAAGACCATCGGCAACGGCCATCCCGGTACGTTTGCGGAGAAAATCCGGACCGCTTTTTTCGACATTGCGGAAAAGACGGCGATTTGATACCAACTTCCAGATAAAGGGCTTGCAAGGGACAATCCCTACCTTTCTGATAAGCTTGAACAATAATTAAACCGGCACATATTGCCGGCAAGAAAGAAAGAAGCGGCGCCATGGCGGAACGTTCTCAGAACCTGCAGGATCTATTTCTCAACACCGTTCGCAAGCAGAAGATTTCGCTGACGATCTTCCTGATCAACGGCGTGAAGCTCACGGGCGTGGTCACGTCCTTCGACAACTTCTGCGTCCTGCTGCGCCGCGACGGCCATTCGCAGCTTGTCTACAAGCACGCCATCTCGACCATCATGCCGGGCCAGCCGATGCAGATGTTCGAAAGCGAAGAGACCTCTTCGTCACAGGATTGAAGCCATAACCACCCGAGACACGAAAAACGAATCGATCATCCCGGAGGACGAAAAGCCCCGGGATGACATGTGTGCCGTCGTCATTGTTCCGGTCCTCAAGCAGGGCCGCAATGCGGCGCCCGCCGCTGGTTCCGACATTGTCGTGGCGCCGAGCCGGTCGAATGAAGCCCGGCTTGAAGAGGCGATGGGCCTGGCCCGCGCGATCGATCTTCGGATCGGCGAGGGCCTGATCGTGCCGGTCAACCAGCCGCGCCCGGCCACCCTGCTCGGCAGCGGCAAGATCGCCGAGATCGGGGAAAAGCTGGATGAGCACAATGCCGGCCTCGTCATCGTCGACCATCCGCTGACGCCGGTACAGCAGCGCAATCTCGAGAAGGAATGGAACGCCAAGGTCATCGACCGGACGGGCCTGATCCTCGAAATCTTCGGCCGCCGCGCCTCCACCAAGGAAGGCACGCTGCAGGTCGAGCTGGCGCACCTGAACTATCAGAAGGGCCGCCTGGTGCGTTCCTGGACCCACCTGGAACGCCAGCGCGGTGGTGCAGGCTTCATGGGCGGTCCGGGTGAAACCCAGATCGAGGCCGACCGCCGCATGCTGCAGGACAAGATCATCAAGCTGGAGCGCGAGCTCGAGCAGGTGGTCCGCACCCGCCAGCTGCATCGCGCCAAGCGCCGCAAGGTGCCGCATCCGATCGTGGCGCTGGTCGGCTACACCAATGCCGGCAAGTCGACGCTGTTCAACCGGATCACCGGTGCAGGGGTGCTGGCCGAGGACATGCTGTTTGCCACGCTCGACCCGACGCTGCGTCGGATGAAGCTGCCGCATGGCCGAACCGTCATCCTCTCCGACACCGTCGGCTTCATCTCCGATCTGCCGACGCATCTGGTCGCCGCCTTCCGCGCCACGCTCGAAGAAGTGCTGGAAGCCGATCTCATCCTGCATGTGCGCGACATGTCCGACCCGGACAATGCCGCGCAGGCGGGTGACGTGCTACGCATCCTCTCTGACCTCGGCATCGACGACAAGGAGAAGTCGGAGCGCATCATCGAGATCTGGAACAAGATCGACCGGCTGGAGCCGCCGATGCACGACGCGCTCTTGCAGAAGGCGGAGACCCGCGAGAACGTCATGACCGTCTCGGCGATCACCGGCGAGGGCGTCGACCGTCTGCTCGACGTCATCTCGCAGCGCCTGTCCGGCGTGCTGACGGAAGCGACGATCGTCATTCCGGCCGACAAGCAGGCGCTGATCTCCTGGGCCTACGAGAACGCCGTTGTCGACGGACGCGAGGACCACGAGGACGGCTCGGTCAGCCTCGACGTGCGTCTGACCGCCCGCCAGGCCGACGAGCTGGAGCGCAAGCTGGGCAGCGGGCAAAAGGCGGAAAAGGAAGACTGGGAGCGGTAGGCTGTTGGCGTTCCGCCTGGTATGCCTGCTAGCGCGCTAGAATTTTTCGCGGACTTTTGCTAGGAATGATCGAACGAGGTTTTCCGGATGAGATCGACCCAGGCCCTGACCATCAACCTGCCGCCACAACTGGCTGAAATGGTAGAGACGAAGGTGCGCTCCGGCGAGTATGCGTCGGAGAGCGACGTGATCGTCGAGAGTCTGCAGACGCTTCTCGAACGCGATGCCGCAATCGACATGTGGATTGCCGACGAAGTGCTTCCGACCGTTCAGGCGCTCGATGTCGGATCGGGGCAGACCATCTCACTCGATGAAACAAAAAAGCGGCTGCACGCTCACATCGACCGCTTGATCTCGCGCGGCTGACGACGGAAACCTTGCTCATGAATTATGAGGTGAGGTTCAGCAAGGCCGCCGAGAGAGATGTGGCCGAACTCCTGACTTATCTCGTCACCCGTGCGGGTGAGGGTACCGCCCGAGCCTATGTGGATCGGCTGATCGAATACTGCGCTGGTTTTGAGACCTTCCCCGAGCGAGGAACACGCCGGACAGACGTGCCGGGCCTGCGTACTGTGGGTTACCGCAACCATGCAACGATCGCCTTCCGGATATCCGGCAATACCGTAACTGTGATCCGGCTGTTCCATCGCGGACAGGAGGTCAGGTTGCAGGGAAAAGACTGAACGGCTTGTAGTGTAGTTCGAACGGATGCTTCGCGGTGACCTCGTCCACAAGGGCATACGGGGCTAGGATCGGTTCATCTCGCTCTTCGCTTCCTGCCAGAGTTCCTCCATCCGCTCCAGTGTCGCTCCCTGCAAGTTCTCACCATTCGCTTCAAGAGTCCGCTCTATGTATCCGAAACGCCTGCGGAATTTCGTATTCGTTCCGCGCAGCGCCTGCTCCGGATCAGCCTTCACATGGCGGCCGATATTGGCGAGCGCGAAGATCAGGTCGCCGAGTTCGTCGGCGATCTTGTTTGCCTCTCCGGCCCTCAGCGCCTCGCGCAGTTCGCCGATCTCTTCCTCGATCTTGTCGAGGATCGGTTCGGCCTCCGACCAGTCGAAGCCGACCTTCGCTGCCTGTTCCTGGAGCTTCAAGGCTTCGGTTAGCGCCGGGAGGCTGCGCTGGACCGATCCGAGGAAGCCGGCCTTCGGATCGTCGGGCGTGGGCTTGCCCGAAGCGCTCGCACGGGCGGCGTGGCGTTCGGCGCGTTCCTGCTTCTCCTGCCGCTTGATCTCGTCCCATTGCAGCTTGACGGCGTCCGGTGTCGCGGCATCCGATACGGCGAAGACGTGCGGGTGGCGGCGGATCATCTTCCTGGTGATGGCCTCGACCACGTCGCCGAACGAAAACAGCCCGGCCTCCTCGGCGATGCGGGCGTGGAACACCACCTGCAGCAGCAGGTCGCCGAGTTCGTCGCACAGGTCGTCGGGATCGTTGCGTTCGATCGCGTCGACCACTTCATAGGCCTCCTCGATCGTATAGGGCTTGATCGTCTCGAAGGTCTGCACCACGTCCCAGGGGCAGCCGGTCTCCGGCTCGCGCAGGGCCGCCATGATGTCGAGCAGGCGGGAAATGTCCTTGGAGGGTTCCATGCGGGTCTCTGTGCTGGGCGCTCAGTTGAGCGGAATGTCGTTGTCGGATTTGCCGGACTGGTAGTCTTGCGACAACCGATCGTAGACGGCGCGGATGCGCTTCGACTGGGCCGCAAGCGTCTCAGCGTCGTCGTCGACCGCGACGAGGTCGGCGATGGCGTAGGCGTTCCAGAAGGCGTTGGCCTTGCGATAACCGCCCGGTTCCAGGCCAAAAACCTCTTTCAGGATCTTCAGGTCGTGCGGGATGGCGAAGGCGTCGCGGCTGTCCTCATGGCTGAAGAAATAGTAGAAATTGTCAAAGCCCGCCCAGGTGATCGCCGACATGCACATGGTGCAGGGTTCGTGGGTCGACAGGAAAATCAGGTCCCTGGCCGCGGGCCGTTCGCCCAGTTCGTAGAAACGCTTCAGCGTGTGGACCTCGCCGTGCCAGAGCGGGTTTTCCAGCTCGTTGTTGGTCTCGGCCAGCACCAGCGACAGGTCGGATTTCCTCAGGATCGCCGCGCCGAACACCTTGTTGCCGGCGGCGACGCCCTTTTGCGTGAGCGGCAGGATATCGTCTTCGATGACGTCGAGCAGGCGGCGGGTGATGTCGGCGGCGGTCAAGGCGGTCTCCTGGCTGGGTAAGGGCCGATCCTATCGGCGGGCCATGGCGGACGGAAGGCGCAATCTTCGTCCGTGGCCCCGTTATCCAGCGCGTTCTGCTGCGCTGCCGCGCCCGGCGGAGGCGGCTCGGTGAGATTTGCTCACTTCCCCGCAAAGCCTAGCAAAGAAATATCCTTCTCCGAAGCCGGACGGATTTCTGTTTCTTCAATCCCTTGGCGAATACGGGGATAAATGGGCAGTCTTCCAGAACGCGGAATCGGACATGGGCGTGAGCGAACAGCGACTTTCGGTATTTCCGGCCTTTTTCAAGGTCGCGAACGCCGTTGCCGTGGTGTTCGGCAATGGGGCTGAGGCCTTTGCCAAGACCCGCCTGCTGCGCAACACCCAAGCGCGGATCGTCGCCTATGCCGAAGCGCCGGATGCCGCTTACGCCGCCTATCTGGTCGAGAACGACGTCGAAACGGTCGCCCGCAGCTTTGCCCCATCCCAGGTCGAAGACGCGGTTCTGGTGTTCGCCGCCACAGGCGATGCGGAACTCGACCGCGCCATCGTCCGGGCTGCCCGCGCCCGCCGCATCCCGGCCAATGCCGTCGACCAGCCGGATTCTTGCGATTTTTACACGCCGGCACTGGTGAACCGGGCGCCGATCGCCGTCGCCATCGGCACGGAAGGGGCAGGTCCGGTGCTTGCCCAGATGATCCGCGCCGACATCGACCGCCTGCTGCCGCGGACGCTTGGGCATCTGGCGCAACTGGCCAACAGCTATCGGAGCGCCGTCGACAGGCTTCTGCCGCACGGTCTGGCGCGTCGGCTGTTCTGGCGTTCCTTCTTCAAGGGGCAGGTGGCGGATGCCGTCGCCTCCGGAGACATCAGTGATGCGCGCCGCCGCGCCACGCGCCTGCTCAAGGACGCCGTGAACGAGAGGGTCGAAGGCCGCATTTTCCTGGTCGGCGCCGGTCCGGGTGCGGAAGACTTGCTGACGCTGCGCGCCCACCGGTTGCTGATGGAGTGCGACGTCATCGTGCATGACGCCCTGGTCCCGCAGGCCGTGATCGACATGGGCCGCCGCGACGCCACCCGCATTCCCGTCGGCAAGCGCAAGGGCTGCCATTCGAAGACCCAGAACGAGATCAACGATCTGCTGGTCGAACTCGGTCGCGAGGGAAAGCGCGTCGTGCGCCTGAAATCGGGCGACCCGCTGGTCTTCGGCCGTGCCGGCGAAGAGATGGCGGCGCTGCGCGAGGCGGGCGTCGCCTACGAGGTCGTGCCGGGCATCACTTCGGCGCTGGCCGCCGCCGCCGATTTCGAGCTGCCGCTGACGCTGCGTGGTGTCGCATCCTCGCTGGTCTTCACCACCGGCCACGACCTGCATGGCGAAACGCTGCCGGACTGGGCGCGGCTGGCGCTGTCGGGTGCCACGGTCGCCGTCTATATGGGCCGCAGCAATGCCGCCTCCGTCGCCTCCCGCCTGATGGCGTCGGGGCTTTCCGAGGACACCACCGTCGCCGTCGTCGAGAATGCCGGGCGCCGCGACAGCCGCCTATTGCACGGCACGCTGGCCGAGCTGCCGGCGCTCGAGGCGCGCGACGAACTCAAAGGCCCGGTGATGGTGATCATCGGCGATGCCGTCGCCGGCGGCAATTTTACCCGTTCCGAACCGCTGCGCGGCACGATCGCCAGCCTTGCCCCTTTCGAGAGGACATGACATGGCAGACAAGGTACTGACCGCAAACCGCCTGAGTGACGGCATCGCCGTCTGGCTCGACGCCAACGGCCAATGGACCGAACGGCTGCAGGACGCCTTCGTCGCCCGCCATGCCGAGGCGGTTGCCGCGATTGAGGATGCCGGCCGCAAGGCCTTTGCCAGCAACGTGGTCCTCGACGTCAACATCATCGAGGTCGAGGAGAAGGGCGGTCTGCTGCGCCCCTTGCGCCTGCGCGAGCGCATCCGCGCCGAGGGGCCGACCATCGCCTATGCCGACGGCCATGGCTTCGCCAATCCCGAATTCATTGCCGCCTGAGGAATTTCATGTACCGCTATGATGAATTCGACCACGCCTTCGTCTCTGCCCGTGTCGAGCAGTTTCGCGACCTGGTGACCCGGCGCTTGTCCGGCGAAATCGCCGAGGATGCGTTTCGCCCGCTGCGCCTGATGAACGGCGTTTATCTGCAACTGCACGCCTACATGCTCAGGGTCGCCATTCCCTATGGCACGCTGAATGCGAAGCAGATGCGGATGCTCGCCCACATCGCCCGTCGCTACGACCGGGGCTACGGCCACTTCACCACCCGCCAGAACATTCAGTACAACTGGCCGAAGCTGTCGGACACGCCGGACATCCTGGCCGAACTGGCAAGCGTCGAGATGCACGCGATCCAGACCTCGGGCAACTGCATCCGCAACGTGACGGCCGACCATTTCGCCGGTGCTGCCGCCGACGAGGTCGCCGATCCGCGTCCCTATGCGGAAATCCTGCGCCAGTGGTCTTCCGTCCATCCGGAATTCTCCTTCCTGCCGCGCAAGTTCAAGATCGCGGTGACCGGCGCGCCGCGCGACCGTGCGGCCATCCAGGTTCATGACATCGGCCTGCATCTGAAGAAGAACGAAGCCGGCGAGCTGGGTTTTGCCGTCTATGTCGGCGGCGGGCAGGGGCGCACCCCGCTGGTGGCCAAGCTGATCCGCGACTTCCTGCCGGAAGAGGACCTGCTGACCTATGTGACGGCGATCGTGCGCGTCTACAATCTGCACGGCCGGCGCGACAACAAATACAAGGCCCGCATCAAGATCCTCGTGCACGAGACGGGCGTCGAGGAAGTGACGCGCCAGGTCGAGGCCGAATTCCAGCAGATCCGCGACAGCGAACTGAAGCTGCCGGAAAACGACATCCGGGCGATCGAGACCTACTTCGCACCTCCGGCTCTGCCCGACCGTGCCGATGGTTGGGAAGCCCTTGCCCGCGCCAAGAAGGCCGACGGCGCCTTTGCCGCCTGGGTGACCCAGAACGTCCAGCCGCACCGGCATCCGGACTATGGCATGGTGACGATCTCTCTGAAGCCCATCGGCGGAACGCCGGGGGATGCCAGCGACGTGCAGATGGATGTGGTCGCCGATGTCGCCGAACGGCTGGCCTTCGACGAGATCCGCGTCAGCCACGAGCAGAACCTGATCCTGCCGCATGTGGCGCTCGGCGATCTCTATGCCGTCTATCAGGCGCTGGAGGCGTCCGGCCTTGCCACCGCCAATGCCGGGCTGATCACCGACATCATCGCCTGCCCGGGGCTCGACTATTGCGCGCTGGCCAATGCCCGCTCGATCCCGGTCGCGCAGGAAATCTCGACACGCTTCGGTTCGCCCGAGCGCCAGGCCGAGATCGGCGAGTTGAAGATCAAGATCTCCGGCTGCATCAATGCCTGCGGCCACCACCATGTCGGCCATATCGGCCTGCTGGGCGTCGAGAAGAAGGGCGCCGAGCTCTACCAGATCACGCTCGGCGGCTCGGGCGACGAGAACACCTCGATCGGCGAGATCATCGGTCGCGGTTTCGAGCCGGACCGGGTGACCGATGCGATCGAGACAATCGTCGACACCTATCTCGGCCTGCGCCTCGATCCGAAGGAAACCTTCATCGACGCCTATCGCCGGGTCGGACCGAAACCCTTCAAGGAAGCCCTTTACGGCCAGGCGGCCGAAGCGGCCTGAGGAATTGACGAGATGACCAAGATCTGGAACGCGGGCGGTTTCGTCGACAACGACCCCTGGGTGATCGAAACGGACGAGATAAAGGCTGGCGAGGGCGCGCGCGCCATCGTCGGATTGGACGCTTTCCTTGAACTTGTCGAGCACAGCAACGAGAGCGGCTTCGGCGTACTGGTCGGGCCGGCCGACGATGTGACGCGGCTTGGACCCCATCTCGACCGCATAGCGCTGGTGGCGATCGCCTTTCCGGCGTTCAACGACGGGCGCGGTTTCAGCCATGCGACGCTGCTTCGCCAACGGCTGGGCTACCAGGGGGAGGTCCGGGCCGTCGGCGATGTGCTGATCGACCCGATCCCGCTGATGCTGCGCACCGGCTTCAGCAGCTTTGCCGTGTCGAACCCGACCGCGCTGGCCCGTCTGGCCGAGAACCGCCTGCCGGGGATCGCCCAACGCTACCAGCCCACAGTCGTCGCCTCGGCAGTGGCTGGTGGTTTCAGCTGGCGTCGGATCGGTGGCACAGGTGCGTAGAGCATCGTAGAATTGTAATCTAACAGCCCCTTCTTGACGGAGGTCAAGGAAAGCGCCGGCTCTCTGTTGCATCGGGGAGGGGACAAAAGCCCGAACGCGGCGAATTGCCGACTTTGTCGGTCGCCCAAGTTGCGGTATAGGGCAGCGAGCGAAGTCAGACAGGCGACCATAGGAACCAAAGACGCATGAATGCTCCCGTCAAAACCGAGAATGCGGAACTGATCGTCCCGGAAGGCGTCTACGCCGAAACCGTGCTCAGCGTGACCCATTATACCGACCGCCTGTTTCGCTTCCGCATGACCCGGCCCGCAGGCTTCCGCTTCCGTTCGGGCGAATTTGCCATGATCGGCCTGATGGTCGAGGGCAAGCCGATCTACCGCGCCTATTCGATCGCCAGCCCGTCCTGGGACGAGGAACTGGAGTTCTTCTCGATCAAAGTGCCGGATGGCCCGTTGACCCAGCACCTGCAGAAGATAAAGCCCGGTGACAAGGTGCTGATGCGCAAGAAACCGACCGGTACCCTGGTGCTCGATGCTCTCACCCCGGGCAAGCGCCTCTACATGTTTTCGACCGGCACCGGCATCGCGCCGTTTGCCAGCCTGATCCGTGATCCGGAAACCTATGAGAAGTTCGAGGAGGTCATCCTCACCCATACATGCCGTGAGGTGGCCGAGCTTCAATATGGTTTCGACCTGGTCGACGAAATCCGGAACCATGAATTCCTCGCCGAACTCGTCGGCGACAAGCTGAAACACTACGCTACCGTCACCCGCGAGGACTATCCGTTCCAGGGGCGCATCACCGACCTGATGGAGAGCGGCAAGCTCTACGCCGATCTCGGTGTGCCGCCGCTCGACCCTGCTGTCGATCGCGGCATGATCTGCGGTTCGACCGCCATGCTGAAGGACACCAAGGCCTTGCTCGAAAAGGCAGGCCTTACCGAGGGCGCCAACAACAAGCCGGCAGAATTCGTCATCGAGCGCGCCTTCGTCGGCTGAACTTTCGAGATTGAGATCAATCGTGCGCCCGGGGATTGCTCCGGGCGTTTCGCGTTCAAGCGAATTGCGCGACCTTTCAGGCTTTGCTGAGATACCCGATCAGAGCCGCCATCGCCGCCTCGGCCTCCTTGCCATTGCCCTGCTGGATCGCGCGGATGACCGCGACGTGAAGCGAGACAGAGCGATCCATCTTTGCCACCGTAGCGCCGGCATACCACATGCGACGCGAATGCGACTGTAGCGGCGCGAGGGCCGAAATCAGGAAGCGGTTGAGACAGGCCTGTTCGATGATCTCGTCGAACTCCTTGTCGGCGGCGAGAAATGCGTCGAAATCACCGGCGGTCGCCGCGGCGGTCATCGCCTGCGCACAGTCGAGCAGGTCGGCACGTTTTTCCGGATCGGCATTCTCCGCCGCAAGTCTTGCCAGCAGCGGTTCGAGCTTGAGGCGGACGGCCATGATCGACTGGTGGTCGTCCGGCTGTATTTCCGCGATCTGCAGCCCGACGCGGGGGCGCACGACCACGAGGCCCTGCCATTCGAGCTTCTGGATCGCCTCGCGGACCGGCGTCCGTCCGAAGCCGGACAGTTCGATCAGTTGCCTCTCGTTGACCAGCGCGCCGGGCTTCAGCTTCAGCGTCACGATCAGCCGTTCCAGGGCGAGGTAGGCGAGATGGCTCTGGGAGCCGAGGGTCGCGGTCATTGAAGCCTCCACTGATATATCACACTGTGCCATGTCGCATTTGGAAAGACAAGGCGGGGTGATATATCAGCGGAGTGGCGGAGGTACGCATAACGCCGTAGGCGGCCCGCCGGCAATCGACAGCGGGCAGCCCTATTCGTGCCTCAGCGCTTCAATCGGATTGAGTTGCGCGGCTCGGCGTGCCGGGAAGTAGCCGAAGACCATCCCGATCGCGGCGGAAAAGGCGAAGGCGAGCAGAATCACGGAGGGGCTGCTGACGAACGGTACGTTCATGTAGGAGACCGCACTGTAGGCGAGACCAAGGCCGAGAAGGATGCCGATGATGCCGCCGGCGAGCGACAGGGTCACCGCCTCGACGAGAAACTGCATCAATACCTGCTTTTCCAGCGCGCCGATTGCCAGCCGGATACCGATCTCGCGGGTTCGCTCGGTCACCGAGACCAGCATGATGTTCATGATGCCGATGCCGCCCACCAGGAGGCTGACGGCGGCGACCGCGCCGAGCAGGCCGGTCATCAGCGTCGTCGTGCCGGTCAGCGTCGAGGCCATCTGGGTCATGTCGTTGACGGAAAAGTCGTCGTCGCGCCCGGCAATGATCTTGCGGCGTTCGCGCAGCAATCGCTCGACATTGGCCTGGATTTTCGACGTCGAAACGCCGTCCTCGGCCGAAAGGACCATGCTCGACACTTCGCTCGAGCCGCCGATGCGCCGCTGGAACACCTTGAGCGGCATGACGACGATGTCGTCCTGGTCGGTACCCATGCCGCTCTGGCCTTTCTTGACCAGCGTGCCGATCACTTCGCAGGAGAAGCCGCCGACGCGGATATTCTGCTCAAGTGCCGGCGTCGAGCCGAACAGTTCCTTGCGCACGGTCTCGCCGATGACGCAGACCGCCTGGCCGCCGCGCTCTTCGGACACCAGGAAGGTGCGGCCGCTCGCAAGCGTCCAGTCCTGGGCGATGAAATAGTCGCCCGTCGTGCCCGTCACCGTGGTCTGGTGGTTCTCGCCGCCATACACCACCGTCTGGCTCGACTGGTTGACGCCGGCCACGGCGCGAAGACCGGCGATCTGGTCGACGACGGCCTGCACGTCGCGTTCGGTGAATTTCTTGGCATCCGTGCTGGCTCTGCCGGGGCCGAACTGGCCGGGCCGCACGAAGAGCAGGTTCGTTCCCAGCTTGGAAATCTCCGCCGTCACCTGGGCGGTCGTGCCATTGCCGATCGTCACCATGGCGATGACGGCGGCAACCCCGATCACGACACCGAGCACGGTGAGGAACGAACGCAGCATGTTGCGGCTGATGGCCCGAAGTGCGAGTTTTACGGTTTCAATGAACATCGGCTGCGCCCTTTCCGTTGTGGCTGTCGGAATTCAGGCGACCGTCAAGGAAGCGCAGATTCCGTTTGGCGTAAGCCGCAATGTCGTCCTCGTGGGTGACCATGATCACCGTGATGCCGTGCTCCTCGTTGAGCCCGGTGATCAGTTCCATGATTTCCTTGCTGGTTTTGGTATCAAGATTGCCGGTGGGCTCGTCGGCCAGCAGGACCTTCGGACTGGTGACGATCGCCCGGGCGATCGCGACACGCTGCTGCTGGCCGCCCGACAATTCCTGGGTCGTGTGATGTTCGCGGCCGGTGAGGCCGACCTGCGACAAGGCTCTGTTGGCCAGGCGGCGACGCTCGCCGGCCTCCATGCCGCGATAGACTAGCGGCAGTTCGACGTTTTCCAGCGCCGAAGTGCGGGCCAGCAGGTTGAAGCCCTGGAACACGAAGCCCAGCATGTGGCGACGCAGCATGGTATGCTGCCTGCGGTCGAGGGTGGACGCGCGTATGCCCTGGAACAGATATTCTCCGGAGCTTGGAACGTCGAGGCAGCCGAGAATGTTCATCGCGGTGGATTTTCCCGAGCCGGACGGACCCATGATCGCGACGAATTCGTTCTTCTCGATCACGAGGTCGACGCGGTCGAGCGCCTTGATCGTCGCCTCTCCGCGACCATAGACCTTGGAGACCTGCTGGAATTCGATGAGGGGAGGGCTGGCCATGCGTCGCCCCTCAGCCGTTCTTTTCCGTGGCGTCGGTGATCAGCAGATCGCCCTCGGCGATGTCGCCCTTGGTGACGACGGTGCTCTGTCCGTCGCTGGCGCCGATCTCGACATTGACGGCGGTCGGCACGTTGTTCTTCATCAGCCAGACGGTGCGCTCGCTGCCTTCCGGTTCCGGTGCGCTGATCGATCCCATGCGAGGCGGCCGGAACAGGCTGAACATGCCGCCACCCCCGCCCGAGCTGTTCTTCGTCAGCGTCTCCGGCGGGGCATAGCGCAGGGCGGCATTGGGAATGAGAAGGGAATCCTCGATCGACTGCACGACGATGTCGGCAGTGGCGGTCATGCCGGGGCGCAGCAGCAACTGGTCGTTCTCGACCTTGAGGATGCCCATGTAGGTGACGACGTCGTTGACGGTTTCGGAGGCATAGCGCACCGAGGTGATTTCGGCCGGAAAGCGCTTCTCCGAAAAGGCGTCAACGGTGAAGGTCGCTTTCTGTCCGACGGCCACCTGGCCGACATCGGCTTCGTCGATATCGACCTGCAATTCCATTTCCCTGAGGTCGCCGGCGATGGTGAACAAGGTCGGCGCCTCGAGCGAGGCTGCGACCGTTGCCCCTGGATCGACATCGCGCGACAGGACTATGCCATCGATCGGTGAAATGATTGTCGCCTTGGACAGATTGAGACGGGCCTGCTCAAGTTCGGCCTCGGCGGAGAGGACATTTGCCTCGGCGCTGGCCTTGGTGGCGACGGCTGCCTCGTAGGTGTAGCCGGCGGCATCCATCTCCTGTTGGGTCGAGACGCGGCTGCTCACCAGGGATTTCAGCCGGTCAAAGGTGGCCTTGGCCGATTTCATGTCGGCATCCGCCTTGGCCACGCTCGCCTTGGCGGACAGGAGGTTTGCCTCCGCGCTCTTGACGTTCGCCTCGAGCTTGGCGGTGTCGAGCCTCGCGACGACCTCTCCCAGCTTGACGGGGCTGTTGTAGTCGACCAGCACGTCACGGATGGTGCCCGACTGTTCGCTCGAAACATCGACCTGCACGGTCGGCTCAACCGATCCCGTTGCGGTAACCACGACGGTGAGGTTGCCCCTCTTCGCGGCGGAGGTGGAATAGGTATAGGCGGTCGCCTGGGTGCTGTAGGACCAATAGGCATAGCCTGCACCGATCAGCACGCCGGCCGCCAGCAGACGCCATAGCCAGCGCGAACGCTTGCCGCGCTTTTGCGAACTCCCGAGCAGCGCGGTCAGTTCATCGGTTTCCTTGTCCTTGGCGGGGGGCGGTGCGGCGGTGTCGCTCGTCATGTCGCGTCCATTTTTCAACGTTCGGTTTAAAAGTGTATGGCCGGAATTTGCGGTAAACTTATTGACCCGTATCAAGTCTCGACGAAACGCTGCCCCGAATTGCCCACCCCGCCGGCAGGTTCCGTCGATGGATTGTTTGTCACAGGCGTCGCGGGAAGCGAAGTTAATTCTTGGTAATGGATTGCAATGAGATCCGTCGCGGCAATGTTTCTCAGGATCGCTTCTGCGATACGCCGTCGCCGCCCAGCGGATAACGGATCAAGGCCGTCAGAAGCACGCCGAAAGCCAGACAATTGCTGACATGCCAGAGGAAGTGCGTCCCCATCGGGAAGACCGAGCAGAGCGGCAGGTCGAGGCTGCGGAACACGAAGGACAAGACGAAGAGTGCGGCCGCCAGCAGGATGAGGCGGAAGGACGGATGCTTCTCCTTCCAGACCGCTCGCCCCGTGGCCAGAACGACGAAGAGCGCCGGCAGGTATTGGGTCGAGCCGCTGACCGTATCACCCACCATCTGCGTGTCGCGCAAGGACAAGGCCATTCCGGCGGAGAAGACCAACAGGCCAGCGACAATGGCGAGAGGGAGAGCAAAGGGCGGACGCAGAGAGTTTCGCAGGACCGCGGCGCCGTACAGCGCGACAAAGCCCCAGATCGGCAGGACATCGGCCAGTTCGGCCCAGCGTGTGGCGAAGGTGTGCCAGAGAAAGGAGCCGACGCCGATCGCCACCGCAAGCACCATCAGTGCAGAGAGGCCGGGGGAGACGGATCGGGTCCGCATCACATGGATAAAGGCGAGAAGGCTGACGACGACGACGAGCAGGCTGGAAGTGGCGTTCAGCGGTTCGCCCCAGAATCCGGGATCGGTTCGCTCGCAATAGGCACCTGTGATCGGCGCATTCCAATCGATCGTCATCACCGATACCAGTCATATCCAAACGAGACGAAGCCTGCCAAATTCATCGGCAAAGGTCTTTTCCTTTGCGCATTAGGTACACCGTACATATGATGTCAAGCGGGCGGATGAATAGTTGCGGTGACGATTCGCCGGTTGCAAACGGGAGTGTCATCCGGCGTTCATCTTGCGGAATACTTTCTGGGGCGTGCATGTACTCTTGGTTGAATCTCCATCATTCTCGGCGCGTCGTAAGATCGAGGCGCCCGGTACTTGCTGTCGCCGTGTGGTTCGCAACACTTCTCGGCATGGCCAGCCCGGCCACCTCCGCCGCCAATGTGAACGGGGCTATCGCTGCGGTCGAAAAGATCCACGCCCTGGTCGTCGCTGCCGCGAATGGTCCAGCCTCCAAACTTGCGCCCTTGCTCGAGCGCCATCTCGATCTTGGCGAAATCGCCCGGAAGGTTGCCGGTAAAGCCTGGGACGGCGCCAACGAGAGCGAACGGCGGAAGTTCCTCATCGTGCTGCGCGACGTCATGGCGGTGGAACTGGATCGTCGCATTCGTGGCGACGACCGTCTACGCATCAACGAAGCCAAGCCCCTCGGCGCCAGGGATGTGGTCGTTCTGACGTCGCAGATCCGGCGTGACGGCAGCGCTCGCCGGATCGACTGGAAGATGCGGCCGTGCGGCGCCTCGTTCTGCCTTTTCGACCTGGTCGGCAACGGCGCGTCGCTGACGCTTGCTCGACGCGACGACTATGCCGTGCGCCTGAAGGCGCTCGACGGCTCGTTGGCGGCGCTGACGAGGAGCCTGCGGGCCGAACTCGAAGGCCGGAAGTGAGAACCTGAAGCATGCCGCATCTGGTCGAACTTCACCATTGCCACCGCGTCTATGACAATGGCCGGATCATCGCTCTCAATGACGTGTCCTTTTCCGTCGCACGCGGCGATTTCATCGCCATAACCGGCCCCAGCGGCTCTGGCAAATCCACCCTGCTCGACCTTTTGTGCGGGCTTGAGGAACCCAGCGCCGGCGAAGTGGTTTTCGACGGTGCGACTATGCGGGACAGGGCGGATTGGGCCCGCATCCGAGCGGAACGGATCGGCTTCGTCTTCCAGTCCTTCTGTCTGATCCCCTCACTGACGGCGGCCGAGAACATCGAGCTCGCCATGCTATGGCAAGGGATTTCGGCGCGTGCACGACGGGAACGGGTGGCGGAGCTGCTCGAACGCCTGGGGCTTGGCGCGCGCGGCCGCCAGCACCCGATGCAGCTCTCCGGCGGGGAGCGCCAAAGGGTGGCGATCGCTCGGGCACTCGCGAATAGCCCGGAACTGATAGTCGCCGACGAACCGACCGGCAGTCTCGACAGCCGGTCGAGCGCCGACATCATCGGTTTGCTCGAGGGTCTCCAGCGTGATGGTGCGATCACCGTCGTCATCGTTACCCATGACCGGGCGATCGCCGAACGCTGCGACCGGCGGGTCGAACTGGTCGACGGCCGGATCGTCTCCGACCAGCGCCGGCAGACGGTATAAGAGGCGATCCCATGAACCTGCTCAGTTTGCCGGCCCGCAACCTCATGTCCCAGAAACTGCGTTCGACACTGACCGTTCTCGGCATCGCGGTGGCGGTCGGCAGTTTCATTGCGCTGACCGGGCTGACGCGCGGCCTGCAAGACAGTTATTCCCAAGGCGTGGGGGATGTCGGCGGAGATTACGTCGTCAGCCAGAGGGGTACCTACAGCCTGGTCAGCAGTTCGATTTCCGAAGAGCTCGTGGCCAGGCTCGACGCCGTCGCCGGTGTCGACGAGGCGGCCGGCATCGTGCTGTCGATCGCCGCGGTCGACGACGAGGCGAACATCTTCGTCACCGGCTGGCCGGATGGCAGTTTCTTGTGGCGCTCACTGGTGCTGGAGCAGGGGAAGGCGCCTGCAGGCGACCGCGAGGTCGTGCTTGGGCGCACGGTTGCCGAGGCGCTCGGCAAGTCGGTCGGCGACGAGATCCTGATCCAGTACGAACCCTTCCGCATCACCGGCATTTCGGTACCCGATTCGGTCTTCAACCAGAATGTCGCGGTCGCACGCCTGTCCGGTCTGCAGGAACTGCTCGGCCGCCCGGCCAGCGTTTCGCTGGTGCAAATCCGCCTGGCGCGTCCCGTCGATCCGCAGAAGGCCGCGAACGTCAAGGCGGCGCTCGCGAAGGTCTCACCGACGATCGAGGTCAGCGACAGCGCCGAATTCGCCGAGAACATGGACTTCGTCAAGACGGTCGACGCCATCACATCGGCGGTGTCGCTGGTGATGATCCTTGCCTCGTCGATCCTGGTCGCCAATACCTTGTTGATGTCGGTTTCGGAAAGGGTGCAGGAATTCGGCATTCTTGCCGCGATCGGCTGGACACCGGGCCGCATTCGACTGCTCGTGGTGGTCGAGGGATTGTTGATGTGCCTGATCGGCAGTGTGATCGGCGTCGCCCTCGGGACCGCCGCGATGCACCTCGTGTCCTGGCTGCGCATCTCGGCCGGCCTGCTCGAGCCTTATCTCACTCTTGGCATCGTCATGGAGGCGATGTTCTGGGTTCTCCTGGTCGGCCCGCTTGCCGCCCTTTATCCCGCATGGCGGGTGACCCGCGCGACGCCTTCGGCGGCCCTCAGGGGCATCCGCTGACCACGGTCGCTTTATTTCTGGCGGGCGCCGGACCCTTCACTTAAGTTGTGCGTTGTTGCTGCGCTGTGGTGGGGAGCCGGAGGTCGAGCTTGCGCGTCGCGAAAATTATCCTGATCGGCCTGGTCCTGTTTGCCCTTGCGTCCTGGCTCACCGTCTATGTCTACGGACGCTTTGCCGCGCAGGCGAGGGGCGCGCCGTCCGAGGCTTTGGCCGTGGTGGAAAACGGAACGGCGCTCGACCGCGTTGTCGCGGCGCAGACCGCCAGACATCCGGACATGAGCGGCCTCAGGCTCGTCTCCGACAATATCGACGCGTTTGCCGTGAGGGCGCATGCCGCGCGCGCCGCCGGCCGCAGCCTCGATCTCCAATATTATTACTGGCGGGACGATCTGACCGGCTCGCTCCTCGGCCGGGAGATACTGGCCGCCGCCGACCGCGGGGTGCGGGTGCGGCTGCTGCTCGACGACATCAACTCGCGGGGTGACGGAGACGACATTTATGCCGCCTATGACAGCCACCCGAATATCGAAGTCAGGTTGTTCAACCCGGCCATGAGCCGCGACAGCGCTCTGAGGCGCGGCATCGAAATGATCCTCAGGGCCGTGACCGTCACGCGCCGCATGCACAACAAGGCCTTCATCGCCGACGGACGCGTGGCGATCGTCGGCGGACGCAATATCGGCGACGCCTATTTCGGCGCCTCTGACACCGCCAATTTCCGCGATCTCGACGTTTCCATGGTCGGGCCGGCCGTGGGAGAGACCTCGGCGATCTTCGACCGTTTCTGGAACAGCCCGCTGGCACTGCCGATCCGCAGCCTGTCCGACCCGGAGCAGCGGAGCCTTGCCAAACTTCGAGCGCGGCTGGACGGGCTGGCCGCCGGCGAGCCGGCGCAACGCTATCTATCCAATCTGGAAGAGGCTGCGAACGCGGCGGCGGAACGCGCGGCAGAACCGCGATACCACTGGACCGCCGAGGTGCAGGTCGTGTCGGACCCGCCGGAAAAGGTCCTCGACGTGGGGCAACAAAGCTGGCTCGACCAGGCGATCAATCCGGTCATCACCTCGGCCACCCGGACCCTCGAGATCACGTCGCCCTATTTCATTCCAGGCGATGAAGGCGTGTTGACGCTGCGCACCCTGGTCGAACGCGGGGCGAAGGTGACCGTGCTCACCAACTCGCTCGCCGCCACCGATGTCGCCGCCGTCCACGGCGCCTATGCGCCCTATAGGGAAACCCTGCTGGCCGATGGCGTGGATCTGTTCGAACTGCGGGCGGAGAGTGCGCCGGGGCGGATTTCCCTGTTCGGATCGAGCAATGCCAGCCTCCATACCAAGGCCTTCACGGTCGATCGGAGGACAGGCTTCATCGGCTCGTTCAATTTCGATCCGCGGTCGATCGCCCTCAACACGGAAATGGGCGTGCTATTCGATGATGCCCAGCTGACCGCCGAGGTCCGCCGGGAGTTCGCCACCCACATCGCGCCGAACCACAGCTATCACCTGACACTCGAGAATGGCACGCTGACCTGGACGGGCGAGCCGGGCGCCGCCCCGGAATATAATGAACCGGGCGCCAGCATCTGGCGAAAGTTCGTCGCCACCATCACCGGGTTCTTGCCATTGGAATCACAATTGTGAGGGGATGGTGAGAGCGCAGGGATTCGAACCCTGGACCTACTGATTAAAAGTCAGTTGCTCTACCGGCTGAGCTACGCTCTCCCAGGACCGGGCATTCAAGCTCCGGCGGAAGTGTGCGTTACATAGGCAGGTGCCCTTTGCCGGTCAACCGAAATTTTCACCGGCAACCGGATGTGCCGTCGCAATTGTCGCAGCGAACAGAAAGGTGATTGGCAAGCAAGGGAGGAGGGCGCTAGGAAGGCGGCACAAGGCTGCAGATGGAGTTGCCCACGTGTCGATTGCCGAGATTTCGCTGCTTAGCGCGCTATTTGCCGGAGCGCTCTCCTTCCTCTCGCCCTGCGTTCTTCCGCTTGTGCCGCCCTATCTCTGCTACATGGCCGGGATATCCGTCGACCAGTTTCGCAATGGCGGCGTGGCGACGCAGGATCGCCAGGCCCGCCGTGCGGTGATGTTCTCGGCGCTCGCCTTCACGCTCGGCTTTGCCACCGTGTTCGTGGCGCTCGGCGCCGGCGCCTCGACCATCGGTACGATGCTGCGCCAGCATCTCGACCTCCTTGCCAAGATCGGCGGCGTGATCATCATCATCATGGGGCTGAACTTTCTCGGCGTCTTCCGGATCGGGCTTCTGTCGCGCGAAATGCGCATCTCCGGCGGCGGCAAGCCGGCGACGCTGTCGGGCGCCTATGTCATGGGCCTGGCCTTCGCCTTCGGCTGGACCCCCTGCATCGGCCCGGTGCTCGGTGCCATCCTCGGGGTTGCCGCGGCACGTGACACGGTCGGCGAGGGTGCCATGCTGCTGGCGGTGTATTCGCTGGGTCTGGCCGTGCCGTTCTGGATCGCCGCTGCCTTTTCCGGCGCCTTCATGCGGTTCCTCACCCGCTTTCGCAAGCATCTCGGCCTGGTCGAGAAGATCATGGGCGGCTTGCTCGTGCTGACCGGCCTTGCCTTTATCTTCGGATTCGTCGCCGACATGGCGATTTGGTTCCAGCAGACCTTTCCAATCCTGTCGCAAATCGGCTAAGGCCGAAAGGATTGGGTCGTATGCGAACGGCCCGCCGAACCGGGGAGTGGCGGCTTGGGTGACATTATCGCGCTGGTGCTGCCGTTCTTCGGCCTGATCCTGATCGGCTATGTTTCCGGCCGAGTGACGCGGCAACCGGCCGAGGCGCTCGGATGGCTCAACTTCTTCGTCATCTACATCGCCCTGCCGTCGCTGTTCTTCAAGCTGGTATCGCGCACGCCGATCGAGGAACTGACCCGGATCGACTTCATCGCCGCGTCGCTGGCCGCCACCTATGCGATTTTTCTACTCGTCTTCCTGATCGGCCGTCTCGTGCGGGGCAATACGATCGCCGACTGCACGATCCAGGCGCTCGCCGGCGCCTATGGCAATATCGGCTATATGGGGCCGGGCCTTGCGCTCCTGGCCTTCGGGGAAGCCGCCGCGGTGCCGGTGGCGCTGATCTTCTGCTTCGAGAATGCCGCCCACTTCACTGCCGCACCGGCGCTGATGGCCTTTGCCGGCGGCGATGAGCGGCCGCGCAGCCGGGTGGCGCTCGATGTGGCAAAGAAGATCGCCTACCACCCGTTCATCATCGCCACCGCGATCGGCTTCCTGGCGGCGGGGTTCCAGTTCGAGCCACCGCTCGCGCTGCAACGGCTGATCGACTATCTCGCCCAGGCGGCGGCTCCATGCGCGCTGTTTGCCATGGGCGTGACGCTGGCGCTTCGTCCGCTGAAGCGCATACCGGCCGAAATCGGCTATATCGTGCCGATCAAGCTGCTGCTGCATCCGCTGTTGGTCTATGTCGTGCTCGGGCTGGTCGGCGATTTCGATCCGCTGTGGATCTTCACCGCCGTGCTGCTGGCCTCGCTTCCCACGGCAACCAATGTCTTCGTCATCGGCCAGCAATACGGCGTCTGGCAGGAGCGCGCCTCGGCCACCATCCTGATCACCACGGTGCTGTCGGTGCTGTCGGTTTCCGCGCTTCTTTACGCCATCACCAACGGCATTCTACCGCCGGATTTTTTCCCTTAGGAAATCCGGGAAGGAACTCAGGGCCCGGCCGGGAGCGACCCCTTCCTGCATCACCAGATGGCGGATCGGCGCGAGGCTGGAAAGCACCTGCAGGCCCGCTGCCCGCAGCATCTGCACCGGCAGGAGGCTCGACAGGAGCGAGCGATTGAGCAGATCGACGCTTGCCGTGCGGCTGATCACGTCGACCCGGCGTTTGGCGTCGAAGCGATCACCGGCATCGGCGGCGATCGGCCGGCCGGTGCGGTCGCACAGGATGTCCTCAAGCGCTGCAATGTCGCGCAGGCTGAGATTGAGGCCTTGTGCGCCGATCGGCGGGAAGGCATGGCCGGCCTCGCCGATGAAGGCGGCGCGGCCCTTGCCATAGCGGTTGGCGGTCATGCCGGAAAGCGGCCAGGCCTGGACGCCCTCCTCGACGGTGACCTTGCCGAGCATCGATTGCATCCGGGTCTCGACCGCCAACGACAGCTCTTCGACGCTCAGCGATAGCAGTTGGTCGGCTTGCTTCGGATCGACCACCCAGACCAGGCTGGAACGCTGGCCGGGCAGGGGCACCTGGGTGAAGGGGCCGCTTTCGCCGTGGAACTCGGTCGAGGTGTTGCGATGGGGAACGCCATGGGCGAAGTTGAGAACCAAGGCGGTCTGCGGATAGGACCAGGTCCGCACGTCGATGCCGGCGCTTTGCCTCACCTTCGACTTGCGGCCGTCCGCGCCGACGATGAAGTCGGCCTCCAGGTTCTCGCCCCCGTCCAGCGTGATCATGACCTTGTCCGGGCCAACGACGATATGCTGCGCAGCGGCGGTAAAACGCGTGATGTTGGGCTCGGCGGCCACCGCCTCGGCCAGGACTTTAAGCAGCGCGCTGTTGGGCATGTTGTAGCCGAACGCCTCCAGGCCGATCTCGGCGCTGCGGAAGGCGACCACCGGGGCCCTCAACAGCCGGTTCGTGCCGTCGATGATCTGCATGTTGGAGAGGGCCGCGGCTGCCGGGCGCACGGCGTCCCACAGGCCGAGCCGCTCCATCATGCGGATCGACTGGTCCATCAGCGCGGTCGTGCGTTTGTCCTCGGCGAGGGGGCTGGGCGCGACGAGGGCCACACGGCGGCCACCGCGCGCAAGGGCGATGGCGGCGATCGAGCCGGCGAGGCCGCCGCCGACCACGGCGATTTCGAAGTCTGTCATTTCGAGCACCTCTGCTGTTTCGCTCTATCTAGAGTGCGGGACGGCAAAAATCCATAAGTCCAATTGGCGCAGCCGTTCGCGGCCTTGCCCGAGCGCCGGTGTCATTTTTGTTCATCTTCGAGCATCGCGGTTGCAAAAAATGTGGTTTCGGTCGATACGAAATCGGAGGGTGAAGAACGGGGCAAAACCGCAGATGAAGATCTTCAATTATCGGCGCGTGCCCTATGCGGAAATCCGTGCCTTCTCCGTCCATATCCTGACAGCTTCCGGTTCGTTCCTTGCATTCCTCGGGGTGGTCGCGGCCGCCGAGCGGCGATTCGTCGACATGTTCTGGTGGCTCGGGCTGGCGCTTCTGGTCGACGGGATCGACGGCCCGATCGCGCGAAAGGTCAGGGTCAAGGAAGTCCTGCCCAACTGGTCGGGCGACACGCTCGACAATATCATCGACTACGTCACCTACGTCCTTTTGCCGGCCTTCGCGCTGTATCAGAGCGGCATGATCGGCGAACCGTGGTCCTTCGTCGCCGCCGGTATGATCGTGGTGTCGAGTGCCATCTATTACGCCGACATGGGCATGAAGACGGACGAGTATTTCTTCTCCGGCTTTCCGGTCGTGTGGAATATGGTGGTGTTCACCCTTTTCGTCATCGACGCGGATGCCACCACGGCGCTGATCGTCGTGGTCGCCTCGGTCATTCTGACCTTCCTGCCGATCCATTTCCTTCATCCAGTGCGAGTCCAGCGGCTTCGACCAGTCAATCTCGCCGTATTCTTCCTCTGGTGCGCACTGGGCGGTTATGCGCTGCTCAAGCATTTCGACATTCCCGATTGGGTCAGCCTCGCCTTTGTCGCGACCGGCATCTACCTCTACGGCATCGGCGCAGTGCTCCAGTTCTTCCCCTCGCTGGGCAAGTCGAAGTCGTAAATGCCGCAACTGTGTGCAAGCGCAAAAAAGTCGCAATGGTCGGTTGCCGGATGGCGCAAAGCGGGTATCAATATCGCCTTCTCGCTTTGATCGGCAGGCTTCGCGGCTGCGTTGGGAGCACGAGAGGGAACAGTGCCGAAGGGTGACATGACGAAGGCTGAACCACTTCTTGCCGTCGAGGGGCTGACAAAACTGTTCGGCAGTTTCGCCGCATGCGATGGGATCGACCTTGAGATCGGCCAAGGCGAGATCCATGCCCTGCTTGGCGAAAACGGGGCCGGAAAATCGACGCTGGTCAAGATGCTGTTCGGCATCCTCGCGCCAAGCTCCGGACGGGTCCTTTGGGAGGGCCAACAGCAGGACATCACCTCGCCGGCGGCCGCCCGAAAGCTCGGGATTGGAATGGTGTTCCAGCATTTCTCGTTGTTCGAGGCGTTGACCGTGGCCGAGAACATCGCCCTTGCGCTCGACGAGAAAGTGTCGATCGACGAAATCTCGCACAAGGCCGCCGAGCTCTCCAAGGCCTATGGCCTGCCGCTCGACCCCGCCGCCCATGTCGCCGACTTGTCCGTCGGCGAGCGCCAGCGCATCGAGATCGTCCGAGCCCTCCTGCAAAACCCCAAGCTGATCATCCTCGACGAGCCGACCTCTGTCTTGACGCCGCAGGAAGCCGACCGGCTGTTCGAGACCCTGTTCAAGTTGAAGGCCGAGGGACGGTCGGTTCTCTACATCAGCCACCGTCTCGAGGAGGTACAGCGCATCTGCGATCGGGCAACCGTGCTTCGCCACGGTAAGGTGACGGGAACCTGCGATCCGCGCGGCGAGACGCCGGCCTCGCTCGCCCGCATGATGGTGGGCGGCGAGGTGGCCACGGTCCTGCGCGACGACGAGGCGCCGGTCGGCGACGTCCAGCTCGAAGTACGTCATCTGAACCTTCGGCCGCGCACGCCCTTTGCCATGCCGCTCAAGGATCTTTCGCTGAGCGTGAGGGCAGGCGAGGTACTGGCGATTGCCGGCGTGGCCGGCAACGGGCAGGGCGAACTGTTCGACGCACTTTCCGGCGAATACATATCAGACGAAAACGATGCGGTGCGCATTCGCGGGCGCTCTGTCGGGCGTCTCGGCATTACCGGGCGACGCCTGCTCGGCGCCGGTTTCGTTCCCGAAGAACGCAACGGACACGGTGCGGTCTCCGCCTTGGCCCTGTCCGACAATCTCCTGCTGGCCCGCAATCAATCCGATGCCAGGGCCTTCCTTTCGGGCGGCTGGCTGAAACTCATCCGCCACGATGCTGTGCGCATGGCGACGCAGCGGATCTGCGAGGTGATGGACGTGCGCAAGAGCGGTCTTGATCCGGCGGCGGGCTCGCTGTCGGGCGGCAATCTGCAGAAATTCATCGTCGGGCGCGAGCTCGACCGCCAGCCGGCCGTGCTCGTCGTCAACCAGCCGACCTGGGGCGTCGATGCGGGCGCTGCGAGCCGCATCCGCCAGGCGCTGATCAATCTGGCGCGCGCCGGTTCGGCCGTGGTGGTGATCAGCCAGGATCTCGACGAGATCTTCGAGGTGGCGACCGCGATCGCGGCGATTTCGGACGGACAGTTGTCGGAGATCTATCCGGCTGCGACGATGACCCGCGAGAAGATCGGTCTCCTCATGGGCGGCATGCATGGCTTGGAGACGGCGAATGCGCATTGAACTTGAACGCCGTCCCGCCATGTCGGGCTTTTTCGCGGTCGTTTCGCCGCTCGTCGCGCTGGCGCTGACCGTCTTTTTCGGCGGCATCATGTTTGCCCTGCTCGGCAAGGATCCGGTCGACGCGCTCTACAGCTTCTTCATCGAGCCGCTGCTCGAGGTCTGGTCGCTGCATGAACTGGCGATCAAGGCGGCGCCGCTGATCCTGATCGGCGTCGGGCTTTCGGTCGCCTACCGCTCGAACAACTGGAACATCGGCGCCGAGGGACAGTTCACCATCGGCGCGATCACCGGCTCGTTCCTGCCGGTGGTATTCTACGAATGGCATTCGCCCTTGCTTCTGCCGCTGATGCTGATCATGGGCATGGTCGGGGGCGCGCTCTACGCGGCAATCCCGGCGCTGCTCAAGACCCGCTTCAACACCAATGAAATCCTCACCAGCCTGATGCTGGTCTACATCGCCCAACTGTTCCTCGACTGGCTGGTGCGCGGCGCCTGGCGCGACCCGGCGGGCTATAATTTTCCGCAGAGCCGGTCCTTCGTCACCGAAGCCGTACTGCCGGAAATGCTTGGCTCGGGCCGCGCGCATTTCGGCTTTGCCTTTGCCATCCTGGCGGCGATCGGCGTGTGGTTCATGATGCGGTACATGCTCAAGGGCTTCCAGGTCGTGGTGCTCGGCCAGTCGGAACGGGCAGGGCGGTTCGCCGGCTTCTCCTCGCGCGGCATGGTGTGGTTCTCGATGCTGTTTTCCGGGGCCCTTGCCGGCTTGGCCGGCATTTCCGAAGTGTCCGGTTCGATCGGCCACCTGCAGCCCTCCATTTCACCCGGCTACGGCTTTACCGCCATCATCGTCGCCTTCCTCGGGCGCCTGAACCCGCTCGGCATCATTGCCTCCGGTCTGGTGCTGGCATTGACCTATCTGGGCGGCGAGGGCGCGCAATTGTCGATCGGCGTTTCCGACAAGGTGACGCGGGTGTTCCAGGGGCTTTTGCTGTTCTTCGTGCTGTCCTGCGACACGCTGATCCATTACCGCGTCAAACTGGTGCTCAGCAAAGGCCGGGCCCTTGTCGGGGGAGCCAGCCGATGATCGTCGAGGCCATTCTGCTGACCGTCATCACCGCGTCCACGCCGCTCGTCATCGCCGCCATGGGCGAACTCGTCACCGAGCGGTCCGGCGTGCTCAATCTGGGCGTTGAGGGGATGATGATCATCGGCGCGGTCTGCGCCTTCGCCGTCGCGCAGATGAGCGGATCGCCGCTGATCGGGGTGGGAGCCGGGATCGTCGGCGGGGCGGCGTTCTCGCTGCTCTTTGCCTTCCTGACCCTGTCGCTGGTCGCCAACCAGGTCGCCACCGGCCTTGCGCTGACCATTCTCGGTCTCGGTGTCTCCGGCATGCTGGGCGAGAGCTTTGTCGGCGTCCCAGGCGTCAAGCTGCAGCCGATCGCCATTCCGCTTCTCGCCGACATCCCTTTTGTCGGGCCGCTGCTGTTCAGGCAGGATCTCATCTTCTATCTCTCGATCCTGCTGGTCGTCGGGGTGAACTGGTTCCTGTTTCGCACGCGCTCCGGCCTGAAGCTCAGGGCAATCGGCGACAATCACGGTTCGGCCCATACGCTCGGCATCCATGTCATCCGCACCCGCTATCTCGCCGTTCTGTTCGGCGGCGCCTGTGCCGGGCTCGCCGGCGCCCAACTGTCGCTCGTCTACACGCCGCAATGGGTGGAGAACATGTCGGCGGGGCGCGGCTGGATTGCCCTGGCTCTGGTGGTCTTCGCCTCCTGGCGCCCGTGGCGGCTGCTGGCCGGCGGCTACCTGTTCGGCGCCGTCACGATCGGCCAGTTGCACGCCCAGGCCTTCGGCATCGGTTTACCCTCGCAGCTGCTTTCCGCGCTGCCCTATGCGGCAACCATTGTGGTCCTCGTGATTATCTCGCAAAATCGGCGCACCACGCTGATCAATACTCCGGCCTCGCTCGGCAAGCCGTTCGTGCCTGACCGGTAAATTCAAAAGCCTTTGTCAACAACCAGAAGGGGTTCCCCATGAAAAAGATGCTCATCGCACTCGCCACGAGCGCTGCCGTCCTCGGCAGCTTCGCGGCCTCGGCCCAGGCCGAAGACAAGATCAAGGTCTGCTTCGTCTATGTCGGCACGACGACCGACGGCGGCTGGACCCAGGCCCACGACATCGGCCGCCAGCAGTTGCAGGCGCATTTCGGCGACAAGATCGAGACGCCCTTCCTCGAAAGCGTGCCGGAAGGCCCGGATGCCGAGCGCGCCATCGAGCGTCTCGCCCGTTCCGACTGCAAGCTGATCTTCACCACCTCGTTCGGCTTCATGGATGCCACCGTCAAGGTTGCCGCCAAGTTCCCCGACGTGAAGTTCGAGCACGCCACCGGCTTCAAGGCCGCCGAGAATGTGGCCACCTACAATTCGCGCTTCTATGAAGGCCGCTATATCCAGGGCGTGATCGCCGCCAAGATGTCGGAAAAGGGCGTCGCCGGCTACATCGCCTCGTTCCCGATCCCGGAAGTCGTCATGGGCATCAACGCCTTCATGCACGGCGCGCAGTCGGTCAATCCCGAGTTCAAGGTCAAGGTCGTCTGGGCCAATACCTGGTTCGACCCGGGCAAGGAAGCCGATGCCGCCAAGGCGCTGATCGACCAGGGCGTCGACATCCTGACCCAGCACACCGACACCACCGCGCCGATGCAGGTTGCGGCCGAACGCGGCATCAAGGCCTTCGGCCAGGCGTCCGACATGATCAAGGCCGGCCCGGAGACGCAGCTGACCGCCATCGTCGATACCTGGGGCGCCTATTACATCAAGCGGGTCCAGGCCCTGCTCGACGGTACCTGGAAGTCGGAACAGATCTGGGACGGTCTGAAGGACGGCATCCTGACCATGGCGCCCTACACCAACATGCCGGATGACGTGAAGGCGATGGCACAGGAAGCGGAAGCCAAGATCAAATCGGGCGAACTGCATCCCTTCACCGGTCCGATCAAGAAGCAGGACGGTACGGACTGGCTGAAGGACGGCGAGAAGGCCGAGGATGGTGCGTTGCTCGGCATGAACTTCTACATTGCCGGCGTCGACGACAAGCTGCCGCAATAATCGGCTCTTGCCGGACATTACCACGAACTGCAAAGGGCGCCTCGGGCGCCCTTTTTGTCTTCGGTATTTCGCCAAATTCGACCACGGCGCGTTTACAAAAGTCATATAGTATGATTTATGACATCTGTCACGGGAGGTGACGCCAAGGGAGGAAATCATGACGTTTTTTAAAGCGCTTGCCAGCGCCACGGTGCTTGCTGGCTGCATGTTCGCGACGGCCCAGGCCGAGGGCCTCGTTGTCGGCTTTTCGCAGATCGGTTCGGAGTCCGGCTGGCGTGCGGCAGAAACCACGCTGACCAAGCAGCAGGCGGAAAAGCGCGGCATCGACCTGAAATTCGCCGATGCCCAGCAGAAGCAGGAAAACCAGATCAAGGCGCTGCGCTCGTTCATCGCCCAGGGCGTTGATGCGATCCTGGTCGCCCCCGTCGTCGCCACTGGATGGGACGAAGTGCTCGAAGAGGCCAAGGAAGCCGAGATCCCGGTGATCCTGCTCGACCGTACCGTCGATGCCGACAAGGAACTCTACATGACGGCGGTGACCTCCGACCTCGTGCACGAGGGCAAGGTTGCCGGCGAATGGCTGGCCAAGACCGTCGGCGACAAGCCCTGCAACATCGTCGAACTCCAGGGCACGACCGGTTCGTCCCCGGCCATCGACCGCAAGAAGGGCTTCGAGGAGGGCATTGCCGCCAGCGCCAACCTCAAGATCATCCGCAGCCAGACCGGCGACTTCACCCGCACCAAGGGCAAGGAAGTCATGGAGAGCTTCCTCAAGGCCGAGGACGGCGGCAAGAACATCTGCGCGCTCTACGCCCACAATGACGACATGGCGGTCGGCGCGATCCAGGCAATCAAGGAGGCGGGCCTGAAGCCGGGCACCGACATTCTGGTCGTGTCGATCGATGCCGTGCCGGACATCTTCCTCGCCATGGCCGCCGGTGAAGCCAATGCGACCGTGGAACTGACGCCGAACATGGCGGGTCCGGCCTTCGACGCGCTGGAGGCCTACAAGAAGGACGGCACCATGCCGCCGAAGTGGATCCAGACCGAATCGAAGCTTTACACCCAGGCTGACGATCCGCAGAAGGTCTACGAAGAGAAGAAGGGCCTCGGCTACTGATTGCCGCTTTGATGTCCCGGCCACGCTCCCTTCGCATATGAACGGAACGCGGCCGGATCCGACACTCCCACCGGCAGGCGCCAGGCGCCTCCGGTGGGACCATTGCGATCAGCGCGGGGCCGCAAATGACCGAGCATTCCAATTCCATTCTGACGGCAACCGGGATCTGCAAATATTTCCCTGGGGCAACCGCGCTCGACAGTGTCGATTTTGACTTGCGGCGGGGGGAGATCCTCGCGCTCTTGGGCGAGAACGGCGCGGGCAAGTCGACGCTGGTGAAATGCCTGACGGGCGCCTACCGCCGCGACGCCGGTGCAATCACGCTCGACGGACGGGAGATCGACCCGAGAGACACGCGCGCTGCGCAGTCGCTCGGCATCGGCACGGTCTACCAGGAGGTCAACCTGCTCGGGAACCTCACTGTGGCGGAGAACCTTTATCTCGGCCGCCAGCCGCGCAGGTTCGGGCTGGTCGATAGCCGGCGCATGAATGCGGACGCCCGCGAACTGCTGCTCGGCTATGGGATCGACATCGACGTCAGGCAGGAACTTTCCGTCTACTCCGTCGCGATCCAGCAGGTGGTGGCGATCGCGCGTGCGGTCGATCTCTCCGGCAAGGTGCTGATCCTCGACGAGCCGACCGCCAGTCTCGACGCGCAGGAAGTGGCCATGCTCTTCCGCATCATGCGCGAGCTGAAGGCGAAGGGCCTTGGCATCGTCTTCATCACGCATTTTCTCGGACAGGTCTACGAGGTCGCCGATCGTGTCACCGTCCTGCGCAATGGCTGCCTCATCGGCACGCGCGACATCGCATCGCTGGACCGCAAGGCACTGATCTCGATGATGCTCGGTCGCGAGCTCGAGGCAGTGGAGAATACCCATGGCGGTGCAGCGCGCTCCGAAGGCGAAATCCGCTTCCGGTTCGACGGATATGGCCGTCGAGGGCGCATCCATCCCTTTGACCTCGAGATCAGGGCCGGCGAAGTGGTCGGGATGGCCGGGCTGCTCGGTTCGGGGCGAACGGAGACGGCCGAGACGCTGTTCGGCATTCATCCGTCCGACAGTGGTTCAGCCCAGATTGACGGAAGGCCGGCCAAGATCGGCAGCCCGCGCGAGGCGATCAGTCACGGTTTCGGCTTCTGCCCGGAGGACCGCAAGATCGACGGGATCGTCGGCGATCTGTCGATTCGCGAGAATATCGCCTTGGCCCTCCAGGCACGCCGCGGCTGGTTGCGCCCGATATCGGCACGGGAACAGGCTGAGCTTGCGGACCGCTACATAGCTGCGCTCGACATTCGCACGACGGATCGGGAGAAACCGATCCGCCTGCTCTCCGGCGGCAATCAGCAGAAGGTCATCCTGGCCCGCTGGCTCGCCACCGATCCGCAATTCCTGATCCTCGACGAGCCGACCCGTGGCATCGATGTCGGGGCGCATGCGGAAATCATCAAGCTGATCGAGGCGCTTTGTGCCGAGGGTCTGTCGCTTCTGGTCATCTCCTCGGAGCTCGAGGAACTGCTCGCCTATAGCGCCCGGGTCGTGGTGCTGCGCGACCGGCGTCACGTCGCGGAACTGAGCGGCGAGGCGATGACGACCGCCCACATCGTCGAGGCGATCGCCAGCCAAGCCAGTGAAGGAAATCCCGCATGATCGCCCATCTGAAACCGCTCGCCGTCAGGCTTGCCCCGCAGCTGGTTGCGCTTGCCGTCATCCTTGCCCTCAATGTCATCGCCTTTCCCGGTTTCTTCCACATCGAGATCCAGAACGGTCGGTTCTATGGCAGCCTGATCGATGTCTTGAACCGCGGCGCGCCGGTCGCCTTGCTCGCCGTCGGCATGACGCTGGTGATCGCGACCAAGGGGATCGACTTGTCCGTCGGCGCCGTGATTGCCATCACCGGAGCGGCCGGCGCTGCGGCCGTTGCAGCTGGCTATTCGCTTGGGGCAACGCTCGGCCTCGTCCTGCTCGTCGGGCTTGCCTGCGGACTGTGGAATGGCGTTCTCGTCGCGATCCTCGGCATCCAGCCGATCATCGCGACGCTGGTGCTGATGGTCGCCGGGCGCGGTATCGCCCAGTTGATCACCGAGGGCACGATCCTGACCTTCACCCATCCGGGCTTCATCTTCATCGGCAGCGGGTCGCTGTTCCTCATGCCGATGCCGGCGCTGATCTTCATCGCCTTTGCGATCGCGATCGCCGTGCTTGTCCGCGGTACGGCGCTCGGCCTTCTGGTCGAAACGGTCGGCATCAACCGGCGTGCCGCAACCCTCTCCGGCGTCGGCACACCGGTACTGCTGCTCGTCGTCTACCTGATCTGCAGCCTGTCGGCCGCCATCGCCGGCTTGATCGTCGCTGCCGACATCAAGGGTGCCGATGCCAACAATGCCGGCCTCTGGCTTGAGCTCGATGCTATCCTGGCGGTGGTGGTTGGCGGCAATTCGCTGCTCGGCGGTCGTTTCAGCATTGCCGGCTCGCTGCTCGGGGCGCTGATCATCCAGTCGATCAACACCGGCATCCTGCTGTCCGGATTCCCGCCCGAGTTCAACCTCATCATCAAGGCTGCCATCATCGTGATCATCCTCGTCATCCAGTCACCTGCCGTGCAATCGCTCGCCGCCTATGTGAGACGGACGCCTGCAGGCGCCGGAGAGTGACGTGATGGCCTTCAACATCCGCTATCTTCCGGTTCTTGCGACTGTCGTAATCTTCATTGTCGCCTATGCCGTGTGTACCATCCAGTTTCCCGCCATGCTGTCGATGCGGGTGATCAGCAACCTGCTGACCGATAATGCCTTCCTGGGCATTGCCGCTGTCGGCATGACCTTCGTCATCCTGTCCGGCGGCATCGATCTCTCGGTCGGCGCGGTGATCGCCTTTGCCGGCGTGTTCCTGGCCGTCCTGCTGCAGACGACCGGCGTTCACCCGCTGGTCGCATTCGGCCTGCTCCTGATCGTCACCACGCTCTTTGGCGCCCTGATGGGGGCCGTCATCCACTATCTGGAAATGCCGTCCTTCATCGTCACCCTGGCGGGCATGTTCCTTGCGCGCGGCATGGCTTTCGTCCTGTCGATCGACAGCATCCCGATCGATCACGAGTTCTATGCGACTATGCGCAAGACATTCTACAAGCTGCCCGGCGGCGGGCGGCTGACCCTCATTGGCGGGATCATGATCGCGGTTTTCCTGATCGGCATCCTGATCGCCCACCGCACCCGCTTCGGAGCCAATGTGTATGCACTGGGGGGCGGGGCGCAGACCGCGCGGCTGATGGGGGTTCCGATCGGGCGCACCACCATCCTCACCTATGCGCTGTCCGGCCTTCTCGCCGGTCTCGCCGGCATCATCTTCTCGCTCTACACCTCGGCCGGCTACCCGCTTGCAGCCGTCGGCGTCGAACTCGATGCGATCGCGGCCGTGGTGATCGGCGGCACCCTGTTGACCGGTGGATCGGGCTTCATTGCCGGAACATTCATCGGAATTCTCATCCAGGGATTGATCCAGACCTACATAACCTTCGACGGGACCCTTTCCAGTTGGTGGACGAAAATCCTCATCGGCCTACTGTTGTTTGCCTTCATCCTGTTGCAGAAGGGCATTCTCGCCCTGTCACGCAGGGGCAGTGGATGAGGCTTTGAAAGGGAACACATCTTGTACAATGGACTGCTCGGACCCGTGGCGATTACCGGCTCAAGAACCAGCCATGGCCAGGTCGTCGACGAGATCGGCATGGCGATCATCTGCGGCGAGTTTCCGGTGGGAAGCATCTTGCCGGGTGATGTCGAGCTTGCCCAGCGTTTCCAGGTGTCCCGCACCGTGTTGCGCGAAGCGATGAAGACGCTCGCCGCCAAGGGGCTGGTGGTCGCCAAGGCGCGCATCGGTACCCGCGTCACCGACCGGCAGTTCTGGAACATGTTCGACGGCGACGTTTTGACCTGGCATTTCGAATGCGGCGTCAGCGAAGACTTCCTCTTGAGCCTCTATGAAATCCGCCTGGCGTTTGAACCTGCCGCCGCGGCACTGGCCGCGGAAAAGGCATCGGCCCAGGATGCCGTTACTCTTCGCCAACTGGCCGAGGACCTCGGCAATCCGGATCATACGGTGGAGACACTGGCGATGGCCGACCTGCGCTTCCACATGGCGCTCGCCAACGCATCGGGCAATCCCTTCATGCGAACCCTTGGCAGCCTGATCAAGGCGGCCCTGGTCGGCGCCTTCAAGCTGTCGTCGACGCCGGTCGACCTGCGCCGCTCGACGGACGTCAAGACGACCCATCTGGCCATCGTCGAAGCAATCGAGAAACGCGATCCGGCAGCAGCGCGCGCGGCGATGGAGAAAGTCATCCTCGTCGGCCGCGACCGGGCGCGCGCTAGTTTCGCCTCGCAGCACGGCTGACCAGCAGTCCCCCTCCCGCGGAGCGAAGCAAGGGGCTCGACCTCGGGCGGGACCGGGGAAGTCCGGCCCGTCTGTTAAGCCTCCCTCAACCGCGCGCTCCCTTTTGCTGTTGGGCGTCTCGACGCTTGCTGATATGAGACGGTCGTCCGCCCCATTGCCAAGCCACGATTCCTTTCTCGGAGTTTCCATGAGCCGCAGCTGTCTCGCCGTCATCCTCGCCGCAGGCGAAAGCACCCGCATGAAGTCGTCCATGTCGAAGGTGCTGCACCCCGTGGCGGGACTGCCGATGATCGCCCATGTGATGAAGACCATCGCCACGTCCGGTATCAGCGACGTTGCCCTCGTCGTCGGGCGGGACATGGACAAGGTGGCCAGGGCCGGCAGCGTCGTGAGCGTCAATGTCACGCCTTTTCTCCAGGCGGAACGCCTCGGAACCGGCCATGCCGTTCTCGCTGCGCGCGAGGCGATCGCCCGCGGCTATGATGACGTTCTCGTCGCCTATGGCGACGTGCCGTTGATCACTGCGGAGCCGCTCATGGCTGCTCGCGCGGCTTTGGCACAGGGACACGACGTTGCCGTGATCGGTTTCCACACCGCCAATCCGACCGGATACGGCCGCCTTCTGGTCAAGGACGGAGAACTGGTGGCGATCCGCGAAGAACGTGACGCAAACGAAGCCGAACGGGCGGTGACATGGTGCAATAGCGGGCTGATGGCGATCAACGGCCGCAAGGCCTTGGATCTCCTCACCCGCATCGGCAATGCCAATGCCAAGGGCGAGTATTATCTGACCGACATCGTGGAGATCGCCCGCGCGCTCGGCGGGCGCACGGTGGCCGTCGATGCGCCGGAGGAACAACTGACCGGCTGCAACAACCGCGCGGAACTCGCCGTGCTCGAACGGCTCTGGCAGGAGCGGCGCCGGCACGATCTGATGGTGTCCGGCGTGTCGATGATCGCCCCGGAGACCGTCTTCCTCAGCCATGACACCGAAATCGGCCCGGACGCGTTGATCGAACCTAACGTCGTCTTCGGTCCGGGCGTCACGGTCGAGGGCGGCGCGATCATCCATGCCTTCTCCCATCTCGAAGGGGCGCATGTGGCGGCCGGCGCCACCGTCGGACCGTTCGCCCGGCTGCGTCCCGGCGCCAATCTTGCGACCGGTTCCAAGGTCGGCAATTTCTGCGAGGTGAAGAAGGCCGAGATCGGCGAAGGGGCCAAGGTCAATCACCTGACCTATATCGGCGACGCCTTCATCGGCGCGCATGCCAATATCGGCGCCGGCACGATCACCTGCAATTATGACGGCGTCAACAAGCATGTGACGCGGATCGGGGAAGGGGCCTTCATCGGTTCCAACAGCGCGCTGGTCGCGCCTGTCTCGGTGGGCGACGGGGCCTTCGTCGCCTCCGGCAGCGTCATAACCGAGGATGTGCCGTCCGACGCGCTGGCGCTCGGCCGCGCCCGGCAGGAAATTAAGCCGGAACGAGCCAAGGCGATCCGCGCCCGCAACCAGGCGATCAAGGCATCCCGCAGCGCGAAGTCCTGATTGCTGCGATTGCGTAACGCGACGATACCGAATGTGACCGGTGCGTGCATTGCGAAAATAGCGAAATCCATTAGGACTGGCGGCAGGATGAAGCCAGACGGAGAACTTTATGTGCGGCATTGTCGGTATTGTGGGTAACCAACAGGTGGCGGGTCGACTGGTCGATGCGTTGAGGCGGCTCGAATATCGCGGCTATGATTCCGCCGGCGTGGCGACTATCGACAACGGCGTGATGGATCGCCGCCGCGCCGAGGGCAAGCTGTTCAACCTGGAAAAGAAGCTCGACGCCGAGCCGCTGGCCGGCACGATCGGCATCGCCCATACCCGCTGGGCCACCCATGGCGTTCCGAATGAGACCAATGCCCATCCGCATTTCGTCGATGGCGTCGCCGTCGTCCACAACGGCATCATCGAGAACTTCTCCGAGCTGCGCGACGAACTGACGGCCGAGGGCGCGGTGTTCACCACCCAGACCGACACCGAGATCGTCGCCCAGCTGATCGCCAAGTACCGCCGCAAGGGCCTCGACAACCGGGCCGCCATGCTCTCCATGCTGAACCACGTCAAGGGCGCCTATGCGCTGGTGGTGATGTTCGCCGACGATCCGGACACGATCATGGCCGCCCGTTTCGGGCCTCCCCTTGCCGTCGGTTTCGGCAAGGGCGAGATGTTCCTCGGCTCGGATGCGATCGCGCTGGCGCCGTTTACCAACGAAATCGCCTATCTGGTTGACGGGGACTGCGCCATCATCCATCGCAATGGCGCGGAAATCATCGATTTCTCCGGCAATCCGGTTGAAAGGGCCCACCAGATTTCCCAGGCGACGGCCTTTGTCGTCGACAAGGGCAATCACCGGCATTTCATGGAAAAGGAAATCTACGAGCAGCCGGAGGTGATCTCCCATGCGCTGTCGCACTATATCGATTTCCACAATCATTCGACAAAAGCGATCGATGCGGCGATCGACTTCAAGAGCCTGCGTGGACTGGCGATCTCCGCCTGCGGCACCGCCTATCTGGCTGGCCTGGTTGGCAAGTACTGGTTCGAGCGCTATGCCCGCCTGCCGGTCGAGATCGATGTCGCCTCCGAATTCCGCTACCGCGAGATGCCGCTCTCCAGGGACCAGGCGGCGTTGTTCATCTCGCAATCGGGCGAGACGGCAGACACGCTTGCCTCGCTGCGCTACTGCCACGATGAAGGCCTGAAGATCGGGGCGATCGTCAACGTCAAGGAATCGACCATCGCCCGCGAGGCGGACGCCGTCTTCCCGATCCTTGCTGGCCCGGAGATCGGCGTCGCCTCGACCAAGGCGTTTACCTGCCAGCTGGCCGTTCTCGCCTCGCTGGCAATTGCCGCCGGCAAGGCGCGCGCAACGATTTCGGCCGATGAGGAAAAGCAGCTGGTGAAGAGCTTGGCGGAAATGCCGCGCATCATGAGCCAGGTGCTGAATGCCATCCAGCCGCAGATGGAAGCGCTGGCGCGCGATCTCTCGAAGTTCAAGGACGTGCTCTATCTCGGCCGCGGCACCAGCTATCCGCTGGCCATGGAAGGCGCGCTGAAGCTTAAGGAAATCTCCTATATCCACGCCGAGGGCTATGCCGCCGGCGAGCTGAAGCACGGCCCGATTGCGCTGATCGACGAGAACATGCCGGTGATCGTCATTGCTCCGCATGACCGCTTCTTCGACAAGACCGTGTCGAACATGCAGGAAGTGGCGGCGCGCGGCGGCCGGATCATCTTCATTACCGACGAGAAGGGCGCCGCCGCCTCGAAGCTCGAAACCATGGCGACGATCGTCCTGCCGAACGTGGCGGAGATCATCGCGCCGATGCTCTTCTCGCTGCCGATCCAGCTTCTGGCCTATCACACCGCCGTGTTCATGGGCACCGACGTCGACCAGCCGCGTAACCTGGCAAAGTCGGTCACCGTCGAATGAGGATCAGGCCGGAAGCGCCGGGGGACGAGGCCGCCATCGGCGCACTCACCGCCGCTGCCTTTGCCGGCCATCCCCACAGCGACGGATCGGAGCCGCAGATCATCGAGCGGCTGCGGCGCCTTGGCAAGCTGACGCTTTCGCTGGTCGCCGAGGACGACGGCCAGATCGTCGGCCATGTCGCCTTCTCGCCGGTGACGCTGTCGGGCGGCGAGGGCGGCTGGTACGGTGTCGGGCCGATCTCGGTGGCACCCGACAGGCAGAAGAGCGGTATCGGCTCGGCCCTGATGCGGGAGGGCCTGGCGAAACTCGAGGCGCATGGGGCGTCTGGCTGCGCTCTTGTCGGGGAACCGGCCTACTACAACCGGTTCGGCTTCATCGCCCGGCCGGAGCTTACGACGACGGGTGTAGAGCCCGAATATTTCCTCGTCCTGCCCTTGCACGGCGAGGTCCCCTCCGGCATGGTGCGCTTCCATCCGGCTTTCTTCGGCGACGCAGCATAAGGTCGACATGACGAACGGCAGTCTCGAGCGCATTTCGCTGGCGACACGGATCCGGAACAATTTTCTGACCGGACTGATCATCTGTGCGCCCATCGCCATCACCATCTGGCTGACCTGGTCCTTCATCGACTGGGCCGACAGTTGGGTGAAGCCCTATATCCCGAACCGCTACAATCCGGAAAGCTATCTGCAATTCGCCATTCCCGGCTTCGGCCTGCTGATCGCGGTGACAACGATCACGCTGATCGGCTTTCTCGGAAAAAACCTCATCGGCCGATCGATCGTCGCCTATAGCGAGTCCATCCTGCATCGCATGCCGCTGGTGCGGACGGTCTACAAGAGCACCAAGCAGATCTTCGAGACCGTGCTGAAGGAACAGTCGGGGTCGTTCAAGAGAGTGGGGCTGATCGAATTCCCGTCGCCCGGCACCTGGGCACTGGTTTTCGTCTCGAGCGATGCCAGGGGCGAGATAGCCGCGAAGCTCAACGAAGACGGGGAGGAGATGGTGGCGGTGTTCCTTGCGCCCACGCCGGTTCCGACCGCCGGTTTCCTGATGTTCGTGCCGCGCAGCAAGTTGAAGCTGCTCGACATGTCGCCGGAAGAGGGCGTGAAGCTTCTCATCTCCGCCGGCCTCGTTACCCCGGAATACAAGGCGGCCGCCACCGAAGAGGCGGCAACCATCATCAACCCGCCCGAAGGAACCTGATCGCCTCGTCACGGCGATGCAGATAGAGCAGCGTCCTGACGGCTTCCCCGCGCGGGCTCATCAGGTCGGGATCGCGGTCCAGCAGATAGGACGCATCCTTGCGGGCGATTTCCAGGAGATCGGCATGCGCCTCCAGGCTGGCGATGCGGAAGCCGGGTGTACCGGACTGGCGCGTGCCGAGCAGTTCGCCTTCGCCGCGCAGCTTCAGGTCTTCCTCGGCGATCAGGAAGCCGTCCTCGCTGTCGCGCAGGATCGACAGGCGCGCCTTGCCGGTCTCGCCGAGCGGTCCCTTGTAAAGCAGGATACAACTCGACGCCTCGTCGCCGCGCCCGACCCGGCCGCGCAGCTGGTGCAGTTGTGCGAGCCCGAAACGTTCCGCATGTTCGATCACCATGATCGTCGCATCGGGTACGTCGACGCCAACCTCGACCACGGTCGTCGCCACCAGCAACCGCGTCTCGCCGCTCTTGAAGGCGAGCATGGCGGCATCCTTTTCCGGCCCGCTCATCCGGCCGTGCACGAGGCCGATCGGCGCGCCGATCGCCTTCTCTAAAACCGCGAAGCGCTCCTCGGCCGACATCAGCTCGGAGACGTCGGATTCCTCGACCAGCGGGCAGATCCAGTAGGCCTTCTTGCCGTCGGCCACGGCGGCGCGCAGCCGCTCGACGATCTCGCCCGTCCGTTCGCTTGGAACCGTCACCGTCTGGATCGGCTTTCGCCCGGCCGGTTTTTCGGTGAGCTTGGAGACGTCCATGTCGCCGAAGGCGGCGAGCACCAGCGTGCGCGGAATGGGCGTCGCCGTCATCACCAGCATGTGCGGCGAAATCCCCTTGGCGGTCAGCCGGAGGCGCTGGTGCACGCCGAAACGGTGCTGCTCGTCGACCACGGCCAGCACCAGGTTCTTGTAGTTCACCGTGTCCTGGAACAGCGCATGCGTGCCGATGATGATCTGCGCCTCTCCGCAAGCGATCCGCTCGGTGATCGCCTCGCGTTCCTTGCCCTTGGTGCGGCCGGTCAGTACCTCGACTCTCAGGCCGGCGCTCGCGGCAAATTTGGAGATCGTCGCGTAATGCTGGCGCGCCAGGATTTCGGTCGGCGCCATCAGCACGGCCTGGCCACCGCTTTCGACGGCGGCCGCCATGGCGAGCAGGGCGACCAGTGTCTTGCCAGCGCCGACATCCCCTTGCAGCAGCCGCAGCATGCGGGTGTCGGAGGACATGTCCTTCAGGATGTCGGCGATCGCCAGCGTCTGGCTTGCCGTCGGCGAGAAGGGCAGGGCGGCGAGTATCTTGCCCGAGATATCGCCGGTCGCCTTGACCGGCGTGCCCGGCACCTTGCGCAGCTTCTGCCGCACGAGCGCAAGCGACACCTGTCCGGCGAGGAATTCGTCATAGGCGAGCCGGCGCCTGGCCGGCGCCTGCGGATCGACGTCCTTTTCGTCGCGCGGATGATGCAGGTCTATGAAACTCTGGCGGATGCCCGGAAGACCCTGACGGGTGACGAGCGCCGGATCGGCCCATTCAGGCAATTCCGGAACCCGCTCCACCGCATGCTCGATCTGCTTGCGCAGCACCTTGGGCGAAAGTCCGGCGGTCAGCGGATAGACCGGCTCGACCAGCGGCATGTTCTCCGCCTCGCTCGCCTTCACCATCAGGTCCGGATGCACCATGGATGGTCGGCCGTTGAACCAGTCGACCTTGCCCGACACGATGATCGTCTCGTCGACGGGCAGGGCCTTTTCCAGCCAGTTGCCCTTGACGCGAAAGAAGGTGAGCGCCAGCTCTCCCGTCTCGTCGTGCAGGAAGACGCGGTAGGGCAGGCTGGACTTGCCGGGCGGCGGCGGCTGATGGCGATCGACCCGTCCGGTGATGGTCACGATCGCGCCCTGCGGGGCCAATGCGATGCCCGGCTGGTTGCGCCGGTCGATCAGGCGGAAGGGGGCGAGGAACAGAAGGTCGACGACACGGGCGTCCTCGGCATCCTCGCGGCCGAGCAGGCTCGCCAGCAATTGCGCAAGCTTCGGCCCGACGCCGGAGAGCGAAGCGACGGAGGCAAACAGGGGATCGAGAAGCGTTGGCCGCATGATGGCTGGCAAAATGCGCCGAGAATTACCGGCTTGGCAAGGCTGACAAGCGCATGGGACGGCGCTATAGAGGCGCATCAACAGGAAGGTGTTTGCATATGACCGGTTTGATCCTCAGCAGTGCAGAACTCGATCCGCGCCGCCGGCGCATTCTGTTCCGCTGCTGGCACCGCGGCATTCGCGAAATGGACCTGATCCTCGGCCAGTTCGCCGAAGCCGAAATCGCCGACATGGACGACGCCACGCTCGACGAGCTGGAGCGCATCATGAGCGAGGAGGACCAGGACCTGGTGAAATACATCACCGGCGCTTCGCCCGTGCCCGCGCATCTAAAGACCCCGCTGTTCGAGCGCATCGCCGCCTGTCGCCCCGATTTCTCGCCGGTCACGCTGGAAGGGCTCGGACGCTCGGAATGATCTCGCTTCTCGATACCAGGACGATCGCGGCAGCGAAGTCCGCGCTCACCGTTTCGCACGTGCCGGACGGCATGGACGCCTTCGTTCTGGCGGAGCTCGCCCGCCTCGGCCAGCCGGTCGCCTATATCCTGTCGGACGGTCAGCGCATGGCCGACATCGAGCAGAACCTGTCGTTTGCGGCGCCCGAAATTCCGGTGCTGACGCTGCCGGCCTGGGACTGCCTGCCTTACGACCGCGTATCGCCCTCGGCCGATACGTCGGCGCGACGCCTGACGGCTCTTTCTGGGCTGGTCGCCCACGGCAAGAAGCCGCATGCGGCGATCGTGCTCGTCACGGTCAATGCCATGCTGCAGAAGGTGGCGCCGGCCGAGGTGATCGACAGCCTCGGCTTTTCGGCCCGCCCCGGCAACCAGATCAGGATGGACGACATCGCCGCCCGGCTGGAGCGTAACGGTTTTGATCGTGTCGCAACCGTGCGCGAGGTCGGGGAATTCGCCGTGCGCGGCGGCATTCTCGACGTCTTCGTGCCGGGCTCGGAAGAGCCGGTCCGGCTCGACTTCTTCGGCGACACGCTGGAGAGCATCCGCACCTTCGATCCGGCGAGCCAGCGCACCATCGGCCAGGCCCGCTCGCTCGACCTCCATCCGATGAGCGAAGTGACGCTCACCCCGGATTCGATCAGCCGCTTCCGCAAGAACTATCTCTCGCTGTTCGGCGCCGCCACCCGCGACGACGCGCTCTATGCCGCGGTCTCCGAGGGGCGCCGCTATGCCGGCATGGAGCACTGGCTGCCACTGTTCCACGACCATCTCGACACGGTGTTCGACTACCTCCAGGGCTTCCGAATCGTCACCGACCATACCGTACGGGAGGCGGCCGAGGAGCGGGCCAAGCTGATCCGCGACTATTACGAGGCGCGTCTGAACACCGGCACGCCCGGCAAGGGCCACCTGTCCCAGGGTACGCCCTACAAGCCGGTCCCGCCCGAGCGGCTCTATCTCGGTGCGGCCGAATTCGGCCGGGCGCTGGACGCGCATGATCCTCTCAGGCTCACCCCGTTTGCGGAGCATGACGGCGAGGCGGGCAAGGTCATCGAGATCGCCGCGCGTCCCGGCCCGCGCTGGGCCAAGACGGCGATCGAGACGGGCGAGGGCAATACCCGCACCAACGTCTTCGACCAGGCGGTGAAGTACATTGCCGAGAAGCGCGCGGCGGGCTCCAAGGTGCTGATCGCCGGCTGGTCCGAGGGCTCGCTCGACCGGCTGCTGCAGGTGCTCGACGAGCACGGACTTGCCAATCTGAAGCCGGTCACGGCGCTCAAGGATCTCGACGGGCTGAAGAAGGGCGAGGCGGCGACGGCCGTGCTCAGCCTCGAGGGCGGCTTCGAGGCGGGCGACCTCGTCATCGTCGGCGAGCAGGACATTCTCGGTGACCGCATGGTGCGCCGCTCCAAGCGCCGCAAGCGTGCCGCCGACTTCATCTCGGAAGTGGCCGGCCTCGACGAGGGTTCGATCGTCGTCCATGCCGAACACGGTATCGGCCGCTTCGTCGGGCTGCGCACCATCGAGGCGGCGGGCGCGCCGCATGCCTGCCTCGAACTGCGCTATGCCGACGACGCTAAGCTCTTCCTGCCGGTCGAGAACATCGATCTCCTGTCGCGCTACGGATCCGAGGGCTCGGACGCGCAGCTCGACAGGCTGGGCGGCGGCGCATGGCAGATGCGCAAGGCCAAGCTCAAGAAACGGCTGCTCGACATGGCGGGCGGACTGATCCGGGTCGCTGCCGAGCGCATGATGCGCATGGCGCCGGTCCTGACCACCCAGGAAGGGCTCTACGACGAGTTTGCCGCCCGCTTCCCCTATGACGAGACCGAGGACCAACTGAACGCCATCGAGGCGGTGCGCGGCGATCTCGGCGCCGGCCGGCCGATGGACCGGCTGATCTGCGGCGACGTCGGCTTCGGCAAGACGGAGGTAGCGCTGCGCGCCGCCTTCATCGCGGCGATGAACGGCATCCAGGTCGCCGTCGTCGTGCCGACCACGCTTCTGGCACGCCAGCATTTCAAGACCTTCACCGAGCGTTTCCGCGGTCTGCCGATCCGCATCCAGCAGGCCTCGCGGCTGGTCGGCACCAAGGAACTGAACCTCGTCAAGAAGGAAGTGGCGGAAGGCAGGACCGACATCGTCGTCGGCACCCACGCGCTGCTCGGCACGGGCGTCAACTTCGCCAATCTCGGCCTCCTGATCATCGACGAGGAACAGCATTTCGGCGTCAAGCACAAGGAGCGCCTGAAGGAGCTGAAGTCCGACGTGCATGTGCTCACCCTTTCGGCGACGCCGATCCCGCGCACGCTGCAGCTCGCCATGACGGGCGTGCGCGAATTGTCGCTGATCACCACGCCGCCGGTCGACCGCATGGCGGTCAGAACCTTCATCTCGCCCTTCGACCCGCTGGTGATCCGCGAAACGCTGATGCGCGAGCACTATCGCGGCGGCCAGAGTTTCTACGTCTGCCCGCGTCTGGCCGACCTTGCCGACATCCAGGCGTTTCTCACCTCCGACGTGCCGGAACTGAAAGTCGCCGTCGCCCATGGCCAGATGGCGGCGGGCGAACTGGAAGACATCATGAATGCCTTCTATGACCGCCGCTATGACGTGCTGCTGTCGACCACCATCGTCGAATCCGGCCTCGATGTGCCGACCGCCAATACGTTGATCGTGCATCGCGCCGACATGTTCGGCCTGGCCCAGCTCTACCAGTTGCGCGGCCGCGTCGGCCGTTCCAAGGTCCGCGCCTTCGCGCTATTGACCCTGCCGGTCAACAAGGTGCTGACGACGACGGCGGAACGCCGCCTGAAGGTCCTGCAATCGCTCGACACGCTCGGCGCCGGCTTCCAGCTGGCGAGCCACGACCTCGACATTCGCGGCGCCGGCAATCTGCTCGGCGAGGAACAGTCGGGCCACATCAAGGAGGTCGGCTTCGAGCTTTACCAGCACATGCTGGAGGAGGCGGTCGCCGAGGTGAAGGGCGACGACGAGGTGACCGACAGCGGCTGGTCGCCGCAGATCTCGGTCGGAACCTCGGTGATGATCCCCGACGACTATGTACCGGACCTGCATCTGCGCCTCGGCCTTTATCGCCGTCTGGGCGAGATCACGGAGCTGAACGAGATCGACGGCTTCGGCGCCGAGATGATCGACCGCTTCGGACCTCTGCCGATCGAGGTCCAGCACCTGTTGAAGGTCGTCTACATCAAGGCGCTGTGCCGCAAGGCCAATGTCGAGAAGCTCGAAGCCGGGCCGAAGGGCGTCGTCGTGCAGTTCCGCAACAAGCAGTTTCCCAATCCCGCGGCGCTGGTCGGCTATATCGCCAAGCAGGGCTCGATGGCCAAGATCCGCCCCGACCAGAGCGTGTTCCTGACGCGCGACCTGCCGACGCCGGAAAAGCGGCTGCAGGGCGCGGCGGTTGTGATGACGCAGCTGGCGGAACTGGCAAAGAGCTGACAGGCGAGGGGGGCCTCAGGATATCGCGGTCTCGTCTTCCGGCTTGATCGCCAGCGCCGCCTCGTCCTTGCCGGCAACGGCCGGCGGCAGGGCGACGCCCTTGGTGCGTTCGCGCGACAGGGTCAGGAGACCGGACCCGACGATCAGGGCGATCCCGGCCACCATGGGCAGGTCGACCCGGTCGCCGAAGATCAGGTAACCGAACAGGATGCCCCAGAGCATCTGGCTGTACTGGATCGGACCGACCACGGCGGCCGGTGCATAGAAGGCGGAGTACATCAGGAGGACGTTGCCGAGTGCGCCGAGCAGGCCGTAGCCGGCGAGCAGCAGCCATTCCTCGCCCGTCGGCCAGCGGAAATCACCGAGCATCAGCAGGCCGCAGATGACAAGGCCGCCGAGCAAACCGGCGCCATAGAGCGAGATGTTCTTTTCCGCCGGGCCGATGGCGCGGTAGATGACGATCGAAAGCGCCCCGCCAAGGCCGGCAAAGACCGCACCCACATGGCCGATGGAAAGCTCGCGGAAACCTGGCCTCAGCACCACCAGCACGCCGAGGAAGCCGATGATGACCGCGCCCCAGCGGCGGATGCCGACCGGCTCTTTCAGAAAGATCACCGACATGATGGTAACGAAGGAGGGCAGCAGGAAGATCAGGCAGAAGGCCTCGGCCATCGACAGATGGGTAAAGGCGGTGACGCTGCCGATGATCCCGGCGCCGGCGGAAAAGAACCGCAGCAGCCAGAGCGGGCGATTGGTGGTGGCCAGCACGTCCTGCCAGCGGTCGCCGCGCTTCATCAGGAAGGGCAGGGCGGCGATGCCGAAGACAGCGCCGAAAAAGCCGGATTCGAAGGGGCTGACGCGCCCCTCGATGAGTTTTACACAGGCATCGGACACCGCATAGGCGGCAAAGGCTGCGAAGGCAATGAGGATGCCTCGAAGAATGGGGTCGGAGCGCACGGCGGATTGTCCTGGGAGGAAGGATATCAGCCGTGCTTACGAAGCTTCCCGCAGCGCGTCAATTGAGTTTTGCAAGCGCTTCGGCCTTCATCCGGGCAATGTCGCGGAGCGCCCCTGCCAGCACATCCGGCGTCTGCGCGCCGCTCACCGCATATTGCTGGTCGAAGATCAGGAAGGGGACGCCGTTCACGCCCATCTGCCGGGCGGCCTCGATTTCGCCCCGCACTTCGGCCTTGTCGGCATCGCCGGTCAAAAGCGCGTCGACGAGGGCACGGTCGAGGCCGGCAGCCTCGGCAATGTCGAGCAGCACCGTCGGATCGCCGACATTGCGGCCCTCTTCAAAATTCGCCTTGAACAGGGCGGTGACGACCCGATCCTGGATTTGGCGATCCTCAACGCCTGCCCAATGAATCAGGCGGTGGGCGTCCAACGTGTTCGGGCCGACCTTGATCGCGCCGAAATCGAAGGCGATGCCGACCGCCGAACCAAGTTCGCGCAATTGCGCATGCGCCCGGTCCATATTGTCCTTGCCGCCGAGCTTTTCGGCCAATGCCTTCTGGTGGTTAACGCCCTCCGGCGGATAGTCGGGATTGAGCTGGTAGGGACGCCAGTTGACGTCGACGCCAATCTCGTCCTGGACCTCGGCAATGGCGAGGTCGAGGCGCGCCTTGCCGAGATAGCACCAAGGGCAGACGACGTCCGAGACGATGTCGATGGTGATGCGTTCCATGGTGCTTTCCTTTCCGGGCGGCTCAGGGCCATAATGACCGATTGCTGCCACGTAAGGGCAATTGCGACGAACTTCAACCGGTTACCTTGGCGTAACCGCCGACGACCAAGGCCCGACCCTCAGCGCTATTGCGCCCGGGTGTCCCACCAGACCGGAAGCTGGTAGCCGTAGAGCGGCGTCTTCTCCGGCCGGCCGACATGCTTCCACCGGGCGACCCACTGCTCACCGATATGATAGAGCGGCACGACATAGTGACCGGAGACGAGCAGGCGGTCATAGGCGCGTACAGCAGCCTGGAAGTCCTCGAGGCTCCGGGCATTGGCCATAGCGTCGATCATCCGGTCGATGTCGGGATCGGCAACGCCGGCATAGTTGAAGCTGCCCTGGGCGTCGCGCGACGAACCGTTCCAGCGATTGTACTGTTCGGCGCCCGGCGACAGTGAAGAGGGATAGGCCTTGACGATCATGTCGTAGTCGAAACTGTTCGAGCGCGCCTGATACTGGGCGTCATCGACTGTGCGGATGGCCATCTGGATGCCGATCAGCGCCAGCGCGCGCTGGTAGGCGATCGCCATCTTCTCCTGGTCGGCATTCTGGGTCATCACCTCAAAGACGAGCGGCTTGCCCGCCGCGTCCACCATCTTGCCTCCCTTGATCGTATAGCCGGCTTGCGCCATCAGCGTCACCGCCTGGCGCAGGATCTTGCGGTCGGCGCCAGAGCCGTCCGAAACCGGCATGGCATAGTTTCCGGCCAATATTTCGGCCGGGATCTGATCCTTGGCCGGCCCGAGCAATGCCAGTTCGCGCGCATCAGCAGCATTGCCATAGGCGCCGAGCGCCGAATTCTGCCAGAAGCTCTGGCTACGCTTGAAAGCGCCGCCATAGAGGTTCTTGTTGATCCACTCGAAATCCAGTGCCAGCGACAGTGCTTCCCGCACTCTTGGATCGGCAAAGATCGGCCGACGGGTGTTGAAGACGAAGCCGAGCATGCCCGAGGGCAGGCCGGGCTTGAAGACCTCCTTGACGACGTCACCATTGGTCGCTGCCGGGAAGTCGTAGGCACGCGCCCAGTGCCCGGAATCGCCTTCGGGATAGATATCGACGTCGCCTTTCTTGAAGGCCTCGAACAGGGTCGAATCCTGGAGGAAATAGGTGACGGAGATTTCGTCGTAATTGTCAAAGCCGATCTTCGACGGAATATCCTTGCCCCAATAGTTCGGATCGCGAGCGTAGGTGATCTTCTCGCCGGGTTTGATCGACTTGATCTTGTAGGGGCCCGATCCGACCGGGATTTCCAGCGAAGTGCGGTCGAACGCGTTCGCGTCGACGGCGTGCTTCGGCAGGATCGGCGACATGGCGAGGATCAACGGCGTCTCGCGGTTCGCGCCTTCGCCGAAGGTGAATCGGACACTATTGTCGCCGACTTTCTCCATGCTTTCCACGACCATCACCTTGCCGTCGCTGCCCGGATACCAGAGCCGGCGACTGTAGGGCGGTCTCCCCTTCTCCTGCAGCAGGTTGAACGAGAAGATCACGTCTTCGGCCGTCACCGGCTTGCCGTCGTGCCAGCGGGCCTTGGGATTGAGGTTGAATTGGATGAAGGTGCGGTCTTCGTCCCATTCGACGCTCTCGGCCAGCAGGCCGTAGAGCGAGAAGGGCTCGTCGCTGGAGCGCGTCATCAGCGATTCGTAGAACAGGTTGCCGTATTCGGGATCCCAGATCCCGCGCGCCGTGGTCCGCATGCCTTTCAGCACGAAGGAGTTCAGGCTGTCGAAGGTGCCGACGACGCCGTAATTGATCCTGCCGCCCTTCTTCACGTCCGGATTGACGTAAGGGAAATGCTTGTAGTCCGCGCCGAGCGCCGGTTCCCCGTGCATGGCGATCCCGTGCACGGGTTCGGCCTGGGCGAAGCTGCACTGGGCGAGGAAAAGCAGGCTGAGGGCGATGCGGCGCACGAGGTATCCTTTCAGCGATGTCCGAGAATCTCGGCGAGGCTAGCATGAACACCATAATACCAACACATCGCCATGCAAAAAGCCGTGTCGCCCCCGTGTACCCCCAAAGAAAGACTGGATATTCCAGACTTCGCGATGTAACAGGGTTCCGGATGCCAAGGTCATGTATTTGCCTCAATTGGACGACAGTTGACGGGCAGCACGACCGGCGAGTATCGCGGCGTTTCAAGTGCCCGATATCGGTTTTCAGGAGACGGATCAGGTTATGATGTTCAATGCAACCAAAGCTACGCGGACGGCACTGTCTGCTCTCGTTCTGACGCTTGGCGCGGCAACCGCCCCGACGGTCGTCGGTGCCCAGGACGCCGCAGCACCGGCAACAGCCGGAACGGCCAAGTGGTTCAAGACCTGCACCAAGCAGGAAGAAGCCGATGTCTGCGTGGTGCAGAACCAGTTGGTCGCCCAGAACGGCCAGTTGATCACGGCCGTCGGCGTGATCTCTGTCGAGGGTAAGGTCAACCGCAAGATCCTGCAGGTTACCGTTCCTTCCGCCCGACTCATTCCGCCGGGCATCATGATGCAGATCGATGGTGCCAAGGGCATGAAGCTCGACTATGCCGTCTGCCTTCCGGACCGCTGCACGGCAGAACTGCCGCTGACGGATGCCATGATCGCCAGCTTGAAGAAGGGCAATGAGGTGGTGTTCACCTCGGTCAACTTCCGCCGTGCGCCGAACCCGATCAAGATCCCGCTCGAGGGCTTCACCGGCGCCTATGACGGCGAGGCGATGTCGCAGTCGCAGGCGGAAGAACGCCAGCGCCTGCTGCAGGAAGCCATGCAGAAGAAGCAGGAAGAGCGCAACAAGGCGATCAATGACGCCCAGGACGCCGCCAAGCAGGGCAACTGATTGACAATTTGATAGACGAAACGAAGAGGCCCGCCGGAATCGGCGGGCCTCTTTGTGTTTCGATCTGGCTCGACCGGTGGCAGGCGCCAAGTCCCGCTTGAGGCTTCAGTGCGCGAAGATGGATTTCGGCTTGTAGCGACCCGCCTGCTCGCGCACGAAGATCTGCTGGATCTGCGGATTGCGCAGCGGTTCCTCGCTCAGGTCCTTTTCCAGGTTCTGCTCCGAGACATAGGCGACATATTCAGCCTCGTCGTTCTCGGCGAGCAGATGGTAAAAGGGCTGGTCCTTGGCGGGGCGGACTTCCGCCGGGATGGCATTCCACCATTCCTCGCTGTTGGCGAATTCCGGGTCCACATCGAACACGACGCCACGGAACGGAAAGACCTTGTGGCGGACGACTTCCCCGATACCAAATTTTGCGGTGCGGTGTTTCATGGGCATCACTTCCTTTCCCCATGGATTTGGGGAGGGAAGAGCCAAACATCAAGACCCCTCTATGCTTTCGCGTTGGCCGGCGCGGTCAGCCGCCGCGGCGGCCCGGCGCGGTCGCCAGCACCAGTCCGCCCATGACCAGGACGATGCCGACGGCATGGTATGGCTGGAACCGCTCGCCCAGGAAGACCACCGCCATGATGATCGATAATGGCGGCATCAGATAGAGCGTCACGCCCGCCATGGCCGGGCCGAACACCCGCACGGCATGCTGGAAGCAATAGAACGCCGCAAGCGAGGCGAAGAGGATGATGCCGAGCAGCTTGGCCCAATCGCTTGTCGTGTCCGGCAGAAGACCGCCGGTCAGCACCTCGTAGAGCGCGGGCGGAAGGAGGACGATCGTGCCAGACAGCGCCAGAAGGCCGAACAGCGGCATGGGCGGCATGGCCTGCACGGCCGGGTGGCGCAACAGCAGGGAATAGAGGGCAAAGGCGATCGCGGCGGCGAGAATGCCGAAATCGCCGATGTTGAACCGCAGATGGAGGAGGGCGCTCCACTCGCCTTTCAAGACGATGACGGTGACGCCGGCGAAGGCGACGGCCATGCCGGCCAGTTCGCTTGGCCGGATCCGGCGACCTTGAAGGAGCCACTGCAGCAGGATGATGAACAGCGACGACGTGGTATAGATCAGCGTGGCGTTCGAGGCCGTGGTCAAGGTCAGCGCCCAGTAGACGAACCCGCCGCAGATCCCCATGCCGAGAATGCCGAGCACCAGCCAGATACCGGTATAGGATCGGACGAAGGCAAGACAGGCTTTCCGCTCGGCATAGACGAAGGGAAAGATGATGATGGCCGACCCCGCCCAGCGCAGCAAGGCCGTGGTGAAAGGGGCGATCTCACCGGTTATGCCTCGGCCAAAGATCAGATTGCTGGAAAAGAACACCGGCGCCAGGAAATAGAGCAGCCAGTCGAACGGGCGCGGCGCGGCCGGGGCGGGTTCGGCGTTTTCGGCGGGCATGGATGATATGTCCTGAGAGCCGCGAGGCGGCTGGGCTTGAGTCGTCCGTTCAGCCTAGCCTCAAGGCTGCCATGATCGCAACCACCGCTTGCCGTTCGCGCCCAAAACTCTTCATGTTTCGCAGCATCTCTTTTCTCTATCCCTATGATTGAAATTGAGAACTCTCCCCTCAAGAAAAAAAGCCGGCGCCTCGTCGGAGGCGCCGGCTCTCGGAGTATTTGAGCGGCCCGCGGTTGCGGGCCGAGCGGCCGATCAGACCGAATAGTACATGTCGTATTCGACCGGATGCGGGGTCATTTCGAACCGCATGACTTCGGCCATCTTCAGCTCGATGAACGAGTCGATCTGGTCGTCGTCGAAGACGCCGCCGGCGGTCAGGAACTTGCGATCCTTATCGACGCTTTCGAGCGCTTCGCGCAAGCTACCGCAGACGGTCGGGATCTTCTTGAGTTCCTTCGGCGGCAGGTCGTAGAGATCCTTGTCCATGGCCTTGCCGGGATGGATCTTGTTCTTGATGCCGTCGAGGCCGGCCATCAGCATGGCGGCAAAGGCGAGATAGGGGTTGGCGGTCGGGTCCGGGAAGCGGACTTCGACGCGCTTGGCCTTGGGGTTCGAGCCGAACGGAATGCGGCACGAGGCCGAACGGTTGCGGGCCGAATAGGCGAGCAGGACGGGCGCTTCATAGCCCGGGACCAGACGCTTGTAGGAGTTGGTCGACGGGTTGGTGAAGGCATTCAGCGCCTTGGCATGCTTGATGATGCCGCCGATGAAGTAGAGGCAGGTCTCCGACAGGCCGGCATATTCGTCACCGGCGAAGGTGGGCTTGCCGTCCTTCCAGATCGACAGGTGGACGTGCATGCCCGAGCCGTTGTCGCCGAAGATCGGCTTCGGCATGAAGGTTGCCGTCTTGCCATAGGCATTGGCGACCTGGTGCACGACATACTTGTAGATCTGCATCTTGTCGGCATTGCGCACCAGTGCGTCGAACTTGATGCCGAGTTCGTGCTGGGCCGCTGCCACTTCGTGGTGGTGCTTTTCGACGACGACGCCCATTTCCGACAGGACGGTGAGCATTTCCGAGCGCATGTCCTGCAGGCTGTCGATCGGCGGAACCGGGAAATAGCCGCCCTTGACGCGCGGACGGTGGCCGAGGTTGCCCGTCTCGTAGTCGGTGTCGTCGTTCGACGGCAGTTCGGTCGAATCGAGCTTGAAGCCCGTGTTGTACGGATCGGCCTTGTACTTCACGTCGTCGAAGACGAAGAATTCGGCTTCCGGACCGACAAATACGGTGTCGCCGATGCCAGAAGCCTTGAGATAGGCTTCGGCCTTCTTGGCGGTGCCGCGCGGGTCGCGGTTGTAGGCTTCACCAGAGACCGGGTCGAGAATGTCGCAGATGATGACCATGGTCGACTGGGCGAAGAACGGGTCCATGTGAACCGTGTCCAGATCGGGCATCAGAACCATGTCGGATTCGTTGATCGCCTTCCAGCCGCCAATCGAGGAGCCGTCGAACATCACGCCATCGGCGAACATGTCCTCATCGACGCAGACGACGTCCATCGTGACGTGCTGCAGCTTGCCCTTCGGGTCGGTGAAGCGCAGGTCGACGAATTTCACGTCATTGTCCTTGATCTGCTTCAAAACATCTTGTGCGGTCGTCATTATCGAATTCCTTGCGTGTGATGACGATGATGAAGTCCAGCCCCGCGCGGCGGGGCAGACCGATTAGATGGCGTCGACGCCGGTTTCGCCGGTGCGGATACGAACGACTTCCTCGACGTTCGAAACGAAGATCTTGCCATCGCCGATCCTGCCCGTCTGGGCGGCGTTGCGGATCGCGTCGATGACGGCTTCGACATTCTCGTCGGCGAGAACGACCTCGACCTTAACCTTCGGCAGGAAGTCGACCACATATTCCGCACCGCGGTACAATTCAGTGTGGCCCTTCTGCCGGCCGAAGCCCTTGGCTTCCGTGACCGTAATACCCTGCAGGCCGACTTCCTGAAGGGCTTCCTTCACTTCGTCGAGCTTGAAAGGCTTAATGATCGCTTCGATCTTTTTCATGAGAAAATATATCTCCGCTTCCCTCAACATGGCGGAAAGTCCCGCTCGGCCCACTCGATGCATGTAACGTGCCAGTTATGGCCCAAACTGCGATCGAAAACGGGAAAACTTCGCATTCCCGATCCAAATCTCGCGCAAGACGGGGCGAAACGCGAGTCAAATCTCGAAAAAAATAAGAATTCCGCGCGGTTCTTTCGTCGCAGGCAATCCATTGTTTTCTCGTCTGCCGCGCAATTCAGCACATTTCAGAGGCTATCATTTGTGCACTTGCACGGATTTTAATCATTTGCTGTTCGGGCGTGCTTTGCGTTCCCCGGCGGCTCGGAATCTGCTTTGATGGAGCGATGAAAAATGATCCTGAACACTGGCTGCTTTCACCTGCCGCGATGGGACGTGTCGATCAGGCTGCCGCCCGATCGGGCATCTGGTCCTTCGGCCTCATGGAACAGGCGGGGCAGGCGGTTGCCGCGGCGGCGCTTAGGCTCTTTCCCGGGGCATTGCGCTTCGTCGTCCTCTGCGGTCCCGGCAACAATGGCGGCGACGGCTATGTCGCGGCGCGGGCGCTCGCCGATGCCGGCGCGGAGACCGCAGTCTTCCGCCTCGGCGACCCGGCGCGGCTGAAGGGCGACGCGGCGACGGCCTTTTCCCTTTGCCCGATCGGCGCTGAGGAGCTGCACGCCTACGATCCACGGCCCGGTGACGTGGTGATCGACGCGATCTTCGGCGCGGGGCTGGATCGCGACGTACCGGACGCCGTGGCGGCGGTGATCGTCAGGGTCGATGCTGCGGACTTGCCGGTCATCGCCGTCGACTTGCCTTCGGGGCTCGACGGGCGAACGGGCAGGGTGCTCGGCGCGGCATTCAACGCGCGTCACACCGTCACCTTCATGGCGCGCAAGCCCGGCCACGTCCTGATGCCCGGCCGCCGCCTGTGCGGTAGCCTCGAAGTCTACGACATCGGCATCCCGCAGCGGATCGTCGCGTCCGAAGTCGGACCGGTCGGCCTGAACTCACCCGCCGCCTGGGAGCGGCTCCTGCCGAATCCCGGGGCCGAGACCCACAAGTTTCTCCGCGGTCACCTGACGGTCTTTTCAGGACCGGCGTCCGCAACGGGAGCCGCCCGTCTTTCCGCCGCGGCGGGCCTGAGGGCCGGCGCGGGCCTCGTCAGCATCGCCTCGCCGACAGATTCCCTCGAGGCCAATGCCTCACATCTGACCGCCGTGATGCTGAAGCCGGTGGACGATCTCGCCGCTCTTTGCGTCTATCTCGGCGATCGGCGCCACAATGCCTTCGTCCTCGGCCCCGGATTCGGCGTTGGTGAGAAGGCGCGTGATTTCGCCCTGGCACTCAAGGATCGCCCCCTCGTGCTCGACGCGGACGGCATCACGTCGTTCCGCGACGATCCGTCTGCCTTGTTCGAGGCGTTTTCGACGGGAGAAACTCGGCTGGTGCTGACGCCGCACGAGGGCGAGTTCGCCCGGCTCTTCCCGGATGTCGCGGAAGGGAAAAGCCTGAGCAAGATCGAAATGGCCCTTGCTGCCGCGGGGCGGGCTCATGCCGTGATCGTCTACAAGGGACCGGATACCGTCATCGCCGCGCCGGACGGGCGGGCGCTGGTCAACACCAATGCGCCGCCGTCGCTTGCCACCGCGGGCTCGGGCGACGTGCTTGCCGGCATCATCGGCGGACTGCTCGCCCAGGGCATGCCGGCCTTCGAGGCGGCGGCAGCCGGCGCCTGGTACCATGGCGAGGCCGGCAACAGAGCGGGCAGGGGCCTCACCGCCGAAGAACTCATCAATCATATTGAACTGTGAGATAAGGACTATTCGCTTCCTACGGCAGCGCCCGGCATAGTATCGCTGCGGCAAACCTCAGGGAGAATCGCGTGAAACCCGTTCATGTTCTGCTGCTGGTGCTCGTCGCGGCACTCTGGGGCTTCAACTTCGTCGTCATCAAGCTCGGGCTGGACAATTTCCCGCCCTTGCTGTTCTCGGCCCTGCGCTTCTTCTTCGCCGCAGTGCCGCTCGTCTTCTTCATTCCCAGGCCCGACGTGCCGTGGCGGATCATCATCGGCATCGGCATCATGCTGGGCGTGGTGAAATTCTCCTTCCTGTTCATCGGCATGGATGTTGGCGTGCCGCCCGGCCTTGCCTCGCTGCTCCTGCAGTCGCAGGCTTTCTTCACCGTGCTTCTCGCCTTCCTGCTGTTCGGCGCCAAGCCGAGGCCGCTGCAGCTGGCCGGCATGGCGGTCGCCTTTACCGGCATCGCCCTCATCGCCTCCTCCATCGACGGCGATTTCACCGTCACCGGCCTTTCGCTCGTCCTTGCCGCGGCGATCGCCTGGGCCTGCTCGAATATGCTGATGAAGAAGGCCGGCAATGTGCAGATGCTCAACCTGATGGTCTGGGTCAGCCTCGTTCCGCCGATCCCGCTGCTGGTCATTTCAGCGCTGTTCGAGGGCTGGGACCGCGATCTTGCCGCCATCGCCAACATCAACCTGGCGGGCGCCGGCGCGGTGCTGTTCGTCGCCTATGTCGCGACCATTTTCGGCTTCGCCGTCTGGGGCGCGATGATCAGCCGCTACGGGGTATCGACCGTCGCACCGTTCTCGCTGCTCGTACCGGTGTTCGGCATGTCGTCCGCGGCCCTTTTGCTCGGCGAGGCTTTCGGCCCCTTGCGGATCCTTGCAGCCGTGCTGATCGTCGTCGGCTTGGTGATGAACGTGTTCAACCCGCAATGGTTCGGCCGCAAGGCGACCACCGCCTGACGATCCGGACCCAATCAACGCTGCCTTCGGCGCAACATGCCCGGGTTCATCCGGCGGATAGTCGATCGGGCGTGGGTAACCGCCCTTAAGCAACGGCCTGTTGCAACAGACGCGCGCCGTTCGGCGCATTGACCTTTCCACCGGAGATGAAGAAGGCAAAGACGTCGCGCGGCGCCTTGTCAATGGTCCTGTCCGGGTCGATCGCCGGCAGGTCGTCCGGCGTGCCGCCGCGGGCATAGGTCTTCAGCCGGCCGGCCCAGGCGTCGATGTCCTTCGGCGGATAGCAGGTGGGAAGGTCGTCCGCGCCCTTCTGCAGCCGGGCATAGACGAAATCGGCCGTCGGATCGGCGAACATCGGATAGTCGTGATGATCGGCGCAGACTGCCGCCACGCCGTATTTCGCCAGCAGGGCGACGAATTCCGGCACCTGGAAGGACGCATGACGCGGCTCGACGACATGACGAAGGGCGATCCCGTCCTGGCTCTTCGGCAGAAGCGCGAGGAAGGCCTCGAAATCCTCCGGCTCGAACTTCTTCGTGCCCATGAACTGCCAGAGGATCGGACCCAGATGGGCCCCAAGCTCGGTGATGCCCTGGGTCAGGAACTTTTCCACCGACGGCCCGGCCTCGGCCAGCACCTTGCGATTGGTGCAGAACCGGCTGGCCTTCAGCGAGAAGACGAAATTCTCCGGCACTTCCGACGCCCATTTGGCGAAGGTCGCCGGTTTCCGGCTCGAATAATAGGTGCCGTTGACCTCGATCGTCGTCAGTTCTCGGCTGGCGAATTCCAGCTGCCGCTTCTTGGCCAGCGTGTCCGGATAGAAGGTGCCTTCCCACGGATCGAAGGTCCAGCCGCCGATGCCGGTGCGGATTGTGCCGGATTGGGTCATGAAATGCCTCCCGTTGAAACTAGCTAGGGTATTAGCTAAGGTATTTATAGTAGATGGAGCGAGCGATGACTGTGGTCACCATTCACAAGGCCAAGACGGAACTTTCGAGGCTCATCGCCCGCGTCGAAGCGGGTGAGGAAATCGTGATCGCTCGCGGCAACGAGCCCGTGGCAAAACTGGTGCCCATCCAGGCGCAAAAACAGCCCGTTCGCGGCTACGGCCGGTTCGCTCATCTGCGCGACAAGATTCCCTCCGACCTCTTTCTTGAACCCATGCCTCAAGATGAACTCGACGCATGGGAGGGAAAATACTCGTTTCCGGGCGACAACGGAAAATGAGCTTTCTATTGGATACCCATACATTTCTCTGGTGGATCATGGCTGACGCACGCCTCAGCCATGAAGCCAGATCCGCGATAGAAGACCCCGATGCGCTTCGTTGCGTAAGCTCCGTGACCGCATTCGAGATCGCCAACAAGTTTCGTATCGGCAAGCTCGATTTCGCGCGGGAAATCGTCGACAATTTCGACACGGTTCTGGACGATGCCGGCTTTCAAAGACTGGACATCACCCCTTCCCACGCCCTCCTGGCCGGGCAGATGCCCGGCAACCACAAAGACCCTTTCGACCGCCTGCTTGCCGCGCAATCGAAACTCGAAAGCCTCACCCTCGTCACCGCAGATCAGGCATTCGACGGATTCGACATCACGCGCCTGTGGTAGTGGCGGCTCACTCCGCCGCCTGCCGCTTCTTCAGCGGCCGCCGGTCCAGCAGCTCCTTGAGGAACTGTCCCGTATAGGACTTCTCGACCTTGACGATATCCTCAGGCGTGCCCTCGGCGACGATGGTGCCGCCGCCGTCGCCGCCTTCGGGGCCGAAGTCGAGGATCCAGTCGGCCGTCTTGATGACTTCGAGATTGTGCTCGATGACGACAACGGAATTGCCCTGGTTGACCAGTTCCTGCAACATTTCCAGCAGCTTGGCGACGTCGTGGAAATGCAGGCCGGTGGTCGGCTCGTCGAGGATGTAGAGCGTGCGGCCGGTCGAGCGCTTGGAGAGTTCCTTGGCCAGCTTGACGCGCTGCGCCTCGCCGCCCGACAGCGTATTGGCCTGCTGGCCGACCTTGATATAGCCGAGCCCCACGTCGAACAGCGCCTGCAGCTTGTCGCGCACGGCCGGCACCGCCGAGAAGAACTCGACGCCTTCCTCGACCGTCATGTCCAGCACGTCGGCGATCGACTTGCCCTTGAAGGTGACGTCGAGCGTCTCGCGGTTGTAGCGCTTGCCGTGGCAGACGTCGCAGGTCACGTAGACGTCGGGCAGGAAGTGCATCTCGATCTTGATGACGCCATCGCCCTGGCAGGCCTCGCATCGGCCGCCCTTGACGTTGAACGAGAAGCGGCCGGGCTGGTAGCCGCGGGCCTTGGCTTCGGGCAGGCCGGCGAACCAGTCGCGGATCGGGGTAAACGCGCCGGTATAGGTGGCCGGGTTGGAGCGCGGCGTGCGGCCGATCGGCGACTGGTCGATGTCGATCACCTTGTCGATGAACTCGAAACCGTCGATCCGGTCGTGCTCGGCCGGGTTTTCGCGCGCACCCATGACGCGCCGCGCGGCGGCCTTGTAGAGCGTTTCGATGAGGAAGGTCGACTTGCCGCCGCCCGAGACGCCGGTGACGGCGGTGAACACGCCGAGCGGGATGGCGGCGGTGACGTTCTTCAGATTGTTGCCGCGCGCGCCGACGACCTTGACCTGCTGGCCTTTCTTCGGCTTGCGGCGCTCGGAGGGCACGGCGACGCCGAGCTCGCCGGTCAGATATTTGCCGGTCAGCGATTTCGGATGGGCCATGATGTCCTGCGGCGAGCCTTGCGCAATCACCTCGCCGCCATGAATGCCGGCCGCCGGGCCGATGTCGACGACGTAGTCGGCCGACAGGATCGCGTCCTCGTCATGCTCGACGACGATGACTGTGTTGCCGATGTCGCGCAGGTGCTTCAGCGTATCGAGCAGGCGGGCATTGTCGCGCTGGTGCAGGCCGATCGACGGTTCGTCGAGCACGTAGAGCACGCCGGTCAAGCCCGAACCGATCTGCGAGGCGAGCCGGATGCGTTGGCTCTCGCCGCCCGACAGCGTGCCGGAATTGCGCGACAGGCTCAGATAGTCGAGGCCGACGTCGTTAAGGAAGGCGAGGCGCTCGCGGATCTCTTTCAGGATGCGTACGGCGATTTCGTTCTGCTTGGCCGTCAGCTTTTCCGGCAGGTCGACGAACCAGTTGCGCGCGACCCGGATCGACATCTCGGTAACCTGGCCGATATGCAGGCCGTTGACCTTGACCGCCAGCGCCTCGGGCTTCAGGCGGAAGCCGTTGCAGGACGGGCAGGGGGCCGCCGACATGTAGCGCTCGATTTCCTCGCGGGCCCAGGCGCTGTCGGTCTCCTTCCAGCGGCGCTCAAGGTTCGGCACGATGCCCTCGAAGGTCTTGGTCGTGGTGTAGGAGCGCGCGCCGTCGGCATAGTGGAAGTCGATCTTTTCCTCGGTGCCGTAAAGGATCGCCTTTTGCGCGGCTTCCTTCAGATCGGACCACTTGCTCGAAAGCTTGAAGCCGAAGGCCTTGCCGAGCGCTTCGAGCGTCTGGTCGTAATAGGGCGAGGAGGATTTCGCCCAGGGGGCGATCGCCCCGTCATTCAGCCGGCGCTGGCTTTCCGGCACGATCAGCGCGGTGTCGATCTTCTGCTGGAAGCCGAGGCCGTCGCAGGTCGGGCAGGCACCGAAGGGGTTGTTGAAGGAGAACAGCCGCGGCTCGATCTCCGGAATGGTGAAGCCGGAAACCGGGCAGGCGAACTTTTCCGAAAACAGCACGTGTTCGTGCGTGTCGTTGAGCGACTTGTTGGCACTGCCGCCGGCCGCCGTGTCTTCCGGCGGCAGCGGCTTGTCGGCGAATTCGGCGATCGCCAGGCCGTCGGAGAGAACGTGAAGGCAGGTCTCGAGGCTGTCGGCCAGCCGGCTTGCGATGTCGGGCCTGACCACGATGCGGTCGACGACGACGTCGATGTCATGCTTGAACTTCTTGTCCAGCACCGGCGCCTCGGCGATCTCGTAGAACTGGCCATCGATCTTGACGCGCTGGAAACCCTTCTTCATCAGGTCCGCCAGCTCCTTCTTGTACTCGCCCTTCCGGCCGCGCGCGATCGGCGCCAGGATGTAGAGGCGGGTGCCTTCCTCGAAGGCGAGGATGCGGTCGACCATCTGGGAAACCGTCTGGCTCTCGATCGGCAGGCCGGTGGCGGGCGAATAGGGCACGCCGACGCGGGCAAACAGCAGGCGCATGTAGTCATAGATCTCGGTGACCGTGCCGACCGTCGAGCGCGGATTGCGCGAGGTCGTCTTCTGCTCGATCGAGATCGCCGGCGACAGGCCGTCGATCTGGTCGACATCCGGCTTCTGCATCATCTCGAGGAACTGCCGGGCATAGGCCGACAGGCTCTCGACATAGCGGCGCTGGCCTTCCGCATAGATGGTGTCGAAGGCGAGCGAGGACTTGCCCGAGCCGGACAGGCCGGTCATGACGATCAGCGAATTGCGCGGCAGATCGAGGTCGATGCCCTTGAGATTGTGCTCGCGCGCGCCGCGGATGGAGATATGCTTCAAATCGCTCATGTGGACTGGTCTCGACTGGACAAGGCTCTGCAGGGAGGGCGCTCGGGAGGAGGGCTCTCCTTATTTAGTGACACCCGCGCCCCTGTCGAGCGGCGGGAGTGGATTAAAGGGCGGTAAAATGATTCTATTGACAGCATCCTAGTGCATTACTAGAACAAATAAAGAACATTTTCGTTGTGGATTAACCCCGATCGCCGCCCAACCGCAGGACGGATTGGTCTAAGGTGGGCGGATTTCTCTGTTTCGGAGCCGCATGATGGCGGCAGCAAGGTGAGTGTTATGGCTGGCAGCGTCAACAAGGTAATTTTGATCGGCAATCTTGGCGCCGACCCGGAAATCCGCCGGACCCAGGACGGCCGTCCGATCGCCAATCTGCGTATCGCCACATCGGAAAGCTGGCGCGACAAGAACACCGGCGAGCGCAAGGAAAAGACCGAGTGGCACACCGTGGTGATCTTCAATGAAGGTCTCTGCAAGGTTGCCGAGCAGTATCTGAAGAAGGGCTCGACGGTCTATGTCGAAGGCGCACTGCAGACCCGCAAATGGCAGGACCAGAGCGGCCAGGATCGCTACTCGACGGAAGTCGTGCTGCAGGGCTTCAACGGCAACCTGACCATGCTCGGCGGTCGCGGCGACGGCGCCGGCGCCTCGCGCGGCGGCAATGATTTCGGTGGCGGCTATGGCGGTGGCGACGATTACGGTGCGCCGGCGTCCCAGCGGGGCGGCGGCCAGCAGCGGGGCGGCGCCAGCGCCCCCCCGTCGGGCGGCTTCTCCCGCGATCTCGACGACGACATCCCGTTCTGATTTCTGGCGGCGCTTCGGCGCCGCTTTTTTGTTGTGGGCTTTCGGCGGGAAGCCGGGCCCAATTTGCATGTTTTTGAGGGATATCAGTGGGTATCGCGATGGAAGAGACGAAACCGCAAGCCGGGCCGGCCACCTGGCGCATCATCCTGGCCTTTTTGCTGGATTTCTTCACCGCCTTCTTCGTGCTCGGGTTTGCCGTCGCATCGGTGACGGGTGGACGCACGGAGGAGGGGTTTCAACTGAACGGGCTGCCGGCGCTGGTCCTGTTCGCGCTGATCATCGCCTATTTCATCGTCTTCAACCGCTTCCTCGGCGGCACGATCTGGAAGCGCATCCTGAAGGCGCAGCGATAGGGGTTGCAGCCTGGCGGTCGCCTGTCCCCGGGAACCGCCGGGACGCAGGTCCGCGCTTGGGGCTGGACGGCCTCAGGCGCCGAAGGCCGATTTCACGCCGTCGACCACGAACTGCACCGAAAGGGCGGCGAGCAGCACGCCAAGCAGGCGGGTGAGCAGCGCCCGGCCGGTGACGCCGAGAAAGCGGTTCAGCCGCTCGGCGAGGATCAGCGCGGCAAAGACCAGCGCCAGGCAGACGGCGATGACGCCGATCAGTTGCACCTTGCCGGCGACGCTGTCCATGGTGCCGGCGATCAGCACGGTGGCGGAGATCGCGCCCGGCCCGGCGATCAGCGGAATGGCGAGCGGAAAGACGGCCAGATTGTGGATGTGGTCCTTGGTGATCGCCGCGTCCGTGGTCTTTTCCTTGCGCTCGTTGCGCTTTTCAAAAATCATCTCGAACGAGATGACGAACAGCATCAGCCCGCCGGCAATGCGAAAGGCGCCCATGGAAATGCCGAGCGCCCCGAGAATGCCGGCACCGAACAGGGCGAAGACGGCGAGGATGGCAAAGGCGATCAGGGAGCCGCGCACGGCGACCTGGCGGCGCTCGCCACGGTTCATGCCCTGCGTCAGTCCGAGGAACAGTGGGGCAAGGCCCGGCGGGTCGACGGTGACCAGCAGCGTGGTGAAGGCATTGATCATCGCATCGGTGCCGGCCATGGTTTTCTCCCGCTTTTCGCAGGCATTTAAATGCCAGCGGCAAGCCGTTGGCAAGTTCTTGATCGGCCAGCCTTTCCCCCGCCCCAAAAGGCTGTTTATAACCAGCGGACGAGTCCGGCGGAAATTGGCGCTTTCCAGCCCTTTCGGCTATAAACTTCGCAGTGATTCCGAACAGAGATCGTGACCTGATTTGACTGAGCAAAACACTCCCGGCGGCGGCAAGTACCCGCAAGGCATCGAGCCGATTTCCATCATGGAGGAAATGCAGCGGTCGTATCTCGATTACGCGATGAGCGTCATCGTGAGCCGCGCGCTTCCCGACGTCCGCGACGGTCTGAAGCCCGTACACCGGCGCATTCTCTTCTCGATGAGCGAGATGGGTATCGACTGGAACAAGAAATACGTGAAGTCGGCGCGCGTCACCGGTGACGTGATGGGTAAATACCATCCGCACGGTGATTCCGCGATCTATGACGCGCTCGCCCGCATGGCGCAGGATTGGTCGCTGCGTCTGCCGCTGATCGACGGCCAGGGCAATTTCGGTTCGGTCGACGGCGACCCGCCGGCCGCCCAGCGTTACACGGAATGCCGCCTGGAGAAGGTGGCGCATTCGCTGCTCGACGACCTCGACAAGGAAACCGTCGACTTCCGGGAAAACTATGACGGCACCATGCAGGAACCGTCCGTCGTTCCGGCCCGCTTTCCCAATCTTTTGGTCAACGGCGCCGGCGGCATCGCGGTCGGCATGGCGACCAATATCCCGCCGCACAACCTGACCGAAGTGATAGACGGCTGCATCGCGCTGATCGACGATCCGGCAATCGAGCTTTCCGACCTGATGCAGATCATTCCGGGTCCGGACTTCCCGACCGGCGCGATGATCCTCGGCCGTTCGGGTATCCGCTCGGCCTACGAGACCGGCCGCGGCTCGGTCATCATGCGTGGCGTCGCCCGCATCGAGCCGATGCGCGGCGATCGCGAGCAGATCATCATCTCCGAGATCCCCTACCAGGTGAACAAGGCGACGATGATCGAGAAGATGGCCGAACTGGTGCGCGAGAAGCGCATCGAGGGCATTTCCGATCTGCGCGACGAATCCGACCGCGACGGCTATCGCGTCGTGATCGAACTGAAGCGCGACGCCAATGCCGACGTGATCCTCAACCAGCTCTATCGCTACACCCCGCTGCAGACCTCGTTCGGCTGCAACATGGTGGCGCTCAACGGTGGCAAGCCGGAACAGCTCAGCCTGCTCGACATGCTGCGCGCCTTCATCACCTTTCGCGAGGAAGTGGTCAGCCGCCGCACCAAATACCTGCTGCGCAAGTCGCGCGAGCGCGCCCACGTCCTGGTTGGCCTCGCGATCGCCGTCGCCAATATCGACGAGGTCATCAACCTCATCCGCCGCGCGCCCGATCCGGCCACGGCGCGCGAACAGTTGATGGAGCGCCGCTGGCCGGCGCATGACGTCGAGGCGCTGATCCAGCTGATCGACGACCCGCGCCACCGCATCAACGAGGACCGCACCTACAATCTCTCGGAAGAGCAGGCGCGAGCCATCCTCGAGCTGCGCCTTGCCCGCCTGACCGCCCTTGGCCGCGACGAAATCGACGAGGAACTGAACAAGATCGGCGCCGAGATCAGCGACTATCTCGACATACTGTCGTCGCGCCTGCGCATCCAGACGATCGTCAAGGACGAACTGGCCGCGGTGCGCGACGAGTTCGGCACGCCGCGCCGCACGGTGATCATCGAAGGCGGTCCGGACATGGACGACGAGGATCTGATCGCCCGCGAGGACATGGTCGTCACCGTTTCGCATGCCGGCTATATCAAGCGCGTGCCGCTCGCCACCTACCGCGCCCAGCGTCGCGGCGGCAAGGGCCGCTCCGGCATGGCGATGAAGGACGAGGATTTCGCCACCCGCCTGTTCGTCGCCAATACGCACACACCGGTGCTGTTCTTCTCCTCGCGTGGCATCGTCTACAAGGAAAAGGTCTGGCGCCTGCCGATCGGCACGCCGACCTCGCGCGGCAAGGCGCTGATCAACATGCTGCCGCTGGAGCCCGGCGAACGCATCACGACGATCATGCCGCTGCCGGAGGACGAAAAGAGCTGGGACAATCTCGACGTCATGTTCGCGACGACCCGCGGCACCGTGCGCCGCAACAAGCTTTCCGACTTCGTCCAGGTCAATCGCAACGGCAAGATCGCCATGAAGCTCGAGGACGAGGGTGACGAGATCCTGTCGGTCGAGACCTGCACCGATCGCGACGACGTGCTGATGACTACGGCGCTCGGCCAGGCGATCCGCTTCTCGGTCGGCGACGTGCGCGTCTTTGCCGGCCGCAATTCGGTCGGCGTTCGTGGCATCACGCTTGCCGAGGGCGATCGCATCATCTCGATGACGATTCTCGGCCATGTCGATGCCGACGCCTCGGAACGCGCGGCCTATCTCAAGCGCTCCGCCACCGAAAGGCGCGCCATGGGTGTCGAGGAAGAGGATATTGCTCTCGTCGGTGAAGAGGTCGGCGAGGTCGGCGATCTGCCCGAAGAACGCTATCAGGAACTGAAGGCGCGCGAGCAGTTCGTCCTGACCGTCTCCGAGCGTGGTTACGGCAAGCGGTCGTCGTCCTATGATTTCCGTATTTCGGGACGCGGCGGCAAGGGCATCCGTGCCACCGACACGTCCAAGACGGCCGAGATCGGCGAACTGGTTGCGGCCTTCCCGGTCGAGGACAAGAACCAGATCATGCTCGTCTCCGATGGCGGCCAGCTGATCCGCGTTCCCGTCGACGGCATTCGCATCGCCAGCCGGGCCACCAAGGGCGTCACCATCTTCTCGACCGCCAAGGACGAGAAGGTCGTGTCGGTCGAGCGTATCAGCGAACCGGAAGGCGAAGAGGGGGACGATCTCGAGGCGCTGGCCGGAGACGCCAGCGCGCCGGATGTCGCAGAGCCGCCCGCAGCCGACGACGTACAGGAATGACAGAAGGCCCGCCGGAAACGGCGGGCCTCTTCATTCTAAGCTGCTTGACGTATTGAGTGTCGCAAGGCTCGAAACTGTTCGGTCAGACCGAGCCTCAAAAACCGGTCAGAAGGCGCGGTGGCGTTCCATCATGACGCGGAATTCATCGCCTTCGCGGCGCATCGCGCGGATCGCCGAAGCTACCGAAGCGAGGAACATGCCGCAGATCAAAGCGGCCAGAACGGTCAGGGTGGTGAACATGCTCTTCCTTCCTTGCAACTGCGGCGTCTGCTCTTCAAGCGGCGATCGTCGAAAGCGGCTCAGCGGCCGATCGGGTAGTAGCGGGCCAGTTGCGGGCCGTATTTGCCGGCTTCGGCCTTGTCGTTCATGTAGAAGGTAGCGGACGTGGCGAGCATTGCCGTCATCATCCCCACCCATACCAGATTGATCAGCGTTACCTTGTCGTGCATCGAAGTCGTCCTTTCGGAATACGGCCTGGATTGCCGTGAAAATGCGCGGCACGGACAAACGTTCCATGCCATTTAATCGTTTCTAAAGAGATCGAGCTGAAACGCGCCTTAACGTGCCGTTCATCTGGCGTTCATCTTCGCGAACGACGAGGCCGAAAACGGTGCCGCCGGTCTCCAGATAGGCGCGCAGCAGCAGCAGGCCGAACTCGGTGAAAAGCGCGGCAAGTGCAGCGAAAATGGCGAGTAGCGCGAGCATCGTGGTCCTCCTGCATGTCGTGGGCGGCATATTTGCCTGCCCGGTCTGACAGACTTATCCAACCTCGCCCCTGAAGCCGTCTTGAACGCCGTATTCAGCATTCGTTCATCCGCAGGGCAGGGGCGACCGGGGCCAAATCACTTGCGGCTGGCGCGCTTCCATGACAAAAGGCGTCGAAACAACCATCGGGCTGCCATGACGATCGCTTTCTATCCCGGTTCCTTCGATCCGATGACCAACGGCCATCTCGATGTGCTCGTGCAATCGTTGAATGTGGTCGAGAAGGTGATCGTCGCGATCGGCGTTCACCCGGGCAAGACACCGCTGTTCAGCTATGATGAGCGGGCGGCCCTGATCGCCGCCGCCATCGCCGAAAGCCTGCCTGAGCGCGCCGAAGACGTCTCCGTCGTCTCCTTTGATCGCCTCGCCGTCGATGCGGCGCGCCAGAACGGCGCGAAGCTTCTGATCCGCGGCCTGCGCGACGGCACCGATCTCGACTATGAAATGCAGATGGCCGGCATGAACCACCAGATGGCGCCGGACCTGCAGACGGTCTTCCTGCCGGCCGGCACCGCCTCGCGGCCCATTACGGCCACATTGGTGCGTCAGATCGCCTCCATGGGCGGCGATGTGAGTGCCTTCGTGCCGCCCGTCGTCTTTCGGGCGCTGAAATCCAAACTTTCGCGCTGACAATCTAGTCAAAGCATTGGAGTGACCATGAAACTCTTTCAATTTGCCGCCGCCCTTTTCCTTGCCGTCGCATCAGCCGGTTCGGCCGGCGCCCAATCCGCCGACAACACGCTGACGATCGAACTCAAGGACGGCCCGGTCGTCGTCGAACTGATGCCGGACGTCGCGCCGAAGCACGTCGCGCAGATCAAGGAACTGGCCTCCAAGGGCGAGTATGACAACGTCGCCTTCCACCGCGTCATCGAGGGCTTCATGGCCCAGACCGGCGATGTCGAGTTCGGCGACATGGAAGGCGGCTTCAATGCCGGCCGCGCCGGCACCGGCGGCTCCAAGTTGCCCGACCTTCCGGCCGAGTTCTCCAAGGTTCCGTTCGAGCGCGGCGTGGTCGGCATGGCCCGTTCCCAGGATCCGAACTCCGCCAATTCGCAGTTCTTCATCATGTTCGCCGACTATCCGCCGCTCAATGGCGAATACACCGTCGTCGGCAAGGTCGTGTCCGGCATGGAACTGGTCGACAAGATCAAGCGCGGCGAGGGTGGCAATGGTGAAGTGTCCGATCCCGACCGGATGATCAAGGTCACCGTCGGCAAGTAACACCAATCGGGCACAAGCCCCAAAGAGGAGAAATATCATGGCCGAGATCAAGGATCCGGAAAACACCATCATCATGGAAACCACCAAGGGCAAGGTCGTGATCGCGCTCTTCCCGGATCTGGCCCCCGGCCATGTCGCACGCGTCAAGGAACTGTCGCGCGAAGGCGCCTATGACGGCGTGGTCTTCCACCGCGTCATCGAAGACTTCATGGCCCAGACCGGTGACGTGCAGTTCGGCAAGCAGGGTTCCGACAGCTTCAACCCGGCCCGCGCCGGCATGGGCGGCTCGCAGAAGCCCGATCTCCAGGCCGAATTCTCGGCCACGCCGCATGTGCGCGGAACCTGCTCCATGGCCCGTTCGCAGAGCCCGAACTCGGCCAATTCGCAGTTCTTCATCTGCTTCACCGATGCGCCCTGGCTCAACAAGCAGTATTCGGTCTGGGGCCAGGTCATCGAGGGCATGGACGTCATCGACCAGGTCAAGAAGGGCGAACCGGTGCGCGATCCCGACTCGATCGTCTCGATGAAGGTCGCCGCCGACGCCTGATCGGGCTTGATTTGGAGACCCGCCCCGGCGTATCGCGCCCGGGCGGGTTTTCGCGTTTTTAAGGAGTTGTGGTCGCGATGCGCGTAGACCAGTTCGATTTCGATCTCCCTGACGAGAATATTGCGCTTAGGCCCATGAGCCCGCGCGACCAGGCCCGGCTGCTCGTCGTTCGGCCGGACGGCGAACCCCTGCTGGAAGATGCAAGGGTCTGCGACCTGCCGTCATTGCTCAAAGCCGGCGACGCGCTGGTGTTCAACGACACCAAGGTCATCCCGGCCCAGCTCGAAGGCGTGCGGCTGCGCGACGGGGCGGAGCGCACGCCGGTTTCCGCCACGCTGCACATGCGCATGGATGCCAGCCGCTGGAAGGCCTTTGCCCGGCCGGGCAAGCGCATCAAGCTCGGCGACCGGATCGAATTCGGCCATTCCGGCAATGCCTGCCTGCTCGGCACGCTTGGCGCCTTCGTCGAGGAAAAGGGCGAGGCGGGCGAGGTGACGCTTCGCTTCGACTTCTCCGGTTCGGCGCTGGACGAGGCGATCGCCACCGTCGGCCACATTCCTTTGCCGCCCTATATCGCTTCCAAGCGTGACGAAGACGAGAAGGACCGGACCGACTACCAGACCATGTACGCGAAGGAGGAGGGGGCTGTTGCCGCCCCGACCGCCGGCCTGCATTTCACACCCGATCTGTTCGCACGGCTCGACGCCGCCGGGATCGAGCGCCATTTCGTCACGCTGCATGTCGGCGCCGGCACGTTTCTGCCGGTGAAGGCCGAAGACACCGCCGACCACAAGATGCACCACGAGATCGGCCATGTCTCCCGCGCCACCGCCTCGGCGCTCAATGCCGTCAGGGCGCGGGGCGGGCGGATCGTCTCGGTCGGCACCACGTCGCTGCGCCTGCTCGAAAGCGCCACTACCGAGGCGGGCGAGATCCAGCCCTGGTCGGGCGCGACCGACATCTTCATCACGCCGGGCTACCGCTTCCGCGCCGTCGACGTGCTGATGACCAACTTCCATCTGCCGAAGTCCACGCTGTTCATGCTGGTCTCGGCCTTTGCCGGCCTCGACACCATGCGGGCGGCCTACGCCCATGCGATCGCGGACGGCTACCGCTTCTATTCCTATGGCGATGCCAGCCTGCTCTTCCGGAAAGACACCTGAACCGATGCACGACACCTTCCAGTTCACCCTGAAAGCCACCTCGGGCAAGGCCCGCCTCGGCGAGATCTCCATGCCGCGCGGCGTGATCCGCACCCCGGCCTTCATGCCGGTCGGCACGGTCGGCACGGTCAAGGCCATGTATCTCGACCAGGTCAGGGAAGGGGGCGCCGACATCATTCTCGGCAATACCTATCACCTGATGCTGCGCCCCGGTCCGGAGCGGGTCGCCCGCCTCGGCGGCCTGCACGAACTGATCCGCTGGCCCGGGCCGATCCTCACCGATTCCGGCGGCTTCCAGGTCATGTCGCTGTCGGGCCTCAGGAAGCTCGACGAGAAGGGCGTGACCTTCAAGAGCCATGTCGACGGCTCGACCCACTACATGTCGCCGGAACGCTCGATCGAGATCCAGGGCCTACTCGACAGCGACATCCAGATGCAGCTCGACGAATGCGTGGCGCTGCCGGCCGAGCCGAAGGAGATCGAGCGGGCGATGGAAATGTCGCTGCGCTGGGCCGAACGCTGCCGCGTCGCCTTCGGCGAGCAGCCCGGCAAGGCAATGTTCGGCATCGTCCAGGGCGGCGACATCCCGGAGCTGCGGGTGCGATCGGCCGAGGGTCTGAAGCAGCTCGACCTCAAGGGCTATGCGGTCGGTGGCCTTGCAGTCGGCGAGCCGCAGGACGTCATGCTGAAGATGCTCGGCATCACCCTGCCGGTCCTGCCGGTTGAAAAGCCGCGCTACCTGATGGGCGTCGGCACGCCCGACGACATCCTGAAATCGGTGGCCGAGGGCATCGACATGTTCGACTGCGTCATGCCGACCCGCTCCGGCCGCCACGGCCTGGCGTTCACCCGCCGCGGCAAGGTCAATATCCGCAATGCCCGCCATGCCGAGGACATGCGGCCGCTCGACGACCAGTCGAACTGCCCGGCTGCCCGCGACTATTCCCGCGCCTACCTGCATCACCTGGTGCGCTCGAACGAGGCGCTGGGCGGCATGCTGCTGTCCTGGAATAACCTGTCCTACTATCAGGAACTGATGCAGGGCATCCGCAAGTCGATCGAGGAAGGCCGTTTCGAGGACTTCAAGGCGGAGACGATGGAGATGTGGGCGAGGGGCGACATCGACCCGGTTTGACATCGACTCGGTTTGACGTCGAACGGCGGTGAGGTGCGCAAGGGCAGACTGCTGCCGAATGCCGGACAAAGCGCAGGTGCGGTTGCGGGGACCTAGGGTGTGATGATATCAGGACTTCATATCGTAAATATACGATACGCGGAGAGGGCGGATTGACGGGGGAAGAGGGCGAGACCGAAGCGCTGGCGCCGACGCCCCGCATGTTGGCCTGGTCGCGCAACTCAGCGCTCTACCGGCTATCGCGCCGGATGATGACCGAGCGCGAACTGTCCGACGCCATCGCCCGCAAGGCGAAGCAGAAGTTCGAGGATATTTCGGATACGCAGGTGAAGGCTCTGTCGGCCGCGGCGGTCGAGTTCGGCCGCACCATGCTGGCGCTCGACGATACGGCCTATGCCGAGATCCGCACGCGCTCTGCGGCACGCAGCGGCAAGTCGAAACGCGCCATCGGCCGCAAGCTGATCGAGAAGGGCGTCGATCGAGAGATCGTGCAGCAGGCGCTGGAAGAGACCGACGATTTTCTCTCGGCGCTGGTCTTCGCCCGCAAACGGGCCTTCGGCCCGTACCGCCGTCCGGACGTCGAGGTCGACGACAAGCGACATGCGAAGGAGTTTTCCGCCTTCGCCCGCAACGGCTTCAGCTTCGAGATCGGCCGAAGGGTGATGGCCATGGACCGCGACGAGGCGGAAGAGATGCTGGCGGACCGGCCGTTTGTCTGACGCGTCTGATCTGCCGACAGGGATGGTGTAACGCCGGCGAGACCCCATCCAAAGATCGCATAAGATAGATTATGGAACCAATTGATGTAGGTTGTACTCGGCGACGCCCGGATTTCGCGCCTGAAATCAGGCCCTTGATAACGCTGGCCCGCTTGGGATCTGGCAATGCCGACGCGCTACGGCTTAAACCGGTTCGCCCGGTACGATGGCACGGATGCACGGAGCGCTCCGATCCCGTATCGCCCGAAAGTCAGAATGCGTGGAACGTCAGCGTCGTCAGCGTGCGGTCGACATCGGGAATATCCACGAAGATCGCATTCACGTATTTGCCGACATCCTCACCCTTGGGAACGTAGATCTTCGCCAGAAGGTCATATTCGCCGCTGGTCGAATAGAGTTCCGAGACGACCTCTTTTTCGTAGATCCGATCGGCGACCTCGTAGGTCTTTCCCGGACGGCAGCGAACCTGGATAAAGATACAGTTCATGATTTTCTCCTTCCCACGTTTGCGTTATGTTACCAATGACATACGGCTTGTTCCTGAAGGCTTGAATAAAGCCGTCAGAGATCGACCGTGGTTTCGAAAGCCAGCTGGTCATAAGCCGGTTCGACATTAGGCGGCGTTTCCGCCATCACCGTCTCGTAGTCGAGCGGAATGTGCATATGGGTCAGATAGGCGTGGCGCGGCCTCAGCCGTTCGATCCAGCCCAGCGCCTGCTCGAGCGACAGGTGGCTCGGATGATGGCGGTATTGCAGCGCGTCGATGATCAGCACATCGAGGCCGTCCATCCTGGCGACCGTCTCGTCGGGGAAGTCGCTGACATCGCAGCAATAGGCGACATTACCAATCCTCAGACCCAGCGAGGGAATGTCGCCATGCTGCTGGACCAGCGGTTGGAAGCGGATCGTGCCGCCCTTCCCCGTGATCTCCAGCGGCTGCGAAAGATCCTCGATGACGATCGGCAGGACGATCGGCGGATAGTTGCTGCCGGCCGGTGTTTCCAGGCAATAGCCAAAACCCTGGCGGATGCGCGCCATGGTGTCGGCCTCGGCATAGATCGGAATGCGATGCTTCTGCATGACGAAATAGCCGCGCAGGTCGTCGATGCCGTGCAGATGGTCGGCATGGGCATGGGTGTAGATCGCCGCGTCGACATGCTGCACCTTGGCGGCGATCATCTGCTCGCGAAAGTCCGGCCCGGTATCGACGATCACGGTCGTCATGCCGCCGTCGGGCGCGATCTGCTGCACCATGAAGGAGGCGCGGGTGCGCCGGTTGCGCGGATTGTTCGGATCGCAGGCGCCCCAGTCGCCGTTGATGCGCGGAACGCCGGGCGACGACGCGCATCCGAGGATGGTGAAGCGGCGGCGATAGATCATGGCTCAGAGCCTCGGCATCTTGGTAAAGAGGCGAAAGGCGTTGTCGGTGGTGATCCGCGCCATCTCGTCGAAGCTCACACCCTTGGTCTCGGCCAGAACCTCGGCCGTGTTGACCACGTAGGACGGCTCGTTGCGTTTGCCCCGCCAGCGCTTCGGCGCGAGATAAGGCGCGTCGGTCTCGACCAGCAGCCGGTCGAGCGGCAGGCCTTTTGCGATATCGCGCAGTTCGGTCGACTTGGGGAAGGTCAGGATGCCGGAAAAGGACACATAGCCGCCGAGCTCGATGCCGGTCTTCGCCAGCGCCTCACCGGACGAAAAGCAGTGCAGGATGAAGGGGAAGGCCCCCTTCCCCATTTCCTCGGTCAGGATCGCCGCCATGTCCTCGTCGGCGCTGCGGCTGTGAATGACCAGCGGCAGCTGCGTGCGGCGCGAGGCCTCGATCTGGCGCAGGAAACCGGTCTTCTGGTCTTCCGGCTTCTGCGTGTCGTAGAAATAGTCGAGCCCGCATTCGCCGATGGCGACGATCTTGTCATGGCTTTCCGCCAGGCGGACAAAATCGTCGGCAGTGACATCCAGCTCCTCGTCGGCATTGTTCGGATGGGTGCCGACCGAGCAGAAGACGCCCGGATAGCGTTCCGTCAGCGCCAGCAGCGTATCGAGCTTCTTCACCCTTGTGGAAATCGTCACCATCTGCGCGACGCCGGCCTCCTTGGCGCGCGCGACCAGTTCGTCGCGTTCCGCGTCGAAGTCGGCAAAGTCGAGGTGGCAATGGGTATCGATCAGCATCGGTTCATCAAGCCTTCGCGTCCGCTTCCGGGGCGACATAGCGCGGGAAGACCGGCGCCGGCGCCTGAAGCTCGGTTCCGGGAACCAGACGGCCAGCTTCGCCAAGGGCGGCGAAATCGCGCTTGTCGGCGGGAGCCGCAACAAGATCCAGCAGCTTCTCCGCCGAGGCCGGCATGATCGGCTGGAACAGGATGGCGATCTGGCGCACCACTTCGGCCGTGACGTAGAGCACGGTTTCCATGCGCGGCACGTCGGTCTTGCGCAGCACCCAGGGTTCCTGCGCGGCGAAATAGCGGTCGGCCTCGTTGACCGTGCCGATGATCGTGGCCACCGCCTTGTGGATCGCCTGCTCTGCCATTTCGGCGCGGCAGGTGGCGAGCATGGCGTCGGCGGTCGAAAGCATCGCCTTGTCGGCGTCGGTCAGCGGACCGGGCGCCGGGATCTTGCCGTCGCAGTTCTTGGCGATCATCGACAGCGAACGGCTGGCGAGATTGCCGATACCGTTGGCGAGGTCGGCATTGATGCGGGTGGCGATCGCCTCGGCACTGTAGCTGCCGTCATGACCGAACGACACTTCGCGCAGGAAGAAGTAGCGCACCTGGTCGAGGCCGAAATGGTTGACTAGGTCGACCGGGTCGACGACGTTGCCGAGCGACTTCGACATCTTCTCGCCCTTGTTGAGCAGGAAGCCGTGGGCGAAGACGCGCTTGGGCAGGGGCAGGCCCGCCGACATCAGGAAGGCCGGCCAGTAGACGGCGTGGAAACGGATGATATCCTTGCCGATGATGTGCACGTCGCACGGCCAGTACTTGGCGCGCGGGCCGTTTTCGTCTTCGACATAGCCGGTCGCGGTGATGTAGTTGGTCAGCGCATCGACCCAGACATACATGACGTGCTTGGGATCGTTCGGAACCTTGATGCCCCAGTCGAAGGTGGTGCGTGAGATCGACAGGTCCTTGAGACCGGATTTCACGAAGGACATCACCTCGTTACGGCGCTCGTTCGGGCCAATGAAATCGGGCTGGTCCTCGTAGAGCTTCAAGAGCTTGTCCTCATAGGCCGAGAGGCGGAAGAAATAGCTCTCCTCCTCGACCCATTCGACCGGCGTGCCCTGCGGCCCGTAGCGCACGCCGTCGGCGCGCAACTCCGTCTCTTCTTCCTGGTAATAGGCTTCGTCGCGAACCGAGTACCAGCCGGAATAGCTGTCCTTGTAGATGTCGCCGTTCTTCTCCATCCGGCGCCAGACTTCCTGGACGGTGATGTGGTGGCGCTGTTCGGTGGTGCGGATGAAATCGTCGTTGGACGCGTTCAGCATCTGGCCCATGGCGCGGAATTCGTCGGAATTGCGCTTGGCGAGTTCTTCCACCGCAATTCCTTCGGCCCGCGCCGTCTGCTGCATCTTCTGGCCATGCTCGTCCGTTCCGGTGAGGAAGAAGACGTCCTTTCCGTCGAGCCGCTGGAACCGCGCCATGGCGTCGGTGGCGATCAGCTCGTAGGCATGGCCGATATGCGGCTTGCCGTTCGGATAGGCGATGGCTGTGGTGATGAAGTAGGTGTCGTTCATGGTCGGTCTTATGATCCGCGTCGATTGCGCCTGTGGGAGTATTGCCGGTTCTTAGAGCATTCTTGCGCGCATAGAAACAGCCGTTTTATCGAAGCCCTGCCCTGCGGCACGGGGATGGCAGGCGGGCCGGACGCGCAACCCGCGCTCAGGCCGTTACGGATGCAAGCACGTCGAGGATGGTCTGCTTGCGTTCGAGATTATAGGCAGCCGCGATGCCGAGCTGCTCGGTGATCGATGCGGACAGCCGCGAATAATGCTCCGCCCGCGCCAGATTGCCGGCAAGAGCCGCCGAGCGCGCCTCATCCATCAGGAATTCGCCAAGGTGCTCGGTGAAGAAACCGAAGGCGACGTCGCTGTCCTTGGCACTCAAGGCATCCGCGAGCTTGTACATCGTCTTGCGCGCCGCAGGTCCCTCTTCGCCCAGCAGCTTGCCAAACGCCTCGATGAGATCCGCGCCGCCATAGTTGGCGAGCTTCAGCGCCTGCGCCACGCTGCCCTTGGACAGGGAAAGCACCGTTTCGGCCTGCCCCTTCGGGATCGCAAGCCCGAGCTGGCCGAGCGCCTGGCCCATCGCCTCGTCAGACAGGGCCGAGAGTTTCAGCGGCAGGCAGCGTGACCGGATGGTCGGCAAGAGCTTGCCCGGCGCATGAGAAAGCACCAGAAACATCGCCCGCTTCGGCGGTTCCTCGAGGATCTTCAGGATGGCGTTCGCCGCGTTGCGGTTGAGGTCGTCGGCCGGATCGATGATGACGATTCGCCAACCACCCGTGCCGGAAGTCTGCGAGAAGAAATGCCCGGCCCGACGCACCTCGTCAATGGTAATTGCCGTCTTGAACTTGCCGGTCTTCTCATCGACCGGGCGGGTCAGATAGAGCAGATTGTGGCTGGCGCCGGAGGCGATCTGCCGGCTGACCGCCGAGCCCGGATCCGGATCGGCAATCCGCTCCGGCGCGCTCTGTGGATCGGGATGCGACAGGACGTGGTTGGCGAAGCGAAAGGCCAGCGTCGCCTTGCCGATCCCCTGCGGCCCCTCGATCAGGATGGCGTGGTGGCCCTTGCCCGAACGGTAGGTACGCGCCAGGAACTCTTCCGCCGCCTCGTGGCCGAAGAGCCGCGTATTGACGGCCGGCGCGATCGCCCCGTCGAGAACCCCGTAGCGCTCCTCGCTCATTCGGCGCCAACCGATTCCGGCTGGCTGACCGGCTTGAGGTCTGCCAAGAAAGGCTGGATCGCCCCGGCGATGTCATCGGCGATCTCGCCGACGGGGCGGTCGGCATCGATGACGCGACAGCGCTTCGGATCGGCTGCGGCGATGTCGAGGAAGGCCTGGCGGCGCTTTTCGTGGGTATCCACTTCCTCCCGCTCGAAGCGGTCGGGCGCCGCAGCGCCATTCGCCTCGGCGGTCAGCCGGCCGCGCGCCCGGGCGAGACCGGTTGCGGCGGCAAGATCGAGAATGAGGGTGAGATGCGGCACCACGCCGTTCACCGCGATCCGCTCCAGCGCATCGATGAATTCCGGCTCGAGATTGCCGGTCACACCCTGATAGACGCGCGAGGAATCCATGAAACGGTCGCACAGCACCACGAAACCCTTGGCGAGCGCCGGGCGAATCACCGTTTCCACATGGTCGTTGCGCGCGGCGGCAAACAAAAGCGCCTCCATGCGGACACCGAAGGGTTCCGCCGCCCCGGACAGCAAGACATGGCGCAAGGCTTCCGCTCCGGCGGAGCCGCCCGGCTCGCGGGTGGTGATGACGTCCAGGCCCTTGCGTCGCAACATGTCGGCAAGGCGGCGGATCTGGGTCGACTTTCCGGCCCCCTCGCCCCCTTCGAAACTCACGAACAATCCGGCACCCGTCGCCAATTTCATCGCCCTGCTCTTGCGGCCGCTGCGGCCATTTTGCCCTGTGTAGCGCATTACATAGGGCCGCGAAACCGCATTCGAAGCCCTAGAGCCAGAAGAACAACAGTTCGAAAAGGGCGTCCCCGGCCTTTTGCCGGAGCGTGCCCACGCCGACCGCCTCGGCGGTCTTGAGCGGCACTTCCCGCAGAAGTCTCTCCCCTTGCGAGATCTTCAACACCCCGACATCCGCACCGGCGGGCAAGGGCGCGCGCAGCGGCCAGCGATAGACGATCCGCGCCTGAAGACGCTCGGGATCGTCCGTCGCCGCATAGACATCGACCGGACCAGAAGCGAGCAGGTCGACCTGCGGCCTCTCTCCGCCATAGACGCTGGCCGCGCCGATCGCCTCGCGGGCATCATAGAGGTGGCGCATCTCGAAGGCGGAATAACCCCAGTCAAGCAGGCGGACAGCTTCCTCGGTGCGTTCCTTGTCGCTCGCCAGCCCGCTGACCGCGAGAAACAGCCGCCGCCCCCCGCGCTCGGCCGAGGCCACCAGCGCATAGCCGCTACCTTCGGCAAAGCCAGATGCGAGCCCATCGACGCCGGCGCTGCGGCCAAGAAGCGGATTGCGGTTGCGCTGCAGGATCTTGTTCCATTCGAACTCAGCCTGCGTGAACATCCGGTAGAATTCCGGATAGGTCGATTGCAGATGGCGGGCGAGCAGAAGCATGTCGCTCAGCGTTGTGCGGTTCTGCGGATGCGGGAGCCCCGTCGGGTTGGCGAAATGGCTGTCGCGGAGACCAATGGCCTTGGCTCGCTCGTTCATCCGGATGGCAAACGCCTCCTCGCTGCCATTCATGCCCTCGGCAAGGATGATGCAGGCATCGTTCGCCATCTGCACCATGATGCCCTTCAGCAGATCCTCGACACGCAATTCGGATTTGAGCGCGGCAAACATGGTCGCGGTGCGCGACGGTGCGCCGCCGGTGCGCCAGGCATGTTCCGAAACCCGGTAGACCGTGTCGAGGCCGATCTCGCGGCGGCGGATGGCATCGAACACCACTTCGAGCGTCATCAGCTTGGCGAGCGATGCCGGCGCAAATGCCTTTTGCTCACCCTTGGCGAGAAGCACCGTACCGGTCGAGGCCTCGATCATCAGGGCCTGGGCGGCCTTGGTTTCGAACAACCGAGGCGCCGCCTGCTGGGCCAAGACGGATAAGGTAAGAACGAAGGCGACGAACAGGACGGCAAGGGCAAGACTGTTTCGCATGATCTACTTCTGTTCATCGCCGCCAAGACCACAAGCCTCGGCTTGCGGCCCGCCCGTTCAGTCTAGCGACGCGCCGACAGTTTGGTTGCGCCGCGCGCCACCGAAGACAGAATCGATGCCTCGGTCAGGCCGTCATTGCGCACCATAATCGCCTCGAAGGCAAGCGTGGAGGGCGTGGTGGCCGCCTGCCCGGCATAGGCCGACGCGGCGCTCGAACCGGGCAGCCTCAGATAGTGACCGTCAAGCGGGCGTTCGGTCGGCATGGGACCGAAATCCGGGAGCATGACGAGCGCGTCGAAGGCCTCCGCGGCGGACGCCGCCCCGCCGGCCGGATAAGGCGCGGACGGTGTAGGTCCGGCCAGGCTCGTCATCGTCGGCGCGGCATAGGAGGGATTGACCGGCATGACCGAATTGTCGGCCGAGGCGACCATCACGCCGCTGGCGATCTGGCCTTGCGGGTCAACCACGGGCGAACGGTTGCCCTTCTTCACATAGGAGGCCATCAGGTAGGGCATATCATGGCCGTCCATACGCGCGGGCCCGATATACTGCACGCGAACCTTGCCGGTGCCGCTGTGCTGCATGTCGAGCATGTCTGCGGTCTTGTTGGAAAGGTCGATGATGCGCCCGGCATGAAAGGGTCCGCGATCGTTGACGCGAACGACGACGGAACTGCCATTCTCCAGATTGGTGACCCGCGCATAGCTCGGCAGCGGCAGGGTCGGATGAGCGGCCGAGAGGTGGTATTGGTCGTAGAGTTCGCCATTGGCGGTCTGACGCCCGTGGAAGGCCGAGCCGTACCACGAGGCGATGCCGGTCTTGTCATAGGCCGGATTGTCCTTGGGAACGTAGACCTTGCCCTTGACGCTATAGGGCTTGCCGACCATGTAGCGGCCGCCGCCCTTTGGCACCGGGCCGTTTTTCACCAGGCGCGGGCTGGCTTTCACGCCATATTCGGATTCGGCGAAATATTCCTTGGAGCGCTTGTTCTTTGTCTCGCTCTTGCCGCCGGTCGTCGAGCATGAGGCGAGGCTGGCGCAAAGGACCGTCAATGCGAGCCATTTCGCTCCGCCGAACAAGGTTGCGCCGCCGATGTCTTTCATCTGTCCCACTTGCCGAAATCCCGGTGACGGCCCCCTGCCGCCGCCGGTCCGCCCCGAGGCAACCGGCCAACCGTCCTGATACGATGCAGTAAATCGGCCACAACATGGCAGAATTGCGAACAATTGCCTCAAACTATCCAGAACAAAAGCAATCATGGTTAATAGACGACTAACAATGATTGCGGCATACTGGCGACGGAATGAACGGTACTTGCGGAATTCCAACCGGACTACCGTCGTGATGCAGGGGCTTCGGTCGTTTCTCCGTGTCGAGCAAATCCGTCTTGCCAAGCGCTTCGTCATTGCGCATAAGGCGGTTCACCGGAGGAGTGTCCGAGCGGTTTAAGGAACCGGTCTTGAAAACCGGCGTGCGGGAAACCGTACCGTGGGTTCGAATCCCACCTCCTCCGCCATGCCCATGGAATAAGCCGATGAAATAAAACGGGATCCGTTCGGATTTTACCGATGGATTTAGCCGTACCGGAACCAGTTTTGCCGCAATGTCGTTATAGGAGCGAGCGTCAGGAGCAAACAATGCGCGCCATATTCCTTGTGATCATTGCCTCGGTGCTCAGCATCCTGGCCTTCAAGTACAATGACAATTCGCTGGGCCAGGAACAACTCATGGCCTCGCCGGTGGATGTCGCCGCGGAAAAATAGGCGTGCAATGCGCAGGCTCGGCCGCGCATAGCCTTTTTCACAGCCAACAAATTCGCACCACCATTACGAGGGGAAATCCGCTCCGAGCTTTCTCAGGATTGATTTAATCCAGCCACTGCCTCAGCCACTCGGGCGCCAGGCGCGCCTCAAGCTCTTCGGCCAGTTCGTCCAGCGCCGTTTCCACACTCTGGCGATAGTCGCCTCCCCCGCCGCTGATGCCAAAACTCTCCAGAAGTCGACCCCGATACGAATCGCTGGCAAACAGGCCGTGCAGATAGCTGCCCATGACCCGGTCATCCTTCGACCGCGCCCCATCCGGCCGCCCTTCGATCGTCACCGCCGCGCGGGCGCAATCCGGGCCTTGCGTCACCCCGAGATGAATCTCGTAGCCCGAAAGATCCGCGTCGAATTCGACCGAGCGGGCACGGCTGTTGCGCACCGTTTTCTCCGGCGCCATCACGGTGTCGACTTCCAGCAGCCCCAGACCCTCCACCGTCCGGCTCTCTCCTTCCAGCCCGAGCGGATCTGCGACGGTTCGCCCGAGCATCTGGTAGCCGCCACAAATGCCGATCACGCGGCCGCCGCGCCGGACATGGGCGGCGAGATCGGCGTCCCAGCCATTGGCGCGCAGATCCTCGAGATCGCCGATCGTCGATTTCGATCCCGGCAGGATGACCAGGCCCGCATCGACGGGAAGTCGCTCGCCGGCCCGCACATAGACGAGGTCCACCTCAGGCTCGGCGGCCAGCGGATCGAAATCGTCGAAATTGGCGATGCGTGACAGGACCGGCACGGCGATCTTGAGCGCGCCGGCACGACCGCTCGCCAGCCGCTCCAGTACCACCGAATCCTCGGCCGGCAGGCGTCCGGCGGCCTTCAGCCAGGGCACGACGCCAAAGCACGGCCAGCCGGTGAAGCGGCCGATCGCCGCAATGCCGTCGTCGAACAGGCTGACGTCGCCGCGGAACTTGTTGATGATGTAGCCGACGATCTGTCGGCGGTCCTCGTCGGACAGAATCGTATGCGTGCCGACCAGCGAAGCGATCACCCCGCCGCGGTCGATGTCGCCGACCAGCACCACCGGCACGCCGGCGCGGGTGGCAAAGCCCATATTGGCGATATCCCCGGCCCGCAGGTTAATTTCCGCCGGCGAGCCCGCCCCTTCGACGATGACGAGGTCGGCGCCTTCCTTGACCTTCTCGAAGCTCTCCAGCACGGCGGAGAGCAGTTGCGGTTTCAGTCGCTGGTAATCGCGTCCCCTCGCCTGGCCGAAGACCCTGCCCTGCAGAATGATCTGGCTGCCGGTCTCGGACTGGGGTTTGAGCAGCACGGGGTTCATGTGCACGGAGGACGGCACCCGGCAGGCCAGCGCCTGCAGCCATTGCGCCCGGCCGATCTCTCCGCCGTCGTCGGCGACGGCGGCATTGTTGGACATGTTCTGCGGCTTGAACGGCCTGACCTTCAGGCCGCGATTGGCGGCAAGCCGGCAAAGCCCGGCGACGAGAACCGTCTTGCCGACGTCCGACCCCGTCCCCTGCAGCATCACCGTCTTCGCCATCGCTCATCCCCAATGGTCATCGTCTCACGCGAGGCCAGCTATGCACGACCGAGGGCAAAGACACCCGCCCGGCCGCGTCATGGCACAACGCCTTCGCGTCGCACGCTCCCGTATCGAGGCCCGCCCGTGGCACGGTGCGACGCTTCCCCATTGCGCCAATTCGGCTGGAATCACAAGCGGCTGACCACTCAAGGCTCTGGCCGCGCAACTCGATCGGATTATGAAGGAGGGGGAAAGCGGCGGGCCACGACAGGGCCCTTTCGCCGAAGAAACTTCAGCGCTCCGGGACGCAATACCAACTCCGGAGACGCTGACGGCAGTTACGCGCCGTTGGAGGCTTTGTAGCGCGGCAGTTCTTACCGGATGGTTATCCCTTCGCGTCCGAGATCAAAATTTTGTGCCTTTCTGCACGACGCTCCTCAAGCCCGCCGGATCTGGCCGGGGAGCCTTGGGGATTGCCGAAGCGCGGCTCCAAGGTTGATTTATCCGGCGGAAGCCGTAGGCTTCGTCGATCGGCGCAGCGGCATGGTTTGGCGACGGCGTTCTGGAACCTGATCGCTCCAGGGCGTCCCAGATCGAAAGCAGACCCCTAATGAGTGCTGCGCGCCTTGCTTGCCGCCGATTCCGCCCTAGGTGCCAGGGATCAGCACCAAATCCCTCGCGCCGCCGCCTGTGCGTCGCCAAAGATCGAGACTGGGAGGTCTTAAACCCATGAAGAAGCTCTTTGCATCCACAATCCTTGCAGCAGCCTTCTATGCTCTGCCGGGCGCGGCCCAGGCCGCGGAATGCGGCGAGGTGACGATTGCCGAGATGAACTGGGCTTCGGCCGGTGTCGCCGCGCATGTCGACAAGATCATTCTTGAAGCGGGCTATGGCTGCGACGTCACGCTGGTCACGGGCGACACGATGCCGACGTTCACCTCGATGAACGAGAAGGGCGAGCCTGACGTTGCGCCGGAAATGTGGATCAACACGGCCCGCGAAGTGCTGGAAAAGGCCGTCGCCGAAGGGCGACTGCTGCAACTTGCGCCGATCCTGAGCGATGGGGGCGTCGAGGGCTGGTGGATCCCGAAATTCATCGCCGACGCCAATCCCGAGATCAAGACGGTGCAGCAGGCGCTGGAACATCCGGAACTCTTCCCCGCACCGGAGGATCCCTCCAAGGGCGCCGTGATCAACTGCCCCGCCGGTTGGAGCTGCCAGATCTCCACCGCCAATCTTTACCGCGCGCTCGGCGCCAAGGAAAAGGGCTTCGAACTGATCGACACGGGTTCGGCCGCCGGGCTGGACGGATCGATCGCCAGCGCTTTCGAAAAGAAGACCGGTTGGCTGGGCTATTACTGGGCGCCGACCGCCATCCTTGGCAAGTATGAAATGGTCAAACTCTCCTTCGGCGTGGCGCACGACAAGGCCGAATGGGACAGTTGCACGGCGGTCGCCGATTGCGCCGCGCCCAAGATCAATCCTTATCCGGTCTCGGACGTCTTCACCGTCGTCACCCAGTCATTCGCCGAGAAGAACCCGATCGCCATCGACTATTTCAAGACTCGTCAATGGGACAATCAGACCGTCGGCCAGGTGCTCGCCTGGATGGATGAAAACCAGGCGCCGAACGAAGATGCAGCCAGGCACTTCCTCGCGACCTATCCGGACCTATGGATGAGTTGGGTCGCTCCGGACGTGGCCGCGAAGGTCAAGGCTGCGCTCTGAGTTCCGCGCTGGCCGCCGCGCTTGGCCGTTGCATCGCGGTTTGCGGCGGCCGCTGTTGGGCGCCAGGCTTGCGGGACCCAAGAACCCAAGGGGGTATGGGGTGATGGCGCGCATGCTTTGCGACTACCTGCCGCAGTTGCTCTGCGAGTTTCCCACGCTCGACGAAGATTTTTTGCGCGATCTGCGCAAATCCGTCGATGGCGGATTCAAGTCGTTCGTGCGCACCTATGGCGACCAGTTGGACAATGCGCTGGAGCCGCTTCAATGGTTCCTCAACTGGTTGCAGGCGCTTTTCGTCGGTGCGCCGTGGATCGTCTTTCTGGCATTGCTGACCACGCTGGTCTATCTGGCCAGCCGCAGCTTGAAGATCACGCTCGGCACCGTCCTGTCCATGGGCGTCATCGGTCTGGTCGGATTGTGGGAAGACACCATGGTAACGCTCGCCATGGTGACCGTGTGCACCCTGATTTCGATCGTGATCGGCCTGCCGATCGGCATCCTGATGGCCCGGTCCGACCGCATGCAGTCCAGCGTCAACCCGGTCCTCGACGTCATGCAGACCCTGCCGAGCTTCGTCTACCTGATCCCCGTCGTGATGATCTTCGGCATCGGCAAGGTGCCCGGTCTGATCGCCGTCGTGATATACGCCGTGCCGCCGATGATCCGGCTGACCAATCTCGGCATCCGTCTGGTCGACAGGGATGTGCTGGAGGCGGCGGATGCCTTTGGCTCCTCCGGTTTCCAGAAACTTTTCCAGGTCCAGCTACCGCTGGCCTTGCCGACGATCATGGCCGGCATCAACCAGACGATCATGATGGCGCTGGCCATGGTCGTGGTCGCTTCGATGATCGGTGTCGGTGGCCTCGGCAAGAACGTCCTCCAGGCGATCACCAACCAGTTCTTCACCATCGGACTGCTCAACGGCTTCGCGCTCGTCGTCATCGCCATCATCTTCGACCGCACCAGCCAGGCTTACGGACGACGGCTGCAGAAGCATACCGAGAGGATCCATGGCTGAGAGCATCGAGATCCGCAACCTCTACAAGATCTTCGGCCCGCGCGGTGCCGAACTGGTCGAGACGGTGAAGGGCGGTATCACCAAGGCCGAACTCAACGACCGCCATCACCATGTCCTCGGCCTGAAGAACATCAATATCGCCATGCCGGGCGGCTACATCACGGTCGTGATGGGGCTGTCCGGCTCAGGCAAGTCGACGCTGATCCGCCACCTCAACCGCTTGATCGAGCCGACGGCCGGCGAGGTACTGGTCGACGGCGTCGACGTCTGCCGCATGTCGCCTGCCGAATTGCGCGCGTTTCGGCGCACAAGGACGGCGATGGTGTTCCAGAAGTTCGCGCTGTTGCCGCATCGCACCGTGGTGGAAAACACCGCCTACGGGCTTGGTATCCAGGGCATTGACCGTTCCACGGCCCGGATAAGAGCCCGGGAGTGGATCGAGCGCGTCGGCCTTGCCGGTTTCGAGGACCATTATCCGCACCAGCTTTCGGGCGGCATGCAGCAGCGCGTCGGACTTGCCCGCGCACTCGCGACCGATGCCGGGATCCTCCTGATGGACGAGGCCTTTTCCGCACTCGATCCCCTCATCCGGGTCGACATGCAGACCATGCTGCTCGAGCTCCAGCGCGACCTCAAGAAAACCGTCGTGTTCATCACCCATGACCTCGACGAGGCGCTGCGGCTCGGCGACCGGATCGCCATCCTGCGTGATGGGGAAGTCGTCCAGCAGGGAACGGGCCAGGACATCGTGCTTGCCCCGGCCGACGCTTACATTTCGGCCTTCGTAAGCGAGGTCAACCGGGGCCGGGTTCTTCAGGCCGGCTCGGTCATGAAGCCGCTGGAGCCGCCTTCGCCGGCCCCGCACGGCATCTCCGTGCCGGCCGACAGCGTCCTCGAAGACGCCGCCCGGCAGATGCTCGCCGCCGGCGTGGGCGTGGCAAGCGTCACCGACGCCACCGGGCGGCCCGTCGGCACCATCGACATGGCCTCGATCGTCACCGCCATGGTGACACCGGTGGGTGATCTCCCTCGCCCGGCATAAAGGCTTGGCGCGAACGGGTCGCTGCGTTTGTCCGTTGCGGCTCCCGGCAGAAGCCTCTAAATCCTGTGAACCGAATTCACGAGGACAAGAAACATGGCGACCGCCCCCAATCCACTTTCCGAACTTCTGGCCCAAAAGGGCGTGCTGCTCGCCGATGGAGCGACGGGCACCAATCTGTTCGCCATGGGGCTGGAAGCAGGCGAGGCTCCGGAGCTGTGGAACGAGACCCAGCCGGAAAAGATCACCAAGCTGCATCAGGACTTCGTCGACGCCGGCGCAGACATCATCCTTACCAATTCCTTTGGCGGTACGCGCCATCGCCTCAAGCTGCATCATGCTCAGGACCGAGTCCATGCGCTGAACAAGAAGGCGGCCGAGATCGCCCGCGCCGTTGCCGACAAGGCGCCGCGCAAGGTCATCGTCGCCGGCTCCGTCGGTCCGACCGGCGAACTGTTGCAGCCGCTCGGCGCCATGACCTATGACGAGGCGGTCGCTTCCTTTGCCGAGCAGATGGAGGGCCTGAAGGCCGGCGGCGTCGACGTCGCCTGGATCGAGACCATGTCATCGGCCGACGAGATCCGGGCTGCGGCCGTAGCCGCCGTCAAGGTCGGCCTGCCCTACACCTATACCGGCTCGTTCGACACCGCCGGCAAGACGATGATGGGGCTCGATCCGAAGGACATTCATGGCGTCGCCAGGGACATCGGTTCCGGACCGCTCGCGGTCGGTGCCAATTGCGGCGTCGGCGCCTCGGACATTCTCGCAAGCCTGCTCGACATGACCGCCGCCGATCCGGCCGCGACCGTGATCGTCAAGGGCAATTGCGGCATCCCCGAATTCCGCGGCACGGAGATCCACTATTCCGGCACGCCGCCGCTGATGGCGGAATATGCGAGGCTCGCCCGCGATGCCGGAGCGAAGATCATCGGCGGCTGTTGCGGCACGTCCTGTGGCCATCTCGCCGCCATGCGCGCGGCAATCGACGGCTACACGCCGGGGCCGCGCCCGACCATCGAGACGATCGTCGAGAAGATCGGCCCGCTGCGCAACAAGACCGCTTCCGAATCCGGCAGCCAGGAAGGCGGACGGCGCACCCGTCGCCGCGGCTGACCTCTTGCAGTCAGCGCCGGCTCAGGCCGGCGCCATCACCGCCTTGACGAAGGCCACGTAGCGATCCTTCAGGCCCGGCTGCAGCCTGTCGATCATCATCAAGGCGATCTGGAACTGCATGAAGCTGTCCTGCTCCTCGATCGCCATGGTCGCCAGATGCCGGACCGTGCCGTCATAGTCCTCCGGCGCGTTGGCAACCTTCTGGATGAAGGGACCCAGCAGCCGGTTGGTGACGATCCGTCCGAGCCGCTGGCGCTGTTCGGGCGGCACCGGACTTCCCGAACGCATCGACAGGACGAAGAGGTCGAGATACATCAGGAGACCGTCGAACTTCGTCGCCTCGGCCGGCAATCCGGCATTGCGGTAGAGATCGACAACCATGCCGTCGATCTTATCGACGGAATCCCACTTGCCCATGTTGTAGCGGAAGACCGTGCCGGGATCGTGCGCCATCTTGCCATAGCAGATCAACGCCAGCATCAGTGCCCAGTCGCAATACATGCCCTTGGTCGGATGGTGTTCGGCGAAGGCATGGATCAGCGATGTGAAGACATCGCGGCGAAACATGCTGTAGTAGAGACTGTTATTGCCCTGCGCCCCAGCGACGTATTGGCCGATGCGCTCGGCCGGATCATCCGAGGTCAAGGCGAAGCCCTTGGTCTGCATCTGGCCGTGAAGGGCCGAGAACGGCACGCTGACCGGCAGGACACCGATGTAATCGTCGGGCAGGCTCGCCAGATCGAAGGCCGGCTGGCCTTCGGCGACGGCAATCTCGTCATCGTCGCCCATCGGCATGAGGAAGGGCGTCGTCGCCGCATCCAGAGCCAGGCGCATGTTGACGAGAGGCGGCGCATCGCCGGCGTCGATCACCGTCAAAAGCGGCGATCGGCCTGCAAGATAGGCGCGCTTTTCCGGATCGCCGGAATTGTCCGACACGATCAGAACGGCATTGCGCGCCTCGCAATAGGCGATGGCGCTGTCGATCGCTGCGCGCGACTGAGCGAGGCTGCGATTGCTCGGCATGCAAATGGACAATTCTGGCATTGTGAGGCTCCGACCTGGAAGGCGCCCGTCCCGGCACGCACGACATCATTTTCGTCTTGGCCCGAATCGACGGCCAATCGTCGCGCCAGCCTTTCCACTCGCGCCCTGCCTGTCAACCAAAGGCCGAGCCGCCGGAATGCCCGGCACAAGCCTTGGATAAGGCTCGCCGCCTAGCCTTCATTCACAAGACTTGTCAGACCGACCACGGAAGCACTGCCTCGAATGACATCCCAACAAGGACTGCCGGCCGCGGTCGATGCCTACAAGGCCGGGCGCTTTGAACAGTGCCTTCTGCGCCTGTCGCCGCTGATCGCAAAGGGCGGCCGCGATGCCAAGCTCATTCTCATGGCCGCCCAGTGCCATGCCAAGCTCGGCCAACTGGAACAGGCGGCGCAATACTATGCCCAGGCGGCCGATCTCGATGCCAAGAACGGCCGGATGCTGCGATTGCTGGCGGCGAGAAGCTACAGGCGGGCGCGACGCCGCGCCCCTGCCCTGACGCTGGCCCGCCAGGCGGCACGCGGCGGCCCGTTCGACGTCGAGGCGGAGAGCACCTACCGCAGCCTGCTGCGCGAGCAATTATTGCTCGCCGAATGCGAGGTCGAAGATGCCCGCATGCTCGAGCGTCTGACATCCGGCGATGCGCTCGCCTTCGGCGTCGATGACCCGCACGACCACATCATGTGGTGCGACGACGAGGGCCTGAATGCCAAGGTGACCCGGATGCACGGCGGCACGGCGTTTACCGCGCAGTCGCGGCTTGAGCGGCGCTCCCGGGCGCATTCATACGGCGAGCGGATCAGGGTCGGCTATCTGTCGAACGACATCTGCGACCAGCATGCGACCATGCGGCTCATGCAGGGTGTGTTTTTGTCCCACGATCGGGAGAAATTCGACATCACCCTGTTCTGCTATACCGACGACGACGTGCTGTCGGCCGACCAGGGCCTGCGAAGCCAATACGGGACGATCGTTTCGATCCGCGAGCTGGACGACGCACAGGCAGCCGATCTCATTCGCGCGCGCGGCATCGATATCCTCGTCGATCTGAAGGGGCACACGAAGGATGCCCGCATCAGCCTGGTCAATCGTGGACTGGCGCCGATCCAGGTCGCTTATCTCGGCTTTCCGGGATCGGGAACCGGGATCGACTGCGACTACATCATCGGCGACCGCATCGTCACGCCGGATGCGTCGCGGTCGTATTATCACGAGAAGTTCTGCCGGCTGCCGGACAGCTACCAGGCCAATGACCGTCTGCACCGGGTCCTGCCACCCCCGGCGACGCGGGAGAGCCTCGGGCTTCCCGCCGATGCCTTCCTCATCGCCTCGTTCAATGCGGTGAAGAAGATCACGCCGCGCACCGCAAGGCTCTGGGCCCGCATCCTCGTCGCCATTCCGCGGGCTGTGCTGTGGATGATGTGCGACGATGACGACGCGCGGGCAAATTTCATCGCCTTCATGGCGAGCCTCGGCGTCGCCGCCGAGCGCATCCACTTTGCCCGCCGCGCCGACTATCCCGCCCACGTCGCCCGCCTCCAGGCCGCCGACATCGCCGTCGACACCTTCCCGACCAATGGCCATACCACCACCTCGGACAAGCTGTGGGCCGGCCTTCCCGTGCTGACCTGCAAGGGCCGCAATTTCACGTCGCGGGTGTCGGAGAGCCTGTTGAACGCCATCGGCATGCCGGAACTGGTGGCGGACGACGAGGACGGCATGGTCAGACTCTGCATCGCCCTTGCGAACGACGGCGCCCGCCTTGCCGAGATCCGCGCCCGCCTTGCCGAAAACCGCCACGTCGCACCGCTCTTCGACACGACGCGCTTCACGCGGCATCTCGAGCGGGCCTATGAGATGATGGTTCAACGGGAGAGGCAAGGCCTCGAGCCCGACCATTTCGACGTGCCGGCGCTGCCTCGACCGGACAAGTCCTTCGCGGTTTCTCCGACCTGAACCGCCTTTTCCGCAGATCCAACCTGTTTCCATTGCAAACTGAAAAGGAGGCAACAATGCCGCAAGGCCAGACATCCCCCGACATCATCGCCGACAAGCTCCGCGGCCTGAGCGAGACCGACAAGTCCTTTCTCCAGCTCGTCTTCGAGAGTGCGGAACACGACAACAAGCTGTTCGACGGCATCGCCCTTCATCTCGACCGCGAAAGCGAGGCCCCGTTCCTCAATACGCTCAGGCTTGAGCGGTGCGGCGAATGGCTGGGCAATACCGCGCCGGCGCGGCTGCAGATCCGCCTGATGGAAGCCGCCCGATCCAGCCAGCACCCCGCCTACCTCGCCCTGCGCAACGGTCTTGTCCGCTCCGGTGGGCTCGAACGCGCCTATCCCAAGGCCGCGGTCTGAAGGCTCTGCCGCGACACCGTCGCTATTGCGGCACCGTGCCGATCACCGCGATGATCGGCCCCAGCGGAAAGAAATGATCGCGCCGCCCGCTTTCGGCGGCGTAGAGGCTGGAAATCGTGCCGTCGAGATAGAGCGCGTTGCTACAGCCCAATCGGTCGCGAAACAGCCGCGCGAAATCGTAGAACCGCACCGGCGTGTCCGAGACCACCATATGCACCCTGCCCTCTGCATCGACCCCGATCCCATTGCGGATCTTCAGACTATCGCTGTCGGGAAGAAATCGCGGATGGATTGCCCCGTCAATGACCAGCATCGGCCCTGACTGCGTCGCATAATCCACCGAACGACGCTCGTTCAGATATCGAGAGGTCTCCGTCACCCCGGCCCGGCCATCCTTCAGCCAGAAGACACCGTTCGGCAAAAGGTGGAAATTGCCCCAGCCAGCCCTGGTGCTGATCGCATGGCGCTCGATGCCGTGCTCAACGAACAATCCCACCGGCGAAAGATCCTCGTGATACATGCCGCCGTTCATCGCGACAATCAGGTAATGCCGCTCGCGCCACAGCTGACGGATGAGGGAATCAAAACTGCCGAAAGGCTCGCCATTGGCATCTTCGTGATAGATTCGGATGACGGAGCGGGCCGGATCGAAGCTGCACAGCGTGTAGGACAGTCCGTCGAAATCACCGTCCTCGCAGGCCTGCCCGGCCATGGCTGGACCGGGGCGGACGAGACCGAAGATCATAGCTAAAATGATGAAAATCAGGTGCATGCGGTATCCGGTTAAAGTTCTTTATAAAACACTGGCCAGCGTCCCGAACATTGATCGCAAGACGACCAGCATTCAAGCAGTTAACGAAATACTGCGGACATTTACATCTCATTAACCAATCCCGCCAACCATGCGTTTCAGGCAGCATGAAACCCGGGCTGCGGCATGGAGCGATGACTTGGCTCGGACCTTTGTTTCATCAAGGAAAAGATATGCCAGTACTGACATTTGCCAATACCAAGGGCGGCGCAGGCAAGACGACCGCAGTCCTCATTCTCGCCAGCGAACTCGCCGGCCGCGGCCACCGCGTCACCATCCTCGATGCCGATCCGCGCGGCTGGATCAGCCGCTGGCACGCGATTGCCGGCGCAAGCAGCCTCATCTCCGTCGCCCCGGTGAGCGAAGAGACAATCGAAGCCGCAACCGCGAAGGCGAAGAAGCGCGGCGGCTATATCCTCATCGACCTGCCGTCGAGCCATGACGCCCTGCTCGCCAAGGCCGTCGGCCTCGCCGATCACGTGCTGATCCCGGTCCAGGGCTGCGCCATGGATGCCCATGGCGGCGCCGAAGTGCTGGAATTGCTGAAGGAACTGGACGAAAGCTGCGGCGTGCGCATTCCGCATTCCGTCGTGCTGACCCGCGTCAATGCCGCGGTGACGACCCGTGCGCTTCAGGCGGCAAAGGATTTCCTCGCCGCCCGCGGCATCGCCACGCTGTCGACCGCGATCGCCGAGCGCGCCGCCTATCGCGACGTGTTCGACAAGGGTGGCCTGTTGCAGGCGATGAACCCCTTGGAAGTCTCAAACCTGGCCCGGGCGCTGGAGAACGGTTCGCGCCTCGCCGTCGAGGTGATGGCACTCTTGCCGCAGAAGACCGCCCGCGCCGCCGCGCCGCGCAAGGCTGCGATCGCCAAGGCCGCCTGATCTCAAGGCTGATCGGAAGGCGGGACGAGCGCATCCATGTGGAAGCGAATCTGATCTTCCGGATAGCGGAAACCTTCTCCGACGGGACAGGCGGCCCGGGCAAGGCAACCCTTGCCCATGCAACCTTCCCGTCCCGGTTCGCTCGCCAGATATTTCCGGCAGGCTGCCAGGTCGAAGCGGACGGCCGTTATGGCTCCGGCGGGACAGGCCGCAAGACACGGCCTGCCCTTGCAATCGTCGCACGGATGCAGTGGCGCAGAGACCGGCGTTTTCTCCGGCTCGGAAATGTCCTCGGCAAAGCCCAGTGCACCGCGATAGCCGTGCCACAATCCAAATTCCGGATGAATGAGAATGCCGAGCGGTGACGCCTTCAAGCCTTCGGCAGACATGGCCCAGCGCTGGAACGGCTGGTAGGGCGGGTCCGAGGGGAAATAAGCCGTCGCACCGGTTTTCGTGGCAAGTTGACCGATGATCCGCTTCGACCAGGTGTCGAGCGGTTCTCTTCCGCCCCGGTCGCTCTGGCCGGCCCGCCAGTCGCCAAAGGCCTGCCACATCGAACCGCCGATATTGCCGATCAGCAGGACCGCCCGCGCGGCTTGCCCATCATCGAGCAAGGGCCCGGCCTCGCCTTGCGGAAAACGAGCAGTGCCGCGCAGGTGCAGTCCGTGCGGCGCGAGATGCGCCCCGATGCTATCTTGAAAAGATGAAGGGCGGATCATCGCGCCTCCAGGACTGCCGAAACGGCGCACCGGGCCCAGCCGACGATGTTTTCGTCAATGCCCTCGACGCAAGTTCCTGAATTCCTTCTTCTCCCCAGCGGGGAGAAGTGCCGAGCGTATGCGAGGCGATGAGGGGGGCGAAGCCATTCTGCTCAGCGCCAAACACCCCCTCATCCGGCACTGCACGCCACCTTCTCCCCGCCGGGGAGAAGGGAACCAAAAAGCCGCTCATCGCGGCCCCTCGTATTTGTAGTGCGGTCGCCAGACCGATTCCTGGATCATGTCCGCGACCTTCGCCGCTCCGCCTTGCTCCCTGGCGGGACCGGGATAGTTTCAGGTGAAGGCGTCCGGCATCGAATCCTTGCGCCTGGCGATATAGGCGGTGAGCGCCTCGTCGATGGCCGGGTCGAGCGGCGGGGCCTCGTAACTGTCGAGCCAGGAGCGGCAGAGCGCGTTGGCCCGATCCTCGATCCTCTTCTTTCCCTCGATCTCCCACTGCTCGAAGGAATTGTTGTCGGCGAGCGCCGAGCGGTAGAAGGCCGTCTGGAAATTCGCCTGGGTGTGGGCGCAGCCGAGATAGTGGGCGCCGGGACCGACCTCGCGGATCGCGTCCATCGCCTGGCCGTCTTCCGACAGGTCGACACCCATCGCCATCTTCTGCATCATGCCGAGCTGGTCCTGGTCGATCATGAACTTCTCGTAGCAGGCCGACAGGCCGCCCTCGAGCCAGCCGGCGGCATGCAGCACAAAATTGGTGCCGGCCAGCAGCGTCATGTTGAGCGTGTTGGCGCTCTCATGCGCGGCCTGGGCGTCCGGAACCTTGGAGGCGCACAGCGAACCGCCGGTGCGGAACGGCAGACCGAGGCGGCGCGCAAGCTGGGCGGCACCATAGGAGACAAGCGCCGGTTCCGGAGTGCCGAAGGTCGGGGCGCCCGACTGCATCGAGATCGAGGCGGCAAACGTGCCGAACAGCACCGGCGCGCCGGGGCGCACCAACTGGGTAAACGCGGCACCGGCCAACACTTCGGCCAGGATCTGGGTGAGCGTGCCGGCCACCGTGACCGGGCTCATGGCGCCCGAGAGGATGAAGGGCGACACCACGCAGGCCTGGTTGTGGCGGGCATAGACTTTCAGCGCTCCCAACATGGTTTCGTCGAACACCATCGGCGAGTTGGCGTTGATGAGGTTGAGGGTCACGCAATTGTTCTCGACGAAGTCGTCGCCGAACACCAGCTTGGCCATGGCCACGGTGTCCTCGGCCCGCTCGGGCGCGGTAACCGACCCCATGAACGGCTTGTCCGAATATTTGATGTGGCTGTAGACCATGTCGAGATGGCGCTTGTTCACCGGGACGTCGACCGGCTCGCAGACCGTTCCGCCGGACGAATGCATCGACGGCGCCATATAGGCGAGCTTCACGAAATTGCGGAAATCCTCGATCGTCGCATAGCGGCGATTGCCGTCGAGGTCGCGCACGAAGGGCGGGCCGTAGACCGGCGCGAACACGGTCGCCTTGCCGCCGATCTGGACGTTGCGCTCCGGATTGCGCGCGTGCCAGGTGAATTCGCTGGGCGCAGTCTTCAGCAATTTGCGGCAAAGGCCCTTGGGGAAATGAACCCGCTCTCCCCTCACTTCGGCGCCGGCTGCCCGCCACATGTCGAGCGCCTCCGCGTCGTCACGGAACTCAATGCCGATCTCTTCCAGGATGATGTCGGCATTGCGCTCGATGATCGCCAAGCCTTCCTCGTCGAGCACCTCGTAGACGGTGATCTTGCGCTGGATATAGGGCATGGACGGTCCGGCCCCGCCGCCGCTGCGCGATGCGCGGCGCGCAGCCGCCCCGCGACCCTCGCTGCGGGTGCGTCGGCCGCTGCCGGCGCCCGTCTCTGCTGTGATCTCATCCATCTTGCGTTTCCTCTGTGTCGCGCGCTGCCGCGCTGTTTTCTCATCAATATGCTATTCGAATTTCGATGGGAAACATTCCTTAATGCGCCAACCACTTGCATGATGCAGACATCGGCCGCCCGGTATCGGTCCATCGCCCGTCGCTTTTCGCCCGGAGCGACGTCGCTTTCGAAAAGAGATTTTGGCGAACTTGAGGTTTAACTGCCAATGAGGCAGTCTTTTCCGGACTGCGTATGGAATCGCGCAACACCAGCCGGGAGGCACCCATGTCCGACGACGAAATCATTCTCTCGGAGCTCTCCGATGAAGAACTCGTGCAGCAGATGCACGACGACCTCTATGACGGCCTCAAGGAAGAGATCGAGGAGGCCACCAACATCCTGCTCGAACGCGGCTGGGCGCCCTATGACATCCTGACCCAGGCGCTGGTCGAGGGCATGCGCATCGTCGGCATCGACTTCCGCGACGGCATTCTGTTCGTGCCTGAGGTGCTGCTGTCGGCAAACGCGATGAAGTCCGGAATGAACATCCTGCGGCCGTTGCTGGCCGCGACCGGCGCTCCGAAGCAGGGCAAGATGGTGATCGGCACCGTCAAGGGCGACATCCACGACATCGGCAAGAACCTGGTCGGCATGATGATGGAGGGCGCCGGCTTCGACGTCATCGACCTCGGCATCAACAATCCGGTGGAGAATTATCTCGATGCCATCGAGCGGGAAAAGCCGGACATCGTCGGCATGTCGGCGCTTCTGACCACCACCATGCCCTACATGAAGGTGGTCATCGACACGCTCAAGGAAAAGGGCATGCGCGACGACTATATCGTGCTCGTCGGCGGTGCGCCGCTCAACGAGGAATTCGGCAAGGCGGTCGGCGCCGACGCCTATTGTCGCGATGCGGCGGTCGCGGTGGAGACGGCCAAGGAATTCATCGCCCGCAAGCACAATAGCCTGGCTGCGCAGGCCTGAAGAGAAGCCGGCCGCGTTCAGCGGTCGGCGAGATAAGACATTGCGGCAGTGTTCGTGGTGCCGATGCCGCGTGGCTGGAAGCCTTCCCAGAGCGTGAACCCGCTGGCCGAGACGAGGATCGTGAGAATATAGACGGCGCTTAACTTGGCGACGGTATCGAGCGTCATGCTCCCTGCTCCCGTCACTTTGCCGCGTTTTCGACGTTACGGCCGGCCTGTTGCGTGGCATCGACGGCATTGGCCGTATCCTGGCCCATGCCGCGGATCGTGTTGCCGCAGGAGGCAAGGCCGAAGGCGGACGCGATGAGGACGGCTGCGAGGGTGAGTTTGCGGCTAGTCATGGCAGATGTCTCCCTATTGGATCAGCGAATGCGAAACGTGTCGAGAATGCGACGATGAAACGCACGGAAGCGGAAAAGGTTCAGATCATCGCCTGCGGGGCGATCGCCCGCGAAATCCTGGCGGTCCTCGAGGCGAACGGTCTCGACCATATCGATCTCGAATGCCTGCCGGCGATCTGGCATGTCTATCCGGAAAAGATCGCGCCGGCGCTGCGCGAGAAGATCGCCGCCGCACGAGAGGCCGGTTATGGCCGCATTTTCCTCGGCTATGCCGAATGCGGCACTCAGGGAGAGATCGACAAGATCTGTGCGGAGGAAGGCATTGAGCGCATTGCCGGCCCGCACTGTTACGCCTTCTTCTCCGGCACGGAGAAATTCCTCGCCGCGTGCGAGCACGAATTTACCGCCTTCTACCTGACGGACCTGATCACGCGCCAGTTCGAGGCCTTCGTCATCGAGCCGTTGAAGCTCGACAAGCATCCGGAACTGCGCGACATGGTGTTCGGCAATTACACCAAGATCGTCTACCTGGCGCAGACCGAGGATCAGGAATTGCAGGACAAGGCACGGTGGGCGGCCGACTATCTCGGCCTCGACTATGAATACCGCTTCACCGGCTATGGTGACCTGGACCCGGCGCTGCGCGCTCTGGCGTGACCTGTCAGACCGGCAGCGACGGCTTTTCCTACTTCACCGAATTGACGACGCTGCGCCCGGCATCCTGTGTCGCGTCGACGGCATTTCCGAGATCGCGGCCGACGCCGCGAATTGTGTTGCCGCAAGACGTGAGCAGAATGAGAGAAAGGCCAAGTGCCAGGGCCGAAAGGACAGGTCTTGTCGCCATGGAATGTCTCCAGAAAGGAACCGATCGGATGCCGGTGTCCTTTGCACCGACATTCGCCAAAATCAAGGCCGCAAAGTCCGTGCCCCGCTCCATTCCCCTGCCAGGCGGAAGGCTCAACTGTCTCGTCCCGCATCGGCGCATGGATTTGCATTTAACTCAACTTTTATCATGCCTGGCGAATTGACCGTCACCTTAATACCTCTGCAATTGGTCCCTAACAGAATGGGGCCAGGTCGTCTCAAGAACGAAAAGGCAAAGGACAATGACCGAGGGGGCAGGAACATTGGCACATTCGCTCGCTGACCGTCACGAGAAGGAAAGGCCGGAGCATCTCTCCGACCTGCTCTTGCGGCTGGCGCGTCGCAGCGATGGCACCATCACCATCCGCGACATCGCAATCACCCTTCAAGATCGCTCCTTCGGCGCCTTCCTGCTGGTCTTTTCCCTGCCGAATCTGGTGCCCATGCCGCCGGGCGCCACGCTCTTCCTCGGCCTGCCGCTGATTTTCGTCGCCTGGCAGATGCTGGCCTCCGCCCAGGGACGGATCTACCTGCCCCGCCGGATCGCCGATTACGGCGTCAGCACCTCCACCTTTCAAGGCGCCGTCAACCGTCTCGTCCCCTGGCTCAAACGTGCCGAGACCCTGGTGAAACCGCGTTTCTGGTTTCTCGAGACCCGCTTCTCCGAACGCGTGCTGGGCCTCTTCGCCCTGGTGCTCGCCATTGTCGTCTTCCTGCCGATCCCGCTCGGCAACTGGCTGCCGGCGCTGGCGCTCGCCATCATCGGCTTTGCCCATTCCCAATGCGACGGCTTCGGCGTGCTGATCGGCACGCTCGTCGGCCTGGTCTCCATCGCCGTGGCCGCCTTTGTCGTCTATACCGCCGGCGCTGTCCTGCTGCTGGTGTTCTGATCCGCGAGAGGACTTTTCCCATGAGCGAGCCGAGATCGACAGAGCCGTCTTCCGCAACAGTGATGGTGATGACCGCCGGCGGCCCCAATCCGGCGATCGTCATCAATGCCCTTGCCCGGCATTATCCGAACCTGCATGTCGTGCGCGAACAGTCGGAATCGAAGTGGGCGATCACCCGCCGCCGGGCCCGGCTGCTCGGCTGGTTCGCCGCGCTCGGCCAGTTGGGCACGATGATCGCCGCCCGGCTGTTGCGCCCGCTCGCCAGGCGGCGGATCGACGCGCTTCTCAGCGCGGACGGCCTCTCCGCGACGATCGCAACCCATGTGCCGATCCACGACGTCGTCTCGATCAACGATCCGGCCACCCTTGCTCTCGTCGCCGAACTGAAGCCCGTCGCCATCCTGCTCGTCAGCACACGGCTGATGTCGCGCACCGCACTCGCCGCCATGCCCTGCCCGGTCATCAACCTCCATGCCGGCATCAACCCGCAATACCGCGGCCAGATGGGCGGATACTGGTCGCTCGCCGAGGAGGACGCCGCCAACTTCGGCGCGACGCTGCATCTCGTCGATGCCGGCACCGACACCGGCGGCACGCTCTACGAGGTCCGGACCCTGCCGGACGACGGCGATTTCATCGCCACCTATCCCCTGGTCCTGACGGTGGCGGCAATCGACATCACGCTTCAATCGGTCGAGGATGCAGTCCATGGCCGGCTTCGTCCGTTCCAGCCGGAAGGCCCCTCGATCCTGCGCTATCCGCCGACCCTCTGGGCCTGGCTTGCCAACGGCTTTCGGCGCAAGGTCTGGTAATTCGCGGGCAACGTCGCTTTTTGCTCCTTGCGACGTCGTCGCAAGCGCAGTCCGCCGCTTTGGACCTGTGCATTGTGACGAAAAGGGGAGTGTGAGGACATGGCTGACAGGATCATCGTCTACTGGCGCGACATACCCGCCCAGGTGATTGTCAAGCAGGGACGCAAAAGCGCCAAGCGCGAGCTGTCGCTGCGCTTCACCGAGGCGATCGACATGGCCGCCATGCGATCCGGCGCGGCCGAAACCGACGACTATCTCGCCGAATGGCGCAAGGGCGACCCCCTGCCGGTCGGCGACGATCTCGAGGCGGAAGCCGACAAAGCGGCCGCCGAACTCGAGGCGGCCTACGACAAGGACCGTCTGGTCTTCCTCGTCCATGCCGGAGGCCGCGACAATGGCTGACGGCAAACCCGCTCCCGGCCCCATGCCGGGCAATGCCGCCCCGGCCAAGAAGGCGACGACCGGCGCCTATACGCCAGGCAGCGTCTCCCCCAACCGCCGGGCCCGCCGTTCCTACACGATCCGTCTGTGGTCGGTCCGCCATTCGCGCTTCCTCGAATGGTTCTACGGCCGCTTCGCCAATGCCTTCCTTCTGCTTCACCCGCTGTGGAACAAGCTCGGTTATGCCCGCGTCGAGCGGCCGGTGACCTTCGTCGAGCGCAACGTCAAGGGCCTGCTGTTCGACTGTCGCATGTGCGGCCAGTGCGTCCTGTCGTCGACCGGCATGTCCTGCCCGATGAACTGCCCAAAACAGCTGCGCAACGGTCCCTGCGGCGGGGTGCGCGCCAACGGCAATTGCGAGGTCGAGCCCGACATGCCCTGCGTCTGGGTCCAGGCCTGGGCCGGTTCGCGCGCCATGGTCCATGGCGACGCGATCCTCAATGTCCAGAAGCCGGTCAACCAGTCGCTGCGCGAAACCTCGTCTTGGCTGCGGGTGACGGCGCAAGCCGCCGCCGCGCGCGAAACCTCCCCTTCGGAACAGAAGCCATGAGCCCCGACTTCAATCCACACGATCCCGGCGCGCCGCTCGATCCCCTGCCCGGTCATTCCTCGCGCGGCCGGCTGGAGCGCGTGCTCAGGCGCGGCGAATTCGCCGTCACCGCCGAACTAAATCCCCCGGACAGCGCCAACCCGCAGGACGTCTACGAGCGCGCCGCTGTGTTCGACGGCTGGGTCGACGGCATCAATGCGGTCGACGCCTCGGGGGCCAATTGCCACATGTCGTCCGTCGGCATTTGCGCGCTTCTGACCCGCATGGGCTATGCGCCGATCATGCAGATCGCCTGCCGCGACAGGAACCGCATCGCCATCCAGGGCGACGTGCTCGGGGCGTCGGCCATGGGCGTGCAGAACATCCTGTGCCTGACCGGCGACGGCGTGCAGGCCGGCGACCAGCCGGGCGCCAAGCCGGTCTTCGACCTCGACTGCATGTCGCTGCTGGAGACCGTGCGCACCATGCGCGACGAGCAGAAATTCCTCTCGGGCCGCAAGCTCTCCACGCCGCCACACGTCTTCCTCGGCGCGGCCATCAATCCGTTCGCCCCGCCTTACGACTTCCGCCCCTACCGGCTTGCCAAGAAGATCGAGGCCGGCGCGCAGTTCGTGCAGAGCCAGTATTGCTTCGACGTGCCGATGTTCCGCGAATACATGAAGAAGGTGCGCGATCTCGGCCTGCACGAGAAGTGCTTCATCCTGGTCGGCGTCGGACCGCTCGCCTCGGCCAAGACCGCCAAGTGGATCCGCTCCAACGTGCCCGGCATCCATATTCCGGATTCGGTCATCAAGCGCCTCGAAGGCGCCGAGGACCAGAAACGCGAAGGCAAGCAGCTCTGCATCGACATCATCAACGAGGTGAAGGAGATCGAGGGCATTTCCGGCATGCATGTCATGGCCTATCGCCAGGAGGAATATGTCGCCGAGATTGTCCATGAATCGGGCGTTCTGAAGGGCCGCAAGCCGTGGAGGCGCGAGGCCAACCCGGGCGACGCGCTGGTTGCCGAACGGCTCGAGCATATCCGCGAGGAGAAGGTCGAGGACCAGCAGCAGATGGCCGGTCTCGCCGCCCATCTGAACCCGAAGAATTCGCACTGACCGGCCGCGCGGCGCCTCGGCCCCGCGCGCTTGCAACCCCATTATAGGCCCGCCAGACCTTGTCTGAGCGCCCGACCGGAGAACAATAATGACCCGCACTATCGTCGCATCCGCCACACGCGAAATCGTCATCGGCTTCGACCAGCCCTTCTGCGTCATCGGCGAACGCATCAATCCGACCGGCCGCAAGAAGCTTGCCGCCGAAATGATCGAGGGCAATTTCGACACCGTCATCAAGGACGCGCTGGAACAGGTTGCCGCCGGCGCCACCATGCTCGACGTCAATGCCGGCGTCACCTCGGTCAACCCGAACGAGACCGAGCCGGGCCTGCTGGTCAAGACCATGGAGATCGTCCAGGGCCTGGTCGACGTACCGCTGTCGATCGACTCATCCGTCACCGCTGCTATCGAGGCCGCGCTGAAGGTCGCCAAGGGCCGTCCGCTGGTCAATTCGGTGACCGGCGAGGAGGAAAAGCTCGAAGCCATCCTGCCGCTCTGCAAGAAGTACGACGTGCCGGTGGTGGCCATCTCCAACGACGAGACCGGCATTTCCATGGACCCGGACGTGCGCTTCGCGGTGGCCAAGAAGATCGTCGAGCGCGCCATGGATTATGGCATCAAGCCGCAGGACGTCGTCGTCGACCCCCTGGTCATGCCGATCGGCGCGCTCGGCGATGCCGGCCGTCAGGTTTTTGCCCTGCTCTACCGCCTGCGCAACGAGCTCAAGGTCAACACCACCTGCGGCCTGTCGAACATCTCGTTCGGCCTGCCGCACCGCCATGGCATCAATGCCGGCTTCATCCCCATGGTCATCGGCGCCGGCATGACGTCGGCCATCATGAACCCCTGCCGCCCGCAGGAAATGGAGGCCGTGCGCGCCGCCAACGTCCTGAACGGCACGGACCCCAATTGCGGCAACTGGATCATGACCTATCGCGACCACAAGCCGGCAGAACCCGGCGCCGCCCCCTCCACCACCGCCCCCGGCGCCTCCTCCGGCCGCCGCGGCGGCCGCGCGGCACGGGCGGGTGCGGGTGCTGCGACGGAATAGGCGGCACCACGGCGAAGGCTCGGCGCCGGCTGCTCGTCTTCTCCCCCACGGGGAGAAGGTGGCGCGTAGCGCCGGATGAGGGGGTGGCGAAGCCACTTTCACGCGTCAGTGTCTGCCGTCTGGTAGACCCCCTCATCTGCCCTGCCGGGCATCTTCTCCCCGCCGGGGAGAAGATAGACCCGCCGGCCGCCGACGAAATCCCCTCGCCCCGTTTACGGGGAGAGGGTTAGGGTGAGGAGCAAGGCGGTCCACTCGACATGGGCAAGGATCCCGCCTAGCCACTAACCTTGCTTCCAAGCCTCTCAGGAAACGCATCGCTCATGACCGAAATCGACCCCCTCGTCCTCTTCATGCCGTCCGGCAAGCGCGGCCGGTTTCCGGTCGGCACGCCGGTGCTCGATGCGGCGCGCCAGCTCGGCGTCTATGTCGAGAGCGTGTGCGGCGGGCGAGCCACCTGCGGGCGCTGCCAGATCGAGGTGCAGGAAGGCAATTTCGCCAAGCACGGCATCGTCTCGTCCAACGACCACATCTCGCCGCCCGGGCCGAAGGAAAAGCGCTATGCCGAGGTGCGCACGCTGCCCGAAGGCCGGCGGCTTTCCTGTTCCGCGACGATCGAGGGCGATCTCGTCGTCGACGTGCCGCAGGATGCCGTGGTCAATGCCCAGGTGGTGCGCAAGGCCGCCAGCGACCGGGTGATCGAGCGCAATCCCGCCGTCCATCTCTGCTATGTCGAGGTCGACGAGCCCGACATGCACAAGCCGCTCGGCGATCTCGATCGCATGAAGGTCATGCTGGAGAAGGACTGGGGCTACACCGACCTGCAGGTCGAGCCCTATCTGCTGCCGCAGGTGCAGAAGATCCTTCGTAAGGGCAACTGGACGGTGACCGCCGCCATCCACCGCGACAGCGACACCCAGCGTCCGACCATCGTCGCGCTCTGGCCCGGACTGCACAACGAGGCCTATGGCCTTGCCTGCGACATCGGCTCGACGACGATCGCCATGCATCTCGTCTCGCTGCTCTCCGGCCGCGTCGTCGCCTCGTCGGGCACGTCCAACCCGCAGATCCGTTTCGGCGAGGATCTGATGAGCCGCGTCTCCTACGTCATGATGAACCCGGACGGCCGGGAAGCCATGACCAAAGTCGTGCGGCAGGCCGTCTCCGAGCTCGTCGACCAGGTTTGCGCAGAGGGCGGCGTCGCCCGCACCGACATCCTCGATTCGGTGTTCGTCGCCAATCCGATCATGCACCACCTGTTCCTTGGCATCGATCCGACCGAGCTTGGCCAGGCGCCCTTCGCGCTTGCCGTTTCCGGCGCCTTATCGTGCGCAGCGAGCGACATCGAGCTTGTCCTCAATCCCGGCGCCCGCACCTATCTCCTGCCCTGCATCGCGGGCCATGTCGGCGCGGATGCGGCGGGGGCGACGCTCGCCGAAGGACCGCACCGCCAGAACCGCATGATGCTGCTGGTCGATGTCGGCACCAATGCCGAGATCGTGCTCGGTAACCGGACACGCACGGTCGCCGCCTCCTCGCCCACCGGGCCTGCCTTCGAGGGCGCCGAAATCTCCTGCGGCCAGCGTGCAGCGCCGGGCGCCATCGAGCGCGTGCGCATCGACGCACAGACACTGGAGCCCCGTTTCAAGGTGATCGGCGTCGAGCAGTGGTCCGACGAGGAAGGCTTTGCCGAGGCCGCCGAAAAAACCGGCATCACCGGCATCTGCGGCTCGGCGATCATCGAGGTCGTCGCCGAAATGTATCTCTCCGGCGTCATATCCGCCGACGGCGTGGTCGACGGCGCAATGGCGGCGAAAAGCCCACGCATCCTCGCGACCGGCCGCACCTTCTCCTATCTGCTGCACGACGGCGCCCAGACGATCACGGTGACGCAGAACGATGTACGCGCCATCCAGCTCGCCAAGGCGGCCCTTTATGCCGGCATCAAGCTCCTGATGGAAAAGCTGGACATCCAGACCGTCGACACGATCCGCTTCGCCGGCGCCTTCGGCTCCTTCATCGACCCGAAATACGCGATGGTGCTCGGCCTTATCCCCGATTGCGACCTCTCCGAAGTCAAGGCGGTCGGCAACGCGGCCGGCACCGGGGCGCTGATGGCGCTGCTCAATCGCGGCCACCGGCGCGAGATCGAGGACACCGTCACCCGCATCGAGAAGATCGAGACGGCGCTCGAGCCGCATTTTCAGCAGCTTTTCATCGATGCCATGGCGCTGCCCAACAAGGTCGACCACTTCCCCAGGCTCGCCGCGGCGGTGACGCTGCCGGAACGCAAGATCCTCTCGGACGGCGATGGCGAAGGCGGCGGCCGCCGGCGGCGCAGAAACAGGGAATGACACCGGGTTGCCGTTGCGCGCCGAGTCGCCCTAGGCATTTCTGCCAACCGGCAGGGCTCCCAGTCGCCGCTCTATCAGGCGGCGATCCCGATCATCTCGGAAAAGGCGAAGCGCACGCTGTCGGCCACCGCGCGGATCGTCTCGCTGGTCTCCGGCCCGGTCAGAAGCCGCACCTCGAACGTGCCGAGGTCCGGCAGTCCCTGCTTGGAGCCGAGCGCCGTCATGTCGTCGGTCAGGTAGCTGCGCGGCAGCGGCGCGACTGCCAGGTCGGCGATCACCGCAGCGCGCTGCGCCATCGTGTGGGCGGACAGATAGGCGATCCGGTAAGGGCGCTTGTCGCGGTCGAGGCGTGACAGCGCATCGGCCCGCCAGCAGCAGCCGTCCTCCCAGATCGACACCGGCAGGGGATCGCGCAGGTGGGCAGTGCCGCATTTGGCGCCGGCCCAGACCAGTTGCTCGGTGTGGATCACCTCCCCGTCATGGCTCACCATGCCCGGCGCGCAATTGACCAGGGTGAGGTCCAGGCGTTGTTCCTGCAGACGGCGACGCAACTGCCCGGATGTGTCGACCGTGAGATCCACCATGATCGCCGGATAGACCTCGGCGAAGCGCCGCAAAATGGTCGGCATGAAACGCTCGCCGATATCGTCGGGCGCGCCGAGCCGCACCACGCCCTTCATTTCCGGCATGCGGAATCGCCCGACCGCCTCATTGGACAGCGCCAGCATGCGCCGCGCATAGGGCAGCAGCGTCTCGCCACTCTCCGTCAGCGTCACCGAGCGCGCGTCGCGCAGGAAGAGTGTCGCGCTCAGTTGTTCCTCCAGCTTCTTGATCTGCATGGAAACCGCCGAGGGGGTGCGGAACACGCGGTCCGCCGCCGAAGTGAAGCTCCCGGTCTCGGCAATCGCCACGAAGGTGCGCAGGATGTCGTTGTCGAGCAGCGGCAGCGGTTGGCGGATCATCAGGGTCACGGTCAGGCATCCTTCAATAAAACTGATCCTAAGAACGATATCATCGCGTTTGATTGAATGTCAATCGAGGCGCATGCTGCAACCATCAAGAGAACACAAGGAGGCGACAATGCTGATTGCAACCCTGCTCGATATCGTGCGCCGCTGGCATGAAGTCCTGCCACTGACGCCGGCCGCACGCCAGAACCTGAGAGCGCGCCGGGAACTGGCGTCCCTATCGCCCGAATTGCAACGCGATATCGGCTGGCCGCCGGAGGAGTACACGGCCATCGAGCCGCACCGCAAACACCACACAAATCGATCGCTCGCATCATAAACATTCGTTTGAATGATGAATAAGAGGCGAGCAAAACACCAAGGCCAGACAGGCAGCCGAAAAGGATGAAGACGATGACCCTCGTTGGTTATGACAGCCGGATCACTTTGCAGAACCGCCGCTTGCCGACGGTCGCGCACCCCATCGCCATTCTCATGACCGCAGGCCGGGCCGTGCGGCAATGGCAGGAGCGCCGAGCCAATGCCCGGGCGCTGGAAGCCCTGCCCTTCGACCTGCGCAAGGATCTCGGCTGGCCTGCCACCGACAGACCGATGCCCAGGCTTTGAGACATTTGCGACACGGCCCGCCCCGCCGCGTCGCAATCGGGCCGAGCCGGGTTTTCCCCATTTCCCGGCTCGCGCCCGAAATTCCGTCGGTCTTTCAAGTTGATGCCTCAGGCGCCGCAAATGCACCGCTCCTTTCCAGGTCGCAATGAGAAAACTGCGAAACGGGCGTCGCATTTTCGCCTGTCCCGCGCTATTCTGCCGTGTTCCTGAAGACGCGCGTCGCATTCGGAACATCTCCATGACGCCTGCCACGCAAGGAATAGCGAAAAACGCGGGAACACTGGGCATCACACATGAACAAGGCGCCAACCAAGAAACGTTCGCTGGTCTTCTTTCTCGTCCCCCATTTCACGCTCCTGCCCTTTGCAGGCGCGATCGAAACGTTGCGCATCGCCAACCGGATGCTCGGCTATCAGGCCTATGAATGGCGGCTTGCCTCGACCGACGGGCAGAAGGTCCATTCCTCGAGCGGCATCGCCATGGAGGTCAATTCCTCGCTCGCCGACGAGCGGCGCTACCTGTCCGGTGAAAACCGGCCGAGCATGGTGATCGTCTGTTCTGGCGTCTATGTCGAGGAGTTCCACAACAAGTCGGTCAATGCCTGGCTGCGCGAGGCCTATAACCGGGGTGCTGCCGTCGGCAGCCTCTGTACCGGCGCCCATGTGCTGGCCCAGGCCGGCCTGCTGAACGGCAAGCGTTGCGCCATCCATTGGGAAAACCTGCCGGGCTTTGCCGAAGCCTTCCCGCAGGCGGAAGTCTATGCCGACCTCTACGAGGTCGACAGCAATCTCTATACCTGCGCCGGAGGCACCGCCTCGCTCGACATGATGCTGAACCTGATCGGCCAGGATTTTGGCGAAGGCCTGGTCAACCGGGTCTGCGAGCAGCACCTGACCGACCGGGTACGAAGCCCGACCGACCGTCAACGCCTGCCGCTCCGGGCCCGTCTCGGCGTGCAGAACTCCAAGGTCCTGTCGATCATCGAACTGATGGAAAGCAATCTCGCCGAACCGCTGACGCTCGTCGAGATCGCCGAGGATGCCGACCTGTCGCGGCGCCAGATCGAGCGCCTGTTCCGACAGGAAATGGGCCGCTCGCCGGCCCGCTACTATCTCGAGATCCGGCTCGACCGCGCCCGCCACCTGCTGGTCCAGTCGTCCATGCCGGTCGTCGAGGTGGCGGTCGCCTGCGGCTTCGTCTCCGCTTCGCACTTCTCCAAGTGTTATCGCGAAGTCTACAACCGCTCACCGCAACAGGAGCGCGCCGATCGCAAGCTGAGCATGGCGGCGATGCGCTCAGGCGCTGCCGCCTGAGGCCATAGGCTCGTGACGGGCCCGCTCAGCCGTAAAGGCTGTAGAAGAAGCGGGCCGAAACGAAGATCAGGAACAGGCCAAAGCCGATCTCCAGCTGGCGCTTGCTCATCGCATGGGCGATTTTCGCACCGTAGGGGGCGACGACCAGCGTCACCGGAATGATCAACACCACGGCGATCCAGTTTATGAAGCCGGTCGACAGAAGCGGCAGCCCGTCCTTGCCCCATCCGGCCCAGATATAGCCGAACAGGCCCGGCAGCGAGATCAGCACGCCGACGCCGGCCGAGGTCGCCACCGCCTGGTGGATCGGCCGGCCGTAGAGGCTCATGAAGGTATTGTTGAGCACGCCGCCGCCGATCCCCATCAGCCCGGAAAACACGCCAATGCCGGTGCCGACGGCAAAGCGCAGCGGCTCGCCGGGCAGGTCGGAACCGAGATGCCAGCGCGACGAGAAGAACATCATGCGGGAGGCGAGGAGCAGCGTGATCACCGCGAAGATCAGCCGCAGCGCCTCGCTCGACACCTCGGCGGCAATCACCGCGGCAAGGATCGCCCCGAGCGGTACGGCGACGACCCAGCCCCTCAGCAACTGCATGTCGACGGCGTCCCGGCGCCGGTGGGCGGCAAACGACCTCAGCGAGGTGGGCACGATGATGGCGATCGATGTGCCCACGGCGAGATGCATGCGAACCGTATCATCAATGCCGGCGAGCCCGAAGATCTGGTAGAAGACCGGAACCAGCACCGCGCCGCCGCCAATGCCGAAGACGCCGGCGAGCAGGCCGGCCACGCCGCCGGCAACCACCAGCAGGCCGGCAAACAGCATCAGTTCCGAAACGGGGGGCATCACGGCCTGTCCTTCCTGGCGCGCACCGGCTTGCCGCGCCTGTCATCAATCCGTGTCGCTTCTACCCTATCGTCGGCGTCAGGCAAGGACAGGCAGCCGCAACGCGGTACCCCTGGCAAGCAAGCGCTGTTCGTCAGGGCGGCAGCCTTGCCGGTTTTGACACAGTGATTTCAGGCAGACATTTTCGCTCAATCCCTTTGCGACCGGCGGCAATGTCCCCCGCCCCATTGCCCTGGTCAGAAAGCCGGCGTTCGCGCCGGCTTTCTCTTGGGGGCGAGCCTGAAAGCTCACAATGGGAGCGGCGGATCGGCCACTTGCAGCCGCGACGGCGTCAAGGCCGTGGGATTGTCGGTGCCGATACCGACGACCACCGGCTGGCTTGTCTCACCCTCGGCGATCGCCATCGGACCCTGCGGCACCATGATCTGCGCGGCGACCGGCGCGGCGGGAGCCGGTGGCTTTGCCTCGCCAAGGTCGGTCCGGTTTTCGTCGCCGATACCGAGATCGGCATCGATATTCACGCCTTCCGCCGGAATGGCGTATTCAGCGGCTTGCGGCATGGGTTGCTGCGGCGCCTGCTCGCGCAAGGACGGCTGCTGGTCGGCCAATGCCATGGCTTCACCGGGCGCGGCGGGCGTTGTGACGCCACGCGGATCATTGACCCCGAGCGGATCATCATCCGCCCGATTGTCGACTCCGGCAAGGTTCGGCGTGTCGAGATAGTCGATCGCGTCCGTGGCGCGGTTGCCGCTCACGGTCGCCGGCGCATAAGCGGCACGCGCTCCGACCGGACCAAGCAATTGCCTGTCGGCAACGCGGCCTTCCGGCTGCAGGCGCAACGAAAGCGCCGGCGGCGCCATGCCGTCACCGTTACAGGACAAAAGGCTCGTTGCCGAAAGGATGACCAATGCGGACCGCTGAAGAAAGATCGAGAACGCCATACCGAAACCCACTCTGCCGCCGCCGAAAGCCGGACGTCATCCGGTCCAGAGACTAACACAGGGCCGTTAAGCCTTGGTTTAGGGCCTGGATGAATCCCTTACGTGCCGGTGGCCCCCAGGCTTTTCATCCGCTCGATCCATTGTTCGCGACCGGCCGCATCCCTGCCGGCGACATTGCCGATGAGGCTCGCCCGGATCGGCTTGAACCCGACGAAGCCGAAAATGCCGACCCTCATCGCCTTCAGGCTATGGGCACCATAGACCAGCCGGTAAAACCAGGCCGGCATGCCCATGGTGATGACGATCCTCAGCGAGCGACCCTTGAGCAGTGCACCCCTCAACGACCTGCCTTCGCGGGCATAGGCAAATCCCGGCCTGAACACCTGCTCGAGGAAGGCCTTGACCAGTGCCGGCATGCCACCGAGCCAGAGCGGGAAGACCAGGACGACATGGTCGGCGGCCTTGATCTCGGCCTGCGCCGCAGCAATGGCGGCGCAGACCGAACCGCCTTCCTGTTCCTTCTGTGACCGCAAAAGCGGAAAGTCGATCGCCCCCAGGTCCAGCCTTTCGACCCGATGGCCGGCCGAAGCGGCGCCGGTGGCATAGGCCTCGGCCAGCGCGTGGCAGAGATGCGGTTCGCTGGCGTCCGGGTGGCCTTGGATGATGAGAATGCGGCGCATGGCTTTCTCCCGTGTTGGCCCTCACGCGCCACTGGGAACAGGGGGCGCCTTTCGCCTTGCCCCGAGGGGCGGGACGGCCCTAGATTGGAGCAACCTCATTGGTTCCTGCAACAGGGGCAGCCGAAATGCGTGGAAAATATCGTCTCGCGGCAAGCCAGCAGCTTTCGATCCTTGCGCTCACCGCCCTGCCCGCTTTTGCCGCCGATTGCGACGGATGGAAAGCCGAAGTCTGGGACGTCGAGGGCGGCAGGGCACTGACGGCCCATATCTGCTCACCTGCGGCCGGCACGGAGCGTGAGGCGATGCTCTACCTGCAATGCGGCGAGGAAGGCGCCTTTGCGCTGCGCTTTGATGAAGGCGGACGGGGCGATCCGGCGGACGGCAATCCGGAATGGAGCGGCCGCGTGGTCTTTTCCGATGGCAGGACGGACGTCGAGGTGACGATGACCTACGAGGCGATGGACGGGGTTCTTTACGCGCCGGCCGCCTTCTCCGGACCGCTCACCGCCCTCTTGCGCTCCGGCAACGACATCACGCTGACGCCGGAAGAGACGACCTTCAAGGCGCGACGTTTTACCCTGAACGGGTCTTCGGCCGCTCTCGGCCGGCTCGGCCCCACATGCGGCGCTCGGTGACTGCGAGAAGGACAAACGAAAGCGCCGGCGGGAAGGTCCCGCCGGCGTCCTGTCTCATGCGCAAGGGCAAATCTCAGGCTGCGTGACGCCTGCCCGGCTGCGCGGAGGTGTCTGCCTCGAGCTTGAGCCGCGAGAGCAGTTGACGCAAATGCCGGCTCTCCTCCGCCAGCGTCTGGCCGGCGGCCGAGGTTTCCTCGACCATGGCGGCGTTCTGCTGGGTCATCTGGTCCATGTGATTGACCGAGGTATTGATCTCCTGCAGGCCGGTCGCCTGTTCGCGCGAGGCCGTGGCGATGCTGTTGACGTGATCGTTGACCTGGTTGACCAGTTTCTCGATCTCCACCAGCGCCTCGCCGGTCGAGCGCACCAGCGACACGCCGTTGCCGACTTCGGCAGCCGAAGCGCTGATCAGCGCCTTGATTTCCTTTGCGGCATTGGCGGAACGCTGGGCGAGTTCGCGCACTTCCTGGGCAACGACCGCAAAACCGCGACCGGCCTCCCCGGCACGCGCGGCCTCGACGCCGGCGTTGAGGGCCAGGAGGTTGGTCTGGAAAGCGATCTCGTCGATCACCGAGATGATCTGGTTGATGCGCGCCGAAGAGCTTTCGATCCGACCCATGGCATCGACCGCGTTGCGGACGATCTCGCCGGAGCGGTTGGCGCTTTTCTTGGTCTCGGCGACCATGTCGCGGGCCTCGTTGGCGCGTTCCGATGCGGTGCGAACCGCAACCGTGATTTCGTCGAGCGCGGCGGCAGTCTCCTCGAGGGCGGCTGCCTGCTGCTCGGTGCGGCGCGACAGATTGTTGGTCGCCTCGCTGATGTCGCCGGCGCTGTCGCTGACCACATTGCTCGTCTGATTGATCGAACCCATGACGCTGCTGAGGGCTGCAACGGCGGCGTTGAAATCGCGGCGCAGCTTGTCATACTCGGCACCGATCTCGCCGACACTGACCGTCAGGTCGCCCTGGGCCAGCCGTTCCAGAGCGTCGCCGATCTGGTGGATCGCATGGTCCTGCCGCTCGGAAGCGGTGCGCAGAACCGTCTCGTTGTTCTGTCGCTCGGCGTCGATCTTCTGCTGCTGCTCGGCTTCGCGGCCACGCATCTCGATGCGGTCGCGCACCGAATCGCGCAAGACGATCAGGGCGTCGGCCATACCGCCGATTTCGTCCCGGCGGTCGGCATCGACGATCTCGGTGTCGACCTTCTCCTCGGCGATCCGGCCCATGGCGCTCTTCAGGCGAGCGATCGGACCGACGACGCTGCGAACCACGGCATAGGCGCAGGAAAGGATGACGATCACGCTGGCGGCGATGATGGCACCGAACGACCAGGCATTGCGGTAGAACATGGCGGCAAGGTCGTCGGCGTAGACGCCGGTGCCGACGATCCAGCCCCAGGGCTCGAAACCGACGACGTGGGAGAACTTCAGGACCGGTGCCTCGAAGCCAGGCTTCGGCCAGTAATAGTCGACGAAGCCTTCCTTGTTGGCCTTCACGGTCTTCACGAATTCCATGAAGATGTGCTTGCCGTTCGGATCCTTGTTCTGGCTGAGGTCCTTGCCGTTCAGCTCGGGCTTGATCGGATGCATGACCATGACCGGCTGCATGTCGTTGACCCAGAGATAGCCGTCCTTGCCATAGCGCATGGCGCCGATGACCTCGAGGGCCTTGGCCTGGGCCTCCTCGCGCTTCAGCACGCCATCCTGCTCCATCTTGTAATATTTGGAGAAGACCGCGAGCGCCGTCTGGTCGATCGAGGCAAGGCCCGCCCGGCGTTCGTCGGCCAGCGAGTTATACGAATAGAACAGGCTGAAGGTCAGCGTCGCCACGAGCACGCAAAGCGCCAGCGCCACCAACAGATACAGCCGTACCGAAATGCTCAGATTCTTCATAGAAGTTACTCCCCCTAATTCTCAGGGGAACGATCCCATGGGAAAATTACGAAATCGATAAAGGTCGATACCCTAAATTTAGCGGTGTGTACTTAAGTACGGACGCGGCATCCGCGGCGTCGCCGGTGGACCTGTTGCCCGGACCGCGGCAATTTCATAGGCTCGCCTTAACCACCGGACGATTCCGGCGCGGATCGTGTTAACCCGCGACAGCAGATGGGACAGACAATGCGCAGCGCAGCAGCAACGACCGGTGAGCTCACCTTGAGGACGCTCGCCATGCCGGGTGACGCCAATGCCGCCGGCGACATCTTCGGCGGATGGGTGATGGCCCAGATGGACCTCGCCTGCGGCATCCGCGCCGCCGAACGCGCCCGCGGCCGTGTGGTCACGGCGGCCGTCCAGGAAATGGCCTTTGCCATGCCGGTCAAGATCGGCGACACGCTGTGCGTCTACACCGACATTTCCAAGGTCGGACGCACCTCGATGACGCTCGCCGTCGAGGTGTGGGCCCAGCGCTATCTGACGCACACGATGGAGAAGGTGACGGCCGCCACATTCGTGATGGTCGCGCTCGACGATGAAGGCAAACCGACGCCGGTTCCGGCGGAATAGGCCCTGCAGAGGGCCAGGCCCGCATCATTAGCCCGCTCGATCAGGCGCGAAAGATCAGTGCGGCGCCGCCGGCGATCATCGCGAAACCGAAGAAGTGGTTGATTGTCAGCGATTCCTTCAGCCAGAAGACCGAAAAGCCGGAAAACACCAGCAGGGTGATCACCTCCTGGATCGTCTTCAACTGCGCCGCGGAATAAACCTGCGAACCGATGCGGTTGGCGGGCACGGCCAGACAATACTCAAAGAAGGCGATACCCCAACTGACCAGCACCACCAGGGTGAGCGCCGAGCCCTTGAATTTCAGGTGGCCATACCAGGCAAAGGTCATGAACACGTTGGAAAGCGCCAGCATTACGATCGGCCATACGGCGGCGGGACTGAAGGTCGGCATTGGTATTCCTTGAACATTGATGGTGGGACGCCGGCCTTGCGCGGCAGCGGACGATCGCGCAGCGGCGCAAACGAATCCGCCGCCGACCGGCGAACCATGCCGCATTCGCCCTTAGGCATGCAATCCGTCGGCGTGTCGGCCCTGTCCGCCGCGAGGCACATTGCAACCGAAAGTGCACAAGAACCTCGCCCGATCCAAGCACGCGATAAGCGGCAATGCGGCGTTAAATGAATTTTATCATAATCATGCGAGCGTGGAGGCTCGCATCACACTCGTTTTTTCCAAAGAAGCGATTTACAATCGGATATTGCATTTGAACCAGCAAGCAATTCCCCCCACCGCCCAGTTTCTCGCCGCCACAAAACGGGCGCAGGCGGCGCACATCGTTAGCGGCTTGGGGTCCACGCTATTCTTCAATATCACGATTTCCCTGTCGGCCGCGCTGATCGTCTTTCTCGGCTACGGCTTCTCGCAGCCCATCGTACTATGGCTGGCGGCCATCATTCTCTCGGCGGGTTACCGCGCCATGACGGCCCGCCGCCTCGCCCGGTTCAACTATATCGAGACCGACCCGGACTATGCGCTGCGTTTCATGTCGTTCGGCGCACTTCTGTCCGGGCTCATCTGGGCCTCGCTGCCCTTTTGCGTCCCCGATTTCAGCGCGGCGGGCAAGGATGCGACGATCAGCCTGATCATGGTCGGCATCTCGGCCGGTTCGATGATCCGCGGCATCGGCTATTCGCAGCTGTCGATGGCCTTTGCCGTGCCGATCCTGCTGTCGATCGTGGTGTGGCTGATCTATGTCGGCGAATCATCCTCGGCGATCATGGCGGTCGATGTGCTGGGCCTGATGATCGTCATGGTGCAGAGCAATCTCTCCGCCGAACGCGTTTTCATCAGCAACGAGATCGCCAAGCTGGACGCGACCAATCTCGCCCAATCGCTCGAGATCGCCAATGAGGACATCCAGCAGAAGAATCGCCGGCTTGAGGTCTTGGCCAATCGCGACACCATCACCGGTCTCGCCAACCGCATGCACTTCAATGGCAGGCTTCTGGGCGACATAGCCCGGGAAAAGACCATCGGCGGCGAAGTCGCGCTGCTGCTGATCGACCTCGACCGTTTCAAGCAGATCAACGACACCCTCGGCCACAGTGCCGGTGACGCCCTGCTCAAGGCGGTGGGCGAGCGCTTAAGCAACACCGTGGGCGAAGACGGGCTGATCGCCCGGCTCGGCGGTGACGAATTCGCCATCCTCGTGTCCGGCCCCAATGCCAGATGGCGTTGCCGCGACCATGCGGAAGCCCTGCTGCAGGAAAGCCTCGCCCCGATTGCCTTCGGCGGCAGCCAGTCGGTGATAGCGCTCAGCATGGGCCTGTCGACCTTTCCCGCCCACGCCTCCACCGCCGAGGAACTGCTGGCGAGCGCCGACATGGCGCTCTACGACGCCAAGGGCAAGGGCCGCCGGCAGATCCGCGAATTCGATCCCGGCCTCAAGGCGCTCGCCGATCGCCAGAGCCTCATCGAGCAGGATATCGAGGCGGCGATCCGCAATGGGGAGGTCGAGACCTGGTTCCAACCGCAGATCGATCTGCAAACGGGCGCCATTGCCGGCTTCGAGGCACTGGTCCGCTGGCATCACCCCAGGCTCGGCTTCGTCTCGCCGCCGGAAATCGTCGCCGCCGCCCAGTCTCTCCATCTTGCCGAGAGCCTGACTGCGCATGTCGCCTCGTCGGTTTGCCGGCTGCTCGCCCGCCTGCCGGACCTCGATCTGTCGGAGGTGACGGTGGCGCTCAACGTCTCGCCGCGCGAATTTGCCCTCTATTCCGTCGCCGACATGCTGGAGCAGATCAGCGCGCAGCACGGGATCAATCCCGCCCGCCTTGAGATCGAGATCACCGAAGAGGCCATCCTGGATGCCGACGGGGCGGGCGAACAGCTCAAACGACTGGAAAACGCGGGCTACAAGCTCGCCGTGGATGATTTCGGCGTGGGCCATTCCTCGCTCGCCTACCTGATCAGCCTGAAGGTCGACCGGCTGAAGATCGATCGGAGCTTCGCCAAGGGCGTGGCGGAATCCCGCGCCAACCAGGATCTCATCGCCGCGCTTGTCGGCCTCGGCCATGCGCTGCGGCTCGACATCGTCGTCGAGGGCGTCGAGACCGCGGAAGATGCCGCCGTGCTCGAAATGCTCGGCTGCCGCATGGCCCAGGGCTATCATTTCGCCCGGCCCATGCCGGTCGAAAGCCTCATCGCCTGGATCGCCCGCCGCGCAGAAAAGAAGGATGCCCGCAGAGCTGTCGCCTGAGACCGGCCGGCATCTTGCCTTCCGTTATATCCGGCTGACCAGCCGGGCGGTCGACACCAGGGTCACCAGATCGGCGATCATCGGCCGCACGTGGACATCGAAATCGAGCGGCGTGCCGATCGGCGGCAGTTCGAAGAAGTCCTTCTGCGTCGGCACCAGCAGGAAGCCGTCCTTGTGGCGAAGCGCAATGCGGATCACGCCATCGGGCCAGGTCCCGGCGAGATAGTCGAGCGCCTTTGCCATCGCCGCCACCCGCGATCCCGCCGCCTGCGGATCGTCGGTGCGAAATTCGTGGCTGGCGTCGATGCCGGCGTCGCCGCTCTTCACCTCGCTCAGCGTTCCCTCCTCGAACAGGCTGCGGATCGCCTTCGCAAGCCGCCCCGGTCTCTTGGCCGCCAGCAGCGTGCCGGGAAAGCCGTTTTCCTGCTGGAAGGCGACGACGACGCCGGTGAAGGTGATCTGGCGCTTGCTGCCATTGCCGATCGAAAGCTCGGTCTCGCACAGGGTGAAGCGGAAGCCGTCATAGCGCCCCGAGAACAGGTCGCGATGACGGCTGTGGGTGCGGCGCAGGAACTCATTGCCCGGCATGCGCTTGAGAAAGCGCGGCGACCCGCTGCCGGCGTAGCGCAGATCGTCGACAAAGCCGAAGACCGCCGGAAGCAGGCGGTCACGCACAGTCTGGCGAAACTGGCGCCGCGGCGCAATCGCCCGGTCGAAGAGAAAATAGCCGCTGAACAGGATGGCGACGCAAGCGAGGCCGAAGGCCTGGCTGTTGCCGGCGACGACGAGCGGCCAACAGATCGCGACAGAGATAAGCGCCCAGCCGCCGAGCAGAAGCACCAGCCGGATCCAGGTCTGCCGTGCCACCTGCGCCCGCTGCCCGTTATAGCCGTCGATTTCCGCCCTGATCCGCGCCAGCGCCTCCGGTCCCGGCATCAACCTGTCCAGCACGGCCTCCGCCATCAAAGCCTCCCGCCCCGCCGGCACCGCCCATCCACACGGCCGGGTGTTCATCCTACCACCGGCAATGGCCGGGGCAAAGGCGGCACTGCCGGGAGCTGGGACCACCGCAACTGGGTAACGCAACTGGGTACCGCGACGGCCGGGCCGCAAAGCGACACGGCTGCCGGGCGTCAAGTTGCCGATGCGTCAAGGCCCCTGCCTGTTTGCGGATCGCACGTGACAGATCCTGTCAGCAGCGGCGGCCGGTACAGCCCGGTCGTTGCTTTTTTGTTCCCATTTTTCCGACCTTCGCCCTTCCCTTTCGTCCTGACTCTCGCCATATTCGCCGCATGGCCAAGACACCGAAAAATCCCGCCGTCCCCTCAGGTTTCGAGGAGGCTCCCCAGGCATCGTTCGAAGGCGCGCCTCTGTCCGGGACGCCCTTCGAGAGAAGCGAGAAGGATCGGCTAGTCCCGGCGGGCGAATTGTCCGGCAGCGTCTCCGACTGGGTGAAGCAGCTCGAGGCGGAGGCCGAGGCGGCTTCGGTCGAGAGCCAGCGCGAGCTCGCCTCCAAGGCCGGCAAGCATCGCAAGAAGATCGAGATCGAGGCGCGCAGACAGTCGGAAAAGGTGGCGATGGCGAAATCGTCGCGCGGCACCTCGATGGGCGTGTCGACCGATCCGAAGACCCGCGCCGCCGCCGGCCTCAACCCGGTCGCCGGCATGGACGTGTCGCTGGAAGAGGCCGGCAATCTCGCGCCGGGCGCCGTCACCGCCACCGTCGAGGCGCTCTCCTCGCTGATCGAGAGCGGCAATCCGCTGTTCAAGGACGGCAAGATCTGGACGCCGCACCGCCCGGCCCGGCCGCAGAAATCGGAAGGCGGCATTCCGATCCGCATGGTCTCCGACTACCAGCCGGCCGGCGACCAGCCGACGGCCATCAAGGACCTGGTCGAGGGCCTTGAGAACGACGACCGCACCCAGGTCCTGCTCGGCGTCACCGGCTCCGGCAAGACGTTCACCATGGCCAAGGTGATCGAGGCCACCCAGCGCCCGGCGGTCATCCTCGCGCCCAACAAGACGCTCGCCGCCCAGCTCTATTCGGAGTTCAAGAACTTCTTCCCCGACAATGCGGTGGAATATTTCGTCTCCTATTACGACTACTACCAGCCGGAAGCCTATGTGCCGCGCTCCGACACCTTCATCGAGAAGGAATCGTCGATCAACGAGCAGATCGACCGCATGCGCCATGCCGCCACCCGCGCCATCCTCGAGCGCGACGACTGCATCATCGTCGCCTCGGTCTCCTGCATCTATGGTATCGGCTCGGTCGAGACCTATACCGCCATGACCTTCCAGATGAATGTCGGCGACCGCCTCGATCAGCGGCAATTGCTCGCCGACCTCGTCGCCCAGCAGTACAAGCGCCAGGACATCAATTTCGTCCGCGGCTCGTTCCGGGTGCGCGGCGACACGATCGAGATCTTCCCCGCCCACCTGGAGGATGCCGCCTGGCGCATTTCCATGTTCGGCGACGAGATCGATGCGATCACCGAATTCGACCCCCTGACCGGCAAGAAGACCGGCGAGATGAAATCGGTGAAGATCTACGCCAATTCGCACTATGTCACGCCCCGCCCGACGCTGAACGGCGCCATCAAGTCGATCAAGGAGGAGCTCAAGATCCGCCTCGCCGAACTGGAAAAGGGCGGCCGCCTCTTGGAGGCGCAGCGGCTGGAACAGCGCACCCGCTACGACATCGAAATGATGGAGGCCACCGGCTCCTGCGCCGGCATCGAGAATTATTCGCGTTATCTCACCGGCCGCCGCCCCGGCGAGCCGCCGCCGACGCTGTTCGAATACATCCCCGACAATGCCCTGCTGTTCATCGACGAGAGCCATGTCTCGGTCAGCCAGATCGGCGGCATGTATCGCGGCGACTTCCGCCGCAAGGCGACGCTGGCCGAATACGGCTTCCGCCTGCCGTCCTGCATGGACAACCGCCCCTTACGCTTCGAGGAATGGGACGCCATGCGGCCGCAGACCGTCGCCGTCTCGGCCACGCCCGGCAATTGGGAAATGGAACAGGCCGGCGGCGTCTTTGCCGAACAGGTCATCCGCCCGACCGGCCTCATCGACCCGCCGGTGGAGATCCGCCCGGCCAAGAGCCAGGTCGACGACGTGCTCGGCGAGATCCGCGAGACGGCGCTGAAGGGCTACCGCACGCTGGTCACCGTGCTCACCAAGCGCATGGCCGAGGACCTCACCGAATACCTGCACGAACAGGCCGTGCGCGTGCGCTACATGCATTCCGACATCGACACGCTGGAGCGCATCGAAATCATCCGCGACCTGCGCCTCGGCGCCTTCGACGTGCTGGTCGGCATCAACCTGTTGCGCGAAGGCCTCGACATTCCCGAATGCGGCTTCGTCGCCATCCTCGACGCCGACAAGGAAGGCTTTTTGCGCTCGGAGACGTCCCTTATCCAGACCATCGGCCGCGCGGCGCGTAACGTCGACGGCAAGGTCATCCTCTATGCCGACCAGGTCACCGGCTCGATGCAGCGGGCCATGGACGAGACGGCCCGCCGCCGCGAGAAGCAGACCGCCTACAATCTCGAGCACGGCATCACGCCGGAATCGGTCAAGGCCCACATCTCCGACATCCTCGACTCGGTCTACGAGCGCGACCATGTCCGCGCCGACATTTCCGGCGCCAATGTCCAGGGCGGCGGCAAGGGTTTTGCCGATGGCGGCCATCTGGTCGGCACCAACCTGCAGACCCATCTCAACGCGCTGGAAAAACAGATGCGCGACGCCGCCGCCGACCTCGACTTCGAGGCCGCCGCCCGCCTGCGCGACGAGATCAAGCGCCTCAAAGCCGTCGAACTCGCCGCCATGGACGACCCGATGGCGCGGCAGGAGGCGAAGGCGCTGGAGGGCGGGGATGGCAAGCGCGGTCGGCCGGCTGCCGGAGACAGCCCCTCATCCGCCCTGCCGGGCACCGACCGGGGTCGAGCCGCGGGTCTCGACCCGTCCTCCGGACCCCCGTCAAACGGGGAGAAGGGACCAGCCGCAACCTCGACGCCCTCCCTCTCCCCGTCACAACGGGGAGAGGGCCGGGGTGAGGGGCAAGGCGGTGAGCCCGCCTCCTACTTCGCCAAGCCCACCCTCGACAATATGGGCCCCGGCACCGACATGCCCACCCCGCTGTTTCGCAAGAACAGCCTCGACGAAATGACCGTCGGCCGCACGGAAAAGCCGGTTCCCGGCAAACTGCCGGAAAAGCCGAAACCATCGGCCGCGAAACCCTCCTCTCCCCTCGTGGGAGAGGAGGGTTCGCCCCAAGAGGCGAAGCCGATTGGCGAGGCGAACTTGGTGAGGGGGTCTTCCGACCCCCGCCCGATCCTCCGCGCCAAACCCGGCGCCGGCTCCTACGAGGATCCGGGCGAGCAGAAGCGCAAGACCCGCACCAAGGGGAAAACGGGGCGGCCGGGACGCTGACCGCCAGTTTCCTTCTCCCCGCTGACGGGGGTGAGGCGCGGTTCGCGAAGCGAAGCAATCGATCCAGTGAATCGATTGCAGCGACGAACGCCCTGAGCCATGCGAAGGGCCGGGGTGGCGGCAGCCGGATGAGGGGCGCTCCCTCCCCCTTGTGGGGAGGGTCGGGGAGGGGCAAGCCACAATCGCGACACCCTCCTCTCCCCTTGTGGGAGAGGATAGTTCGCCCCAAGAGGCGAAGCCGATTGGCGAGGCGAACTTGGTGAGGGGGTCTTTCCGCTGCACCGCACACCCCCTCACCAACAAAATCTAACACTTAGCCTTCGGCTAAGCCGTTGATTTTGTAACCTCTCCCACAAGGGGAGAGGTGGCGCTGGCCGGAGGCCGGAAATAGAGCTAGCGAATTTTTTGAAACGAACTCGCCGCATTTTTTTCATCGCGACCGAACGCGGCAACAAAATAACACTCCCGAGACGCTACCTTATTCGCTTCCTAAAACATGACTCTCAGGGCCGGCGATGTTCCCGAGCCTCAAGCGCGGGTATGCGACGTCCCCCGAAGGCAATTGCTTTGACGACCTCTTGTGGAACGAAGTCTACAATTGGAGTTTTGGCTTCGTCACTACATGGTTCAAATCCGAGCGGCCAAAAAGATTCCACTTCGCACAGCAGACGGTACTGTGGCGGAGCGTCTAGATTTACTCTCTTTACGCGGACTTGAAGCTCGTTCTCTGAATCCCTCAAGAGAAATCCAATGTCTTTTGCAAGATATCTCGGACAATATCCTAGAAATGACGCAGGATCACCGCGCCTCAACGCTACAGCCTCTCTGTCGAATGGATTTTGAATGTCAAGCATGGCATAGATTACCTCACCATCCTCAAGAGAACCGCATTGAGAACGGGAATCTTCAGAAAGATGACTGATGCCGTGACAGAAAAACACGGTTCTATATTTTCCGTCTTCCCCTCGCTCTGGAACGGGATAGACTTGGAGGGCGTCCGTTGCCCGGCCGCCGCCCATTCGGGCCATGAGCAAAAGGGGATCGGCATCCTTATGGCGGTTCAAGTCAGACCATGTCGCATAACGACTGAACTCCGGCCTCTTCTCATTTAATACCCGATTGGCGAAGATGGGAAACAAGGTCTCAGAAACATAGATCGCCTCCAACCGGGACATGTTTCCGAACGGCACGAATCGAGAAGACATCTTCGCACCCCTAGTGTAGGCGAAGATGTAAAATTGTTCGTATCGCAACAACTTTCCAACGGAATACCATCGTCTATCATCTGGATCCTGCCAGTTTAAGATGAATGTATTCATTTTGCTCGCCATTTTTGCAGAATCCTCTCCTTATTGCAAGAAAGCAATTTCTTCGCAAAATCTCGTGCAGGCACCGAAGTGAATTCCAAAGGCAATCGATCTATGATTTCCGCCACACCATCATCTTCAACACCTGCCAACTTTCCCAACCAATACTCGGATAATTTAGACGTTTTACTTGCTGCGCTTGAAAATGCATCAATTGTTAGTAATGGTTTATTGTTATCTTGACTTTCAAACAATGCGGACCTTGCTCTTATCGCGAAAGCATCAACAGAGTACCTCGGATCGGTGGTCCGTAATCGTAACAAACGAATCTCATCAGTAAGCTCTCGACCTAAGCTGGATGCATGATCAAAAGTAGGCGCCAGCGTCACGCTTGAGCCGCTGTGCTTAATGATTCCCCAGTTCTCTTCATGCCGGTCCGTGTTCCCAACCCAGGCATCAAGCATGAGATAGCCAATGAACTGGCTCAGACTATTCTCCTTATCGGACGTAAAGCGGCTCAATGCGGCAAGCACACGACTGACAGTGTGCCCCCTCTGAAGATAAGAGACTGCGCCACCGATCTCCGGACCGACTCTGTTGATCAGTTCGTTTCCCAATATCAGACGATCACCAGTGGCCGTAATCGATGGCGATAGAACACCAGGCCTCCCCTGGTAGCGAGCAAGCTCGTAGTGTGCGTGTGGTAACCCCAACAAGCAGCAGAGTTCACATGCAACCTTCTCGGCCCAGTCCTCACCGGTACCTTGGCGACCAAACTTCAGCAACTGCAGTTGTCCGTCGTGACTGATCCAAAACTTTTCCTTAGTTCCAAGATTTTCGGGAATCTCGGGGCGACTATCAATGGCTACAACTGCAAATGGTTCCAGCATGTTATCCGCCTCGGAACCTCGCCGCCTAACGACTCGCTCCAACACACAATCTCTACACTTAATACACGATTATCCTGGCATGGGGGAACCTGCGTTGCCCCCAGCAAGAGATAGCGGAATAGGCCAAACACGTGAGATATTGACCAAGAGTAGCACACCTCGCATCTGCGAGAAGGAGCCAATTTTTACTCGGGAGACTGGGGTTGTCCGGGCCAACTGGACTATTGGTACACTCTTGCCTCCCGCCAAGCTTTCAGCATTAGCTACCCAATCATTTCGCCCTTCTCTCCGCCCTAAGCCCCGAGCCAAGACACGCAACGCGCCAGCCCCGGCCAGACGCCCCCCAAGTCCGGCATCCAAGCAGAATCGGTCCAACCACACACGCCAACCCGCAACCTCCAGCGCCGCACCCATCCGCCCCCGCCCTTCGAGGGTCGCTTTCGCCCCGCCTCAGGGTGAGGGCTTCCGTCGTGCGCCCCTCATGCTGAGGTGCCCGAGCGCGGCGAGGGCCTCGAAGCATCCAGGCCCTGACCCCTTTACCCCACCCCGCTCGGGGAATCCGGGCAAGCCCACCCCAATTCCCCCAACAAAATCAACGCCACCCCCACCCGCATTTCCCCGCCCTTTCCACCCGTCGTACGATACCCCCCGTTCCGCCCTCGGATACACCACAAGGCGTTGTGGCGAGGCGGGGCCGGCGCGGGGTTTGGGGGAGAGACGCAAGATCCCAGGTTCCGGGTCCGCGGAA